>Ga0075428_100008912_pt1 | contig 11133 bp, 10 predicted proteins | sample RhiMetdeltSRZDD2_FD_75291 | JGI IMG/M metagenome (GOLD analysis project Ga0075428, IMG submission 75291) | Populus rhizosphere microbial communities from Tennessee, USA - Rhizosphere MetaG P. deltoides SRZDD2 | ecosystem: Host-associated > Plants > Roots > Rhizosphere > Soil | place: USA... | reverse complement strand
GGCCACGTGGCCGACACCGAGATCCTCACGGTCAACGCCGCCCTGGGCACCCGCGACCATCAGACGGAGGTCGTGTGGGTGACCAGGCCCGACGTGCCCCGCCCCGACGATTGCCCGGTCCGCCCGCCGCGGTTGGCGACCGGCGAGTCGATCCACGATCGCATCGACGTCCGGCTGGCCCGCGCCCGCTCGTGGGAGGACATCGAGGGCCATCCGGCACCGGACGGGCGGTCGTCGGTGTGGGCGCGCATGCCCGACCTGTTGGACCTGTCGTCCGGCGCCAGCCTGGCGATCCTCGGGGACTACGTGCCCTTCGGCATCAGCCAGGCGCTCGGGCTGGCCGGGGGCGGGAACAGCAGCCTCGACAACACGCTGCGGGTGTACCGGCTGGTGCCGACTGAGTGGGTGCTGCTCGACATCCGCATCGACGCCGTCGCCCGCGGGTTCGGGCACGGCGTCGTTCACATCTGGGCCGAGGACGGCACGCTGCTGGCGACGGCCAGCCAGTCGACCATCGTCCGGGCAGGCGGCGAACGACGCGTGTGACAGCATCCGGTCATGCAGCGCTACGGCATGACCATTCCCTTCGACGGCGTCCCGTTGCACGAGCAGCGCGACTGGATCGTGGAGCTGGCCGACCTCGGCTACACGGACGTCTGGTCGTCCGAGGCCAACGGTGCCGACGCCTTCACGCCGCTGGCGCTCGCCTCGGCGTGGGCTCCGTCCCTACGCCTGGGCACCGCGATCGTGCCGGCGTTCACGCGGGGGCCGGGCTGCCTGGCGCAGAGCGTGGGCTCGCTGGCGCAGGCGGCGCCGGGGCGGGTCGCCCTGGGGGTCGGCACGTCGTCCGACGTCATCGTCGAGGGTTGGAACGGCATCCCGTTCCAACGGCCCTACGAGCGCACGCGCGACATAGTGCGCTTCCTGCGCCAGGCCCTCACCGGCGAGAAGGTGACGGCCGAGTACGAGACGTTCTCGGTGCGGGGCTTCAGGCTGGGCGTGGTGCCGCCGGAGCCGGTGCCGATCCTGGTGGCCGCCCTGCGGGAGGGCATGCTGCGGCTGGCCGGCCGCGAGGGGGACGGTGCGATCGTCAACTGGTTGTCGGCCGACGACGTGGCCACCGTGGCCCCGGTCGTGCGCCGTGCCGCCGAGGGGAAGGCGGGCACACCCGACGCCGCGCCCACGCCCGAGATCGCGGCGCGCATCTTCGTGGCCGCCAGTGACGATGCCGACACCGTGCGGGGCATGGGGCGCTTCGCCATCGCCGCGTACCTCAACGTGCCGGTGTACGCCGCGTTCCACGAGTGGCTGGGGCGCGGCGACCGGCTCGGGGACATGTGGCGCTTGTGGAAGGAGGGCGACCGCAAGGGCGCGCTGGCCGCCATCCCCGACGACGTCGTGGACGAGCTGATCGTGTGGGGCTCGCCCGAGCAGTGCCGCGAGCACATCCAGCGCTATGTCGACAACGGCGTTTCGACACCCGCGCTGGCCCTGCTGCCGTTCGGTTACGACCAACGGCAGGCGATCCGCGACCTCGCACCTCGCTGATCGCTCACGGCGCATCGGGGGAATCCCCGATGCCCTGTCGTGTGTTGCCGTCGTACGGTGGCGACCATGCATGCGCTTCGGCGGAGCTGAGCTCGCTCTCCGCCGTTTCGGCATCTTCGGGAAGCCGGCCCCCGAGGTCACCGTCGCCGACGAGGACCTGGCGGCCTGAGCCGCGCGTCGGTCAGGCCCCTGCCATCGAGCGGACCAGGGCGTGCTCGACGAGCGTGACCATCACCGGCACGACCGAGCGGCCCTCGCGGGCGTCGCAGGCCACCAACGGGACGTCCGTGGCGAGGGCCAACGCGTCCCGGACCGACTCCAGCGGGTGGCGGGGGGCGTCGTCGAACAGGTTGACGGCGACGACGAACGGCACCCGCCGATCCTCGAAGAAGTCGATGGCGGCGAACCCATCGGCGATGCGACGGGTGTCGATCAGGACGATGGCGCCGGCTGCGCCTCGGGCGATGTCGTCCCACATGAACCAGAACCGATCCTGGCCCGGGGTGCCGAACACGTAGAGGACCATGCCCTCGTCGATCGTCCGGCGACCGAAGTCGAGCGCCACGGTGGTGGTGGTCTTGCCCCGCACGGCCGACAGGTCGTCGATGCCCACGGACAGGTCGGTCATCGCCGCCTCGGTGCTCAACGCGGCGATCTCGGAGGCCGCACCCACGAACGTGGTCTTGCCGGCGCCGAAGCCGCCGGCGATCACGATCTTCACCGGGATCGGTGCGTCGGCGGCGGTGCCTCGATACGCGCTCATGCCTGCGCCTTGAGGCCGTGGAGGAGCCGCTGCAGGATCTCCCGATGCGGCCGACCATTGTCGGTGACGTTGGGTCGGTGCATGGCGACGTAGCCGCCGGAGTGCAGGTCGGATACCAGTACCGCCGCCACCCCCAGCGGCACGCCGAGGTGGGCGGCGATCTCGGCCACCGACACGGGGCTGCCGCACAGGTCCACGATCTGGCCCTGCTCGAAGCGCAGCTGTGGTCGTGCCGCACGACCATCGCTGGTGGCCACGACCATCGTCTCCCAGGGGAGGTCGCGCCCGTCCGGTTGGGTGCGGCCCTGGGTCAGGGCGTAGAACGGCACCAGCCGGGGGTCGTCGGGAAACATGTTCATCGCGGTGGGATGACCTGGCCGTCGGCCCGCAGCGCCGGCGTCATCACCTGACCGATGCGGGTGACCAGAAGGCTCATCTCGTAGCCGATGAGGCCGATGTCGCACTCCGTGCCACACATCAAGGCCAGGGAGGAACCGTCACCGATCGTGGTCACGAACAGGTAACCCCGGGTCAGCTCCACGATCACCTGCTGGACCGCGCCGGCCTCCAAGCACCGCGCCGCACCGGTCGTGAGGCTGGCGAGCCCCGACGTGACGGCCGCCAGCTGGTCGGCCGTGTCGCGCGCGATCCGGTAGGAGTGGGCGAGGACCAGACCGTCCGTGGTCACAACGAGGGCGCTGGTCACGCCGGGTATCCGGTCGACGAAGCTGTTGATCAGCCAGTCGAGCTCCCCACCGTTGTGGGAGTTGGTCACGGACCGTCTTCTCCCGGGTGGGTCTCGATGTCGACCGGAGGCGAGGCCGCGGCTGCGGCCCGCCCGGCCCGCTGATTGGCCTGGAAGCGCGACAGCATCGAACCGGCCTGCGGGCCGGGTCGCCAGTCGGCGGGGGTGGTGCCACCAGCGGCGGTCGGGGCCCCGTCGTCGCCGGTGGGCGTCTTGCGGAGCGAGGGGGCCAGGCTGGCGCCGGGCACGCGTCGGACCAGGCCGTCGGGGGTCATCGGCGACGGGCTCGGCATGGGAGGTGCCGGATCGGGTGGCGCGAACGGCGAGGCGGGCTGCGCATAGGGTGCCTCGTACGCCTGCGCCGCGGGTGCCTCGTACGGTGGTGGCGGTGTCATGTACGACGGGCCCGGATCCGGGGAGGGCGCCTCGTAGGCCGGTGCCGGTGCGTCGAACGGTGGTGGCGGTGCGTCGAACGGTGGTGGCGGTCTCATGTACGACGGGCCCGGATCCGGGGAGGGTGCCCCATAGGCCGGTGCCGGTGCGTCGAACGGCGCGGCCGGTGCGACGAACGGCGGAGCGACGGGCGGGGACGGCTCGGCGACGGCGACCGCCGTCTGGGGCTCGAGGGACGCCCCCGCCAGGTCGTGGTGCTGGACAACCCAAGGGCCGCCGTCGTACGGCCGCGCGCCGGCCATGGCAGACGTGGCGTAGGCCGGCGATACCACTTCGGATGCCGGCAGCCGACGTTCGCTGACCACGTCGGGCGGGAGCGTGACCAAGGCGGTGACCCCGCCGCCCGGCGTATGCGCCAGGCTCACGCGGAGCCCGAGGCGGAGCGCCAGACGTCCCACGACGTGGAAACCCAACGTCGAGCGGCGGGGATCGAGGTCGGGTGGGTCGGCGAGCAGCTCGTTGGCCGCCTGCATGTGCTCGTCGGACAGGCCGATGCCGGTGTCCTCGATGCTCAGCAGGAACGTGCGCCCCTCGCCCGGCACCAGGTGGGTCCGCACGCGGACTCCCGAGTTCGGCGGAGAGAACATGGTGGCGTTCTCGATCAGCTCGGCCAGCAGGTGGGACAGGTCGGCCACCACGCGGCCCGACACCTCGAGGTAGTCGCTCACGAGCACCTCGACGCGCGGATAGTCCTCGACCTCCGCCGCCGCAGCGCGGACCACCTCGGACAGCGGGACCGGCCGCCCCCACAAGCGCGGCGGCTCGTCGCCCGACAGCACCAGCAGCGACTCGGCGTTGCGGCGGATGCGGGTTGCGAGGTGGTCGAGCTGGAACAGGTCGGACAGCGCCTCGGGCTTGTTCTCCCCCTGCTCGAGCTCGGAGATGAGCGCCAGTTGCCGGTCGAGCAACGACTGGTTGCGACGGGCCAGGTTGACGAACAGGTCCGAGATCGACTGCCGCTGGGCTGCCTGAGCCTGGACCGCCTCGAGCTCCGACTCCGCCAGGTCGGACGCCAGCCGCGCACTGCGGTGCTGTTCCATCTCGGTGTTCTTCCAGAAGATCGTCACACCGACGCATGCGGCCAGCACGGCCACGCCGTGGATGCCCGCCCAGAGCCATGGCTTGTTCTGCGCCGCGTAGTGGTTGTACACGCTGCTGGGATCGACCACGCCGCCCACCCCGTGGGAGATCACCGTGAACGCCGTGTTCGCTAGCAGCGGCACCCAGTCCTGGTAGAGGACTATGAAACCGATGAGGATGAAGAAGTGGAAGTGGGCCTCGATCGACCCTTCGGACAGGTGGACCAGCAGATACGAGCAGAACACCAGCCCGAAGGTGGCGAAGAAGGCTGCCAGCCGCCGGTTGCGCGCCAGCCTGGCGAACACGAGAGCGGCCGTGGGGGGAGTCACCTCGACCAGCATGTGGCCGACGTCGTAGCCCTGCCACAGCCCGAAGGCGAAGAGTGCCGGAATGTGCAGGCCCAGCACCCAGCACAGGAGCAGGTGGCGCCGCCTGAACGTCTCGTCGTCCAGTGTGTTGCCCCGCGGCAGATAGTCGAGCATCGTGCGCAGGACCCGGCGGATTGGGCCGCGCCGGCGCACCTTCTCGGCCTGTGACGACCTGAGATGCATGGGCGTGGCCCCGGCGTCGCGGCCGTCATCACGACCGTCGGGGTGGGTGGTTCCAGAAGCACGAGAACCGTTGGTATGACCGCGGGGTCGTGCTGGACCAGCCGGATCGCCCCAGACCCGATCCTTCATAGGGTCCCAATTCTTAACACAAGAAGTGGGCGGACTCTCCATCCTTAGGCACGTTCCGCGGTTTCCGACGCATTCACGGTGGGCATTCGGCGGGTCGTAGTGTCGGGCCATGGGCCGCGGCGCACTCGAGGTGACGGACAAGCTCTGGAGCGGCGAGATCTCGGTGGAGCAGGTCCACCCGGTGGCCGTCAACAGCGACCTCGAAGAGGTCGCGCCCGGCCTCGCCTTCATCACGGCCTTCGGCAACGTGACGGGCGTGGTCGCGGACGGGTCTCTGGTGCTCGTCGACACCGGGAGCCAGTTCCTGGCCCGGGCCAACTTCGACAAGATGCGGGCGTGGACCGACCTGCCGGTGGCGGCGGCGTTGTACACGCACGGGCACGTCGATCACGTCTTCGGCCTCGGGCCCTACGAGGACGAGGCAGCCGCCGCCGGTCGCCCGCGCCCGCGGGTCGTGGCCCACGAGCTCGTGTCGGCCCGATTCGACCGGTATCGCCTCACCGCCGGCTACAACGCGGTGATCAACGCCCGGCAGTTCAAGATCCCGGGCCTGCAGTGGCCCACCGAGTACCGCTACCCCGACGAGACGTACGTGCAGCGGCACGACGTCGAGGTGGGGGGCGAGCGCTTCGAGCTGCATCATGGCCGGGGCGAGACCGATGACCACACGTGGATCTGGATGCCCGACCGGCGCGCGGTGTGCACCGGCGACCTGTTCATCTGGGCGTCGCCCAACTGCGGGAACCCGCAGAAGGTGCAGCGCTACCCGCGGGACTGGGCGATGGCGTTGCGGGAGATGGTGGCGCTCGAGCCGGAGCTGCTCCTGCCGGGGCACGGCTGGCCCATCGCCGGCGCAGACCGGGTGCGGCGGGCGCTCACCGAGACCGCCGACCTCCTGGACAGCCTCGTGGATCAGACGCTCGAACTGATGAACGCCGGGGCCCGCCTCGACGACATCGTCCACACGGTGCAAGCACCGTCCGACCTCCTCGACCGGCCCTACCTGCGGCCCGTCTACGACGAGCCGGAGTTCGTGGTGCGGACCGTCTGGCGCCTCTACGGCGGTTGGTACGACGGCAACCCGGCCCACCTGAAGCCCGCCCCCGAGGGCGAGCTGGCCCGGGAGCTGGCGAACCTCGCGGGCGGCCCGACGCGGCTGGCCGACCGGGCGGCGGAGCTGGCGGCGGCCGGGGAGCTGCGCCTGGCTGGCCACCTGGCCGAGCTGGCGGCGCAGGCGGCGCCCGACGACGCGGGCGCCCACCGGGTACGAGCCGAGGTCTTCAGCGCCCGATCGGCGGAGGAGCTGTCGACGATGTCGAAGGGCGTCTTCTCCTGGGCCGCCGACGAGTCCCAGGCCCGCCTCGCCGAGATGGGCGACTGACGCGGCTCAGCCGACCGCGGCCGCGGCGCGAATGGGTAGATGTTTGCCATGAACCACGCACTGCGGGACACGGTCGCCCTCGTCACAGGTGCGAGCAGTGGCATCGGCGAGGCGACGGCACGCGCCCTCGCCGCGGACGGCGCAACCGTCGCCGTGGCGGCACGGCGCAAGGACCGTCTGGATGCGCTGGCCGCGGAGATCGGTGGTCTATCGATCGAGGCCGATGTCACCGATCGCGACCAAGCCGTCGCCGCCGTGGAGCGCACGGCACGAGAACTCGGCCGACTCGACATCGTCATCAACAACGCCGGAGTGATGTTGCTCGGCCCCATCGTTGACGCCCCGGTCGAGGAGTGGGATCGGATGGTCGCGCTCAATCTCCAGGGTCTGCTGTACGTGGCGCATGCCGCGCTGCCACACCTGCTGGACGCCGCCGAGCGCGATCCACGACGGGTCGCCGATCTCGTGAACGTCAGCTCCGTCGCCGGCAGACGCGTCGGCGCCGGAGGCGGGATCTACCAGATGACCAAGCACGGAGTCGGGGTCTTCAGCGAAGCCTTGCGCCAAGAGATCACGAGTCGCTACGTGCGTTCGTCGTTGGTCGAGCCGGGGGCAACCGAGACCGAACTCGTGACCCACGTCCGCGACGAAGTCCGCAACCAGCTCGTTGACGTGGGACAGGCCCTCCACGCTTCGGACATAGCGGACGCGATCCTCTACATCGTCACCCGCCCGCGACACGTAGCGATCAATGAGATCCTCGTGCGCCCAACCGATCAAGTGCGCTAGCGCCGGCGCGGAGATGTTCCACCAGCTCACTCAGTGAGCAACGCGCGTTGAGCCCGCTGGTCGAGGGCATGACGTACACGGGCACACCGCCGAGGCGCTGTGACTGTCGACCCGGCCGCGCCCGCCGGTCCACCGCCGCCCGCCATCCCGCCAAGCCGACGAAGCAGACGCCGCCAGGTTGGAGCCAGCCGACCAGGCGTTCCACGCGGTCCAGCCCGGTCCGGTACTCCGCGGTGTTCAGCTCGTCGGCGGCCACGGTGGCCCGCTTGACGAGGTCGGTCATGCCGATGCCGTGATGGCGGAGCGCATGGTCGGGGTCGCGGTCGACCGACACGAGGCCCGCAGCCAGCGCCGCCGGCCAGAAGCGGTTGCCCGGACGGGCGAAGGCCACCCCGGCGTCGGCCGCGTACAGGCTCGGGTTGAGCCCGCAGATCAGCAGGCGCATGGCCGGCCCGACCGTGTCGGGGAGGGTCCGGGCGCGCCGGGCCCGGACCACGAACCGACCCGGCGCGCCCGCGGCGCCCATCCGGTCGGGTACGAAGCCGGCTCCGACGAGCAGATCGCGGAGCCGGTCCTCATCCAACTCCGGCCGATCCAGCCTGTCGCCCGAGCAGGCTTCGAGGTCCAGCACGTCCCCAACCGGGAGGCCCCGGTGCAGCTCGGCGAGCGCCAGGGGCAGCCGCTCGGGCGCGACGCCCCCGAGGCACCGTTTGCCGGCGTCGTCGGAGCAATCGAGACGGCCCACGGAGCTCAGTGGCGGCCCCGGGGCCTGCCGGCGTCGGGCTTGGTGTAGTCGCACACGCCGTCGGGGAAGATCTGCTCGAGGCGGGCCTTCTCGGTGGCGGTCGGCTGCCAGTCGCCGTACAGGCCCTTGCGGATCGCGCGGTCGACCGACTGCAGCTGGCACTTCCATATGCCGCCCTCGTACGGCCCACCCGCCTGGCGGCGGGACGACGAATAGATCGGGAAGTGCTGGGTGCAGGCGCCCTGCGCGCGATCGTCGAGCACGCCGTCCCAGACGTTCCGGCCCGAGGCGATGAGGTTGCCGTTGGTGTCGAAGCAGGAGTCGACGGCCCGTGCCGGCTTGTTGCGGGCCACGCTGCGCTCCGGGTGGGCCGCGATGTTCGCCATCCACTCGTCGATCACCTCGAACGCCATCGGCGTCTGGTCGAACGCCCGGGCGGGCCGGGCGTCGGTGAACCAGATGACCTGGTTGGAGGCGTCGCCGTCGGCGTTGAGCATCCGCTGGCGGCTGGCGAAGGACTGGTGCGAGTGGTGCATGTCCAGCTCGTCCTCCAGGTAGTGCCGCCAGTCGATGACGGGGATGTCGATGTCGCCCTGGAACTCCATGCCCGACGTGTAGGCCGCCCGCATGGCGTCGGGGTCGCCCTCGCGGCGAGCGGCGGGCGTGGCGCCGCCGTCGGGGCTGAGGTTCATGTTGCGTGAGCTCCAGGGGTCGAAGTTCTGGGGACTGAACGCCCCCTGGAACGGGAAGCCCTCCGGCACCATCTCCGCGGTGTCCTTCCAGCTGCCGACCTGCGCGTTGAGGTCGAGGAAGTCGGCCGGCGTGATCACACCGTCGGTCAGCGCCTGTAGGCCGTACTGCACGCCGACGTTGTCCCACGGCACTCGTGCGAACCCGTCGTCGCCCCGCCCGTAGATGTTCACGGTGTCGCCCCAGTGGGTCCACTCGACGCCGGCGGTGCCCTGCGCCAGCTTGTCGATGTCGTTGACGTTGGTGAACGTCGGGTTCAGCGTCAGCGGGGTGAGGCCGAACCAGCTGGCGCGGCACTCCGTGAGCGCGGGCGCCGGCGAGGCGGGGTCGCGGTCCATGACCTGGTAGCCGAGGAGCCCGTACAAGCCGTAGAGGCCGTTCCACTGGTCGATCTCGCCCTGGGACAGGTTCTTCGGGGAGCTGGTGGCGTTGAGCCCCATGATCGCCTGGCGCACCTCCGGGTCTTTCCAGCGCGGGTTGGCGCGCCCGCTGACGTCGAAGTAGCGCTCCAGCAGCTCGCAGTCGCCCACGTGGATCGTCTGGGTGACCATGTCGGAGTACGAGTACTGGGGGATGGCGGCGTCGATGATCCCCGGGTGGTTCTGCGCGTACACGTACTGTTGGATGGCGCCGCCGGAGCCGCCCACGGCCACCGTGTAGTCCGGCACGCCGTGCGCCTCGACCGTGTGCTCCTTCAGCATCAGGGCGGTCTCGCCCCCGACCTGCAGGTTGTAGTGCGTGCTGGTGCGGGTGCCGCTCGACCACATCACGCCGTAGCCCTTGCCGAGGAGGTCGGTGGGCAGCATCGACCCGGTGCTGGTGGTGCCCTGGAAGTGGCCGATGCCGACGCCTCCGTCGAAGCTGAACACCAACCGGCGGTTCCACAGCGAGTCGTCGGGTGCGGCGGGATCCGCCTCCCCGGCGGGCGCCAGCATCGCCACGCTGTAGACGAAGCGGTTGATCGTGCCGCGCTCCCAGCGGACGATGAACGGCGCCGTCTGTCCGTCGAGCGTCGTCACCGTGGCGATGTCGGCGGGGAGCGGCCCGGCGGGATCGTCGAGCCAGCGGAACTGTCCGCCGGTCGTGCCGTAGACGTAGCCGATGCGGGTGTTGGCGGCGCAGTCCTTGCTCCAGCCGACGATCTGCGCCTCCGCGGTGGGATAGCCCCGTCCGTCCTGCGGGTAGCCACCCTGCGCATCCTCGGCGGCGACGGGAATGCCGATCCGATCCTGGTTGTCGACCAACGGCTGCCCCAACAGCGGCCGGCCCTCGAAGCGGGCACGGGCTGTGGTGCAGACGAAGGGCTGCTGCTGCGGACCGGAGAACATCGGGCCGCCGATCGGATGGTTCGTGAGCGTGAGGCGGACGCGGGGGACGCGCTGCTTGCCCCCCTCGGCGGTGACCGTGAGCGTGTTGTCGCCGTTCACGAGGCCCTCGACCAGCCCGACCAGCGTGCCGTCGTCGCTGGCGCTGAACGCGTCGGTGACGTCGCTGTCGCCGAGCCTGACGGTCACGTCGTCGGTCGCTACCTTGCGTGGCACTGCCACCTGGACCAGGGCGTCCCCACCGGACACCTGATCGGCGCGACCCGACAGCACCGTGATCTCGAACCGGTTCGGGTCGTGACGCCCGGCTGCCGGCGCCTGCCCGGTCGTCGCGCCGGCCGGCGCCATGGTGCCGGCCGCGACGGCGACGACCAAGGCGGCGAGCGCGGCCGCGCTTGCCCTGAATCCCCGCATCTGCTCTCCCCCTACTGACGGATGCGTCAGGGCGACGGTATCAGTCCCCGCTCGGCGGAGCCTCGGTGCGGACCCGCCGCGTCCCCGCCGCCAGGGCCCTGCTGAGCCGGCGCATCCCGGCGAGCCAGCGGTCGCGGTCCGCAGCCCGACGCTGCTCGTACGTGGCCACCGCGGGGTGGGGGAGGATCAGGAAGCGCTCGTCACGGATGCCCGCAACCACGCTGTCCGCCACCCGCTCGGGCGACAGGATCCCCGCCACGGCCGCTGCCTGTGCCTCGGGGCGCGATGCGTCAGAGCCGGCCGAACCCCCGGCCGGCTCGGCTGCGGGTCCTGGTACGCCTCGCAGCATGCTGGTGTCGACCGCCATCGGGCAGACGCAGGAGACCTTGATGCCCAGGTCGCCGTACGCGATGGCCAGCCACTCGGCCAGGGCCACCGCCGCATGCTTGGTGACGGAGTA
>Ga0075428_100008910_pt1 | contig 11135 bp, 7 predicted proteins | sample RhiMetdeltSRZDD2_FD_75291 | JGI IMG/M metagenome (GOLD analysis project Ga0075428, IMG submission 75291) | Populus rhizosphere microbial communities from Tennessee, USA - Rhizosphere MetaG P. deltoides SRZDD2 | ecosystem: Host-associated > Plants > Roots > Rhizosphere > Soil | place: USA... | reverse complement strand
GCCATAAGAATGATTTTGCACCGAAATATTGTATTGCTGGTAGGCGCTGTTTGCGTCGGGTAATAGTGTGGCAAAGCTTGATGAGCTGATCGTACTTCCCCAGGCAGCGCCTTTACCCAGGTGCCAGCTATTACCACCACCCGCAATCATTGTTGACATGATCGAAGCATGTGAGGTAACGGTACCTGATGCCAGGTTAGTTGTAAGGAATCTTCCTTTAAAATCAATGTCAGCCGTGTCAGGTTTGTTTTCTTTTACTGATACAACAATACCATCGCCATTTGTCAAAGGATAATTTCGATGAGAAAGATTTATTTTATTTGCCGAAAGGTCAAGATTGCCAATGATCAGCTCTTCTTTGGGTATTCTACTCCCTTTTTCAATAAAAATTATTTCGGGCAAGCGTAAAAAAACAGAGGTTAATTCTTCAATAGTTGCATATACTTTGTAAATCGAAAAACTTGAAAACTCAAAAACTTTTTGAGCCTGGTAGGAAGGTTTAAAAATTTCAGTGGGGATTTTACCATTTTTAATAGAGATTGCAAGCTCAACTTTCCCGGTAATTTTTTTATTTCGAATTTCAGTTAATAAAGAGGGTGAAAGCTTTTGATCGCTGCTTACCTGGGCCACGGAAAAATGTGTAATTAGTACACCGAATAAAAAGATTATGAATTTCATAGAATAATGATGTCTTCCCACGCGAAAGATAGTTTTCATTTCTTAAAAATATCGATTTCTGAATACTCGTCGACTCCGATGTTCAACCTCCGTAAAAATCCCATTCTCTTTTTATAAAATTGTGGCCAAAACATTTGTTAGTATTTCAAAAAAACATTTATCTTTTCAAACCGAAATACCCCACCTGTATTTTGTGCCCGATCCTTATTATTTAATCATACTAAAACAAACCCAAATGAGACAAATGCTGAAACTATTGGCCTTCCTGCTTATTGCTGCATTCGCAATTACATCATGCAAAAAGGAAGTGAAAGACGCAAGACAAACTGAGATTTCAGAAGAAATCATTACGAAAATCAACAATCTTGGATTTAGTACAATGAATGTCCAGAAAGTCGAAAATGGTTATGTCGTTGAAGGAGATATTATACTAACAGATGAATACTTAAATCAACAGCCTACCAGTCCCCAACTTATTATTGCACAGGAAGAACAGTACCACACATTTAATTTGGTTACCGGGTGGCCCAGAGCAATTTCAGTAAGTGTGGCAGCATCTTTACCGACTTCAGTTAGAACAGCGGTCCAGGTGGCCATCGATCGTTATGAAGCTGTGAGCGGTTTAGACTTAAATTTTTCTTATGCAGGAACTTCTGGAGGAAACATTCATTTTTCTGCAGCACCTTCCGGTTCGGGATATATTGCCGCTGCGGGATTTCCTACCTCTTCTGGAAATCCATATAGCTCTGTTTTATTTAATACCGCATATGCCGGTTGGGATGCAGCCACATTGGCTTCAATTTGTGCCCACGAAATAGGACACTGCATTGGATTCCGCCATACTGACTATATGAAGCGTAGGTATAGTTGTGGTTATGGAGGTAATGAGGGTCAAGCTCACACTGGCGTTGGGGCAGTTTACATTGATGGCACTGCTACAGGACCCGATCCTGACTCTTGGATGCTTGCCTGTATTAGTAATCATGATGACCGGCCGTTTAATACCAACGACATTAAAGCATTAACATATTTGTATTAACACAAATAATAAATTTAAAAATAAAGCCGCTTTATACATGCGGCTTTTATTTTTCTATCAGGTAACAAACTCTGTTAATTCTTCCTGCAAAATCAAATGGAGTCGTTTGCTTTGTAATGTCGCTAATCATTGAAGAATTAATTGATTCTTTATCCAGAATGAATTTTTTATAATTTGTACTGAAATAAATTTTCCCTCCAGGGTTTAAAATTCTTAAGCAATCATTGATAAGGGTTACATGATCACGCTGAATATCGAGTATATCTTTCATTCGCTTGCTGTTGCTGAATGTCGGCGGATCAAGAATTATTACGTCGAAAGAATTTTTTGAAACAGTTTGTAAATACTGTAGGACATCAGCATGGATAAATTTATACTTACCGGGATCAGTGTACCCATTCAGTTGCATATTTCTTTTTGCCCAATCAAGATAAGTTTTTGACAAATCAACTGTAACGAGTTCCGATGCTTTCCCTGCAGCTGCATAAACTGAAAAAGAACCGGTATAAGAAAACAAGTTCAAAACTTTCTTATCCTTTGCCTCAACCTTAACCTTTTCTCTTGTTACTCTGTGATCTAAAAATAATCCTGTGTCAAGATAATCGCTGAGATTAATAATGAGCTTTAGACCATTTTCCTCTATTATGAACTCGGCTTTCCTTTCACCTGCTTTTTGATATTGACCAAGCCTGCCCGGTTTCTTTTGCCGGAGTTTCAAATAAATATTTTCTTTTCCCACTTTTAATACTTTACAGATCACTTCAATACTCTTTTCGGTCCAGTTATCATGTTCTTCTTCACTCATACCATGCCGCCGCCTGTACTCGGCCACATAAATATTTTGGTCATACACCTCAATACAAAAAGGAAATTCTGGCAGATCATGATCATACAACCTGTAACAGCTAATTCCCTGTCTTTTCGCTTGTTTACTCATGTGGCGCCACACTTTTTCAAGCCGGTTAACAAACATTATGAATTTATCCTCGCTCATATAAAATATTTTGCGAACTTAGTCTGCTTTTTTATAATAAGAACATTTGGGATAAAATCATGTACGCTATTGTTGACATAGAGACCACCGGCGGCTACGCATCGGCACATGGAATTACAGAAGTTGCCATTTACATTTTTGATGGGAAAAAAGTAATTGAAAAATTTGAAACCTTAATTAATCCGCGGCAGCCTATTCCAAGATATATCCAGTCATTTACCGGCATTACGGATGAAATGGTAGCGAATGCTCCTGAGTTTGAAAAAGTAGCCGAAAAGATCTCTTATCTGCTCAACGAAAATATTTTCATAGCTCATAATGTGAATTTTGATTACAGCTTTTTAAAAAGTCATTTGATACGAGCGGGGCATGATCTGAAATCAAAAAAACTTTGCACCGTTCGCTTAAGCAGGAAAATATTCCCTGATCTTCCATCTTACAGTCTTGGTAATCTGTGTCGCTCACTTGAGATCATTATTAATAACAGGCACCGCGCGGGTGGCGATGCGGAAGCAACTGTAAAAATTTTCGGCAAGCTATTAGAAAATGATAAAGAGGATTTTATCACAAAAAGCCTGCTTCGGAATTCTAAAGAACAGTCTTTACCCCCAAATGTTCCCAAGCAAAATTTTGAAATGCTGCCTTCAACACCGGGTGTATATTATTTTCACGATGCGAAGGGGAAAATAATTTATATAGGCAAAGCAATTAATATCCGGAATCGCGTGAATAGCCATTTTAGTAACAACTCAGAAACACGGCAAAAACAAAATTTCATAACTCATATTCATTCCATAAGCTTCAAAAGTTGCGCTACCGAACTTATGGCCTGTATTCTTGAGTCAGTTGAAATAAAAAAATACTGGCCTAAGTTCAATTATTCACAAAAACATTGGGAAGACGTCTTTGGTATTTATACCTATGAAGACAGGAATGGTTATTTACGTCTCGCTATCGAAAAAAATAAAAAGAATCTAAAGCCTGTTCATACATTTCATAATTTATCTGAAGGCTATAGCTGGCTGCGAAATGTGATACAGGAATATCAACTCTGCGCCAGGCTTTGTTTCTTGGAAAAAGGAAACGGTGCATGCAGCGGCACAGAAAATGGATCATGTAATGGAGCCTGTATTAAAAAGGAAAGTAAGTCAAGCTATAACAAACGAGTAAAAAAAGCCATCGGTGAAATGAATGATGAAACATCGTTTGCAATCGTTGACAAAGGACTGCAGGAAACAGAACTCTCCTGTATTCTTGTTGACAATGGAAAATTTTTTGGCATGGGTTATTTGCCTTCCGAATATAACCTGGTAAATGTTGATGAGATAAAAGAATACCTGACCTCATACCATGGAAATAATTACATACGAAACCTGATCACCGGCCACAAGGAAAAATTTCCTTCTGCAATTATTAACCTTTCAGGCAGAAACAATAACAAACCGCAAAAGAATACAACTTAAACTTATCTGCTATATTTGCCTGCCAAAAAAATTCTATGTCAAGAATAACTTGTTTGATCGTATCCGCATTCTTTACAACAGTACTCTTTGCGCAAACAACAAAGAGTGTTAAAGTGCCTTCAAAAACTGCTACAACCCCAAAACAGGTTACGCCAAGAATATTAAAAGACTTGCGCGACTCTGTAAGCTATACTGCGGGTATCCATCTTATAAATAAATATCGTTCACAGAATATCTATAATTTTAACGGTGCGGCAGTAGCCAGGTGTGTAAACGACCTTCAGTCAAATAAACCACAGCTTATAAGTAATAGCAGTGCAGATAGTGCAGTGATCGCTTATCAAAACTTATTGTTGAGGAATCCAAAAGCAGCAACAAAAGCACCCGTGCCCGGAATGGTATTAAATGATGTGAGAGATTCGGCAAGCTATGCAGCAGGGATCTACCTTATTAATTTCTTTCGTGAATTTGATATAACAAATTTCAACAGCGAAATTATTTCGAGAGCTATCAATGATCTGCAAACGCAAAAAAAACCCTTGCTTAATGACAGTCTTGCCAATATGGTTGCAATGCGCTACCAATATAAACAACAGGAAATAAAAAATAAACCCAACATCGATGCAGGAAAAAAATTCCTTGCTGAAAATAAAAAAAAGCCAACAGTAAAAGTTACTAAGAGTGGCTTGCAATACGAAGTGATCACAATGGGCACCGGAAAAAAACCGTCTAAAAATGACAAGATAACCTGTAATTATACAGGCGCATATATTGATGGCACCGAGTTTAATAATTCTTATAAAATGGGTGGGCCAATTTCATTTACTGTAGACGGGGTTATCAAAGGTTGGACAGAAGCCCTGCTAATGATGCCCGTTGGTTCAAAATGGAAATTGTATGTTCCTTACCATTTGGGATATGGACCCGGACAATACCAAACAATTCCCGGTGGGTCCGCATTGATATTTGAAATAGACCTGCTTGCCATTGAAGGCAAATGATCAATCATCAAGGTTATCTTTCATTTCAGCGATCTGTGCTCGGGTGCCAAACACGATCACTTTACATCCTTCAGTAACCTGCGTTTCATCTGGCGGGTTGATAACAAATTTTCCTTCTTTATTTTTTATACCTAAACAGCTTACTCCTGTTTTATTCCATTCCATTACTACTTTTAAAGACTTATCTTTTATTTCCGGCGGCAATATTTCATAAGGCACAGAATCCATGTTAACCGATTCGCCATCTTCACTGGTGAGGAAATCCATGAACTCGATCACATCAGGTTTTGAAACAAGTGTGGCCATATGTGAGCCCCCGATCTTATCAGGCATAATCACATTGTCAGCACCGGCTTTCCTCAGTTTAGGAAATGAACTTTCCTCTGAAGCACGACTGATGATCTGCAGTTTTTGATTAAGCGTTCTGGCGGAAAGAACAATAAAAACATTATCTGCGTCGTCAGGCAAGGCAGTAATTAATGCAACCGCTCTTTCTATACCAGCTTCTATCAAAAGGTCATCATCAGTACCATCACCAATAAGGTAAATGAGGTCAGGAAAAAAAGAAATGGCCCCTTCTATGGATTCTTCCCGTTTTTCAATTACTACAAAATCCATGTTATGATTTTTCAATGTCCTTGCTGCCTGCTGACCGTTTCTTCCGAAACCGCAAAGAATAACATGGTGGTTTAATTCAGAAACCGCTTTCATATTCTTTTTTGTTTTAAAATATTTATTGATCTCGCCGGTAACAACAAATTGTGTGATGCGTGCAATAGCCCATGCAAAAGTTGCCCAGCTTGTAAGAAGCAGGAAAACAGTAAACATCCTTCCCTCATTGCTTAAAGGTCTTACCTCATTAAAACCGGCGGTAGTAATTGCAATCGTTGTCATGTATAGGGCCTCCGTAAAAGAATAACTTTCTATTACAACATATCCCATGATGCCAACAAAAATGAGTAAAAGCAAAGCGGCTATTGGTTGAAGAAGCTTATATGTCCACTGTCTTATCAAATCTTAGTTTTTATAAAAATAACTTACTAAAATTACTTCCTGAAAAGTGTTTGAATCAAAAGGATTTTTCTATGCTGTGTTATAAAAAATAAGGGGCAGCATGAAAGCTGCCCCCGCCGTTGGTTAAAACCTTGTAGTCTTAACGCTGTTTCACTACTATTTTTTCCACTGTTTGTTCTCCCGATTCGGTATCGATGATCCGTACAGTATAGAATCCGGCCGTTAGGTTATCAATCTGGATAATATTAGTTGTAACTCCTTTCCATTGTTTTATGATCCGCCCATTCATGTCAGACAGGGATACATCGCGAGGAACATTTAGATCGGCAAATACAACATTTACTTTCCCATCAGCGCTTGGATTTGGATAAACAATTGTTTTTCCTTTTTGACCACCGGCTCTTACCGCCCTTATCGGGCTATATGCATGTTTGCCATCAAAATCAACTTGTCTCAGGCGATATTGAGTAATTCCTTTCGCATTATTTTTAGGATCTGTGTATTCATAATTCAATACTGAATTACTGTTACCATTTATTGCTTTAGTTTGAACAAAGCCTAATGTTTGCCATATATTGTTGCCGAGATTTCTTTCGATATAGAAGCCCCTGCTATTTTGTTCGGCGGCTGTTTCCCATTTCAAAAGAACAGTTGAATTACTTCTCGATGCAGTAAAGGATCTTAGAGATACCGGTAAAACACCAGAAGCACAAGCCTCTTCAATTACCGGGCTGCTTACGGTATTTGAAAATTCTCTTCCAGTAACATCTACAAAAATTCCCCATAGTGATAGCGGTTCAACACAACAGAAATCGCCCGGAAGATTAATCAAACCCGAATTAAATGAAGTAGAAGAATTAAGTGTTATGGTATCTGATGTAAATAAAAGTGAATCATCACCGTCTGGTTCTCTTATGCCATCAAGGTCATCTGCATATAAACGATAGACAACGTGAATGTCAGTAGAAATTGCCGAGCTCAGGCCAAGAGAATATTGGAATGGCTCTGCAGCACAAAGTTTCTGAAGTGCAATGGTTGGTACACCAAATGACTGACCGACTCCACAAACATAACATTGAGCTTTGGGGTCAGGTGCATTTGAATTAGATCCCCAAATATCTGTTTTTATTATGACAGGTGTGCCGCAAGGTGTATTTACAATTACTTTCAGATTAGTTATGTCAAAATGCAACGTATCAGAATTACCTTTTCTTGTTATGGTAGCTGTCATGCCAGTGGAATTGTTTGGAGAATTCAATACAACACTTGGATCATGAGGATACGTAGTTGCGATATTGGCTGTAACATTTACCGGAACATCAGGGGCAAATGTCAGGTCGTTCAGATTTATGAACCCGATATCATTAAATGATTTACCCGGATCGTCAATTGCAGTACCTAATTGGGCACTTGTGCCAGGGTTTACTGCGGGGGTATTCCCGCTGCAATCGAATATTGGGGGATTTGGGTAATCCTGGAGCAGCCATGAATGAAAGAATAAATATTTAAATCCGGAGTTGGTCACTACGTCAAATGATACATCGATCGTGTACCGGCATTTATTGGGCCCCAGGGGTGTAATGTCTGTCGAAAAAGCCCTCGCCAGGTTTGGAAATGAAAGATCACATTGTGCATTAACTGGTTTAAATGAAAACAAAGCTCCGCTAATAAGAAAAAGAAAGAGTAAAAACTTTTTCATAGTACAAAGTTTAAATGAAGAATATATTAATTATGAATAGTGGTTACAAGGACATTGAAGACAGTCCTAAGCATAGTGTGAAACCGTCCAAAATCGTAAACACAAAAAGCTATCCAAGAAATTTTTAGAGGGATACCTAAGGTAAATCGAAAAATTATAGGAAAAACACCAATGATTCTGTAGAGAATTGAGTAGTCCGGATTTCAAAAGTGTAGAATTATTTAAACACAGTGAGGAGAGTTAAGGGAAGATGTCCCTGTTTCCCAATAGCCCAACAGTACTATTTGTCTTTTTGTTTAAGGTATAAAAAATAAAGGGGCGGCACGACGACCGCCCCCGCCGTTGGTTAAAACCTTGAAGCTTTAACGATTTTCACGACGATCCTTTCTACAAGCTGCTCATTTGTTTCGGTATTAACAATGCGCAGTGAGTAGAAGCCTGTAACCAGGTTATTTATTTGCAGAGTATTACTCATTAAATTTCTCCAATGCTTGATCATACGTCCATTTACATCCATTAGTGACACGTCCCGGCTGACATCTTATCTTCAAATACTACAAACACTTTGCCGTCATTGCTTGGGCCAGGATAAACAATGATCTTACCTTTTTGCCCTTCGCATCAGTAAACTCATAACTAAATGGTAAGCTGCTATTACCATTGATAGCTACAAGGTTTTAAGAATTCACAAAAAGGTTTGATTAGGGATTCAGATAAGAATAGAATCGTAACTGATGATTATTGTACCAATCTCAGAGACAACTGCCACTTGGCTTTTCCAGGTAATGTTCTCGATAGGTGTTGGAGTGTTACGGTCACAGGTTACGGAAGGACCTACGAATTAGAAATTCGTGGTGAAGGTAGTATAGCCAGTCGTTGGTTGTTCAATGGAGAATGGAAGAATGAAGCGGAATAAAATTATATAGTCAAGTTACTAAAAATTTTAACCGACAAAAAAATATTTTTTATTTAAAAAGGGCGGCACAAGGGCCGCCCCCCGCCATTAGTCAAAACCTTGAGCTTTAACGCTTGTTTACTACGAACTTTTCCACTACCTGTTCGCCTGTTTCATTGTTCGCTATACGCACTGTATAAAAACCGGCACTCAGGTTATCAATCACAATATTATTATTTGTCACACCTTTCATCTGTTTAATAACACGGCCGCTCATATCACTTACAGAAATATCACGAACACCGTTTACATCTTCAAAGATGATATTTACTTTACCATCGCTACTTGGGTTAGGATAAACGATTGTTTTACCTTTTTGACCATCGCCGCGAACTGAACGGCTTTCACTTAGTTTTGATCTGTTGTCTATATCAATTTGTTTAATGCGGTAGTGACTTATAGCCTTCGTTGGATTCAGATCCGAGTAGGCATAGATAAGATCTGATGAACTATTACCGCCTGTCGCCTGGCTGGCAATAAATGAAAGACTTTCCCAGTTTCCGCTGCCAATCATTCGTTGAATTTCAAAACCAAGATTGTTGCTTTCTATAGACGTGGTCCATTTCAAAGAAACAATACTATTGCTACGGGAAACCGTGAAGGCACGGAAAGAAACAGGGAGGGCTCCCTGCTCGACGCATAAAGCTCCATTATAGGAAATGAGAAATCTAAACTCTGAATTGGCGCCCTGCAGATTATTATTATTATTTGGCCCGACATAATAACAATATTTCACATCGCCGTTGTTAAGTAATGTTCCCGAGCCAAAGTGTATATCTTCTACTAAGACAGGAGGAACAAGAGGATCAGTAATATCAAAAACACTGACAATCGTGGGTACACTGCCTGGATCCACGGCAAATTTCAGGGATATCGTCCCTGTCGCAGAAAGTCCATTCAGGTCCTGACAGTTGCCACCGCCATTGTTAATTTGATAATCACTAACGCAAGGTGTTTGGGAAAAAACGAAGCTTACTGATGATAGCATCAATAAAAATAAAAGTAGATTCTTTTTCATACTTCAAGGTTTTATTATTAATAAAAAGATTTTATCTCTCAGGGATACAGATAATAATACATCCAGTCTGAAGAATGAATTTTCTAAAACATTGAATAATGCCGTTTCTCTTTTCTGGAAAGTTCTTTATAGGTTTTGGAATCGTGCGATCGGATACTGCCAAAAACGTTACTAATTAGAACGCTTATTTGGAATAAACTCAGTCCTCGATTTCTTCATCGGAAAATGGAGTAGTGTAATTTGATGTATTCAAGATAGTGAAAAAATTAATTGACAAAAAATCATTTATTTAAAAAAAAGGGGTGGCGCGACGGCCACCCCCGCCGTTGGTTAAAACCTTGAGCTTTAACGCTTGTTTACTACGAACTTTTCCACTGTCTGCTCGCCTGTTTCATTGTTCACAATACGAACTGTATAGAAACCTGCGCTCAGGTTATCAATCGTAATATTATTATTTGTTACGCCTCTCATCTGCTTAATCACACGACCGCTCATATCATTTACAGAAATATCACGAACACCGTTCACATCTTCAAAGATGATATTTACTTTACCATCGCTGCTTGGGTTAGGGTAAACAATTGTCTTACCTTTTTGACCATCGCCGCGAACCGAACGGATAAGGCTGTAGGCAGAACGATTACCTTTATCAATTTGTTTAAGCCTGTATTGTGTGATTCCTTTTGATGTGTTATTGAAATCTGTGAATTGATAATTCAATGGAGTGCTGCTGCTGCCATTTAGTGCTTGTGTTGAAACAAAGCCTATATTTTGCCAACCACCTGCACCGCCAACGAATCTTTGTACTTCAAAACCTGTATTGTTATCTTCAATAGATGTTTCCCATGTAAGATTAACATCCTTGCCATTTCTTACCGCATTGAAGTAAGTCATCTTAACCGGAAGAACGTCGAGCCTTTCACTAGCTCCGCCAGACGATATGTTGTCACAAGTATTTGAACTTATGTCGAACTCAGTGGTAAAAGAATAATTAATTGTCGCAAATTTCAACGGTGGCCAGGAGAATGCATTAATATCTATATAATAACATGCGGTTTGACCAACACCGCTTGCCGCTGTTACCCCGGCTTTTAAAACATCATATGCCTGGAAAGTGTGAGTGGTACCAACTGAGCTAACCCAATAAAAATTAGTGCTGTCAGCATTCGTCTCATTTCCAGCGGAGCAATCTGCATTTTTATAGCCAGCAATCTTCCAGCTCTGAACATCGGCTGCCGGTATAGCTGCACCATTTCCATCTTTGGGATCAATTA
>Ga0075428_100008906_pt1 | contig 11136 bp, 9 predicted proteins | sample RhiMetdeltSRZDD2_FD_75291 | JGI IMG/M metagenome (GOLD analysis project Ga0075428, IMG submission 75291) | Populus rhizosphere microbial communities from Tennessee, USA - Rhizosphere MetaG P. deltoides SRZDD2 | ecosystem: Host-associated > Plants > Roots > Rhizosphere > Soil | place: USA... | reverse complement strand
AATTGCGACACCGGCGGCCTCACGATCAGCGGCGGGTCCCTCACCGTCAACAGCCTCTCCATGGGTGTCGCGGTCTTCGGCGGGACTCTGGCTGTAATCAATGGCGGCACGCTGCAGATCGGCCCCGGCGGGCAACCTGACCTCCTAGTGGCCGGCAACATGATCGTCTCCGGCGCGGGCTCGGCCGTGACCGTGGCCGGCTTTACGGGAATCGGAGTTTTCGGACCTGGCGTTTTAACCATCAGCAATGGCGGCGTGCTCAACAGCCAGGGCGGAGCGGAGATCGACGCTTTCCCCTTTGGAACTGGCACTCCGCAAGTGACGGTCACTGGCCCCGGCTCGACCTGGAACGTTGGCGGCGGCCTCGCCGTCGGCGGCGGTAGCACCGGCGGCCCCGGGTCACTTACGATTTCCAACGGCGGCGTCGTCAACTCCACCGGATTCACGACGATCGGCGATCAGTTCGACGGCACCTCGAGGCTCACGGTCACAGGCGCCGGCTCGATGTTGAACGCAGCGAACTCGCTTGCCATCGGCGATGACAGCTGTGGTTGCGGTTTCATCGGAACGCTCACCGTTGCGGACGGCGGCGTGGTCAATTCTCCCGGCGCGACCACGATCGATGCCGGCAGCACGCTCAATCTCGGCACCGGCGGGCTCGCTGGCGCGATCATCACGCCCGCCATCGATAATGGCGGCCGGATCGTTGCGAACTTCACCGACACGCTTACGCTTGCCGCCAACGTTTCGGGCGTCGGCACACTGAGCAAAGCCGGCGCGGGCACGCTGATCCTGACCGGCACCAACACGTATTCCGGCGGCACCATCATCGACGGCGGCTCGCTGGTGCTCGGCAACGGCGGTACGAGCGGCTCGATCGCGGGCAACGTCACCGACAACGGGCTGTTCGCCGTCAACCGCTCCGACACCTACACCTTCGGCGGCGTAATCTCCGGGACCGGCGGGTTCGGCCAGATCGGCACCGGCACGACCATCCTCACCGCCAGCAGCACCTATGGCGGCACCACGACCGTCAGCGCAGGCACGCTGCAGGCCGGGGGGACCAACGTCTTCGCGCCCAACAGCGCGTTCACGGTCGCGAGCGGCGCCACGCTCAACCTCAACAGTTTCAACCAGTCCATCGGGTCGCTCGCGGGCGCCGGCAATGTGGCGCTGGGATCGGCCGTGCTGACCACCGGCAACGACAACACCAGCACGATCTTTTCCGGCACGATCTCGGGCACCGGCGGGCTGACAAAGATCGGGACCGGCACGCTGGTGCTCGCGGGCGCCAATACCTTTTCCGGCGGCACCACGGTCGCAGGCGGCGCGCTTCGCCTCGCCAACAACCAGGCGCTCGGCACGGGCGCGCTGACGACGACCGGCTCGGTGGTCGACTACGCCAACGCCGTCACCATCGCCAATCAGATCGTGGTCAACAGCAACACCACCCAGTTGCAGGTGACGGCTGGCATCGCTACCCAGGCCGGCGTGATCTCTGAGCTCAACGGACCGCGCCCGCTCGAGAAGATCGGCGCCGGCAACCTCGTGCTCACCGCCGCCAACACCTATACCGGCCCGACCACCGTCAACGCGGGCGCACTGGTGGTGAACGGCTCGATCGCCAGTTCGGCCGTGACCGTCAACAGCGGCGCCATCCTTGCCGGGACCGGCACGGTGGGCGCGACCACGATCAACAGCGGCGGCATCTTTGCGCCCGGCGCAGCGGGCGGCACCCCCGCCACCATGACCGTTCAGGGCAACCTCGCCTTCCAGTCGGGCGCGCTCTATCTGGTGCAGGTCAACCCGTCGACCGCGTCGAGCGACAAGGTTGCTCTGGGCGGCAGCGCGAGCCTCGCCGGCACCGTCCAGGCGGTGTTCGCGTCGGGCAGGTATGCATCGCGCACCTACACCATCCTCTCGGCTGCTGGCGGACTCGGCGGCACCACGTTCAACAATGTGACGACGACCAATCTCCCGGCCGGCTTCGCGGCCAGTCTCAGCTATACCGCCAGCGATGTGATCTTGAATCTCACTGCACAGCTCCACACGATCCAGGCTGGCGGGCTCAGCGAAAATCAACGCAACGTGGCCACCGCGCTCGACAACTTCTTCAACAGCGGCGGCGCCCTGCCGCCCGGTTTCGTCAGCGTGTTCGGGCTGACCGGCAGCAATCTCGGCAATGCGCTGAGCCAGCTCTCGGGCGAGGCCGCGACCGGCGGCCAGCAGGGCGCCTTCCAAATGGGCAACCAGTTTCTTGGGCTGATGCTCGATCCGTTCGTCGATGGACGCAACGGCGCCGCCGGGCTCGGCGCGCCCGCGATCGCATTCGCGCCCGAGCGTGAAGCGGTCCCTGACGAGATCGCCCTCGCCTACGCCGCGGTGCTCAAGGCGCCGCCGGTCAAGGCAGCGACCTTCGAGCAGCGCTGGACCGCATGGGGCGGCGGCTATGGCGGCAGCAACCGCACGTCAGGCGATCCGGCGGTGGTCGGCAGCCATGATCTCTCCGCCCGCACAGCGGGATTTGCCGGCGGCCTCGACTACCGCGTCACGCCCAACACGGTCGTGGGCGTGGCACTCGCCGGCGGCGGCACCGATTGGAGCCTGGCGAACGGGCTCGGCGGCGGCAAGAGCGATGCCTTCCAGGCCGGTGTCTACGGCGTAACCCGTTCCGGCCCCGCCTACCTGGCGGCGGCCTTCGCCTTCACCAATCACTGGATGTCGACCGACCGTTTCGCGTTCGCCGGCGATCATCTTACCGCGAGCTTCAACGCACAGAGTCTCGGCGCACGCGTCGAGAGCGGCTATCGGTTCGCGACCTATTACGGCGGGATCACGCCCTACGCGGCGATCCAGGCGCAGAGCTTCGCACGCCGACTTACAGCGAGACCGATGTCAACGGCGGCGGGTTTGCGCTCGGCTACGCCGGCCGCACCGCGACCGACACCCGCAGCGAGCTCGGCGCCCGCTTCGACCGCCTGCTGGCGCTCAATCCCAATGCGGTGCTGGCGCTGCGCGCGCGGCTCGCCTGGGCGCATGACTGGGTGAGCGATCCGACCCTTGCCGCCGTATTCCAGACGCTTCCCGGCGCGAGCTTCATCGTCAACGGCGCCACGCCCGCGAAGAACTCCGCGCTGGCCTCCGCCGGCACCGAGCTTCGGCTCGCCAATGGCATCTCGCTCCTCGGCAAGTTCGACGGTGAGTTCGCATCCCGCTCCTCGACCTATAGCGGCACCGGGACGATCCGCTACGCGTGGTGAATGAGGTAACTCTGCCGCCACCTGTGGCCAACCACGGCCGGCGCCTCCTCTACCCATTCTTGCAGTCTGCACGACTTCAGACAGGCACATAGACGGCGAGCGTGGCAGCCGGGACGCTTGTCCTCCAGAACCGCACCGCGCGGTGATAGCCGTCGAGCAGAACCGGTAGCCCTGAATAGTGACCAACTGTCATGGGGTCATCTGCGGTCGAGGCAGCCGCACCATATGCCGCATAGCGGGCATGATCCTGGTGAAGTGGTCTGACCGGATCGGCCTCGATCCATTCCTTGAAGGTCACCTTCAGGTGTTCGAGGCTCGAAACGTCGCGGACGAAATACGGGAGCACGTAGACCGCCGCGAGTTCGTCTTTGCTCCAAAGGACAGGATTAAAGTGGGGGATGCCAATTATATATCGGTTGAAGTATTTGCCCCTCACTCGGTCAAACTGGTCAATCAGAAGGTAGTGTTCCGCCTTACCCAGTTCGTCGAATGGCACCCTCTGAGCCAGTTTCTCTTTCAAGTCCTGGACACCTGGCCCTTGATACAGATGGCCATGGCCCCACGACAATAGCTCTGAGTATGCCCATCGAGCGCGGACATAGTCCGCGGTAACTTCGCCCGGCATTATGCGTCTCCTCTGGTCGTTGTTTTTCATCCTATCAGCGAGCGTTGCCAAGTTCCGCACCGCTATCGTGGAACGCGGTCCGCCGGAGGGGCAAGTCCGACAGGAACGCTACCGAGCATCCGGGCCCTGTCAGACCTGATGCCGTCAAAGCTGCGCCGAACCGGCCGCGATGACTCCAAGCAAAGTGTTTGGTCGACCGTGGTATTCGCCTAACATGCGATCGGGCGGGGCGCTCCATGCGCTGTCTTTGTCATCACAGCTGCCCGAGGGGGATCGACGTGGGATTCCAGAGCCGATGAATCCCGAGCAGGGAGGCGCTCCCGATCCCAGGGAAGAGCATGGCAGCCTGCTGCTGCTCGTACTGCTGGCATGCGTCGTGGGTGCTGGCGCGGGTGCGATCGGCACGCTGTTCCGCCTTTGCCTGGAGCACGCGGACGCGTGGCGCGACGCGCTGATCGGCTGGGCCCACGTCGCACCCATCGTGGGCTTCGTGCTCGTGACCGCCGGCTGCGCGAGCGCCGTGGCGCTGGCGGCCTGGCTGGTGCGACGCTTTTCGCCGGAAGCGTCGGGCAGCGGAATTCCTCACGTCGAGGCGGTATTGCGCCAGGATGTGCCCCCCGCGCCCCTGAGTGTATTGCCGGTGAAATTCTTCGGCGGGCTGCTCGCGATCGGGGCCGGGCTGGCGCTTGGCCGCGAAGGCCCGAGCGTACAGATGGGTGCGATCGTCGCCCACATGACGGGAACGCTGGCAAAGCGCAAATGGCCGGATGCCAGGTCGCTGATCGCGGCCGGCGCGGGGGCGGGCCTCGCGGCCGCCTTCAACGCGCCGACCGCCGGCGCAGTGTTCGTCCTGGAGGAGCTGGTGCGGCGATTTGAACCCCGGATGGCGATCGCCGCGCTGGCGGCATCGACCGGTGCGATCTTCGTGTCGCGCATGCTGTACGGAGATGCGCCGGACTTCCATGTCGGTCCGTTGGCTTTCGCCAGCGCCGCCACGATCCCCCTTTATGTCGCGCTGGGCGCCGTCGCCGGACTGTTGGCAGTCGGTTACAACCGCGCGATCCTCGGGGCGATCGCGGCGGCCAATGACTTGCGGCGTTGGCCGCTCGAGCTGCGCGCGGGAGCGATCGGGGCCGCGGTCGGCGCGTTGGCATGGTTTGCACCCGACTTGGTCGGCGGCGGCGACCCGCTCACGCAGCGCGCGCTCAATGGCGGCGGCACGCTCGCCGTGCTGCCGCTCATTCTCCTGCTTCGGTTCGGACTGGGTGCGGTATCGTATGCGGCGGGCACGCCGGGCGGCCTGTTCGCGCCGCTTCTGGTCATCGGCGCGCAGCTCGGACTATGCTTCGGCCTGCTGTGCCGCATCGCGTTTCCCGAGCTCGCCATCGCGCCGCAAGGATTTGCGGTGGTGGGGATGGCGGCCTTCTTTGCGGGCGTGGTGCGCGCCCCGTTGACCGGCATCACGCTCGTGGTCGAGATGACCGCCAACGTCACCATGCTGCTGCCGATGCTGGGGGCATGCTTCGTGGCCATGCTGGTGCCGACGCTGCTGCGCAATCCCCCCATTTACGACTCGTTGCGGGAGCAAGGCTTGCGACGCGACGGCACCCGCTGAACCGGAGCCTCGAGGTATAACCTGGTGCGGTGAATTTGAAGTTCCTGCTATTGCAGCCGCAAGCCTGTTTAGGAATTTCACATCCAAAGACCGCACGAGAACATAAAGTTGCTAGTGTCCCTCTGATTCCGAAGTTCGCATCAGAGGGCGGCCGCAAGGGTACGCGAACTTCGCGATCGGGACACCAGCTGGAGCTTTCGCCATGACTCCCTTCGCGACCGCCTGGCAATGGCTGCGCGGGACGCTGCACGGGCGCGGTGCCGAACTGCGGCTGTGCCTGCGCATGACGATCGCAGCCACGGTGAGCCTGGCGGCCTCGCACCTGCTGAACCTTCCCCTTGCGCTGTGGACGGTGCTGACGGCGGTGATCCTGACGCAGATGAGCGTCGGCAGATCGCTTAAGGCCACGATCGACTATTTCGTCGCCACCGTCGGCGGCGCCGCCTATGCGGGCGCGGTGGGAGCGCTCATTCCGCACGGCAACGAAGTTGCGTTGTTGGGGGCTCTCGCCCTCGCCGTCGCGCCGGCGGCCCTGCTGGCAGCGATAAATCCGCGCTTCAGCGCCACGCCGTTCACTGCCGTCATGGTGTTCCTGGCCCCGTTCATCACCCATACCGGCCCGATCGCCTCCGCCTTCGAGCGCGTCATCGAGGTGGCGATCGGCGGCATCATCGGTCTCGTGGTGTCGTTGGTGGTGTTTCCGGCCCGTGCGCATGATCTGGCGATCGAGGGCTCCGCCAATATGCTCGATCTGATCAGGCGGTTGCTGCCCGAACTGTTCGCCGGCTTTTCCCGCGAACTGGACGAGCAGACGCTGCGGCACATGCAGATCAGCATCGGCGAGGCGTTCGTGCGACTCGACGCGGTGGCGGCCGAAGCCCGGCATGAGCGGATGACCCGCCTTGCCGCCGAGCCTGACCAGGGACCATTGCTGCGCACGTTGCTGCGGCTGCGGCACGATCTGGTGATGATCGGCCGGGCCGCGGTCGAGCCGTTGCCCGAGCCGTTCCGGACGCGGCTCGCGCCTTGGCTCACGCGTATCGCAGAGCACACCGACGAATTTCTGCATGCGAGCGCCGCCGCGTTGCTGGCGCGCCGCCCTCCGCCGCCACTCGCTGCGGTCGAGGCCGCGCTCGATGGCTTCGCTGCCGAAATGGCGGCGCTGCGCCACGAGGGTTTGACGCGAAACCTCCCGTTGGAATGCGTGGAGCGCATCTTCGCACTCGGTTTTGCGCTCGAGCAGATGCACCGCAATCTCAACGATCTCGCGCGCTGTGTCGGCGAGTTTGCCCCGCCGTACGCAGCACATCCGACCATGGCCGCAGCCGCGAAACCGTTACCGCGATGAGTCGTATCCCGTTGAACCGAACCAGGCGCAGGCGACCGACACAGCGCTCCCGTCCTGCTCGCCGTCTCAACTGATGAGTGGTTGAAAGCGCCCCGGCGGCGACGCGTCCAGCTCGGACCAATCGAGCTCTTCCTGGAGGCGATGAAAGACTTCGTCGCCGATGCCCCGCCGCGCGCGCAGACGATGCAGCGCCTGCCGCTGGGCATTGATCGCCTGCAACCGAAGCCGATCGTATTCCGTGGCCGCTTGCGGCGCGCTCTCGTCGCCGGCCGTGGTGCGAGCGGCCTGGTATTGGTCGCGCAACGCGGCCGCCGCCGGCGAGGTATCGCCATCGAGCGAATCAAGCGCCGCCTGCATGATCGCAACCCGCGCCGCCGAAAGCTCCCGCTCCACCTTGCCGTCGTCCTTGAAATCCAGCACATGCAAAAGCGGCCGCAGCGTGAGGCCCTGGATGACCAGCGTTCCCAGCACAACGCAAAAGGCGCACAGCACGATCAGGTCGCGTCCGGGGAAGTCCAAAGGCAAGGCAAAGGCGGTAGCCAGGGTCACGAGGCCGCGCATGCCGCTCCAGGATACCAAGATGGCGCCGCGCGGGTCGCGCGCGCCCAGATCGGCATGAAACCAGCGCCGCGCCGACTCGATCACGACGCGATAGGCGGCAATCCAGGCGATCCGGGTTGCGATCACGACTCCCAGCACGCTCAACCCGAACAGCAGCGAGCCCCAGCGTTGCGATTCGGACAATCGCTCGATGATGTGGCGCGCCTGCAGCCCCATCAGGACGAAAGCGAGCACGTTCACCACGAAGATGGCGGTTTCCCAAACCGAATAGGAGCTGATCCGCAGGCGCGCGCTCGACCGTCGCGGCACCGCTTGCGCGAGCGCCATGGCGTAGATCACCACGGTGATAATGGGCGAGAGCGTCAGCCGCTCGGCGACGAGCCAGACGGCGAAGGTGCTGACGAATTGCAGAACGGTGCTGCTCGCCGCCTCGCGGATACGCGAGGTAAGGATGAGGTACAGCCGGGCCAGGACATAGCCGGCAACCAGGCTGCCGGCGGCCGACAACAGGATGAGCGGCCCGTCGCTCGCCAGCGAGAACGAGCCCACCGCCATGGCGACCGCTGCACGGTAGATCAGCAGCGCGGTGGCATCGTTAAGCAGACTTTCGCCCTGGAGCACGGCACCGATGCGTTGCGGCAGGCTCAACTCCTTCAGCACGGCGGTCGCCGCGGCGGCGTCGGGAGGGGCGACGATCGCGCCGAGCGCGATTGCGGCGGCGAGCGGGAGCCCGGCGAAGCGCCAGCCCAGAAACGCAACCGCGGCAGTGGTGAGCACGACCGCGAATACCGCGAGCGAGACCACCGGTATCACGTTGCGCCGCAACTCCTGGGGCGAGGTGTCGAACGCCGCGTCGAGCAGGGCCGGAGCCACGAACAGCGCCAGGGCGAGGTCAGGCTCGATGCGGATATCGGGTGCGAACGGCAGGAAGGCGATACCGGCGCCGGCGATGGCCAGCAGCGAGGGGTACGGCACGCGCAAGCGCTCGGCCGCAGCCGTCAGCACCACGGCTGCGAACAGGAGAACCAAAATCCATTCGAAAAGAATCATGACCGACTTTCTCTGGCGCTGAACTCTACCCACTCGGGTAAAATGATAGCGAATCTCTGTGCTCGCCAATCCTCGCATACCGCTCCGACACCATAGCGATGCCTGCGCCGATGCTCATCCGACGCAGCGCCGCCGCAACGGCATGGAGACGAAAAAAATGCAAAGGCGCAGCGGAACCATTGCACTGACGAAACGTTTGCCGGCTGGGGATAGCCCGGCGTCATTGCGGGGCAAGAATGGGGGCGACATCTATGCACATACCGGACGCAGACTATTTCCGTCACCAAGCGGCCACCTGCCTGCGGCTCGGGCAGTCCTGCAGGGATCTCGTCGTCGCGCGCCGGTTGTTCAGCATGGCCGGCGAGTTCAAGAGCAAGGCGGCCGAGATGGACGCTGGCCTGCAGACAATGACCGTCCCGGCGATCGACCCAGGCCACGAGACAGCGCCCGATTAGACGGGACGTTCTGCAATCGACGGGTCGCGCCGGGGCGGCGACGTGACCCGAATTCGGGGGGACCGCCTTAGTACTTGGGGGCACATCATGAATATCAGCATCCCTATGATCGAGCCGGCGACGGCGATGAAGGACGGCCTTGGGTGGGGCAAGCTCCGTGCGCTCATCGCCCAGCATTTGGGCGTCGGCATCGAACGCGTCACGGATGACGCACACTTCGCCGACGATTTCGGTGCCGATTGGCTCGATCGCGTGGAATTGGTGATCGCGATCGAAGATCAGTTCGCCGGCGTGGAGATCACGGACGACGATGTGGACCAGATCCATGTGGTCGGGGATCTCATCCGCTGCGTCGAGCGCCCCGACAGCGAGCGGGTGGGCGCAATAACAGCGAATGGTCGTAACGCAACTCCAGTCCACAAGTCCTTCCGGCCGCACCGGCCTCGGGTGGAGTGGAGCTCGGCGGGCAGCAAGAGCGCCGCCGGCAAATAGCCAGGACCACCGGCGCGATCCGGGCGCTCCAGGATCGCGGGCGCCTCCGATCGTCAGGGGCGAGGGAATCGATCTGCCGGGCGCGCGCCAGCGGCCCGAGCCGGCACGTAGGCGGCCACTCGTCCGAGCGGGGGCAGCCGGCAGCCGCCACGGTCCAATGCTGCGCGGCGCACGAAGTCGTTGACGCGTTCGCCGGCCTTGCCGACCGCCCAGCGAAGCCGCGGATGTTCGCCACCCGACGTGATAGGCTCGCGTCAGGCTTGACGGCCCCCTTCACGCCGCCGGGAACCATCATGATCGGGCGACGCGACTTCCTCATCGCCCTTTGCATCGGCGCTGTCTTCCCTGCTGGCGGGGTGCTGGCGGCCGAACCGTCCGCCACTGCGTTCGTGGAAGCGATCTACGCGCCCTACAAAGGAAAGGATGCAAAGGGAGTTGCGCTCGACACCGACGCCGCGGTGAAGCGTTATTTCGACCCCAGGCTTGCGGCGCTGATCAGCAGGGACCGCAACAAGGCCGCCCAACGCGGCGAGGTCTGGACCCTCGACATGGATCCTTTCATCGATGCCCAGGATTGGGACATCAGCACGGTCGACGTCGCGGTCCGCGATACCGGCGCCGGCAAGGCAAGCGCGATCGTCTCATTCAAGAACCTGGACAAGCCGACCACCGTAGTGCTCGATCTCGTCAAGCTGCGGGAGGGTTGGCGGATCGCCGACATCGACTGGGGCCGCAAGCCAACCTTGCGCGGCCTGTTCATCAAGCGATAGCGGCGCCCTATGACGCAGCGAATCAGCACTGACCGAACTGATCACGAGCGCTGGCGCGGTGAGTGGGATCGCGACCGCTTGCGCCGGCTGTACTGCTCGGCCGTGAATCCGCTGCGTTGAAAATATTTCCCAGGCCCGGCTGCGCGCTAGCGAGTTTCCATAGCTGTACCGGCGCGTTCGTGCAAAAGCGCGCTCCTGTGATCGCCATCACAGATTGTCTCCGGTGGGGACGGCACAACATCCGTCATCGATGTCAATGGCGGGACGTGCGCCCGAGGGAGATGGCCATGATCAAGACTCGCACTGGGATCTTCGCCGCGGTAGGCTTGCTGCTGGGCGGCGTTTCGACCGCGGCGCTTGCCAGCGTCAGCAAGCCTACCGCGGAGGAACGCGCTGCCTGCATGGGCGATGCGATGACCCTTTGCATTACCGCGATACCAAACAGAGCCCGCATCGCTTCGTGCCTGGCATCGAAGATGTCCCAGCTCAGCCCGCGCTGCCGGGCGCAATTCGATAAGGCCGCGAGCGGCCGCTAGACCCGAGCCCTGAACAAATCATGCCGCCGGTGTGCGCGCTATCGAGAGGTCGGTTAGCATGAGCAAGTCCGGACGATCCCTGCGTCTGGGGCGGCTGTTCAAAGCAGATGAGAGCCCGCTGCTTCTCGTTCCCTTGGACCACACCGTCACCGACGGGCCATTTACCGACGCGCGCGGCTACGATGCACTGCTCGGCACCCTCGCCGACAATGGCGCCGACGCCATCGTCGTGCACAAGGGGCGCCTGCGGCTGCTTCCGCCATCCGTCTATGCCAAGCTTGCGATCGTCGTCCATCTCAGCGCCTCGACCAAGTACGCCGCGGACCCCACGTTCAAGTATCAGGTGGCGGAGGTCGAGGATTGTCTGCGCGGAGGCGCGGACGCGGTCAGCGTTCACGTCAATATCGGCTCGCTCACGGAAGAC
>Ga0075428_100008905_pt1 | contig 11137 bp, 11 predicted proteins | sample RhiMetdeltSRZDD2_FD_75291 | JGI IMG/M metagenome (GOLD analysis project Ga0075428, IMG submission 75291) | Populus rhizosphere microbial communities from Tennessee, USA - Rhizosphere MetaG P. deltoides SRZDD2 | ecosystem: Host-associated > Plants > Roots > Rhizosphere > Soil | place: USA... | reverse complement strand
CGGGACCCGCGCGATCGCGGCTCCGCTCGAGGTCTGCGTCGACGAGGACCCTGAGGAGCTCGGCGGCCGGGTCGGCGACCCCGTCGAGGTGGAAGTGACCGCGACCTATCACTGGCTTCCCATCGACAAGCTGCCGGTGATCGACGTCGAGGGCCTTGCGGACACAGAGATCAAGGGCAAGGCGACGATGAGGCGCGAGGTCCTGGCCGAGGATGTGACCGACGGATGCGAGGAGTGATCACGCATGTCCTCGATCGCCTGCACCGGGATCAGCGAGGCAGCGTCCTCGTCTTCGTCATCGGGTTCCTGCCGGTCGCGCTCGCAGTCGGGGCGTTCGTGATCGACGTGGCGAACGGCTTCGAGCATCGTCGCCACCTGCAGCTCCAGGCGGACGCCGGCGTGCTTGCCGCGGCGCCGGCGTTCAACGGGTGCTTCCTCGATGCGACAGCAGCCAATTTGGACATCGAGGATCAGGCGTTCTCGTACTCAGGCGATGACTACAACGCGCAGATCGGCGCCGGCGATGCGCAGGCCCGTGTGGCGCCGCTGGTCAACGCGGACGGCTACGAGTCTGCCCCCTACAGCGACGGCGAACCGTGCGAGACGGGCTTCGTGGACCTGAAGCTCACCGAGGGCGACTCTCCGCCGATCTTCGGCTTCGTCGGCAATCGAGACTTCCGGGCCAAGGCGCGCGTGCAGCTCTTCAAGCTGAGGAGCAGCGACCGGCTGCTGCCCATCGCGGTGCCGAACCCGGATCCGAGGGTCGCGGTGGCGCGCTTCGTGGACGAGTCGACGGGCGTGGTCCTCGCCTCGGCTCCGTTGACGCGCAACGGGAGCGACAACGGCCTGGCGCTCTGGGACAACTCCTCCGCACCGGTCTCAGTCCCGATAACCGCGGAGCACGTCGGGCTGCGGATCGCCCTCGGGGGCAGCACCTCGACCACCTGCGGTCAGCCGCTCGTCAACTGCTACGACCTCGGTTCGACCCGCGGAATCGTCAACATCCGCGGGTGGACCGCCGCGGGGACCGGGGCGGCCACGGCGCCGATCACGCGCGGCGTGAACATCACACCGGGCAGCTGTCCGGACCCCTACTTCGTGAACGCCGCCGTGCCCTGCACGGTGGGGGTGAACGCGAGAGTGGACTTCGGGGTGGCCAACCCCGCGACGACCCTGGGCGCGACGCTCTCCGCGACCGTCGCCGGGGTGTCGTTCCCCATGTCCTACGACGCCGGCACGGGCGTTTGGACCACCGCGGGGGCGATCACGATCCCTGTCCAGGCCGGCCCGCGCGACGTGGGTCTCCATTGGGAGGTCACGCGGCGCGCCGACGGCTCGAGCTGCAACGGCGGCCAGTGCCGAGGCGATTTCAACGCCGTGCACCGCAGCTTCAGCGCCGTCCCGACCCGATCCGGGCCGATCGGCCTGGCCCAGGTGACCGAGGCGGGAGTCCTGAGCAACACCTTCCAGCGCTGCAGCGCGCTGCTCACGACCTGCAGCCACAACCTGGTCGTGAAGATCGGCCTCTCGGGCGGTCTCGCGCTGTCCACCGCGGGCGGCCCGCCCGTGCGGCTGCGGGTCATCGACGGCAGCCAGAACCAGTCGCTCGACTGCGACCCGAACGTGTCGAACCTGAGGGACGAGCTCGCCGGCGGCTGCAGCCCGTCGTACCGGCCGCACGAGGCGTCGGACCCGGCATGCCCGAGCAACAGGAACGATCTTCCGAAGCCCAATCCGCCGAACATCTGGACCTGCGTCGCCGTGGAGCCGGGGAACGCCACGAACCAGATCGCCCAGGGCCTCAACCAGCGCGTCTTCGGCACCCAGTCGCCGACGTCGTGCACGCAGCCGAACCACTGGCCGAACTGGGAGCCCGGCGACCCGCGAATCATCTTCGTGATCGTCACGCCCTTTGGCTCGTTCCAGGGAAGCGGTAGCACCACGGTGCCCGTCGTTCGCTTCGCGGCCTTCTACATGACCGGGTGGACCGGTAACGGCAGCGGGGCGAATCCCTGCCTCGATCAGGGCGACGAGGCGCCGAACGACAGCGGCGAGATCGTGGGCCGCTTCATCCAATACGTGGAGACACCCAACAACGGCGGTGCCGGGGACGCGACGTGCGACTTCAAGGCGATCGATCCCTGCACCGCGGTGCTTGTCGAATGAGGAGGACCTCATGCTGTTGACCCGACCGAAGTCACCATCCCCGCCGCGTGGCGGTGGGGGCGGCGGACCGCTGTCGACCCGCGGCGGGACGCTGCTGGTCGCAGGGCTCCTGTCACTCGTGGCAGGTGCGGCCCTGCTCGTGTTCCTGCGCCAGTACCGCGAGGACGTGACCTCGTCCGACCGCGCGCGCGTGCTCGTGTCGGCAAGCCTCGTCCCGAAGGGGACCACCGGGGAAGTGATCCTCGAGAACAGGATGTACAGGGTCACGCGTGTACGCGAGGGCGACCTTCGACAGGGTGCGCTGACCGACCCGGCCGATCTGAAGGGCCGAGCGACGACCGGAGACGTCTTTCCCGGACATCAGCTGACGCTGGCCGACTTCGAGGACGCCGATGGAACGATCGGAAGCCGCCTGTCCGAGTACGAGCGAGCCATCACCGTGCCTGTCGAGAAGGCACGGGGCATGGTCGGGAAACTGGACCCAGGCGACCGTGTCGACGTGGTCACAACCGACTCCTCGGCCGGTGCCGTCACGGTGGCCACGGTGGCGGTGCGCAACGCCCTGGTGCTCGCCGTTCCGGACCCCGACGAAGGCAGCAGCCGTTCCCAGCAGGTGACCCTCCGCGTGCCGGACCAGGCCGCCGCGTCAATTGCGGCCTCGGCCGACGGCGGCAAGGTGTGGCTCTTGCTGCGCCCGCCCGTGGGGGCCCGCTCGCACGGCACGGACGGCGTAGCGACCGGCACCACCGCGAATGGCAGGCCGCTCAACGCCGACATCGACATCCAGGCCCAGGTAAGGAGTCGCTGATGGCCGCGCCTATTCGCATCCTGGTTGTGCTGGACAGCGGCGCGGACCGTGATGCCGTGGAGGCTGTGATCCCGGCCGCGTCTGGAGTGGAGCTGCTGAACGTGACCGAGGGGCTCGATGCGGCATGGCACGAGGTCGGCGCCGAAGATGTCGATGCGGTCCTCGTGGGGTCGGGATCGAACCCGGCAGCCGCGCTGACCTTCACGGAAGGGCTGGCCGCGGAGCACCCGGACCGCGCGGTGCTGCTTCTCTATCCCGGTGCGGCGAACGGGCTCGCGAGACGAGCCCTCGGCGCGGGTGCCGAGGACGTCGTCGAGCTCCCGGTCGCCGATGGGGAGCCGCCCTCGCCCGCCCAGCGCGAGCGCATATCCGCAGAGGTACTGAATGCGCTCGAGAAGGGCATCGCGCGGCGCCGGCGCGCGACGGATGGACCCCGGGTCGCGCAAGGGCGGATGATCGCGGTCGTCGGTCCCAAGGGCGGTGCGGGGAAGACGATCGTGTCGACCAACGTGGCGGTGGCGCTCGCCGAGGCGGGCGAGCGAGTCGTGCTGGTGGACCTCGACCTCCAGTTCGGAGATGTCGGCCTGGTCCTCGGGCTCCCCCCGACCCAGACGATCTATGACCTCGTCATCTCGGGGGGCTCGCTCGACGCCGAGAAGCTCCGCGACTATCTGACCACTCACGAGTCGGGCGTCCGGGTCCTTCAGGCTCCGGCTCGCCCAGACCAGGCAGCCAGCATCGACGCGGACTTCCTGCGCCAGATCTTCGGGGTGCTCCGTGCCCATGAGGACTGGCTGGTTGTGGACTGCGGCCCGGGCTTCACGCCCGAGGTGATCGCGGCCATCGACGCCGCTACGGACATCTGCATGGTCGGCACGGTTGACGCGGCCGCGCTCAAGAACACCAAGCTCGGCCTGGAGACACTCGAGCTCATGGGTACGGCGCCGGAGAGCACCAAGCTCGTGCTGAATCGTGCGGACAGCCGGGTCGGGATCACCCCCGACGACGCCAGGGCGGTGACCGGCCGCAAGGCCGACGTGCTGATCCCAAGCCACCGCGACGTCGCCCGCTCGGCGAACGAGGGCCGGCCGATCACCGCAACTCAGCCGAACTCGGAGCCGGCTCGTGCCTTCCGCGCGCTCGCGGCCTCGTACATGGGGGCCGTCACTGGCGCCCGGCGCAGCCCGCTCAAGCGGATTCTCGGGAAGGCCGGCTGATGGAGCTCGCACGGAGGCTCAACGGGTCAGAGTCCGCCGTGACTCCCTGGTCGGATCCGTTCGCGGACGTCAAGGACCGAGTGCACAAGGCAGTCATCGGCGGCCTGGGCCCCCGGCTCTTCAATACGGAGACGGACCCGTCGACCCTGCGCGAGCGCGTGGTGGCCGATGTCAGCCAGGAGCTCGAATCCGAGGCCGGTATCGCACGGAGCGACCGGGAGCGTCTCGTTCGAGAGCTGACGGACGACATCCTCGGCCATGGCCCGCTCGAGCGGCTGCTCGCGGACGACACCATCACGGAGATCATGGTCAACGGGCCCTACGAGGTGTGGATCGAGCGCCAGGGCAAGATCTTCCGAACGGACGTCAAGTTCGGGGATGACTCCCATCTGCGCCGAATCATCGTGAAGATGGTCGCCCAGGCCGGCCGGAGGGTCGACGAGTCCACGCCGATGGTCGACGCAAGGCTCTCGGACGGCAGCCGCGTCAACGCCGTGCTGCCCCCGCTGTCGCTCTCCGGCCCCATCCTGACGATCCGGAAGTTCCCGAAGCGGAGACTCGGCGCCGAGGAGCTCGCGCGGCTCGGGACGCTCACGCCGGAGACGGTCGACTTCCTCGACCGTTGTGTCCGGGCACGACTGAACGTCCTGATCTCCGGCGGCACCGGCACCGGAAAGACGACGCTGCTCAACGTGCTGTCCGGCTCCATCCCGGACGAGGATCGGGTCGTCACGATCGAGGAGACGGCCGAGCTCCAGCTCCACCAGCATCACGTCCTGCGACTGGAATCCCGTACTCGCAATGCCGAGGGCGAGGGCGAGATCACAATCCGCCAGCTGGTGCGAAATTCGCTGCGGATGCGGCCCGATCGGATCATCGTCGGCGAGGTCCGCGGCGCGGAGGCTCTCGACATGCTCCAGGCGATGAACACGGGCCACGACGGCTCCCTGTGCACGCTGCACGCGAACACGCCCAGGGATGCGCTCGCTCGCGCCGAGACCATGGTCCTCATGGCCGGCTATGACCTGCCCGTTCGGGCGATCCGCCAACAGGTGTCCTCCGCGCTCGACCTCATCGTCCACCTTGCCCGGCTTCGCGACGGGTCACGTCGTGTGACCGCGATCAGCGAGGTCTTGCGGATGGAGGCGGACGTGATCACCCTGCAGGAGATCTTCAGCTTCAACCAGCGGGAGATCTCCCCCGACGGCAAGGTGCTGGGGCGCCTCGAGCCGACGGGGATGCGGCCGATGTTCCTCGACAAGTTCGACCGGTACGGCGTGCAGCTGCATACGGGCCTCTTCGCTGCCCCCGAACCGCCCGCGATGATGGGAGGGCGCCGGTGAGACGTGGGACCCTGACCATCCTGGTCGGGATCGCGGTGCTCATCGGTACGGCGAGCTCGGCATCGGCCGAGATCTCGCTCTCGCCGGCCGGCGACCCGAAGTTCCCGCAGCGGACCTTCGTGGTGACCCTGCCCGAAAGCGCTCGGCTCACGCCGGGCATGGTGCATGTAACGGAGAATGGCGTGCCGGTCCACGACCTGCGCGTGGCCCCCGTGGGCGCCTCCCGGCGCGCGAAGCTCGGGGTCGTCCTGGCGATCGACGCCAGCAGCAGCATGAAGGGCGAGGCATTTGCCGGGGCGGTGGCTGCGGCACGCGCGTTTGCACGCGAGCGCAACCCGCGGCAGCCCCTCGCGCTGCTGACCTTCGGGACCGGCTCGCAGCTGCTTCAACCCTTTACGACGCTCGACGGGGAGCTCGAGGGCGCGCTCGACGAGCCAGGAACTCCCAGCGGCGGCACCGACATGTACGACGCGGCACTCCGCTCGGTGGACCTTGTCCGAAAGGCGGGCCTCCAAGGCGGCTTCGTCGTCGTCCTGTCGGACGGTACGGATCACGGCAGCTCGGCGTCCCGCGAGACCGTCGTCGCGGCCGCGCGCAGCGCGCACGTGCGTCTTTATTCCGTAGGCCTCGAGTCGCCCGCATTCGATCCCGACTCGCTCTCCAAGCTCGCCGAGGAGGGGGGCGGCAGCTATTCACAGGCGACGTCGGCTGCCGAGCTCCAGGAGATCTATCGCGCCCTCGGCGCCCAGCTCTCGAACGCGCACGTGGTCAGCTACCACTCGCTGGCCGGGCCCGGGCGGCGAGTCAACGTACGCGCAAGCGTCACCGATCTCGGCAGCGACGGGATGTCGTACACGTCCCCTGAGCTCGACCTGCCGACGCTGGCGGAGCCATCCGGAGACGGGCTCAGCGCAGACTCGACGATCGTCAAGCTCCTCATCGTGGCCCTGGTGGTCGGCCTGCTGGGGCTGGCGGTCGTATTGGTGCTGCGCACGCGCAAGAGCAAGGCCCGAGACAGAATCGCCCAGTTCACGAGCCCGACCAAGGACCGGCCGGCCACGGGCGTGACCCTGACCGGCCGCATCACTGCCGGTGCCGAGCGGTCGATCTCGAACGCGAGCACCTGGGAGGGGCTTGCCGAGTCGCTGGACATCGCGGGAATCCGCTACACGGCAGGGCAGGTGGTGCTGTGGTCAGCGACAGCCGCCCTGTCGCTGGCGATCGTGGTGGGCAGCGTCGCCGGAGCTGCCGGCCTGCTGCCGCTCATCATCGTCCCATTCGGAGTCTGGGCCTTCGTGCGCCACCGCATCCGGGCCGAGCGCCGCCTGTTCGGAGATCAGCTTGCCGATCATCTCGCGGTGGTGGGCGGGTCGCTGCGCGTCGGCCATAGCCTCACGGGGGCCCTCGCGTCAGCGCTCGACGAGGCGCCCGATCCCGCCCGGCGCGAGTTCGCCCGCGCGGTCGCCGACGAGCGGCTCGGGATGCCGCTCGAGGATGCACTCGAGTCGGTGTCCGACCGAATGGACAATCGCGAGGTGGAACACATCTCGCTGCTGGCGAAGCTGCAACGGGAGGCCGGTGCGAATGCCGGCGAGATGGTCGATCAGGTCGTGGCGACGGTCCGTGAGCGCCAAGAGCTGCGCCGGACCGTGCGAACGCTCACCGCCCAGGGTCGCTTTTCTCAGTTCGTCCTCACGCTCATGCCGATCGGATCGTTGCTGTTCCTCACGGTGGCCTACAACGACTACGTCCAGCCGCTGTACGACACCACGGCGGGTCACCTGGTCCTTGCACTGGCGGCGTTTCTGCTGCTCTGCGGGGCTCTCGCGATCCGAAAGATCGTGTCCTTCAAGGTCTAGGAGCGGAGATGCTGCTCATTCTGCTGATCGCACTCGGCCTCGGAGGCGTCGCCCTCGCGCTGTTCGCGCGCGCGGCGGTTCTTCCGCGCCTCCAGGCCGACGAGAACGTCGGCCGGATCACCGCCTACGGCTACCAGCACGAGAGGAACGAACCGGCGAAGACGCGCTCGCCCCTGTTCCCGAAGCTCGCCGGAAAGATCGGCGAGGCGCTCGCGAGCAGCGCTCCGGCCAAGCGACAGGCCGAGCTGCGGAACACGCTCCTGGCGGCGGGAGCATGGCGCACCAGCGCCGCGAGCGTGCAGGGCTATCGCATCATCCTCGCGGTCACGCTCGCCACACTCGCTCTCTGGACATCCGCGAGCGCGGGCTGGTCGATCTTCGTCGCCGTGGTCGTGACGGGCTATGGCTTCACCGTCGGCTGGGTGACGCCCATGTTCCTCATCAAGTCGCGCGCGCGCCGGCGCTTGGAGCGCATCGAGATCGAGCTCCCGGAGCTGATCGACCGTCTGGTCGTGACGCTCGAGGCGGGCATCGGGTTCAACGCCGCGCTCCACCGCTCGGGAGAGCGTATGACCGGCCCCCTCGGAGACGAGCTCCGGCTGACCCTCCACGAGCACGAGCTGGGCCTGACCATGCAGGCGGCTCTCACCAACCTGCTGCACCGCTGCGACGCGCCCTCGATCCGCGCGTTCGTCCGGGCCGTCACGCAGAGCGAGCAGCTCGGCATCTCGATCGGACACGTGATGCGCGAGCTGGCAAGCGACATCCGCAAGCGGCGGCGGCAGATCATCGAGGAGAAGGCCCAGAAGGCCCCGATCAAGATCCTGTTCCCGCTCGCCTTCCTGATCCTCCCCGCCCTCCTCCTGGTGATCCTCTTCCCAGGTGCCTACAACATCGTCAACAGCCTGGGGAACGGCTTTTGACGCACTCCGCGCTCCTTGCCAACGGCCGGGTCGTCTGCCCGGAGCTGTCTGTGGCGGATACCGCCCCCAGCCGGATGAAGGGGCTCCTCGGCCGGCGCTCGCTCGGTGAGGGCGAGGGGTTGCTGCTGCGGCCTGCCGCGTCGATACACACGGCTTTCATGCGCTTTCCAATAGACGCAGTTTTCCTCGACGCAGAGATGCAGGTGTTGCGCGTCGAGACCAACCTGCGGCCCTGGCGTGTCGCGGCGCAACGCGGCGCCAAGGCCGTAGTCGAGCTGCCCGCCGGCGCGGCGGAGAACATGGGTCTCGCGGTCGGCTTGACCCTCTCGCTCGCGGAGGACCGGCTCACATGAGCCGCGTCCTCGGCACGATGAGCGCTCCGCCCGCCGGCGTGGCAGCTTCAGAACACATGAGCTTCGCCGCCGCTGCAGCCGGAGCGATCGGCGTCCTCGCAAGCCTCCTCCGCTTCGGCGCGAGCTCGGAGGCGCTCGTCACGGCCGCGCTGCTCGGATCGCTGGGCGTGCTGGCGGTGATCGACTTCCGGCGGCAGCTCATACCGAATCGCATCGTGCTCCCCGCCGTGGCCCTTGTGCTGGCCCTGCAACTTGCGCTGTTTCCCGGCCAGGCGCTTGAATGGGTCCTTGCCGCGCTGATCGCAGGCGGCGGCCTCCTGGCGCTCGCCCTCCTGAAGAGCGACTCAGTCGGGACCGGCGACGCGAAGGTCGGGATGCTCCTCGGCGCCGGCCTGGGAGCGGGGGCGGCCTGGGCGCTGTTGGCCGGGGCACTGCTGCTCTGGCCGGTCGCGGCCTATCTCGTTTTCAGCGAGGGCATGGACGCGCGCAAGAATGCGATCCCTCTGACCCCGGCACTCGCCATCGGTGCAGCAATCGTCGCGCTCGGCTAGTGCGAGGCGCCCGACTCGCGAAAGAGCCTTATGACAGTCGCTCTGTCGGGGGCGTCGAGCTTCGTGACGACCGTTGAGATGTGGCGGCGCACGGTGACGGGCGAGACGAACAGCCGCTCGGCGATCTGCGCCGTCGACGAGCCCTCGGCCATCAGGTCGAGCACCTGCCACTCGCGGCTCGTCAGCTCGACGCCGCGCCCGCCCATCAGCGGTAGCCGGCGCGTTCCGCGGTCGCGGAACTCGTGGATCAGCCGGGCCACCAGCGCGCGGGGCACCGCCGCCTCGCCGGCGAGTACGCCGCGAAGCGCGTCCGGCAACCGGCTCGGGTCCGTGTCCTTAAGGAGGTAGCCGGCAGCTCCGGCGCGGAGCGCGCAGAACAGGTCGCTGTCGTTGCGCGAGATCGTGAGCATCACGACGGCGCAGTCCGGCAGCGCTGCGCTGATCTCGGTCGCCGCTCGGATGCCGTCGCCGGGCATATGCACGTCGAGCAGGCAGACATCGGGGCGCTCGTGCAACGCGAGCTCGATCGCGTCGTGTGCGTTGTCGGCCTCGGCGCATACCTCGAAACCGCCGTCCTGGACCGACTCGCGCACACCCGCACGGGTCGCCGCGTGGTCGTCGGCGATCAGCACCCGCAGCGGTCGCGTGATCGGGTCGGTTCCCACCATCGCGGTGGTGGTCACGGCAAGGTCACCTCGACGAGCGTCCCCTTACCCGGCGCAGACTGCACGGTGAGGTCTCCGCCCACGGCCTGCGCGCGCGCCTGCATCGAGGCGAGCCCGAAGCTGCCGGCGCGGCGGGGACCACCGGGCACGAAGCCATCGCCGTTGTCGCGCACGGCCATGCGGATGGCGTCGCCGCCCGTGATCTCGAGATAGAGCTCGGTCGCGCCGCCGTGGCGGACTCCATTGCTGATCGCCTCGCGCATGATTCGCACCAAGGCATCGCGATCGGCCCTGTCCACCTTGACGGCGGGGTCGACATGAACCTTCACGCGCGCGCCCTCGCGGGTGGCGAGCTCGTCGGCCAGCTCGGAGAGCTCGACATCGAACGGACCATCTGAACCGACCCGCAGCGCGTCGATGGCGCAGCGAGATTCCATAAGCGCGCGGTCGGCCGCGACCGCCACGCGCTTCGCTCGCCCGCCCGGGTCCGCGGCTGCCATCCGGCTCGCTTCCATTCGGATGTAGGCAAGCTCTTGGGCGAGCCCGTCGTGAAGGTTCCGGGCGATCCGGAGGCGCTCCTCATGGATTGCAGACAGGGTGCGTCGCCACTGGCTGAAGACCCCGAGCGCGGTCGCCCCGACGCCCAGCAGGATTGCGAACACGGCATTGACCGCCACCTCGCCGGGATCGCTTGCGAGCGCGATGCCGGCGGCGGCGCCGACCCCGGCGAGCGTGACGGCAGCCAGGCCTGCCCGGCCAGCTCGGAAGCTGCTCGGCTTGACCCTCAGGATGGGGCCAAGCTCGATTCCCGGGCCGGGGATAGCACGGGTCATGAGAGATCCGACACCTTCAGGGTGCATGGACCTTTTGAAAGTAGGTGCGGTTTGCGAAATGCGCCAGCTTTGCCGTGGAATTTTCAACAATCCGCCCCCCGGACGCGTTGGAGGTGGGTGCGCAGGCCATCCAGCTCGCGGCTCAGCGCCTGCCGGGCGCGCACGACCGCTCGGACCTGCTCCGCGTCGGCGCCGGTGGCGATGAGCGCCTCGCAGTGGCGTTCGAGCTGGAGGCTCCGGGTCTCGAGCTCGTGGACGGTCGCGTAGCCGTCGGCGAGGGCGTCCGCGATTCCGGCTTCAGATTGGAGAGGCGCTGCCTCTGCCTCGTGGGCCATTCGTGCTCCAGCATGTGCGCTTCAGGGTGTTCGGGGGTGGGCCGCCCCGCCCATCTTGCGTTCAGGCGTATGAACGCCCTGCGT
>Ga0075428_100008903_pt1 | contig 11137 bp, 9 predicted proteins | sample RhiMetdeltSRZDD2_FD_75291 | JGI IMG/M metagenome (GOLD analysis project Ga0075428, IMG submission 75291) | Populus rhizosphere microbial communities from Tennessee, USA - Rhizosphere MetaG P. deltoides SRZDD2 | ecosystem: Host-associated > Plants > Roots > Rhizosphere > Soil | place: USA... | reverse complement strand
CGACCGCGGAGGGAATCTTTCGCCGGCTCGTGCAGGAGTGCGCACCGGACCTCGACCTCTTCGTCGACTCAGCCGGAACGCACGACTACCACCGGGGCCACGCGCCCGACGCGCGCGCGCAGGCCGCGGCCCGCGCCCGCGGCGTCGACCTCGGCAGCCTGCGCGCACGGCAGATACGTGACAGCGACTTCGAGACCTTCGATCTGATCCTGGCGATGGACGAGGGGAACCTATCGGCGCTGCGCCATCGTTGTCCGCGGGCGCTGCAGACGCGGCTTCAGCTCCTCATGCAGTATGCGAAGCCCGGCTCCGTGCGCGAGGTGCCGGACCCTTATTACGGCGGCCCGAACGGCTTCGAGCACGTCCTCGATCTCGTCGAGGACGCGTCGCGCGGATTACTGGAAGCGCTGCTTGAGCAACGCGGGCGCGGTTGAGGCGCACCCCGCGCCGCGGCCTCGAGTCGACGACTTGATCGCGGCTGGAAGCCGCTTCCAAGATTGCTTAGGCGCGGTCACTCCGGCGTGACGTCGACGACATCGTTTCGCGGCGCGCGTGCGGGCTCTTCGCTCCGCGATTCTTCCGAACGAGGAACTTCGCCACCGCTCTGACCGCCGCCCGGGGCGCCGTCCGAGGCTTCGCGCGGCTCGTGGTCGCGCACTTCGCCCTCGCGCGGACCGGCCATCGCGCCGCCCGTGCCCTCGGCACCGCCGCGGCGACGGCGGCGCCCGCCGCGACGTCCGCGTCCGCGACGGGCGTCGGGGGAACGACCGCCTTCGACACCCTCGCCGTTGCGACGCTGGGCATCCGGAGTACCTTCGCCGCCCGCGTTGCCGACGCGCTGGCCTTCGCGTTGCTCGCGCGGCTCGCGCTGCTCACGGGGCTCGCGCGGCTCGCGGTCGCGCTGATCGCGCGGCCCACGCCCTTCGCGCTGTCCGCGGAAATCACGATTCTCACGTCCTTCGCGGTTCTCGCGCCCCTCGCGGGAATCGCGTCCATCGCGCGAGTCGCGTCCGCCTTCGGGCCGGCGACGATGCCGGTCGCGATCTCGATCGCGGTCGCGATCCGATCCGTGTCGCGGCGGACGGCGTCCGCGGTCGCGGTCGCGGTCCTCGCTATGGCGACGCGGCTCGCGCACGGCCGGCGCGGCCGCGGTCGCGACGGGCTCCTCCGTCGCAGGCTCTCCGCCGAACATGCCTTTGAGCTTCGACGCGAGGCGCGTGAAGAGCCCGGGCTCGACGGGCTCGGGCGCCGGCGGCGGAGGCGGCGGCAGCGGCATCTCCGGCACCATCGGCTTCACCGCCGCTTCCTCCGTGGGCGGCTTCGGGCGGCCGAGCTTGATATCGCCTTCGCTCGCGGCCTCTTCGCCGAGCTGCGCCATGCGGAAGCTCGCCATCGTGTTTTCGGGGAGATTCGTCTCGTCGTCGCGCACGCGGCGCAGCGAGTAGTTGGGCGTCTCCAGATTCGGATTCGGCACCATGATCACGCGCACGCTGCTGCGCTTCTCGATCGCGCCGATCATCTCGCGCTTCTCGTTGAGCAGATAAGTGCTCACGTCGACGGGAAGCTGGGCGACGACGTGCGCCGTGCGCTCCTTGCGCGCCTCCTCACCGATGAGGCGCAGGATCGCGAGCGACAGCGACTCGACGTCGCGGATGCTGCCGCGGCCGCTGCAGCGCGGGCAGGTGATGTTGCTCGTGTCGCCCAGCGAGGGATGCAGGCGCTGCCGCGACATCTCGAGCAGCCCGAAGCGCGAGATGCGCCCGATCTGCACGCGCGCTCGGTCCATCTTCACGGCGTCGCGCAGGCGGTCCTCGACCTCCCGCTGGTTGCGGGTCGGGCCCATGTCGATGAAGTCGATGACGATGAGGCCGCCGATGTCACGAAGCCGAAGCTGGCGGGCGATCTCGTCCGCCGCCTCGAGGTTCGTGTTAAGCGCGGTCGTCTCGATGTCGTCGCCGCGCGTCGCGCGCGCGGAGTTGATGTCGATGGAGACGAGCGCCTCGGTGTGGTCGATGACGATGCTGCCGCCCGAGGGCAGCTCGACGTTGTGCGAGAAGGCTGACTCGATTTGGCTCTCGATCTGGAAGCGCGTGAAGAGGGGCACTTCCTCCGTGTAGAGCTTGAGCCTGCGCGCGTTGTGCGGCATCACGCGGTCGACGAAGAGCTTCGCGTCGTCGAACAGCTCCTGGTCGTCGATGAGGATCTCGCCGATCTCGTCGCCGAAGTGATCGCGCAGCGCCCGCACGATGAGGTTGCTGTCCTGATAGACGAGGAAGCACGCCGGGCGCTCCTGCGCGGCGGCGTCTATGCTGCGCCACAGGTTCAGGAGGTAGTCGAGGTCCCACTGCAGCTCCTCGGCGGAGCGCCCGAGCCCGGCCGTGCGCACGATGGCGCCCATGCCGTCGGGGATCGTGAGCTGGCTCAGGACCTCGCGCAGCTCGCTGCGGTCGTCGCCCTCGATCCGGCGCGAGACGCCGCCCGCGCGCGGGTTGTTGGGCATGAGCACGAGGAACCGGCCCGCCAGGCTGATGAAGGTCGTGAGCGCCGCACCCTTGGTGCCGCGCTCTTCCTTGTCGATCTGGACGACGAGCTCCTGGCCTTCCTGGAGCGCCTCCTTGATGTTGACGCGCGAGCCAGCGTCGACCGACGTCCTGAAGTAGCTGCGTGAGACTTCCTTGAGGGGGAGGAAGCCATGGCGCGCCGCGCCGTAATCAACGAACGCGGCTTCGAGACTCGGCTCGACCCGCGTGATCCTGGCCTTGTAGACGTTGCCTTTCTTCTGCTCTCGCGACGGGACCTCAATATCCAGATCGTAGAGTTTCTGGCCATCCACCATGGCCACTCGCAACTCCTCCTCCTGAGTTGCGTTCACGAGCATTCTTCTCATGTGTCCTTGCCATGAATGTTCCTGGGCGTCGCCCGGGGCTGCGCCGGTGCCTTGTCGGCACAGCTCGACTCGATTCCCGCGAAGCTGCCGCTCCTACGTGCGCTCCACGACCGGTGGAGCAGGATGGCCACATTTGCGCCATCGAGTGCCGCGCCCTGCGCCACGCACCCGCTACGGAGAGGTCTGTTGGGAGTCTCCCCGGCAGCCGACCGATGGAGACTTCGAGCAAGTCACCCTGCTCCGACGAGTACCGCGAGCCTCGAGATTTTTGACGGCCCATTGAGTTGGTAGACCGAGCGCGGACTTACGCTGCCGCGCCTCGGCGCCGGTTTGCGGACGCGACCCTGCACAGTCGACGTCACGCGGCGGCGGCCACGATCACTTGGTTCGGTCGGCCCCCGCTGGTCGGCTAATATAACACGGCTTGTCACGACGAACGATGCAACCCGCTGATCCACACGCAGCTTCGATCTCCGCCGTCCGATCGCAGGAGGTCTCCGGCGACGAAGCCGGGCAGCGGATCGACAACTATCTCCTGCGGATTCTCAAGGGCGTGCCGCGCAGCCACGTCTATCGCCTGCTGCGGCGTGGCGAGGTGCGGGTCAACAGCCGGCGTGTCGACGCGAGCTATCGCGTCGAGGCGGGCGACCGCGTCCGCATCCCGCCCGTCCGCACCGCGGCGCCGGCGAGGCCCGTGGGAGCGGCTTCCAGCCGCGAATCCAGGCGCGAGATTGCGCCCGTCCTGTACGAGGACGAGCGCCTGCTGGTCGTCGACAAGCCGGCTGGCGCCGCAGTCCACGGCGGGTCCGGTGTCCGCGAGGGGCTCATCGATCGCCTGCGGGCGCGGCGGCCGGACGCACACTTCCTCGAACTCGTCCATCGCCTCGACCGCGACACGAGCGGCTGCCTCATGATCGCGAAGAAGCGCAGCGCGCTCCGCACGCTGCATGCGCTGCTGCGCGAGGGGAAGGTCGAGAAGCGCTACCTGGCCCTCGTCGCGCGGGACTGGGCCAACGCGACCGTCGTCGACGCGCCGCTCGACACGCATCACCGCCGCGGCACCGAGCGCATCGTGCGGGTGCAGGAGGAAGGAAAGGCGGCGGCGACACGATTCCAGCCCGTGCAGCGCTACGACGGCGCGACGCTCGTCGAGGTCGAGACGCTTTCCGGCCGCACGCATCAGATCCGCGTGCACGCCGCGCATGCGGGTCATCCGCTCGCAGGCGACCCGAAGTACGGCGACGAGGCGTTCGACGCGCGAGCGCGCGAATTCGGGCTGCGCCGGCTGTTCCTCCACGCGCACGTCGTGAGCTTCGCGTGGCCGGATTCCACCGGCGACGTGCACGTGAGCGCGCCGCTGCCCGAGCCGCTGCGGGCCGTGCTCGACGCGTGGCCGAAACGCCGCGGCGGCGGTGCGCGGTCGCGCCGGCGTTCGGCACGATGAATGAGGGCCGCTTCCAGCCGCGACTAGATGACGGGAAGTCCCGCGCGCGCCAGCGCTGCGCAGAGCCAGATGAGAGGCAGCCCCTGGAGCGCGGTCGGGTCCTCGCTCCGTATCCATTCGAAGAGCGCGATGCCGAGCCCTTCAACCTTGAAGCTACCCGCGGTGTCGTAGGCCGGCTCGCGGGCGAGATAGCGCTCGATCTCGTCGTTCGACAGCGCGCGCATCTGCACGACCGTCTCGTCGACGTGCGACTGCCCCGCGCCGCTCGCGGCGTCGATGAGGCAGACGGCGGTGAGGAAGCGCAGCTCGCGCCCGGCGGACGCGCGCAGCTGGGCCACGGCGGCCGCATGCTCGAGGGGCTTGCCCAGGACGTCGGCGCCACGCACGGCGACCTGGTCGGAGCCGATCACGAGCGCGTCCGGACGCTGGCGCGCCCCTGCCTGCGCCTTGGCGAGTGCGAGGCGACGCGCGAGATGGGCGCCGTCCTCGCCGGCTCGCCGTTCCTCGTCCACGCCCGGCGGCAGGCACTCGAAGCGCAACCCCAGGCTCTCGAGCAGCGAGCGCCGGTACGGCGACGTGGAGGCCAGGATAAGCCGCCGCGTGCTCAGGGGAGGCCCCACATTCCGGCTTTGGGTAGAGATTTCAACGTCTTAAACACTGGCTTTCTTTGACAGCCGGGACCGTGCTCGCGTATCCTCACGCCCCTATGCCGGTGGGCTTACTGGATCGCGTGCGCTTCCTAGACCTTGCGCAACGCGGTGCGCAGGTCGCCGGCCGCGTGCCGCTCAGCTCCTGCGCGCGCCTGGCGGAGCTGATCGAGCCGGAGCCGGCAGAGATCCACGCGACCCTCATCCTGTCGCGACACGACAGCGGCATCGCGATCGTGCGCGGTCAGGTCGACGCGGAGCTCGCGATGCCCTGTCAGCGCTGTCTCGATCGCGTGCCGATACGCGTGCAGGGCGAGCTGAAGCTTGCGATCGTCGCCGACGAAACGCAACTCGTGCCGGACGAGTTCGAGCCGTTCATCGCAACCGAGGGACTCGGACGGCTCGCGGACCTCGTGGAGGAAGAAATACTCCTCTCGCTGCCCGAGTATCCGGTGCACGGGAGCGTGCAGCAGTGCGGAGAGCTGGTTGCGCGGGTGCTGGAGCTGGAGCAGACACCGCGCGAGCATCCGTTCGACGTGTTGCGCAGGTTGAAGACCGATCAGAGTTGATTGCTGGAGCATTCGATCATGGCTGTTCAGAAAGACCGCAAGACGCCTTCCAAGCGAGGAATGCGTCGTTCGCACGACCACCTCAGTCCACCCACCTTGTCCATCGATCCGACGAGCGGCGAGACGCATCGTCGCCATCACGTGACGCCCGACGGCTACTACCGCGGCAAGCGCGTGATCGAGCCCGCGGAGACGGACGAGAGCGAAGAGAACGAGTAAGCCGAGCCGAGATGGCCGGCACAAACATCATCGCGCTTGACGCGATGAGCGGGGACCGCGGACCGGAGGTCGCGGTCGCCGCGGCCCTGGCAAGCCTCGCGCAGCATCCGACGCTCTCTCTCATCGTCGTCGGTCAGCGTCCGCTCCTCGAGAAGCTGCTGGCGTCCGGACGCCAGCGCGTCGACGATCGCCTGCGCATCGAGCATGCGAACGAGGTCGTCGAGATGCGGGAGTCGGCGCGCGATGCGCTCCGCAAGAAGCGCGACTCTTCCATGCGCGTCGCCATCAACCTCGTGAAGCAGGGTGAGGCGCAGGCCTGCGTCAGCGCCGGCAACACGGGCGCGCTCATGGCGACGGCGCGCTACGTGCTGAAGACGCTGCCCGGCATCGACCGCCCCGCGATCGCCTCGCCGATCCCGGCGATCGGCGGCCACACCTACATGCTCGATCTCGGCGCGAATGCCGACTGCACGAGCGAGCATCTCCTCCAGTTCGCCATCATGGGGCAGGTCGTCGCGGCCGACATGAGCGGCCTCGCGCAACCACGCATCGGCCTCCTCAACATCGGCGAGGAGGAGATCAAGGGCACCGAGGTCATCCGTCACGCGGCGAGCCTGATCGGCGCCAGCGGGTTGAACTACGTCGGCTTCGTCGAGGGCGACGACATCTTCAACGGCAGCGTCGACGTGGTCGTGAGCGACGGCTTCACAGGCAACGTCGCGCTGAAGACCTTGGAGGGCGCCGCCCACATGGTCTCGCAGTTCATGCGCGACGAGTTCACACGCAACGTACTCACGCGCGCGGCCGCGCTAGCGGCGATGCCGGTGCTGCGATCGCTCAAGGTGAAGCTCGATCCGCGCCGCTACAACGGCGCGAGCCTCGTCGGCCTGCGCGGGATCGTCATCAAGAGCCACGGCGGCGCCGACGAGGTCGCGCTGGGCAACGCCATCTCGACCGCGCTGCTCGAGGTGCAGAAGGGCGTGCCGACGCAGATCAGCGAGCTCGCGCAGCGCATCCAGGGTCAGCTCGCGCTCACCGCATCGAACTGAAGTCGGGGGATACGATGTATTCGCGGATCGCCGGGACCGGACGGTATCTCCCCGAACGGGTGCTCACCAACTTCGACCTCGAGAAGATGGTGGACACGACCGATGAATGGATTCGTACGCGCACCGGCATCGAGCGCCGCCACATCGCGGCGCCCGGCGAGACGACGGCCGACATGGCCGAGCAGGCGGCGCGGCAGGCGATGGAGGCGGCCGGTGTCGGACCCGACGATGTCGACTTCATCGCCGTTGGCACGACGACGCCCGACCAGATCTTCCCGAACGTCGCGTGCCTGCTCCAGGAGCGGCTCGGGATCTACGGCGCGCCCGCCTTCGGTCTCGAGGCGGCATGCACGGGCTTCCTGTACGCGCTCGGCATCGCCGACCGCTTCATTAGAACCGACGGCGCCAAGTGCGCGCTCGTCATCGGCGCGGAGAAGCTTTCCGCGATCGTCGACTGGGAGGATCGTGCGACCTGCGTGCTCTTCGCCGACGGCGCGGGGGCGGTCGTCCTCCAGCCTTCGGAGGAGCAGGGGATCGTGTCGACGCACCTGCACGCGGACGGGCGCTACAAGGATCTGTTGTTCGTGCCGGGCGGCGTCGCCAAGGGTTACGGCGATCCGAAGGAGAAGAACCACCTCGTGCGCATGCGTGGCAACGAGGTGTTCAAGGTCGCGGTCAAGACGCTCGAGCGCATCGTCGACGAGACGCTGGCCGCGAATGGCCTCGCCAAGTCCGACATCGACTGGCTGATCCCGCACCAGGCCAACATACGCATCATCGAAGCCGTCGCGCGCAAGCTCGAGATGCCGATGGAGCGCGTGATCCTGACGATCCAGGAGCACGGCAACACGTCGACGGCGTCGGTGCCGATGGCGCTCGACGTCGCCGTGCGGTCAGGAAAGGTACAACGCGGGGATCTGCTGCTGCTCGAAGCCTTCGGCGGCGGCTTCACCTGGGGCTCGGCGCTCGTCCGGTATTGATCCGGCTCTGTGTGTGATCCTGCTCTTTCTGTGTGGGAGCGGCTTCAGCCGCGACTCTCGTGTGGGGCTTCTCGCTATTGATTGAGCCCGAGGGTCGCGGCTGAAGCCGCTCCCACCCGTCGGCCGCTCAGCCTTCGCAGAGCCTGAGGATCGGCACCTCGCCCGAGTCGTTCGCCGCGATGCGTTCCTCGATGGGACTCGGGCGCCCGAGGTGATAGCCCTGCGCGAAATCGACGCCGATCTCACGCAGACGCGCAAGCACGGACTCGCTCTCGACGGACTCCGCGACCGTGCGTTTGCCCGTGAGGTGACCGAGCTCGTTGATGAGTCGCAGGAAGGCGAGCTCCTCCGGGTTGTCCGCGATGCCGCGCACGAAGCCGCCGTCGATCTTCAGCCACTGCACGGGCAGGTTCTTCAGGTACGCGAAGGACGAGTGGCCGCTGCCGAAGTCGTCGAGCGCGAATCGGCAGCCGGCATGTGCGAGCGCCTCCATCGACATGCGCGCACGCTCCAGGTTCGCGATCAGCGCCGTCTCCGTGATCTCGAAGCAGATCGAGGCGCCGAGCGACTTGCGCCGCATGAGCCGGTCGAGGACGAAGCGCGGAAACTCCGGATCAGCGAGTGACTGCCCCGACAGGTTGATGCAACAGGTGTCGCCCGAGACCTGTCCGCGCGAGTCGAGCCAGGAGATCGCGCGCCCGACGACCCAGCGGTCAAGACGCGGCGCCAGGTGATAGCGCTCGGCCGCGGGGAGGAAGCTCTGCGCCGAGATGAGCTGGCCTCTCTCGTCCTGCATGCGCAGCAGGAGTTCGTAGTGGATGCCGCCGCCCCCCTGGAGCGGGACGATCGGCTGCACGTGCAGGCGGAAGCGATCGTCATGCAGCGCGTTCTCCACGCAGGTCGCCCACTCCATCTCGCGCTGGCGCTCGCCGACCTCGCGATCGTCCGCGCGCCAGACGTGGATGCGCCCGCGTCCACCGTCGCCGGCGGCGCGGCAGGCGGTATCGGCGTGGCTCAGCAGCTCCGCGACGCAGTCGCTGTCCGGGCGGATGGCGACGACGCCGACGCTCGCGGTCACGTTGTACGGCTGACTGGCCCACTCGAAATCGTAGGCGCCGATCGCGGTGACGACCTCCGCGACGAGCGCGTGCGCGCGCGTGAGCGAGCAGTGCTCGAGGAGGATGCCGAGCTCGTCGCCGTTCAGGCGCGCCACGGTGTCGCCGGCGCGGAGCGCGTCGGTGACGATCTCGCCGATCTCGTGCAGCAGCTCGTCGCCGGCGGCGTGACCGAAGCGGTAGTTGATGACCTTGAACTGATCGACGTCGAGGAGCGCGAGGACGTGCTCGCTCGCGTGACGGCCCGCGTCGTAGAGCGCACGCTGGACGCGGCGTTCGAACTCGGCACGGTTGATGAGGCCGGTGACGGGGTCGTGCCGCGCACGGTAGGCGAGGGTGCGCGAGCGCAGCCGCGCCTCGGACACGTCCTCGCAGCAGAGGAGCATCACCTCGCGGCCGTCGTCGTTCGTCAAGGCGCGCGCGGTCGCGCGCAGCCACAGGAGCCGGCCGTCCTTCTTCAGCAGGCAGGTCTCGAAGCGGTGCACGCGTCCGGACTGCTGCCGGCACTCCTCGATCTCCTTGCGGATGCGGGCCAGGCCGTCGGGTGGGGCGAGCGTATCGAGGGGCATGCCGACGAGGTCGCGCGGGGCACAGTCGAGGAGGCGGGCGCCCCAGGCGTTCACATGCTCGACGATGTGCGTATCCGGCTGGACGACGAGGACCAGCAGCGGCTGCTCGTCGTGCATCAGGCGGGTACGTCGCTCGCGTTGCCTGAGGGCGTCGAACAGGCCGTGCCAGTGGGCGGGATCAGAGGAGCTGGGCAGGCTATCCCGTCCGCACTCGCCGGGGTCGGCTGCGTCCACTTCGAGCATCAAGGCACCTCGCGTTTCGTCCAAGGACGTTTCTGGTTGTATTGCGACTGCTCGCCTTAGCCGTCCCTGGACCACCAACGGTTTGAAATCTTGGCGAAAGTTTCAGGGCTGGTCAAATTTTGGGCTCAAATTCCCACGACGCAAGCCGCCTTTTGCGGTGCAAAGGCCCAGAAAGGGCCTTGCACCCCCTCCTCGAAGCCTGTATATAATAACAGTCGCACTGGCTTTGCGTACAGGAAGAAAGATGCAAGAGCTCACCCCGCGTCAGGCCGAGATACTCGCCTTGATCGAACGCACACTGGCTGAGACCGGCATGCCTCCCACGCGCGCCGAGATCGCCCAGGAGCTGGGCTTTCGTTCAGCGAATGCCGCCGAGGAACACCTGCGCGCGCTTTATCGCAAAGGCGTCATCGAGCTGATCCCGGGCGCGTCGCGCGGCATCCAGCTCAAGAAGAAGCAGATGACCGAGCAGTTCGGACTCCCGCTCATCGGACGTGTGGCCGCGGGCCGGCCGATCCTCGCCGAGGAGAACATCGAGGGGCATTACCGTGTCGATCCGTCGCTCTTCCATCCGCCGGCGCACTACCTGCTCCAGGTGCGCGGTATGAGCATGCGCGACGTCGGAATTCTCAACGGCGATCTCGTCGCCGTGCACCGCACGCCGGAGGTGCGCAACAACCAGATCATCGTGGCCCGTCTCGAGAACGAGGTGACGGTGAAGCGCTATCGCCAGCGCGGCAAGATCGTGACGCTGCTGCCCGAGAATCCCGAGTTCGAGCCCATCGAAGTCGATCTCGGCGAGGAGACGCTCGTCATCGAGGGCGTCGTGGTGGGAGTCATACGGCGAAGCTGACACATTGAAGGGATCGGAGGGTCGGTGCCTCCGACCCTCACGATCCCATGCACGAGACGCTCCAGACTCTCTTCCGCGATCGGCGCATCTGGCAGGGCGAGGTCGCTGCGGCGCCCGCGGCCGGCACGCCGACGGGCTGCATCGATCTCGATGAAGCATTGCCCGGGGGCGGCTGGCCCACCGCTTCGCTCACCGAGATCCTGATCGAGCACCATGGACTGGGCGAGCTCGCGCTGCTCATGCCCGCGCTCGCGCGCCTGAGCAGAGGCGAGCGCGCCATCGTGTGGGTCGCGCCGCCCTTCATTCCCTACGCACCGGCGCTCGCCGATGCAGGCCTGGATCTGAAACGCCTGCTGATCGTGCAGGCCGGGACGCCGTCCGACGTTCTGTGGTCGGCGGAGCAGGCGCTGCGCTCGGGAAGCTGCGCCGCCGTGCTCGTCTGGACCGAGCCTTCGACACGCTGGCTGCGGCGGTTGCAGCTCGCGGCGGAGGCGGGTTCGTCCTGGGGCATGCTGTTCCGCACGGCCGAAGCGCAGTCGCGTTCCTCCTACGCCCCGCTGCG
>Ga0075428_100008902_pt1 | contig 11138 bp, 5 predicted proteins | sample RhiMetdeltSRZDD2_FD_75291 | JGI IMG/M metagenome (GOLD analysis project Ga0075428, IMG submission 75291) | Populus rhizosphere microbial communities from Tennessee, USA - Rhizosphere MetaG P. deltoides SRZDD2 | ecosystem: Host-associated > Plants > Roots > Rhizosphere > Soil | place: USA... | reverse complement strand
ACCTCGTGGGCATCGCGGCGCCGGAGCCGCCGCCGCACCTCGACTTCTTCGCGGACTGGGTCGCTCGCGGCTATGCCGGCGAAATGGCTTACCTCACCGGACAGGTGGCGAGGCGCAGCGACCTGCGCTCCGCCTTTCCTTGGGCGCGCTCGCTCGTATGCGTCGGCGTGCAATACGACACCCCGAACCCCTACTCGACCGAGGCGCCGGATCGCGGCTGGATCGCGCGCTATGCCTGGGGCGACGACTACCACGACGTGCTGGCCGCGCTGCTGGATCGGCTCGCCGCACGCATCGAGGAGGAGCTCGGCTCCTTCCGATCGCGCCGTTACGTCGACACCGGCCCGATCGCGGAGAAGTCCTGGGCGGCCGCGGCCGGACTCGGCGCCTACGGGAAGAACACCTGCCTGCTGCACCCGGAGCACGGTTCGTGGTTCTTCCTCGGGGAGCTGGTCACGGACCTCGCGCTCGTCGCCGACGCGCCGCGCGCCGACATGTGCGGGACCTGCACCGCCTGCCTGGACGCCTGCCCGACCCAGGCGTTCCCCGCGCCCTACGTCCTCGACGCGACGCGCTGCATCAGCTACCTGACCATCGAGCTGCGCGGAGCGATCCCCGAGAAGCTGCGAGCGCCGATGGGACGCCACGCTTTCGGCTGCGATATCTGCCAGGACGTGTGCCCGTGGAACAGCCGGCGGCGGCATCATGGACCCGCCGCTTTCGATGCGCGGGAAGGCCTCGCCGCGCCCGATCTCGACGAGCTGGCGGCGCTCGACGCCGAGGGGTTCGCCAGGCGCTTCCGCAGGAGCGCCGTGAAGCGCGCGAAGCGCCGCGGCCTGTTGCGGAACGTCGCCGTCGCGATCGGCAACTCCGGGGACGGAAGCAAGCGGCCGATCCTCGAGCGGCTGCTCAAGGACAATGACGAACTCGTGCAAGAGCACGCCCGGTGGGCCTTGCGGCGGCTGAGCGGCGCCACATAGCGGACGCCTCAGGCCCTCAGAACCGTTTCACCCTTTGGTAGGACAGGTCGGGAGCCTTCACGCGGCGCGACACGGCGATGGACACCGGGCGTCAGGACGAAGGCGACTACCGCTGGGACCAGCAGGGCGGCAGCGTCGCCGGCGTTCATTGGGACCGGTGCAGCGGTCGTGGCGCTGTCACAGCGATGGCCGGGAACCTTCAAAACTTGCGCGTCGGAACAGGCTAGCAAAGCGAACCAGCCGAGCAACGGATTTGATCAAAGCGGGTGTGAGGCAGGGGCCAAGAATCCACATCGGAGCGCGCCATCCGGCGTGTCGGCCATCCTGAATCGCTCGCCTTCCCAGATCAGCAGCACCCCCTGACCACTCAGGCCCTGCCGGTACGCAGTGGCCTCGTCGACCTGCTGGAACAGTCGCCCGCGAAGCGAAGGGTCATGGTAGAGGACACGAAGCACGGGTCCGGCATCGTGGCTGAAGGGGTTCAACACGGGGATCGCTAGGACGACCTCGCACCCGCTGGGCAGTGCCGGAAGAGCCCTCTTGATCTCGGCGAGCATCTGTCGGTCTCGAGCATGGATGTTCTCGTGCCATCGTGGGACGGCTCCCTCGTAAAGCCAGAGCAGGCTTAATCCTGTGAGAACGACCATGAACAGCAGGGGCCAGATCGACTCGGTGCCGCGGCCCTTCGAGCCGGCCGCGGCTGCATGAAGGAGTCCGGCGACGACCATGGACGCTCCGGCCACTGCCGTATAGGGGTAGTAGAGGAGCTCGTAGTGGTTCACCAGCAGCGAAGGGGGGAGCAGAAACGCCAGGTACCAGGCCCAGCCGAACAGGATCAGCCGGCTGCAGAGGCGGAGGCCCATCGCCAGCGGAACCAGGATCAAGGTCGCTGTTGAAACCGAAAGGAGCCCCCTGGACGTCCCGGGTTCAGGCCACCAGAAGAGCCCGACCCGAGGCCACGGGAAGAGCAGCGAGAGATAGTAGGCAAAAGATCGCGTGACCGTGGGCATCGAGAGGGAAACGAAGTAATGGTCCTCCGGCCGGACCGCTTGCCGGACGGGCGATCCGAGAGACAAGACGAGGAGTGCGGTCAACGCGGTCGCGACGACGAGCCACGCACCCTCCAGAAGATGCCGGCCAGGCGGCCCAGGATGTTCCTCGCTCTTGCCCTGTGGGCCTGTCGGGATCGGCAGCCAGAGCAGGATCCGATGCCAGCTCACGCCAAAGAGGAGGACGAAGAGCACGAGGACCGGCGCCAGCACGACCCGGTCCTCCTTCAGCTTGGCAGCTGCGAGGACCATGAACAGGGAGAGCAGGAACCAACCGGCCGCCGGTCCAGCTCGCGCGGAACGGACAGCACGAACGATCGCAAGCAGCGCGCCCACCGAGAAGGTCGTCGAAACGAGGTCGAATATCGTCGCGGTCCAGAGTATCGGGTGATAGGCCGACGGACTCAGCAGCAAAAGGCCTGCTCCTGCCAGAGCGGGCAGGCTTGCTCGAGTCAGCGAGAAGAGGAGACACCAGACCAGCACGGCGTTCACGATGTGCACGCCGAGCTGCACCGAGTGAAAGCTGTCGGGATCCTCGCCAAAGATGCGGAGCAGGAGCGTGATGAGGTCGCGCCCGAGCGGCCTGTGCTCCCCCGCCGATGGCAGGTACAGCGCCGGATGAAACCGGAGTTGCTGCCCGTAACTCCAGTCGATGTAGTTGTAGTCGTCGAACCAGAACGGGCTTGCGCTCGGAATCTTCGGCGCCCATGCCGCGAGCCCCACGAGCACAAGCGTCAGGATCGAGAGCCCTTTGGTCCTGGAACCCTGGCTCACCGTCCGCTGCGCGTGTACCTCGCTCATGGACCGGACCGCTGCCGCCAGTAAGGTCCTGGATCGTCTAGAATGCGTCCAATCGGCTTGGGCTTTGAACCGGCATTCAGGATGGTGGTCTCCCGCGACGGCCGCCGCCGCGCGCACCTTTGTTGTACTGCAAGTTGTGGGCGCTCGCCAGGGACCGGCTCCACCAGCGGAGGCTCCCCCCGGGCTTGATGGGCGCTGCGCGATTCCGCCCGGTCTGCGTCGCCGGGATGCACCGTTCCGGGACGTCTCTCGTCGCGCGCCTCCTGCACGCTTGCGGGATTGCGATGGGGCCCGAGACCGACCTCGCTGCGTCGGCCCCGGACAATGAGGAGGGCTTCTGGGAGGATCGCCGCTTCGTCGCACTGAACCAGGAGATCCTCGACCGGCTCGGCGGAGGGTGGGACCACCCGCCGCGAGTCGAACCCGGCTGGGAAATGCGGGTGGACCTTTCGCCCGTTCGGGCACGCGCGACGTCGCTGCTCTCGACGTTCTCCGAGCGCGAGGCTTGGGGATGGAAGGACCCACGCAACTCGCTCACGCTTCCCTTCTGGAAGTCCCTCGTGCCGGAACTGAAGGTCGTCCTCTGCCTCCGCAACCCTCTCGAGGTCCAGGCATCCTTGGCTCACCGCGGCTTCTCGTCACGAGCCTTCGGCCTCCGGCTCTGGCACGAGTACGGACGTCGCATCCTCGCGGCAACGATCGCCGGAGAGCGCGTCGTCACGCACTACGACGCCTACTTCGACCGGCCCGAGGCCGAACTCCGCCGGGTGGCGGCGTTCTGCGGCATCGACGTCCCGGAGCGCGTCCTCCAGCGAGCAGTGGCCGCGGCCTCGGACGCAATGCGCCACAACCGGTTCACGACCGAGGATCTCGTCGGTGAGCGGGTTCCGCCCGAGGTCGTTTCTCTCTACACCGAGCTGCTGGCGGAGGCGGGCCGCCCTACGGCCGGACGAAGAGCTGTAGCGACGCGCGTTCAGGCGAGCGCGCCTCGGGAGAGCCCTGTGGAGTCGGGCGAAATGGAGCGCGCCGCGCTCGTCAACCTGCTGCGGGATGTGCTTGCCGAGACCAAGGCTGGGCTCGACCGCGTCGGCGCTGAACTCGAGCGCACGGCAGCTGAGCTCCAACGCTCGAACGCCGAAGTCGAGCGCACGAGCACGGAGCTCCAGCGAACGCACCTCGAACACCAGCGGACAAGCGCCGAACTCCAGCGGACGACCGCTGAACTTCAGCGAGCGACTGGTGAGCTTCAGGAGACCACCGCCGAACTCGAGAAGCGCGGCCAGGACAGCGAGCGGCTGCGCGACGAGCTGGCAACGATCACCGGTAGCGTCGGCTGGGCGTTCCTTCAGGGCCTTCGGGACATCCGGCTTCGTTTTGCGCCGCGGGGAAGCCGACGCGAGCGCGTCCTGCAGGGAGCACTGCGGGCGCTCCGGCTGTGGCGCCGCGAGGGCACCCGGGCGCTCGGCCAGCGGGCCGCGGCGCGCACTCGGGACCTTTCGAAGCGGACGCTTCCAGCTCCGGCCCTCGCCGCCGTTGAAGCCTCCGCTACGTACGATCTGATCTGCCTCCCCGTGATCGACTGGGAGTTCCGCTTCCAGAGACCCCAGCAGCTTCTCAGCCGTTTCGCCGCGCGGGGGCATCGGGTGTTCTACCTGCGGAACCGCTTCGCTGGGACCGTTCCGCGGCTCGAACACCTGGCGGAGAACGTTCATGCCGTAACGCTGCCGGGGCCATCGCATCTGAACCCCTATCGCGACACGATCGACGCAGAAACGCTGAACGTCCTGGGGGCGGCCCTCGAAGACCTGCGGCGGCGCGCGCACATCGAAGAGGCGGTCTGCCTGGTCCAGCTCCCCTTCTGGGCCACCGTCGCTTGCGAGGCGCGCAAGCGCTTCGGTTGGAAGGTCGTCTACGACTGCATGGACGACCACGCAGGCTTCTCGACCAATGGCCAGGAGATGCTCCGACTCGAGGGAGACCTCGTCCGCTCCACGGACCTGGCCGTGGCCTCGAGCCGCTTTCTCTACGAACGGATGGCGGGCGTCGCGAAGCGGACGGTGCTTCTGCCCAACGCAGCCGACGTGGAACATTTCCGGGAGGGCGGCGCCAACCCGCTCGCGCACCTGTCGCGCCCGATCGTCGGCTACTACGGCGCGATCTCCGAGTGGTTCGACGTCGAGATGATCCGTGCTGCCGCGGAGGCGCGCCCGGCTTGGCAGTTCGTCCTGATCGGAGACACCTTCGGCGCCGACGTCTCTCCGCTGCGCCCACTACCCAACGTCCACCTCCTGGGTGAGAAGCCATATGCTGCCCTGCCCGGATACCTCCATGGCTTCAGCGTGGCGTGCATTCCCTTCCGGAACACACCCCTCACGCGAGCCACGAACCCTCTGAAGTTCTACGAGTACCTGAGCGCGGGGAAGCCGGTCGTGGCGGTGACCCTTCCCGAGCTCGAGCCCTACCGCCGTTACTTCTACCCCGTCGATTCGCCGGGCGAGTTCGTCACCCGGGTCGAGGACGCCCTGAGCGAAGGCTCTCAGGAAACGGTGCAGGCCCGCATCGCCTTCGCGCGGGAGAACACCTGGGAGGCACGCCAGGAGTGTCTCGACACCGCGATTCGCCAGCTCTACGGCAAGGTTGCCGTGGTCATCGTCAGCTATGACAACGCCGAATACCTGCAGCTGTGCCTTGCGAGCCTCTGGGAACGGACCGTCTATCCCGACTTCGAAGTGATCGTCGTGGACAACGGCTCCGGCCCACAGGTGCTCGAATACCTGCGCCGCGCGCGCGACGGCGAGGCGCGCCTCAAGGTGATCTTCAACGGGGAGAACCTGGGCTTCGCCCGCGCCAACAACATCGGCATCGCTGCGGCGGGTGATTGCGCCTACGTCGTCCTGCTCAACGACGACACCATCGTCACTCACGGATGGCTGCCGCGGCTGGTCCGGCACCTGGACCAGCCCGACATCGGCCTCGCGGGTCCTGTCACGAACTGGTGCGGCAACGAAGCCCGCATCGAAGTTGCCTACGCCAGCGTGGACGGCATCGAAGCGTTCGCGGAGCGCTACACCGCCGACCGGGAGGGCCGCGTCTTCGACATCCCGATGCTCGCGATGTTCTGCGTGGGCTTGCGCAAGTCCGTCTACGACGAGGTCGGCCCCCTCGACGAGCGCTTCGGCATCGGCATGTTCGAGGACGACGACTACTCGCTGCGCGTGGCACGGAGCGGCCGGCGCGTGGTCTGCGCAGAGGATGTCTTCGTCCACCATTGGGGGCGGGCCAGCTTCTCGCGGATCGAAGAGGGCGAGTACCAACGCCTGTTCGAGTCCAACCGGAGGAAGTTCGAGGAGAAATGGGGCGGCCCATGGGTTCCTCACCGGGCGCGGGCTCCGGAGGGACGGTGAACGACTGGCTCGTTCCTCTCGTGACGTCCGCGGACCACATCCTCGACGCAGGCTGCGGCCCCAAGGGGAGCTGGTGGTGGCCTCACAAGCGGCCCGAGGCAGCGCTCGTGGCCGTGGACATGCACTTCAAGCCCTCGCCGCTGCCACCCGGCGCGCGCTTCGTCCAGAGCGATCTCGTGGGCTTCTGCTCCCAGCCCGAGTACGAGCAGCACTTTGACCTGTGCGTCGCCGACCACGTCTTCGAACACGTCCCCGACATGGCGGCGCTCGCTCGAGGCCTGGAGCGCGTGTTGGTCCCAGGCGGCCGGCTCCACGTCGGCATTCCCGACGCAACGATGTTCACCGACCGCTTCTACCACTTGATCCACCCGGAAGGGGGCGGGCACATCTCCCAGCCGACCCTTGAGAGCCTCACCGACCTCCTGCACGCCGCTGGCTTCGCCCGAGTGGAGCATCGGCCGTGGGCGGACGACTGGCGCTGGCTGAAGGAGAGCTACGACTGGAAAGCACGCGGGATCCGCTACTTTTCCCAGGCCGACCTCGACTTCCTGGCCGACGTGTTTCTGAAGGAGCTGACGCCCGAGAAGGGCTACTACTACGGCTGGGAGATCGTCTTCCGCAAGGACACGAATGTGACGCGAGAGTCGGAGAAGCCAGGAGCGGCCGAGCGAGATCGTGCGCCTGCCCCACCGATGCACTTCGTCCAGGAGCCCCTCATGGGACGGCTCGTCCGGCTCTTGAGGCAGGCCTCCCGCAGACGCTCTCGACAGGATCGCTCTGCTTGAGTCCGCAAGCGGGCATCCTCGGGCTCGCGTTGCTCCTCGCGGTCGCTCCCCTCGCCTTCCTTCCAGGCGGCTACGACGCTTGGAATCTGCCGCAGACCGCCCTCGTCGAGATCGGCGCCCTCGCGCTGTTCCTGCTCCGGCTGGTCCGCGCTCGCTCGGAGGCGCTTTGGCGACTCCCCGGCCTCCCCTTCGGCCGCCCTCTCGCGTGCCTTCTTGCCTGGTCCGCGCTGTCCCTGCTGTGGGCGCCCAACCGGTACGAGGGGGCTGTGGTGCTGCTCCACTGGAGTGCGTGCGTCCTCGTGCTCCTGCTCGTCGCTGAAGCGGCCCAGGACCGCCAAGCGGTCAGGCCTCCGCTCCTGGGCCTCCTGTGCTCGGGTGTCCTCGTCAGTCTGCTCGGAATCGCGCAGCGCCTGTGGAACGTGGACTGGGTTCCCCAGGCTTTCCCGCCGTCGGCGACGTTCGGCAACAAGAACGTTGCCGCTCAATTCGTCCTGATGACCCTTCCCCTTGCAATAGGACTGGCTCTCGAGAGCCGGCGCGCAGCAGCAGCCGCTCTCTGCGCGTTGTCCGGCGCTCTGATGACGGGTTACCTGCTGTTCACGGTGACCCGATCCGCGTGGCTAGCCTTCGCCGTGGAAGCCGTCTTCATCGCCGCCTGGGCCCGCCAGCTCCGCACTCCCGGCCACCGGGTGTCGAGGAGAACCGCCCTGCTCGTTGGTGCTGCAGTCCTCGTCGCACTCGTCCTGCTGGCCCCGAGCGGATTCGTCCGCAGCGTCTACGAGAGGCTGGAGGCGCCGTTGCATGCGCCGACGCAACCTCGCGGGCCGAGCGCGGTGGCGCCGCCGGCGGCCGTATCGAGCGTGCAGGGGCGACTCGCGATCTGGCGGAACACACTCGCGATGGTGCATGACTTCCCGCTCCTGGGGGTCGGCCTGGGCAACCACGCCGTACGCTATCCGGCCTTCGCCCGAGCGGCGGTCATCGATCCGCTGTGGGGCCCACGATCCGAGCTCGACTACGCTCACAACGAGTATCTGCAGGCCTGGGCGGAGCTGGGAATCGTCGGCTTGGGGCTCGTGCTCTGGCTGGGGCTTGCGGTCGCTGCGCTGCTGCGGCGGGTTTACCGTGACGCTGCGGACTCCGACGAATCGCTTTTGATGATGGCAGCGGCCGCCGGGCTGCTCGGCATCTGCGTCGATGCGGCCTTCAGCTTCCCGTTCCATCGGGCCATTCCCCCGCTCGTCTCGGCCGCCTACCTGGGCCTCCTTGTGTCGCGGGTCGGCAGTCGCACCGTCGCGCCGGCTGCGTGGGTCGGATGGCTTTCCGCTGCCGTGGCTGGGCTGGCTCTCGTGGCGACCACAGCGTTCCAGTGGCGATCGATCCGCGCCGATTGGCACGTTCAACGGGCCCACGAGGCGGAAGCACGCGGCGACTGGCCCACGGCCCTCGCGCAGGCCGAGGCGGCACGCCGGTACGACGCGCACCCCAAGGAGGCCCGCTTCGCCGCAGGAACGGCCTACTTGTCGTTGGCGGAGCCCGGCCGCGCCGCGGCCGCTTTCGAAGAGATCCTTGCCAGATATCCCCACGACTTGGTCACGCTCGCGAACCTGTCCCTCGCTTACACCCAGTCCGCGGAACCCGCCAAGGCACTGGAAAGCCTACGGCGGGCCATCGCGCTGAAGCCCGACGAGCCGGTCCTGCACGCCCGCGCCGCCTCACTTCTCGAGACCCTGGGCGACGCCGAGGGCGCTCTCGCGGAGCATCGCCTCGCGGCTCGCCTCGATCCGAGGAGCCGCAGCTACCAATTCCGTTTGGGAATCGCCGCCATGCAGCGCGGCGCATTCGCCGAAGCGGAAGATGCCCTTGGCAGGGCCTTGGCCATCGATCCGCAGTCCGCGGCCACGCACAAGGTCCTGGGCGTGCTCCTCGCCGAGTCCCTCGGGCGCCGCCGCGAGGGGGTCGAGCATCTTCGCCAGGCGCTTGCGCTCGAACCCACGATCAAGGACAGCGAGAGGATGCGGCAGATGGTCGAGTCCTTCGACAGGGAGCAGGCGGGGCGCGCTCACAACTAAGGAGGCTCGGCCAGAGCGTCGACGATCCGCTCGGCTGCGTGCCCGTCACCGAAAGGGTTGACGGCGCGTGCCATGCGCCCGTATTCGGCGGCATCCGTGAGCAGACGCTCCACCTCGGCGACGATGCGCGCCCGTTCCGTGCCGACGAGCTTCGCGGTCCCAGCTTCCACCGCCTCAGGCCGTTCCGTCACCTCGCGAAGCACGAGGACCGGCTTGCCGAGCCCCGGCGCTTCCTCCTGCAGGCCCCCTGAGTCCGTCAACACCAGATGCGCGCGCCGAATCATGTGAACCAGGGTCAAGTAATCGAGGGGCGGCACGAGAACGATGTTGGGCACACCTCCCAACAGGCGGTGAACGGGACCGGACACCCGCGGGTTGCGGTGGACGGCGTAGACGATCTCGATGCCGGCGCCGTGGCGCTCGGCGATGTCGCGCAGCGCGGCGCAGATGCGCTCGAGAGGGGCGCCGAAGCTCTCCCGACGATGAGCCGTGACCAGGACGTAACGTACCCCCTGTCTCTCGGGAGGGAGCGTGTCGGCAGAACCGAGAGGCTGCTCAGCCGCCCAGCGCAGGGCGTCGATCACGGGGTTGCCGGTCAAGCGAATCCGCGCCGAGGGCACACCCTCGGCGATCAGGTTGCGACATGCTCGCTCGGTTGGGGCGAAATGTCGGTCGGCCAGGACCGCCGCGATGCGCCGGTGGATCTCCTCGGGAAACGGCCGCCATTTGTCGTGCGTCCGCAGCCCCGCCTCGACGTGCCCCACGGGAATCCGCGCGTAGAACGCCGCCAGGGACGCCGCCGCCGCCGTCGTCGTGTCACCCTGAACGATGACCCAGTCGGGCCGTTCAGCGGCGAGGACGGGCTCCAGCCGAGAGAGGACCGCAGCGGCGACCTGAGTCGGCGTCTGGTCGTCCTCCATCACGTCGAGGTCGTCGTCGCAGAGGATCCCGAACAGGCGCAGGGCCTGGTCGAGCATCTCGCGCTGCTGTGCCGTCGCGCACACCCGGGCCTCGAGGTCGGCGCCGGCGGCCGCCCGACGCCGGATCTCGCGGATCACCGGCGCCAGCTTGATCGCCTCCGGGCGCGTCCCTGCCACGAACAGCATGCGCATCGCTCAACCGCCTAGAAGCAGCGCCAGGGCACGCTCGACACGCTTGTCCCAGGTGTTGTCGCGGGCCATGGCCATCCGCCGGCTCGCGGCTCCCGTGTCGTGTGCGCTCGCGAGGCAGGCCTCGACCGCGGCGCCTAACCGCCCCTCCTCCGCGATCTCCACGAGGCCTCGGAGGGGGAGAACCTCCTTGAGAGGAGTGCTCGCCACAGGCTTCCCCGAGGCCAGGTATTCGTAGAGCTTCACGGGGCTGGCGGCCTGAGTGAGGGGGTTGACCTTGAACGGCAGGAGACACGCATCGAAGTGGCCGACGTAGTGGGGCAGCTCGTCATAGCCCACGCGCCCCAGGTGGTGCACGTTCCTCAGGGCGAGGAGAGGCGGGGCGGCCGGCGAGTGCAGCGGCCCGAGGAGGACGAGGGACCACGCCGGGTGGCTGGCGGCGAGCTCGGCCACGGCTTCGACGTCGAACCACGGGGCGATTTCGCCGACGTAGCCGACGATCGGACGCGGGAGCCGCGCCAGGGCGGGAGGCGCGGGCAGCGTAGTCGCCGCCCGTGCGAAGTGGTCGTAATCGACCGCGTTGGGCAGCAGGCTCGTGCGCGGGTTCAGGACCCGCATCCTGTCGAAGAGATCGGCGGACGTCGCGAAGACCAGGTCTGCTCGGGTTGCGATCGCCTCCTCGACGTGGGCGATGGCAGACCCTCCGTCGTGGAAGAGGTCGAAGCGGTCGAGGCAGTCGTAGACGACTCGCGATGCGCGTACGCCCCGGGCGGCCTCCACAGCCGCCTGCGACGGCACGCCCATCCAGACGATGGGCTCGCATGAGGCGGCCTCCCGCATCCAGCGAGCGATGCGCCGGCGGAGCAGCCGACCGTTGATCCGGTCGGCGAGCGGCCAGCCTGGGAAGGGAAGGTAGGCGAGCGGTGCGCGACACAGGC
>Ga0075428_100008901_pt1 | contig 11139 bp, 8 predicted proteins | sample RhiMetdeltSRZDD2_FD_75291 | JGI IMG/M metagenome (GOLD analysis project Ga0075428, IMG submission 75291) | Populus rhizosphere microbial communities from Tennessee, USA - Rhizosphere MetaG P. deltoides SRZDD2 | ecosystem: Host-associated > Plants > Roots > Rhizosphere > Soil | place: USA... | reverse complement strand
GACCTCCACGACGGCGCCGTCGGTGGTGCGGACATAGGTGGCGAGCGTGGTTCCCAGGATCTGACCCGAGTCGGGTCCCGGGACCGTCGGGGGGGTCGTGCTCCGCGGCACCTCGCCCTCGAACGGTCCCTCTGCCCGTGGCCGGTCGGCGTCGCCACCCGCTGTCGTGTCCGCCCTTCGGGAGGGATCATCGTGGTTGGCTACACCAAGGCCGGCGGCGGCACCGGCGATGACCACCACGACGGCAACGACGGCCGCAAGGGGGCGAGAGCGCGGCGGGTGCTCCGTGAGAGCTCGGCGACCGAGCGGTCGCACGGTGTCGGTCGGGTCCCAGGCGGCACCGTCCCCCGCCGCCATGTCCTCGGCCCGGCGGATCATCGTGGATCGCACTCGGTCTTCGACGTGCTCGGTCGACAGCGGACCCTTCATGGGGTCATCTCCTCACGAACCTTGCGCAGGGCGCGGTGGATGCGGGTGCGGACCGTCGCCGGCCGGCATCCCAGGAGCGCGGCGATCTCACCGTCGGGGAGGTCTTCGTAGTACCGGAGGACCAGCACGGCCCGCTGCTCGTGAGGCAGGCGAGCCAACAGCTGCCAGGTCTCGTCCACCTCTGGCGGGTCGACCCAACCGCGGCTGCGTGGCGTTCGGATCCGGGCCAGAGCGGCCCGATTCCGCCACGCGCGGCACAGGTTCACGACAACGGTCCGCAGGTAACCGGCCGGCGCCTCGATGTCCTCCCACCGGTCGTGAACGCGCAGGAACGCGTCGTGCACGATCTCCTCGGCGACCGCGGTCTGCCCAGTCATGAGGTACACGAGCCGCCGCAGCCGGTCACGCTCGCTGATGTAGAGACGGGTGAACTCGGCAGCCCGGCCCTCGGCGGCGCCGCCGGCCACGCCGGACCTGGTCTCGATCCTCACAGCCGTATCAGATCGACAACCGGCCGAATCTGTTCCCCAGATGGAAGGGGGTGGCACCCGGCCCACCCTCGAAACGCTCGAGAAGCTGGCTGTTGCGGTCGGAGCAGAACTGGTTGTCGGCGTGGGCGAGCACCTCTCGGAGAACCGCAGCATTGCCAAGCTCGTTCGGGAAGGCCGTGCTGTCGTGCGGCGCGCCAGCTGACCGGCGCCGATCGTGGACGCCCGCTACGCCGGCGACATCACCCAGGCCCACGACATCAACGACCGTGGCCTGATCGTCGGCTTCGCCGGCCAGCGGCTGACCGCGGTGCCGCCGTTCAGCGAGCGACGGCGAGCTCGGTGGTGAGTGCCCCGGCGCGACGCCGCGTCGCCCTGCCGTGAGCCCGAGCGCTACGAGGCCGCCGGCGAGCTTCGTTCCGTGCCGCACCGGGGCCTCTCACCGGCTCGCCCGCTGTCGGTGGTCCGTCAACCAGACCCGGTAGGTGACGAGCAGGGCCGGCCACCCGATCGCCAGCGTGCTCCCGAGGAGACCGCCCGCGACGACGTCGGAGAGCCAGTGTGCGTTGAGATAGGTGCGGCTGAGCGCCATCAACGATGCGTACAGCGCGGCGCGGCGCTCCCAGGCCCACCGGGTGTGACCCGGCGGCAGGAGAACGATCACCAGGCCGACCGCCGTTACCGCGCCGGCCACGGCGTGGCCCGAGGGGAACGACGAGCCTGACGTCGTGATCAGGCTTCCCGATGGGCGGGGCCTGTCGTAGGCGTCCTTCAGGACGCCGATGAGCACCTCCGATGTGGCCACCGCGAGCACGAAGGCGGTGAGGTGGAGCCACCGCTGCCGCCAGGCGAGCACCACGAGCACAACGGCACGGACGCTCCAGGTGACCCACGTGCCGCCGATGAAGGCGAGTGCCTTGGCCGCATCGACCAGGGGCGTCCAGCGCAGCCGTTCCATCAGGCTGAGGAAGTGGTCGTCCACCCACTGGAGCGCCGCACGGGTGTCGGTCGACCACACGAGGCCGCAGACGGCGACGGTGGCCACGAGGAGCAGGGCGGACCAGCCGAGCGCACGGCGAGGATCGGCCACCATCGCGCTCGTCACCTCGTCCGACCGTCGTGATTGCCGCGGCAACGCTGGATCCGAAGGTGTCGGCCCGGGCATCGGCGATCAGCCCACATCCGCCGGCCGGCGCGCCCCGGGGACGCCGAACAGCAGGTTGAGGCACCCGCCGATGGCGAGCCCCAGGCCCGCGCCGCACACCACGTCCAAAGGGTTGTGTGCTCCCACATATACACGGGTGACCATGACGACCCCGACCAGCACCCAGGGGGCGAGCTTCCAGCGACCGGGGAGATAGGGAGTCACGAGGACGGCGAGCGCCGTGACGAGCACGGCGTGGCCCGAGACGAAGCTCTCACCGGCCGAGCTCACCGTTCCCCGGAGGTGGACGTCCGGACCGATGGACGTACCTGGCCGCTCCCGGGTGACCACGCCTTTGACGGCCCGCTCCGACACCAGTTTGGCCGCAGTGGCGGCGAGCACGGCGCCGGCAAGACGGAACCGCCGCATGACGAGGGCGACGATCGCCACGACGGGACCGACCACGAGGTTGCCGAGCTGCTGGAACGGCCACAACACCGGATAGAGCGCGCCCGGCAGGTCGTTGATCGCGTGGAAGGCGCTCTCCTCCGGGCCGGACACCGACCCGTTGCGCACAGCGATCATCCCGGCGGCGAGGACCGCGAGACCGACGACGGCGAGGATCGCATCATCGGAGCGTCGCGTCCACGGCCCGTCCCTCGTGGCCTCGGTGCGGCTCACGCTCGGCTCCCTCGCCTCGGACATCGCTGATCCGTGACGCCACCCTACGCAGGCCGGTGCCGATGCGACACCCTTCGCTTGTCCGCCCCCCTGTGGGAGACTCGGGCCATCCCTCCGGGCCGAATCGCCTGAGAGAGGAGCGGCGACGGATGGCGAGCCATCGACCGATGGGATTCGTCGTCCTGGTTTCGATGCTGGCGGTGTTGTCCGCTTGTCATGCAGCCAGGAACGACCACCAGGCGGGGAGCGCGCTCCGGGACGACGCGATCACGGTCGGTTCGTTCAACTTCGCGGAGAGCGAGCTGCTGGCGGAGGTTTACAGCCAGGCGCTGACCGATGGCGGCTACGAGGTGCGGAGGGCTTTCGGGCTCGGACCCCGGGAGTTCGTCGTGCCGGCGCTGCAGAGCGGGCTCGTCGAGCTCGTGCCCGAGTACGCCGGCACGGCTGTCGAGTTCCTGAGCCGTGGCGCCAGCGAGCCGGTCGCGGATCTCGGAGCCACCCATGACGCACTGGAGCGCACGCTCGTCGGTTCGCGAGTCACGGCCCTGGCCTCTGCGCCCGCGCGGGATGCCAACGCCGTGGTCGTGACCGAGCGCACCGCGGACCGCCTGGGTCTCGACCGCATCAGCGACTTGGCCACGGTGGCGTCAGGGCTGTCGTTCGGGGGACCGCCCGAGTGTCCGAACCGGCGCTTCTGCCTGCTCGGTCTCGAAGCGACCTATGGACTGACCTTCGAGGAGTTCGTACCGCTCGACGTCGGCGGTCCGCTCACCCGACAGGCGTTGGAGAACGGCAACGTCGACGTCGGGTTGCTGTTCACGACCGATCCGGCGCTCGCGGAGGACGGCCTCGTGGCGCTGGAGGACGACCGCGACCTGCAGCCTGCGGAGAACGTCACGCCCCTGGTCAACCGGGAGGTCGTCGACCGGTGGGGCAACCAACTGGTCGAGCTCGTCGACGGCGTCTCACGCGACCTGACGACGCAGGACCTCCTCGACCTCAACGCCCAGGTCGAGAGCGGCAGGGCGAGCATCGCCGCCGCCGCTGCTGCCTGGTTGGAGGAGCGCGCGGCGTGATGACACCCGATCGTCCGACGTCGGTCACCGCGGAACCCACCGGCGACATCGCTGGGCCCTTCGTGCTTCCCAACGTCAAGACCAGGCGCCGACGACGACGACCGTCCGGCGCTCCTCCGCCGCTCCCGAAGAGCATCGGCATGACGGGCATCGGCTGGCTGGTCGTCACCGCGGCTCTGGTTGCCTGGTCGCTGGTCGCGGCCAATGTGCGCTGGGCCGGCCGCATCACGGATCAAGCAGATGCTGCAGTGCTGCGGGCCCTCGCCCACCTGCGCACCGAATGGCTGATCGACGCGTCCCGGGCGATCGACCGGATCGGCTCGGGCTGGACGCTCACCTTCGTCGGCGTCGGGTTGATGGTCTCGCTCATCGTCTTGCGTCGGTGGCGGCACCTGTTCGTGTTCCTCGGCAGCGTCGCGCTGTTCGAGCTGATCGGTGAGGCGCTCTACGAGGCGCTGGATCGGCCCCGGCCCTTCGACGTGACGACGATCGGTCGCTGGGGAGGGTTCTCCGCGCCATCACCCCCTGTCGCCGTCCTCGCCGCGGTCGTCATAGGCATCGTGTACTCGCTCGTCGTACCGGGGCGACCTCGACGGATCGCCAAGGTCGTTGCGGCGGTCGTTCTGCTGGCCTTTGCGGGCGCACGCATGTACCTCGGCGTCGACCATCCGTTCGACGTCGTCCTCGGTGTCGCCCTCGCCATCGCGATCCCGGTGAACGCCTTCCGCTGGTTCACGCCCAACGACGTCTACCCCGTCGTCTATCGCCGGGGGAAGACCGCACACCTCGACGTCGGCGGCCGCCGCGGCGAGGCCATACGCCGCGGGGTGCGTGACCAGCTCGGGCTCACCGTCCTCGACGTCAAGCCGGTCGGGCTCGAAGGTTCTGGCGGGTCGACGCCCCTGCGCCTGCGGGTGGAGGGTGACCCGCCCGCCTACCTGTTCGGGAAGCTCTATGCCATGAGCCATGTGCGGGCCGACCGTTGGTACAAGCTCGGTCGCACGATCCTCTACGGGCGGATGGAGGACGAGGCGCCGTTCCAGTCGGTGCGCCGGCTGGTCGAGTACGAGGACTACGCCCTGCGTCTGCTGCAGGACATCGGAGTCCCCACCGCCGCCCCGGCCGGGATAGTGGAGATGACGCCGGAGCGCGAGTACCTGTTCCTCGCCGAGTTCTTCGATGGCGCGGTGGAGATCGGCGACGCCGAAGTCGACGACGACGTCATCGATGAGGGCCTGACGCTCATCCGCCAGCTCTGGGACGCGGGCCTGGCGCATCGTGACATCAAGCCGGCGAACCTGATGGTGCGTGACGGCCACGTACTGCTCATCGACGTGGCGTTCATGCAGGTGCGCGCCTCGCCGTGGCGCCAGGCCGTCGACCTCGCCAACATGATGCTGGTCCTTGCGGTGCGCACGGACGCGGAGCGGGTCTACCGGCGGGCGCTGCGGTTGTTCACGCCTGACGAGATAGCCGAGGCCTTCGCTGCCGCTCGGGGTGCGGCGAGCCCGAGCCAGCTCCGCGCCGTGATGAAGCGAGACGGCCGCGACCTGGTCGCTCAGTTCCGCGCGCTGGCGCCGCCCCGCCAACCGATCTCGTTGCAGCAATGGAGCATCAAGCGGGTGCTCCTTGCCGTCGGCCTCGTGGTGGCGGGTGCGTTGGCAGTGGCCCAGACCACGTCGATGCTGACGCCGGCGCACGACCTTCCCGTGACCGGAAGCCCGACCTGCGGGACGGGCGACCTGATGATCCTGATGGCCCAGGCGGTGCCGACGGCGACGCAGGTCCCCTGCGTTGCCAACATCCCGGCTGGCTGGCGACTCGAAGGGGCGCGTGTCGGCCGCGACCGGGTGCGGTTCTGGCTGGGCTCTGATCAGGCCGGCGAGCACGCGGTCGAGGTCAGGCTGCTGTCGCCGGAGAGCTGCTCGGTCCGCGGAGCGACCGAAGTACCCAGCGACGAGGCGGGGACCCGTCGCTTCGAGCGGCCCGAGCAGTTGCCGCCGGAGCTCAGGACCACCCGCTACTACGTGTTCCCTGGCGGTTGCGCCACCTACCGGTTCGCGCTGCACGGGGAGGCGAGCGCGGCGCTCATGTTCGACGTCGACACCGCCTTGGCGTTCCAGCCTCGGGATGCGCTGGTCGACAGGGTGCGCCACGACAGCGGGCTGCGTCTGTGCGGCGCGGGCGCCGCGTGCCCGGGGGGCTCGTGAGCGCCGTCGCGTTGGTGCCTGCACATGTGGTCGTAGCGGCGTCACTCGCCAGGGTCGTGGGCCAGATCGCGCTCGCGGCGGCGCTCGCCGTCACGACGACATCGGTGTCGTTGCGACTGCTGGGCGTGCGGCGGGGCTGGACGACCGCGCTTGCAGCGGGCCTGGTCGGGTGGGGCGTTGCCGCCCTGCTCGCACTGGGGCTGTCCCACTGGGACTGGGACACCAGTGGGCTCGTGGTCCGCATGCTCGCCGTCGGCATCCCCGCCACGATGGCGGTGGCGGTCACGCTGGACCTGCTGGCCCGCCCGGGCTCCTTGGCGCGAGGCGAGCAGGCCGGCCTGGTCGTGGCGACGCGGCCCCTGCGTGCGGTCGGCCGCCGCATCGACGTCGTGCGTCGTTACTACGAGCTCGTGAAGCTCGCCCGGCGAGAGGGTTTCGGGCCGTTCCTCTCCGGCCGGCGCAAGGCCGAACGAACGACCGACCCACTCGGCGTCCGCTTGCGGCGCGTCCTGGAGGACGCCGGCGGCGTCTACGTCAAGCTCGGCCAGATCGCCGCCACTCGCATCGATCTCGTGCCCCCGGAGATCTGCGCCGAGCTGGCCCGCCTGCAGAACCGGGTCGCACCGGAGCCGGTCGAGCGGGTCAGGCCGGTGCTCGAGGCGGAGCTGGGCAAGCGCGTCGAGGACGTCTTCGACGAGTTCGACTGGGAGCCGCTGGCCGCGGCGTCGATCGGCCAGACCTATCGCGCCCGACTGCAGTCGGGCGAGGGAGTGGTCGTCAAGGTCCAGCGGCCCGGGATCGACGCGATCATGGAACGCGACCTCGCCGCGCTCGCTCTGCTGGCAGATGTCGCCCAGCGACGTACACCCGTCGGCCAGGGGATCCGGTCCGGCGTCATGCTCTCGCAGTTCGCCCGGAGTCTGCGGGCCGAGCTCGACTTCCTCCGCGAGGCGGACGCGATGGTCGAGATGACAGCGCTGCTCGAGGGCCGGGCGCGCGTGCGGATCCCGGTCGTCTACTCGGAGCTCTGCACTCGGCGGCTCCTCGTCCAGGAGCGCTTCGAGGGGTTCACCGTGGCCGATACCGCACGCCTCGGATCGTCGGGGATCGACCGATCGGCCTTGGCCGAGCAACTCCTGCGCTCAACGCTCGACCAGGTGTTGCGCGTCGGGTTCTTCCATGCCGATCCCCACCCCGGCAACGTGTTCGTCTTCGTGGACGGGTCGCTGGGACTGATCGACTTCGGCGCGGTCGGCCGCCTCGACTCCATCCAGCAGGCCGCGGTCCCCGACCTCCTCGCCGGGCTCCTCACCCGCAACGTCAGCCTGCTGCGCGATGCGATCGAGCGCGTCGCCGACGTCACCGGGGAGGTGTCGTCCGAACGCCTCGAACGAGCGTTGGCCCGGCTGATGGCCGACAACGTCAGCACGACGGGCTCGGTCGACCCCGCGGTGATGCAGGACATGGTGCCGCTGCTGGCGCGGTTCGGCATCCAGCTCCCCGGTGACCTCGTCGTGCTGTCGCGGGCACTCGTCACCCTCGAGGGCACGCTGCGCATCATCAGTCCCGAGCTGTCCCTCATGGCGGCGGCGGCCGAGCAGGTGGCGTCGACGGCCGGGCCTCCGGTCCTCGACCGGCGGGAGATCGTGCGTGACGAGCTGCTGTCGGCGCTGCCGCACCTACGTCACCTCCCCGACCGGATCGACCGCATCCTCACGCTCACCGGACGGGGCGAGCTGCGGTTGCGCAGCGTCGTCGACGAAGACCGGGCCCGCATCCTCCGGACGCTCGTCAACCGCGGACTGCTCGCCGCGATCGGCGCGGCCTTCCTCCTGGTGTCCGCGGTGCTGTTGGTATCGGCGGATGCCGGTCCCGCGGTGGCGACGGGCACGGGTCTGTTCGACATCTTCGGGTACGGCGGGCTGCTCGCCGGCACCGTGCTCCTGTTGCGTGTGGTGGCCGCCGTCGCGAGGGATGGGACGACATGAAGCCGACCTTGGAACCAGCCGTAGCCGAGGCGGTAGCGCTCGGCAGGCCGATGGCGGTCGCGCCGCCTGGCGAGCGGTACTACCGCCATCCGGGTGACGTGCTCCGGCTCGTCCTGTGGGTGGCCGCGGCGGTGGCGCTGACCCTCCTCGTCTGGGTGGCGAAGGCCACGGCTGCCGGCGTCACCGCCGACCTCGGGCGAGCCGCAGAGCGCCTGGCCCTGGCCATCCGCGAGCTGGCATTGGCGCTGCTCCAAGTGGGGGCCGTCGCGGTTCCGGTGGCCGCCGTCGTCGTGCTCCTCGCGCAACGTCGCTTCCGGCGGCTCGGCATGGTGCTACTGGCCGCCGGCGCTGGCGCCATCCTCTTCACGCTGCTGGACACCGTGCTCGACCTGCCCGGACGCGTGCCCGGCGCGGTCAGCACGGGCACCTGGGTGGCGTCGACGCGCTTCCCGTCGCTCGCCTTCCTGGCCGGTGTCACAGCCGCCGCAACGGTCGGCAAGCCTTGGCTGTCCCACCCGTGGCGACGGGCTGCCGACACCGCGCTCGCGGTCCTGGCCCTGGTGATGGGCGTCGCCGGCAGCGCCGGCGTGCCCGAGTTGCTCCTCGCCATCGCGATCGGGGCATCGGTGGGATGTGCCCTGTTGGTGGTGTTCGGAGCGCCGAACCGGCGGCCGTCAGCGGCGCAGATCGCCGACGCCCTTCGACAGTCGGGCGTCGACGTGGCAACCCTCGAGCTCCAACGCGCCGAAGGGGGTCGCGCCCAGCTCTACGTCGCCGGCTCGACGACGGGCACGCCGACGTTCCTCAAGGTCTACGGGAGAGACAGCCGCGATGCCGATGTGCTCTACCGCAGCTACCGGGTGCTGCTGTTGCGGGGGCCGAACGACGACTGGCCGTCGTTGCTGCTGAAGCAGGACGTCGAGCACGAGGCGTTCCTGTTGATGCTCGCCCGCCAGGGCGGGGTCACCTGCCCCGCGGTCGAGTTGCTGACGTCCCTGCCCGACGGCTCGATGATCCTGGGGCTCGAGCACGTCGACGGCGAGCGACTCGATTCGGTCGCTCCCGAGACGATCGACGACGACCTCCTCGACGCCCTGTGGCACGAGGTTCGCGTGCTGCACGGCGCCCATCTGGCCCATCGGTCGCTCCGCGCCGCGAACGTGCTCGTCGCCTCGCGCCAGCCGGTGGTCATCGACCTCAGCTTCGGGCACGGGTCGGCCACGCCCCGGGCCCAAGCGATCGACCGAGCGGAGCTGCTCGCTTCGCTGGCCGTCCTCGTCGGTCCCGAGCGGGCCGCCGCGTCGGCGGCACGGACCCTGGACCCGGCCGACCTGGCTGCGGCTGCCCCCTATCTGCAGCCGCTGGCGCTGTCGGCCGCGACCCGCAAGCAGGGGTCGAAATCCCTCCTCGCGGATCTCCGCACCGCGATCAGCGCCCTCACCGGCGAGGAACCCCCTCCGCTCGAGCGTCTCGTCCGCGTGCGGGTCCGGACGCTCGTGACCATCGCCGCCCTGACCGGCGCGTTCTACATCCTCCTTCCTCAACTCGCCAACGTCGGCGACAGCTTCCAGGCGCTGCGCTCGGCGAACTGGGCGTGGCTCGCGGTCGCGGTGGTGATGTCGGTGCTCACGTACGTCGCCTCAGCCATAGGACTGGCCGGCGGCGTGCCCGAGCACGTCCCGTTCGTGCCCAACATCGAGTCCCAGATGGCCTCGTCCTTCGTCAACCGGGTCACGCCGGCCAATGTCGGCGGGATGGCTCTGAACGTCCGCTTCCTCCAGAAGAGCGGCGTCGACCCGCCAGCGGCGGTCACGGGCGTCGGGCTCAACGTCCTCGCCGGCGGCATCGCCCACCTGATCCTGCTGGTGATGTTCATCGCCTGGGCCGGGCAGTCGGGCGCCGGGACCTTCAAGATCCCGTCGAGCAGCAAGGTGCTGGCTGTGGTCGCGATCGCGCTCGCGCTCGCCGGGATCGCGGCCGCGACCCGCGCCGGCCGGCGGCTGGTACGCGTCCATGTCATCGGCTTCATGAAGCGGTCGACCACCAGCATCGCCGTGCTCGCTCGCTCGCCCGTGAAGCTGAGCGCCCTCTTCGGCGGCTCGTTCGGTGTCTCGCTCGCCTACATCGCCGCCCTCGCCGCGGCGGTGGCGGCGTTCGACGGCGGATTGAGCATCGCCCAGGTCGGCGCCGTGTACCTCGGGTCGTCGGTGATCGCATCTGCGGCGCCGACACCGGGCGGTCTCGGCGCGATGGAGGCGGCGCTGGTCGCCGGGCTCACCGGTGTCGGCATGGCCCCGGGACCCGCTGTCGCCGCCGTGCTCAGCTACCGGCTGGTTACCTACTGGCTGCCGATACTGCCCGGGTGGATCAGCTTCCACCTGCTCGAACGCCGCGGCCTCATCTGAAGCGGCCGAGCTCGGGCGTATGCGGGGCGCGCTCCCCGCTCCCGGTGTGAACGAGTCTCGCCGGGCTCCAACACGACCCCCACAGAGGCTGTTGGACTGAGCATCCAACGGTTTCGCTACTTCGGGGTGGCACTCGCGGGCGGCTACCCCCGCTGCCCGCGAGCGCCACGCTGGCTTGCTCAGCCGTCGGGTGCGAGGACGCGGAGGGTGGCGCCGGTCGAGCCGGCCGCCACGACCGCGATCCGGCCCTGGGCGATCGACGCCTCCACCGGCTGCTCGGCGCCGAAGTCGACGTCGCCGAGGAGGGGGCACACGGCCGCACCACAACCGCGGGCGTCGAACGCCACGAACCGGCTGCCCGCCGCCGTGAAGAGCCCGACGTGGAGGACATCGCCGCCCACCGTTGGCCCGCCGACCGGGAGGCCGTCGATCGCGGCAGACCACGTCGGCGGACACACGTCCTGGCCGCATCCTTCGGCCGCGAACACCTCGAGCGCACCGTTCGGGCTGTCGGTCCGGTGGTCCGAGACGTAGAGCTGGTCGTGTGCCACAGCGAAGTACTGCCAACCCAACCCGGGGGCCGGGTGGAGGTCGGTGCGCCACAGCCGCGCGCCGGTCGCGGCGTCGAGGGCCTCGACGAGGGTTTCCGAGCCTTGGACGTTCGCGCCGATGTACACCGTGCCGTCGGGGCTGACGACCGGTCGTGTGTCCAAGGCGT
>Ga0075428_100008899_pt1 | contig 11140 bp, 9 predicted proteins | sample RhiMetdeltSRZDD2_FD_75291 | JGI IMG/M metagenome (GOLD analysis project Ga0075428, IMG submission 75291) | Populus rhizosphere microbial communities from Tennessee, USA - Rhizosphere MetaG P. deltoides SRZDD2 | ecosystem: Host-associated > Plants > Roots > Rhizosphere > Soil | place: USA... | reverse complement strand
GCTCCTCAGCGGATCTCCGCCCGCGCCGGCGCGATGCCCGCCCGGCGACGGGGATCGCGCCGGCGCGCGCTCCTCAGCGGATCTCCGCCCGCGTCCACGCCGTCCAGTCGAAGGCGTTGTCGCCGCGCGGACCGGGGTCGATCTCGAGGTCGATGGCGCCGCCGTCTCGGCCGTCGAAGGGGACCGCGAAGGCGACGAGGCCGCGGTGCGCCGGGACGCGCCGCGGGTCGAGGAAGCGCTCGAGCAACACCTCCCGGTGTCCCGCATGCCACCAGACGACGCGGAAGTTCGCGCCGTCGCTGCGGCCCTCGCCGGACCAGGCCTCCGGGACGAACCCGAGCGCGCCGCGCACGAGCCGGCTCCCGGGCCGCGCGACGAGGCTCACGACGCTCGGCGCGTGGACCACCGCGACGGGCTCCCGCGCGATCGTCCCCGCGGCGACCGTCGCATGGGCGCGGTACTCGGCGGGGAGGCTGCGGAAGACGCGGAAGGCGCCCGGGGAGCGCGGGTCCACCTCCGCGGCGACCCTCGCGGGGTCGGGCGCCGCGACGGGGCCCTCGGGCTCCACGGCGACGCTGGCCTCGCCCGCGAAGTACGCGCGGTCCTCGGGCCGGACGCGCACGCGCAGGCGCTCGACGCGCCCGGCCGGCGAGCTCCGCGCCAGGTGTGAGTGCGGAGCCCCCGCGGCGAGCAGCGGGTTCACGAGGAACCCGGTCGCGGCGGCGTCGAGCGGCAGGCGGAAGCTCTGCGAGCGGCCGCCGCGCAGGACGAGATCGAGCTGCACGATCGGCGGCCGGAGCAGCAGGGCTCGCAGCGCGCCGAGCGGGGAGAGCGGCGCCGAGATCTCGACCCAGGTCGGGCCCGAGGGCAGCGCGCAGAGGTCGATGGGCGCGCCGAGATCGATCGTCTGCACCTCGCGCTGGACGACGCGCGGCGCGGGGGCCGCGGAGGGGGTGCGCCGCAGCAACGCAAAGCCGCCTTCCGAGAGCACGCGCCGGTAGCCGCGCAGGAGCTCGCGCAGCGCCAGCGAGTCGTCGAAGGCCGGGAGCCGCCCGTCGATGCTCTGCGACTTGAAGAGCACGAACTCCGGCGCGTCCGCCGAGGCGTAGAAGCGCTGGTTCAGCCGCGCCAGCTCCGGCGTGTAGGCCGAGTAGCCCTGGAAGACCGGGCGCGGGTGGTAGTGGAGGTCGTTCAGGAGCGCGACGGCCTGCTCGTGGCCGAAGACGTCGAGCGTCGCCGAGCCGACGGCGGCGCGCACCCGCGGCAGCGCCGCGTCGCGGCGCCGCCCCTCGAGCCGCGCGGCGTAGTCGTCGGCGAGTCCGCGGCCCAGTGCGAAGCGCTCCGCGTTGTTCCACAGCCTCGCCTCGAGCGTGCCGACCAGGCCGCGTACGGACTCGGGCCAGGTGTGGTCGATTCCGATGAGAGACGCGACGGCGATCGAGGCGAGGATCGGCGCGCGCAGGCGCGAGTCGCGCGCCGCGCGCGGATGGAAGAGCGGCGCGATCACGGCGGCGCCGAGCACGCCGACGAAGAAGGTCCCGGTGTGGCCGTCGGCGCGCACGAAGCCGTTCTTCCACAGCGCGAACGCGAAGGCTCCCAGGAGCGCGCCGTCGAGGATGCCCTCGGCCCGGAGCTTGCGTCGCCGCGCCTCGTCGATCAGCCAGAGCCCGAGCAGCGCCCACACCGCGGCGGCGTCGCGCAGGAGCTCGGGTGGCGCCTCGAGGCCCATGCCGTCCACGTAGCCGCGCGTCACCTCCAGCGAGTTGCGGAGGTAGGGGAGCAGGCTCGCGAGCTCCTGTCCGGCGAGCGACCAGACGCCGAGCCAGACCGCGGCGAAGCCCGCGATCGGCGCGAGGGCGGCGCCGGCGCGGCGGGTGCGCAGCGCGGCGCGCGCGCCGAGGGCCGCGACGATCACCGCGGCGAGGAGAAGATGGGTAAACTTCTCGGCCGCGAGCACGGCGAGCGCCGCGAGCCCGACGAGCTCGCGGAGCCGCGGCGCCCGTGGGCGCCGGTGCGCCAGCACGAGCCCGATCAAGAGCATCGCGAGCAGGTGGAGGGCGTTGCGCGCGCCGACCGCGACGAGCGGCCAGAAGGCGAGGAAGGCGGCGCGTGGCCAGCCGCGCGACTGGCGCGCCCGGTGCACGACGAGGCCCGCGAGACCGAGCGCGAACGCCGCCTGCCCCGCGAGCAGGAGCACGAGCCCCTCGCCCGCGTAGGTGTTGCCGAGCAGCGCGCCGAGCGGCCCGTAGGTGAAGACGACGTCGCGCCCGAACTGCCAGCGCTGCGCGAGGGCGTGGCCGAGCACCATCCGCCACGAGGGGTCGAGGCCGACCTCGGGCTGGGCCGGGAACTCGAAGATCGCGAGCGCGAGCGCGAGCCAGGGCGCGCACCAGCGCCACGGGATTCGCGCGCGACTCGCGGGCGCGATCCCGCTCGCGCTCGCGGGCTCCTCGCGTCGGATCGGAAGCAGCGCCCGCAGCCCCATCGCTCCCGCACCCCGTCCCGGGGATATCGGCGGGCCGGGCGCTCGGATGCACCCGCGAGATGGTGGCATGGGGGTTTGCACCCGTTCGGGCGTCACCAGCGCACGGGCAGGGACTCGAGGCCGTGCAGGTGCAGGCTCGGCCGCCACACGACCCGGTCGACGTCGACCTTCATCCCGGGGAGGCGGCGCGCCAGCGCGCCGATCGCCTCCTGGATCTCGAGCCGCGCCAGCGACGCGCCGAGGCAGAAGTGCGCGCCGAGCCCGAAGCTGTGGTGCTCGATGTCCTTGCGCTCGATGTCGAGGCGGTCGGGATCCGGGAAGCGCTCCGGATCGCGGTTGGCCGCGCCGCGCAGGATGATCACCCCGTCGCCGTCGCGGATCGTGCGGTCGTGGTAGGGCACGTCGGCGACCGCGAAGTTGATGCTCAGCTGCACCGAGGTGTCGAAGCGCAGCAGCTCCTCGGTGGCGTTCGCGAGCAGCTCGGGGCGGGCGCGGAGCTTGGCGAGCTCATCGGGGTGCTGCAGCAGGGCGAGCATGCCCTTGGCGATCAGGCTCGCCGTCGTGTCGTGCCCGGCCTGGAAGAGCAGGATCGCGGTGGCGGCGATGTCCTCGTCGGCGAGGTCGTCGGCGCCGCGCTGGACCTCGACCAGGCGCGAGATCAGGTCCTCGCGCGGGCGGGCGCGGCGCTCCTCGATCAGCGACTGGAAGTACGCGCAGAAGCCGAGCATCGCCTCGTCGCGGCGCCGATCGCGCTCGGGCGTCACCAGCCCGCCCTCGTCGACGCTCTCGAGCACCTGGCGCGACCACGCCTCGATGCGCGGCGTGTCGTCGAGCGGGACGCCGAGCAGCTCGCAGATCATCGCCAGCGGGATGGGATAGGCGTAGTCACGCACGAGGTCCATGTGGCCCTCGGCGAGACGTGCGTCGATGAGCTGGTTCACGTGCTCGCGCACGCCCGGGCGCAGCCGCTCGACGGTGCGCAGCGTGAAGCCCGAGTTCACGAGCTGGCGCAGGCGCGTGTGCCGGGGCGCCGGGATGAAGTTCATCATCCGCTTCATCACGCGGGCGAAGGCCCCGTCCGGCGAGCCGCCGAGGGTGTCGACGAGGCGCCCGTCCTTGATCAGGTGCTTCTCGCGGGCCACCCAGGCCGCGTCGGCGTAGCGCGTCACCACCCAGGGCCGGCCGAGGCGCTCGAGCCCGGAGTGGTGCACCGGCGCCAGGTTGCGCAGCTGGTGGTAGAGGCGCACCAGGTTCCCCTGCCGCGCCGCGGGGTCGAAGATCCGGTCGACGATCGCGTCGGGATCGGTCGGCAGGTCGGCGAAGATCGGGATCTGCATCGGGCGCATCGCTCCTCCCGCGAATGGCCGAGCATACACCGCGCGCGCCTCGCGGGCGCGCGCTTGACCCGGGTCCCGCCGCGGTGGTTCACTCTGGCGTGCGCTTCTCGCTGAGCGTCGTCCCGTTCTGGGACCCCGCGGACCGAGTGCCGTATCGCCGCACCTTCGAGCTGTGCCGGCTCGCCGAGTCGCAGGGCTTCGAGGGCGTGATGGTCGGCCATCACCACTTCGCCGAGGGGCAGATCAGCGACCCGCTGACGCTCCTGGCGGCCGTCGCGGCGCAGACGACGACGCTGCGCGTCGCGACGGCGATCTTCCTGCTGCCGCTGCACCACCCGATCGAGGTCGCGGAGCGCGTCGCGACGCTCGACCAGATCTCGGGCGGGCGCGCGTCCCTCGGGGTCGGGATCGGCTGGAGCCCGTCGGAGTACCGGGCGTTCGCCGCGTCGCTCTCGGAGCGGGGCGCGCGCATCGAGGAGGCGCTCGGCCTGCTGCGGCGTCTGTGGACCGAGCGCGACGTCTCCGCGTGCGGGCGCTTCTGGCGCTTCGACCCCGTGACGGTGCACCCCCGGCCGGTGCAGTCGCCGCATCCGCCGCTCTGGGTCGCGGGCAACGCGCCGGCCGCGATCGACCGTGCCGCGCGCCTCGGCACCCACTGGCTCTGCGATCCCGTGCAGACGCTCGACGAGGTGGCGCGGCTGCGCGCGCGCTACGAGCAGGCGTGCGCGTCGGCCGGGCGCGCTCCCGCCTGGCTCTTGCGCCGCTACGTCTGGCTCGGCCGCGACCGGGACGCGATGGAGCGCGAGTTCCTGCCCGCCTTCGTGCCGAAGCAGCTCGCGTACTGGCGGCTGGCGACCGAGGGCGCCGAGGAGCGCCGCCTCTTCGCGCGCATCGACGCCGGCGAGGACGTGCCGCTGCGCGAGATCGCGCGCGGGCGATTCCTCGGCGGCTCGTCCGAGGACGTGATCGCCGACCTCGAGGAGTGCCGCGCGCGCACCGGAGTCGAGCACGTGAGCGTCGGCTTCGGCGGCGGGCTCAGCGGCCGCCCGGAGGCCGCCCGCTCGCGCGAGGCCTGGATCGAGGCGCGCGACGCGATCCTGCGCTTCGGGCGCGAGGTGATGCCCGCCTTCGGTGCGGGGCGCAGGGAGCCCTCCGCGGTCGGGTGACGGACGCCGCTCATCCCCCGGCCGCTGCGAGCGGCAGCGCGAGGACGACGCTGCCCGTCGCGTGATCCCCGAGCTCGTTCGAGGCCCGCACCGCGATCTCGACGACGCGCTCGCCGGCCTCGGCGCGGCTGCCCGCGACCCGGCCCGCGAAGCGCAGCGTCGTGCCGGGCACGGATGGAGCGCCGAGGCGGATCGCGATGCTCCGCAGCCGCGCCTCCGCGCCGGCCCAGTCCGTGACGAAGCGCGAGACGTAGCCGTTGGTGGTCAGGATGTTCATGAAGATGTCCGGAGCGCCCTGCGCCCGAGCGTAGTCGCGATCGTGGTGCACCGGCATGAAGTCGCGCGAGGCGATCGCACCGGCGACGATCCGCGTCGAGGTGACCGGGAGCGCGAGGGGCGGGAGCTCCTCGCCCGCGGGATCGGCGTCGCGCCGCGGCGGGCGCGCCTCGGCGCGGGGCCGCTCCGGGCCCGGGCTCCCCGGGGCGAACTTCAGGATGCGGAAGCGCTGGCGTCCGACGACCTCTCCGCGAGCGTCCGCGTAGGTCGTCACCCAGGTCACGAAGTAGCCGGCGCCGAGTGCGGTCGCCTTCCGCTCCGAGAGCGACTCGAGGACGGTCGACGCCTCGAGCCGGTCTCCGGGCCGCAGATAGCGCTCGAACTCGAGCTCGGAGTTCGTCGCGAGCGTGCCGGGGTAGCCGTGCTCGGCGAGCACGCGGATCGGGCTCTCGGGGTCGATCTCCTCGGCGGAGCCGCCGCGCTCGGCGATTCCCTCGATGCGCGGGCGGGCCATGGTCCAGGTCTGGAGCATCGCGGGCGGAGCGACGATCGTCCCGAAGCGCGACCTCGCCGCTCGCTCGGGGTCGAGGTAGACCGGGTTGCGGTCGTCGAAGGCGTCGACCCAGTGCCGGATCATCGGCAGGTTGACCGCGTCGGGCGCGAGCGCCGGGCCCGACGCGCCGAGCGGCGCTCCGATCCGGTCGAGGAGCCGCGCCCGAAGCCCATCCGCCTCCTCGTCGATCATCGGTCCCTCCACCGGGAGACGCTCCGGTGCACGGGGACCGTAGGACATCTCGGGCCCCGCCCGGGCGGCGCGCGCCGGAGCGCCCCGGGAGGCCCTAGCCCGTCGCGGGAGCGGCGGCGGGGCGCCGATCGGCGCGGCGGGCGCGCTCGGCCTCGGCCTCGGCGTCGCGCACGACGCCCATCGCGTCGTCGAGGCAGCGCAGCAGGCGGTTGTAGAGGAAGACCTTCACCGCCTCCATCGAGGCGAAGCCGACGAGCGCGAGCACGGTCACGACGAGCGCGGTCGCGAGCGAGCCGAGCTCGAGCGCCTGGTGCGAGAAGTTCAGCGAGAGCAGGCGCATCAGGATGCCGATCGTCGTCCCGGTGAAGCCGATCGGCGGCAGCAGGTTCGCGTACATCCCGATCGGCCGCGCGTAGTGCATCTCGTACTCGTTCAAGACGTACTGCTTCGAGGCGTCGAGCACGAACTCGCGCGGGAGTCCCTCGCTGCCCGCGCTCTCGCGCAGCGAGGAGCGCAGCACGCGCACGAAGAGCAGCGCGAGCGGCTCGCCGCCCGCGTCCGGTGTCGCGCGGGCGCGGCGCAGCTCCTGCGGCGGGACGCGCCGCGTCGCCGCCATCGCGCGCAGGCACAGGCGCAGGCCGCCCAGGAAGGGCACCGAGACCACGCAGAGCGCGACGACGCCGGCCAGCGTCGTGAGGCCCGCCTCGCTGTGGAAGAGCGACCCGAGGAATCCTTCGGTCATGAAATCCTCCGCGCGTCCTAGCCGCGCCACTTGCGCTTGCGCAGCGACTCGATCGCGGCGCCGAGCTGGCTCTGCTGCCCCACCGGGTAGTCGACGAGCAGGGTCTCGCGGCCCTGGAAGCGGCGCGCGACCTCGTCGAGCGCCTCCTGCACGCGGCCCGTGTCGCGGAGCTCGACGAAGACCTCGGCCTCGACGAGGCGCAGGCTCGCGTCGAGCGCCGAGAGCTCCGGGTGGCGGCTCTGCCACTCGCTGCGCAGCAGCGGGCCGAGGTGCCGGTCGATGTAGGCGTCGAGGAAGCCGCCGAAGAGCAGCGAGCCGCTGCGGTCGCCGCGCCGGCGCAGGTCGAGGAGCGTCGTGCGGTGCTGGGCCATGTCGCGGTAGGCGCGCTCCATCTCGCGACGGCGCTGCGCGAGCGCGGCCCCGCCGAGGGGCGTGTTCTGCTCGCGGACGGTCTCCTCGCCCTCGAAGGCGCGCAGCGGGTCGGGGTCGCTCGCGCAGGCGAGGACCAGGAGCGCCGCGAACGAGAGACATGCGATGCGTCGGATCATGGCGCTCATCTCCCTCAACGGGCCTCGAAGTACATGCGGCGCAGCAGCGTGTGCACCGGGTGGTCGCGGCGCGAGCGCAGCTCGTCGGCGAGGCCCTGGGTCCTGCGCGCGGCCCGGTAGGCGGGGAGCGCCCGCGAGCGCGCCTCGATCTGCGTGTCGAGGCGCGCGACGAGCGTCGCCACCTCCTCGCGCTCGCGGTCCCGGTCGCGCTCCTCGAGCACGTCGGCCATGTCCGCGGGCGGCGCCGCGACGGCGGGCTCGCGACCGGCCTCTCCGCCGAGCGCGGCGAGCCGCGCCCGCGCGCGGTCGCGCTGCACGCGCAGGTCGCCGAGCCCGCGCTCGAGGTCGTCGACGGCGAGGTCCTCGGCGAAGCCGAGGTGCAGGATCGCCTCGCTGTTCGCGAGCGCCGCGCGCACGCCCGCGATCTGCTCGGCGCCGGGCTCGCGCTGCTCGACCCAGGCGTCGACGACGCGCGAGGAGGTCACGCGCTCGGCGACGGCCTGGCCGAGCCCGAGGTACTCGCTCTCGCGGCCCTGGTGCTGGAGCGCCGAGCCCAGCGCCGGCCAGAGCCGGCGGTCGAAGGGGAAGAGCAGCAGCGCCTGGCGATAGGCCTGCGTCGCGAGCTCGATCTCGGGCTGCGTGGGGTGGCTCGCGAAGGCGAAGAAGGCGTCGCCGAGGCCGCGCGCCGCCTCGTGCGCGGCGAAGTAGGCCGAGTCGGGCACGGCCTCCTGTCCCGCGGCCGACGCGAACTCGCGGAAGAAGGCCAGCGTGCGCGCGTGGATCCGCGCCGCGCTGCGGCTGTGCACGTCGGCCTGCTCCGGGTGCGACGCGGCGAGCGCGAGGTAGTGGTCCGCGGCGTTCAGGCTCGCCTCCTGGATCTCCTCCCAGAGCCCGCGCATCGCCGCGAGATAGGCCGCGCGGCCCGCGCGCGCGTAGCCGAGCTCCTCGTAGCCCGAGCCGTCGAGCCCGCGGTGGAGCTCGCGGTAGACGGCGATCGCGCCCTCGACGTCGAAGGGGATCGCGACGTCGGGGTCGCCGCCGAGCCGCTGCTTCGCGGCCCAGACCTCGCCGAGGAGCCGCAGCACGCGCGTGTGCACGGCACAGCGACCCTGTGCGGTGTCGGCGCGGTCGAGCGCGCGCTCGTAGGCGCCGCCGGCGACCCGGATCGCCTCGACCGTCTCGGGCGCGAGATCCTTCTCGGCGAGCAGGCCGCGCGCGCGGTCGTGGAGCTTCGTCGCCTCGAAGAGCGCGAGCGTGAAGGTGAGGCTCCCCGAGTCGGACTCGGGGCCGTCGAGGCGCGCGACGATGCGGTCGACGTAGTCGCGCGACGAGGCCTCGCGCGGGATCACGTCGGGGTGCGCGCCGACGCGGCCGTCGCCGAGCATGCGGACGATCGCGCCGAGCGGGTCGAGGCCCTCGTCGATGCCGGCCTCCTGGGAGCGGATCAGGATCAGGCGGGCCGTGTCCTCGTAGACGTAGGGCAGGGCTGCGACGAAGCCGGAGTTCGGGGCGCCGTCGAGCGCCAGGTCCTCGAGCGCCTCGTAGGGGCCTTCGAGCGGCACCACGACCTCGAGCCAGAGCGCGAGCAGCTCGGCGACGAAGTCGTGGCGGCGCCCGCCGGCGAGCGCCTGGTGCGCGAGCACGTAGTGAGCCCAGAAGCGGTTCTCGTGGCGGCCCATCCAGGGGTCGAGCTCGTGCGCGGCGCGAACGCTGGTCTCGAGCGCCTCCGCGTCACCCGTCGCGAGGTGCTGCAGCAGGAACGCGATCGCCTTGCGGCGCGTCGCGGCCTCCTCGGGCGCGTCGGAGCCCGCCTTCGCCTCGAAGCCCGCGAGCACGCGCTCGAAGGAGACGCCGGCCTCGCGGCCGTACTGGGCGAGGCGTTCGCGCAGCGCCGCGGGCTCGGCCGACGAGTAGACGTAGGCGTAGTCGAGATAGCCGTCCCAGGCGGAGGCGTCGGCGGCGGCCCGCAGCGGCGCCGCTGCGAGGGCCCCCGCGATGCAGAGTGCGAAGAGCGCGGTCCTCATCGTCATCCCTCGTGGAGCTCCCGCCGTGAGCCGCGTGCGAGGCAGTCGAGCGCGAGCGCGAGCTCCTCGCAGCGATCCCCCGCGCGCCGCGACGGCGAGCGCTCGATCCAGAGCAGGAAGGCGTTCACGTTCTTGGTCTCGATGAAGCGGTAGCGGCCGGAGGGGCTCGTGCACTCCTCCGGGCGCGAGACCGCGGCGACGATGCGCTGGCGCAGCGCGTCCTCCTCGCGGTCGGAGACGCAGGCCGCGAGCGCCGCGAGCGAGACGCCGCGCAGGCGCGCGGCGCCCTCGGGATCGCGCGGAGAGCCGCCGTGCTGCGGCTCGGCGGGGGCCGTGCGCGAGGGCGCGCTCGGCGCCGGCGCGGGCGCGCGCGCAGCGGCCGCGAGGCCGGGCAGCGCGAGCGGAGGCGGCCGCACGGCCGCGGGACGCGCGACGGGGGCCGCCGGGCTGCGCGCGGCGCGCGCGAGCACGGGCGCGGCCGCCGGCGCGTCGCTCGGGCCGAGATCGGGAGCGGGAGCCGCGGGCAGGGCGAGGGCGATGCGCGCCGCCCCGCGCGGCGCCTCGGGAGCGCTGCGCGCGGCGCGCGACGGCCGCGGCGGCGCCGCCTCGGCCTCGGGAGCGGCGAGCGCGTCGATGCGCGGCCGCGGCGGCGCGGGAACGCGCGCGACATCGATCGGTGTCGCACGGCGCACGGGCGCCGACGGCTCCAGGCTCGGGAGCGCGCGCGGCGGCGCCGGGGGCGCGATCGCGGGCCGCACGGCGACCGCGCGCGGCGGCTCGGGCGCCGGCGCGGGCTCGGGGGCGCGCGGCGGCGGGGTCGCGGGGCGCTGCACGGGCGGGGCGGGCGGGGGGACCTCGGCGATCACCGGGTGCGGCGGCGCGGGCGGCGCCTCGGCGAGCGTCGCCTCCGCGGGCGCGGGGAGCGGCTCGGGCGGAGCCGGCGGCGGCGCGAGCTCCGCCGGCAGCACGCGCTCGGGCTCGGCGAGCCACACGATCTCCGCGGCCTCGCGGTGGCGCGGCGCGATCGCGAGCGTGAGCGCCGCGACGGCGGCTGCGAGCGCGCCGGTGCGCAGCAGCGCGGCGAGCCCGCGCGCGCTCGCGAGCTCCGCGGCGGCGACGCGCAGGCCGGCGCCGTGCGGCATCGGCCGGTGCGGCGGCACGGACACCGGGAGGCGCGCGGCCCCGAAGCCGTAGGCGGCGGCGAGCCGGGGCGGCCTCATCGCGGGAGCTGGGTCCGGTCGACGAGCGCCACGCGCGACTCGGGCCAGTGCACCTCCAGCAGGCTCGCCGCGGCGAGCAGGTCGCGGCTGCGCGAGTCCTCGTGCGGGGCGAGCAGCGGGCGCGGGGCGCCGGCGCGGTCGAGCGAGGCGAGGCGCTCCTCGAGCGCCGTCTCGTCGAGGCGCAGCGCCTCCGCCGCCTCCCCCTTCACGAGCTCGAAGGGCGGCGCCGCGCCGTCGGGCGGGTGCACGCGCAGCTGCCAGCGCTCCCCGGCGCGTTGCGCGAGCGCCTCGCCGGACTCCCGCGCGATCCGAGGCACCTCGAAGCCGCCGAGCTTCGGCGCGGAGCCGGCAGCCGGGTCGTAGGTCGCCAGCATCACGAGGGTAAGGAAAGACGTCAGATCGACGAAGGAGAAGAGCCAGGCGGGGGCACCGCCGCTGGAGCGCGACATTGGGTCTTTCTAGCGGCAACCTGGTCACCATCGCCCGGTGAGGACGATCACGGTGTGCAGTGACCGCGCGCGCGATGTGCAGACCGACGCCGGCCGCGCCGGAGCGTCGGAGGTTCCATCGGGATGCGAAAGTTCCTGCGCCGCGCGA
>Ga0075428_100008897_pt1 | contig 11141 bp, 9 predicted proteins | sample RhiMetdeltSRZDD2_FD_75291 | JGI IMG/M metagenome (GOLD analysis project Ga0075428, IMG submission 75291) | Populus rhizosphere microbial communities from Tennessee, USA - Rhizosphere MetaG P. deltoides SRZDD2 | ecosystem: Host-associated > Plants > Roots > Rhizosphere > Soil | place: USA... | reverse complement strand
GTGTTGGGGATGTCGACCCACACCGAGCGGTGCTTCTCGCGGAAGTCGTCGGGCAGGTACGGCCACGGCATGAGGTTGAACCAGGTGAACTTCATCGCTTGGCGCCCTCCGCGGAGAGGATAGCGCGAGTCCTCGGCTCCTGTCGCCGTCACGTGGGTTGTGCCGGCGGACGTTTTACCGGAGAATCCGGCGCGGCGGGCAGGCGAAGGCGCCGCCGCCGGAGGGCCATGGCCAGGATCGTGATCGACCCCACGCGCACGGTCGGTAGCGTCGACCGTCGCATCTTCGGCAACTTCATCGAGCACCTCGGCCGCTGCATCTACGGGGGCATCTACGAGGAGGGCTCGCCGCTGAGCGACGCGCGCGGGTTCCGTGGCGACGTGCTGGAGGCGGCGCGTCCGCTCCGGATTCCCATCCTCCGCTGGCCCGGCGGCAATTTCGTGAGCGGCTACCACTGGCTCGACGGCGTCGGACCCAAGGAGGCGCGGCCGCGGCGCTCCGACCTCGCCTGGTACGCCGAGGAGTCCAACCGCTTCGGGACGAACGAGTTCATCGAGTACTGCCGCGTGCTCGGCACCGAGCCCTACATCTGCGTCAACATGGGCTCCGGCACGCTCGACGAGGCGCAGGCGTGGGTGGAGTACTGCAACGGCACCGGCAACACGTCGTGGGCGAACCTGCGGCGCCAGCACGGCTACCCGGAGCCCCATCGCGTGCGCTACTGGGGACTCGGCAACGAGATGTGGGGGCCGTGGCAGATCAACAACATGTCGGCCGAGGACTACGTCAAGAAGGCGCGCGCCTTCGCCATGGTCATGAAGCGCACCGATCCCTCGATCGAGCTGATCGCGTGCGGCCACAACGGGTGGAGCGACTGGGACGTCACCGTGCTCGACGGCCTGGCGCCCACGATCGACTATCACAGCATCCACCTCTACACGGGCACCCACGACCACTATGCGACGGTGTTCCAGTCGCACGAGGCGGAGCGGGCCGTGCGCATCTGCGCGGCGCTGATCGAGCGCGTTCGCCACGCCCAGCGGATCGCGCATCCGATTGCCATCGCCTTCGACGAGTGGAACGTCTGGTACCGCACGCGCAGCGAGGCCGACCGCAAGGGCGGGGTGGAGGAGCGCTACACGCTGACCGACGCCCTGGCCGTGGCCACCTATCTGAACGGGTTCATCCGTTACTGCCGCGCCGTGCGCATCGCCAACCTGGCCCAGCTCGTCAACGCCATCGCGCCGATCTTCACCAGCCCGCGCGGACTGTTCTTGCAGACCATCTATCATCCGCTGCGGCTCTACGCCGAGCACACGCAGGAGCTGGCGCTCGACATCCACGTGGAGAGCCCGACCCGCGAGCTGGCGCCCGCGGAGGAGACGGCGCATGTCGGACGCATGGGCCGCGTCCACCACGTCACCGGCCTCGGACCGTTCCCGCTCCTGGACGCGGTGGCCACGCGCGATCCGAACGGGCGGACGCTCACGGTCGCCGTCGTCAACCGCGACCGGGATTCCGCGCACGCCGCCACCCTCGACTTCATCGGCGCCGCCGCGCGCGGCGGCGCCGTCGCGTACGAGGTGAACGGGCCGGACGTGGGGGCCACCAACTCCTTCGAGGACCCGCGACGCGTGGACGTGCGCGAGCGGAAGGTCGAGCTGGCCGGCTCGCGGGCGTCGTACGAGTTTCCCGCGCATTCGGTCACCGTGCTGAGAACGTCGCTCGCGTGAGGAGAAGAGAGCCATGAAGAAGGTCAGTCGTCGTGAGGTTCTCGCCGGTGCCGCGCTCGCAGGGGTCGCCGCAGCCGTGCCGGGCGTCGCCCGTCGCGCGGCGGCCCAGTCCAAGGCGAGCATCAGCTACTGGAACGGCCTCACGGGTGCCGACGGCAAGGTGATGGACGAGCTCCTCGACCGCTTCACGAAGGAGACCGGGATCAAGGTGGAGCAGCAGCGGCTGCCGTGGGCCGATCTCTACGCCAAGCTGCAGGTCTCGGTGCCCGCGGGCGAGGGGCCGGACCTGGCGCTCATCCACACGGTCGAGGTGCCGCACTTCGCGAGCGACGGCATCCTCGAGTCGATCGACGACGCGGCGCTGTCGGCGGCGGGCATGCGCGGCGAGGACTACCTGCCCGCCACCTGGCAGGGCGGGATCTACCAGGGGAAGCGCTACTCGCTGCCCCTCGACGTCCCGCAGCACATCCTCTATCTGAACGTGAAGGCCATGAAGGACGCCGGCCTCGTCGGCGCCGACGGGCGCCCGCGCGTGCCCGGAAGCCGCGACGAGCTCGTCACCATGGCCAAGCGCATCGCCAAGGGCGACACCTTCGGCTTCGCCATCGGCACCGTCGGCCCCGGCCGCTACACGTGGGGATTCCACAACCTGCTCTGGCAGAACGGCGCCAACATCTTCGCGCCGGACCTGAAACGCGCCGGCGTCACCGATCCGGCGGCGCTCGAGGTGGCGGAGTTCTGGGCGGCGCTGGAGGCGCAGCACAAGATCGCGCCGCCCGCGAACGCGAACTGCCGCGACGCCTTCACGGCCGGCCGGCTCGGCATGTGGATCGCCGGTTCGTGGAACTTCACGGGCCTCCGCGACGCCAAGGTGGATTTCACGGCGGCGCCGGTGCCGCGGCTCTTCAAGCAGCCGGTCGTGTGGTCGATGCCGCATCAGTACAGCTTCCCCAAGCCGAAGGCCGCGGACCGCGCCAGGCGCGAGTCGGCGTGGGCGCACGTCCGGTGGATGACCGACCACGTCGCCGAGTGGACGCTCAAGGCCGGCCAGGTGTCGGCGAGCCGCAAGAGCCACACCGATCCGCGCATCACCGGCGATCCCGTGCTCCGCACGCTGCTGGCCCAGGCGCCGAACTGGCAGGTGGGACAGCCGACGCCGCGCTGGGTGGCCGCCGAGAACGTGACGCGACCGGTGATCGAGAGCATCTACACGGGCCAGCGGCCGGCGAAAGCGGGGATGGAGGAGCTCGCGCGACAGATCAACGCCCTGCCGGACTGAGCGGCCGGTGAGCGACGGCGCGCGCCGGCGACGCCGCGAGGTCACGCGGACGGCCTACCTGTTCCTGGCGCCCGGCCTGGCGCTGTTCGTGCTCTTCCGCGTCTATCCGCTGCTCGAGGGGCTGCGGCTGTCGTTCACCAACGCCCGGCTGGGCCGGCCGGCGGTGGCGTTCGTCGGCCTCGACAACTACGCCCGGCTGCTGGGCGACACGCGGTTTCACGTGAGCCTCGTCAACACGGCGTTCTACACCGTGGCCAGCACGATCCCCATCCTGGTCCTGCCGCTTTTGCTGGCGCTCGCGCTGAACCGCGGCGCCCTCCGGACGGTGCTTCGCAGCGTGTTCTTCTTCCCGTTCACGCTGTCCGTGGTGACGGTGGGGCTCGCGTGGCTCTGGCTCCTCGATCCCGTGATCGGCCCGTTCAACTACTATCTGCGGACGCTCGGCGTGCCGACCCGGTCGTGGCTCGCCGATCCGCAGACGGCCATGTGGGCCATCATCCTCACCACCGTCTGGTGGGTGACGGGCTATTACCTCGTCGTCTACCTGGCCGGCCTGCAAGACGTCCCGCGCGATCTCTACGAGGCGGCGGCCCTCGACGGGGCCGGCGGCTGGCGCAGCTTCTGGGCCATCACGCTGCCGCTGCTCCGGCCCGTCCTGCTCTTCGTCGTGGTGACGCACGTCATCGGGTCGTTCCAGCTCTTCGGTCAGGTGTTCGTCCTCACCGGCGGCGGGCCGGGCGACGCCACGCGCACGGTGGTCCAGCATCTCTTCGAGGCGGCCTTCCAGAACTTCTTCCAGTTCGGCGCGGCCTCGGCCATGGCCTGGGTGCTCTTCGCCGTCATCCTCGTCTTCTCCGTCGTGCAGTTCCGGCTGCTCCGCGGCCACACCGAGTACTGAGCCGTGGCGCGACCCGCCCGGCGCGATACGGCGCGCATCGCGCTCACGGCGGCGCTGCTGGCGCTGGCCGTCATCTGGCTGCTGCCCATCGTGTGGGTGGTGGTGACGTCGCTGAAGACGACGGAGAACATCATCCGGCTGCCGCCCGAATGGATCCCGTGGCCGGCCACGGCCAGCCACTACGGCGAGGTGCTCCTGAGCAGCTCGCGCACGGCCCGCATCGGCCGCGCGTTCGCGAACAGCCTGGTCATCGCGCTGGGGACGGTGGTGCTGGTGCTGCTCACCAGCGCCATGGCCGCCTACGCGCTGGCCCGCCTGCGCTTCCCCGGCCGCAACGTGATCTTCGCGCTGTTCATCGGCAGCCTGATGGTGCCGAACGCGGTCGTCCTGGTGCCGCAGTACGTGCTCACGCAGCGCCTCGGCTGGCTCAGCACCTACCAGGGCCTGATCGTGCCCGAGGCTGCCGCCACCTTCGCCTTCGGCGTGTTCCTGCTGCGGCAGTTCTTCCTCACCATGCCGGGTGAGCTGGAGGACGCGGCGCGCATCGACGGCGCCAACGTCTGGCAGGTGTTCACGCGCATCGTCCTGCCGCTCTCACAGCCGGTGATCGCCGCGCTGGCCATCTTCACGTTCCGCGCCGCCTGGAACGATTTTCTGTGGCCGCTCATCGCCGTCAACAAGCCGGAGATGTTCCCGCTGCCGGTCGCGCTGGCGCTCCTGCGCAGCGCCTACAGCTCCGAGTCGTACGGGCCCATCATGGCCGGCGCCGCGCTGAGCGCGCTGCCGCTGCTGGTCGTGTTCATCGTGGCCAACCGGCGCATCGTGGAGGGCGTCAGGCTCAGCGGCCTCAAGGGCTGACGGCGCTTTACTTGGGCGCGCAGGTTTGCGAGGATCGGTGCCCTGAAACCCGCTCCGTTCGACTATCACCGGCCCGCGTCACTCGCGGAGACGTTCGACCTGCTCGAGCGCTACGGCGACGAGGGGCGCATTCTCGCCGGCGGCCAGAGCCTCGTGCCGGCGCTCAACATGCGCCTGGCCACGCCGCGCGCCCTCATCGACATCAACCGGCTGCCCGGCCTCGAGGAGATCCGCGCCACCCCGGCCGGGCTCGTCATCGGCGCGCTCGCGCGACACGACGACGCCGAGCGCTCGCCCCTCGTCCGCCAGCACGCGCCGCTGATCGCCGCCGCCATGCCGCACGTCGGCCACGACGCCATCCGCGCGCGCGGGACCTTCGGCGGCAGCCTCGCGCTCGCCGATCCCGCCGCCGAGCTGCCCGCCTGCGTGGTGGCGCTGGACGCGACGATCCGCGTGGCCAGCCGGCGAGGGACGCGAGAGGTGCCGGCCGCCGGCTTCTTCCGCGGGATCTACACGACGGCCCTCGAGCCGGGTGAGATCTTGCTGGAGGTCGTGATCCCGCCGTCCGACGGCGCCTGGCGCGTCGGCTTCGACGAGCTGGCGCGGCGTCAGGGCGACTTCGCCCTGGCCGGGCTGGCCGCGCGGCTGCGTCTCGACGGGCGATCGGTGCGGGACGCGCGGCTGGTGTTCTTCGGCGTGGGCGCCGGACCGGTCCGGGCGCGGCGGGCGGAGGCGGCGCTGACGGGCGGCGGCGACGTGGCCGCCGCGCAGCGCGCGCTCGCCCGTGAGCTCGATCCGCCGGGCGACGTCCACGGCTCGCCCGCGCTGCGCCGGCATCTCGCGGGCGTGCTGCTCGCCCGCATCGCGACGCGGATCATGGAGGGTCGAGCGTGAGGGTCTCGCTCTCCGTCAACGGCGCTCCCGTTGCGCGCGAGGTCGAGCCGCGCCAGAGCCTCGTCGACTTCCTGCGCGAGGCGCTGCAGCTCACGGGCTCCCACGTGGGCTGCGAGCACGGCGTGTGCGGTGCTTGCACCGTGCGAGTCGATGGCAAGCTCGTGCGCGGCTGCTTGATGCTCGCGGCGCAGGCGGACGGCTGCCGGGTGGAGACGATCGAGGGGCTGTCGGACAGCGGCGCGCTGACGCATCTGCAGCAGGCGTTCCGGCAGGAGAACGCGCTCCAGTGCGGCTTCTGCACGCCCGGCATGCTGCTCACGGCTCACGCGCTGCTCGAGCGCGTCGAGCGACCGTCGCCGCCGGAGATCCGCGAGGCGATCGGCGCCAACTACTGCCGCTGCACCGGCTACCACGCCATCGTGCAGGCCGTGGCCCGCGCCGCCGAGCTGCGCGCCGGCAAGAAGACGGCCGCGCCGGCGCCGGATGGCCAGGATGGCTACATCGGGCGCACGGTGGTGCGGCCGCAGACGGCGCGGCTGGTGGCCGGGCGCGGGACGTACACCGACGACGTCGCGATCCCGCGGCTGGCCCACGCCGCGTTCCTGCGCTCGCCCCACGCCCACGCGCGGATCGTGTCGATCGAGACGGCGCAGGCCCGCGCGATTCCAGGCGTGATTGCCGTCGTCACGGGCCGCGAGCTGGCGGCGCGCTGCGAGCCGTGGGTCGGCATCCTCAAGAACTATCCCGGCATGAAGTCGGCGCCACAGTATCCGCTGGCCGTCGACAAGGCGGTGTGGATGGGCGAGCCGGTGGTGGCGGTGGTGGCCGAGTCGCGCGCGCTCGCGGAGGACGGCTGCGGACGGGTGCAGGTGACGTGGGAGCCGCTGCCGGCGGTCGTCGACGCAGAGGCCGCGCTGGCGCCGGGCGCGCCGGTGATCCATCCCGAGCTCGGCGACAACCTCGTGCTCGAGTCCCGGATCAACGCCGGCGACGTCGACGCGGCGTTCCGCGAGCCGGACGTCGTCGTCGTGAAGGAGACGTACGAGACCGGGCGCCATACCGTGGTGAGTCTGGAGCCGCGCGTGGTGCTGGCCGACTACGCCCCGGCCGACGAGACGCTGACGGTCTACCACTCCGGTCAGGCGCCGTACATGTTCCACGATATTCTGTCGCGCCATCTGCGGATCCCCGAGCACCGCCTGCGTGTCATCAACAAGGACGTCGGCGGCTCGTTCGGGCTCAAGATCCACACGTACCCCGACGAGATCGCCACCTGCGCGCTGGCCGTCATGCTCGGCCGGCCCGTGAAGTTCCTGGCCGACCGCATCGAGTCGTTCCAGACGGACATCCACTCGCGCGATCATCGCGTCACCGCGGAGGTGGCCGTCCGGCGCGACGGGACGATCACGGCCATGCGGCTCGACGACCTGGCGCCGGTCGGGCCGTTCTCGATGTACCCGCGCTCGAGCGTGGTGGAAAGCGGTCAGGTGCTGCGCACCACGCCAGGGCCGTACAAGCTGCGCAACTACGCCGCGCGGGGGCGCGTGGTGCTGCAGAACAAGACTCCGATGTCGCAGTACCGGGCCGTCGGTCACCCGGTGGCCGCGCTCGTGATGGAGGCGCTCGTCGATCGCGTCGCGCGCGAGCTCGGGATCGATCCGGTCGAGATCCGGCGCCGCAATCTGCTGACCTCCGACATGTACCCGTACACGGCGCCCAGCGGCCTCTTCTTCGAGAAGCTGTCGCACGAGGAGTCGCTCGACAGCGTGCTCCAGCTCTCCGGGTACCACGCCCTGTGCAAGGAGCGCGACTCGCTGCGGACACGCGGCGTGCATCGCGGTCTCGGCCTCTGCGTGTTCCTCGACCTCACCGTGCCGGGTGCGCAGACGTACGGCACGGGCGGCGCGCGCATCTCCTCGCAGGACGGCACCACGATGCGGCTCGAGCCGACCGGGAAGCTCACGCTCATGTCGAGCGTCACCGAGCAGGGGCAGGGGACCGACACGATCCTGGCCCAGGTGGCGGCGACCATCGTCGGCCTCGCGATGGACGACGTGCGCGTGGTGACCGGCGACACGATGGTGACCCCGTACGGCGGCGGCACCTGGGGCAGCCGCGGCGCGGGCATCGGCGGCGAAGCCACGCTGCTGACCGGCAAGGCGCTCAAGGAGAACATCCTCAAGGTCGCGGCCGTCGTCCTCGAGGTGGATCCGCTGGCGCTCGATATCCGCGGCGGCCAGATCGTGGACGCCGCCACGGGCGAGGCCCGCATGCCGCTGTCGGAGCTGGGCCGCATCGCCTACTTCCGCCCTGACACGCTGCCCAAGGACTTCCAGTCCGAGCTCACGGTGACACGCCACTACGTGCCGCGCCACCAGCCGCTCGCATACACCAACGGCGTGCAGCTCTCCTACGTCGAGGTCGACACGGACACCGGCTTCGTCAAGCTCCTCGGCCACTGGGTGGCCGAGGACTGTGGGCGGATCATCAATCCCATGCTCGTCGACGAGCAGATCCGCGGCGGCGTGGCCCACGGCCTCGGCGACGCGCTCTGGGAGCACTGCGTGTACGACGACCAGGGCCAGTTGCTCACGACCACGATGATGGACTATCTCGTTCCGATGGCCGCCGAGATGCCGGACATCTGGGTCAGTCACATCGAGACGCCGACCGCCTACTCCGAGGGCGGCTTCAAGGGCGCTGGCGAGGGCGGCGTGGCCGGCGCCCCCGGCGCCGTGCTCAACGCCGTGAACGACGCGCTGGCGCCGCTCGGGGCGCGCATCACGCGCGTGCCGATCACGCCGGAGGTCGTGCTCCGCGCGCTGGGGAGGATCTGACGACCGTAGGACGTCGATTGCGTAGCCGAGGTCCAATCGGTCACCAGGCCAGCTCGGCATCGCGGTGCGCGGATGAATCCGAAGTCCCTGCGCCTCGTTTCGCGCCCGGATGGCGCTGGACGCGTTGTCAGGTACGGCCGCTGGCGCCCGCGTTGCCGGCAGCGGTCGACCATCCGGTAGCGAGAACTGGAGCGCGCCGTCGGGTAGTCGGACGACGTCGAAGCCTTCCTCGTGCACCGCGCGGTGGTGCCGGCGGCACAGCATCGTGAGGTTCGACAGCGTCGTCGGCCCGCCGTGTGCCCAGTGCCGGATGTGATGCCCCTGGCCGAACCGCACACCGCAGCCGGGGAAGCGACAGCCGCGATCCCGATGTTTAAGCGCGCGCCGCAACGCCGGCGGAATCGTGCGCGTCCGCGCGCCCACCTCCGTCACGCGGCCGTCCGGATCGTGTCGCATGATGACGCGGCTCGCATCGCAGGCGAGCCGCTGAGCCGTCTCTACGGAAACGCGCGCGCCGTCTTCGACAACCGCCTGGCCGGGCCCATCCGTCAGAACCGGCGCGTCGACGTGGACGACAACCTGCAAGTGTTCGGCCGGCGCGCCGGGGTTCAGTCCGTGGTGAAGCGCCGTCTCGGCCAGGAGCCCAAGCGCATCGGCCTGCTGCTGCTCGAACGTCGGCGTCTCTGGGGCCACGTTGCCAGTAGACACGTCCGCGATCCCAATTCCCGTCCAGGTGTCCTTAACTGTAGGCGCTTCCGCGGGAACGTTTTTCGTGGACATGTCCGAGGAAGCAGACGGTGCACGTGGCCGCAGGGTCTCCCGCGCCGCTGCCAGTGCCTGCACGAAAAGCGCGCCGACCTCGGGTTCCAGCCGGCCACGCACGATGATCATACCGTCGTCGTCTTGATACACATGGAGCGCCCGACCGCGGTGGCGCTTCTCCGTATCGCGTGCTTCTTCAGCCCGATCGACCCAGCGCCAGCCGCGCACAATGCGTTCGACGTGCTAGGCCGTTCCTGCCTGGCTGACGACCAGGAGCCGCTCCTCAGTTTCCGGCGTCGCGATGCGGGTCAGCGCGCGGACCTTGGAGTACGAGAGCTCGCCGCGCGCGAGTGCTTGCGCCAACCGCGGCAAGCCGCCGAGGGCGCGGGCCACGCGGACGCGCTCGCGCGCGGCGGCCGGGTCGAGCCCGACCCGCCATGAAAGCCAGGCGGCACACGACCGAAAGCCGGTGCCCCAGCCACCACGCGCGTCGAACTCACGGATCAGGTCGAGCAGGTGAGCCGTCGCCGCGTCGAGATGCGCCGAGAGCTCGGCGATCTCGTCGCCGATTCGCTCCAGGTCGGCGTCCGGACCAGGAATGGGATCGCGCAGGGGCTCGAGGGTGACATCGAAGTCGGTGATCATCGGCGTTCTCCTGTTCGTGCTGCGCCGACTCTACACCGCGATTTCGAGGGCTTCTGCGTGCCACCGGGAAGCGCGATCGCACCGATGTTCCGCGATGTTCAGGTCACGCGCGCGAGATCGTGCGCTTGGACGCAGATGTGGGCCGTAGCGTCGGGATTCCCGAGGGTCCAGACACGGCGCCACGTGCAGACGCCGCGACGCTGTCAATGCCGATATTGGATACAGTCGGGCCTACATCGCTTATGCAGAGTCCCTACACTCCCAGGTAGCGCATTCGCACCGCGGTGTCGTGCTGCAGCTCGGCCGATCGCCCCTCGTGCTTGATGGCGCCCTTCTCGACGAAGTAGACGCGCTGGGTGGCGGCCAGCGCGAGCTTCGTGTTCTGCTCGACCAGTAGCACGGCCAGCCCCTGGCGCTGGATCTCCACGATCGTCTGGCCGATGGTCTCCACGAAGGCGGGCATGAGGCCCTCGGTCGGCTCGTCGATCAGGAGAAGCTTCGGCTCGGTGCCGAGGCTGCGCGCCATCGTGAGCATCTGCTGCTCGCCGCCCGACAGGGTGCGGCCCTTGTTGGTGAGCCGCGCCTTGAGCGGCGGGAACAGTGCCAGCACCCGGTCGAGGTAGTCGTCCATGCGTTTGCCGCCGTCGACGGTGAGCCGCGCCATCTTCAGATTCTCGTGGACGGTGAGGTTGGGGAAGATCCGGCGCTCCTCGGGGACGTAGCCGATGCCGAGCTGGACGATGCGGTACGGCGGGAGCGCGGTGATGTCCTGGCCGTTCCACGTGATGCGGCCCCGGCGCGCGCGGACCACGCCCATGATGGTCTTGAGCGTGGTCGTCTTGCCGGCACCGTTGCGGCCGAGCAGCGCGACCGCCTCGCCGGCGTCGACGGTCAGGGAGACGCCCTGGAGCACGTGGCTCAGGCCGTAGTAGGCGTCGACGCCGTCCACGCGCAGCATCAGTCCCTCAGGTAGACGCGTCGCACGTCGGCGTTCTCCCGGATCTCGGCCGGGGTGCCCTCGGCCAGGATCTCGCCGTAGTTCAGGACCGTGATGCGGTCCGAGATGCCCATCACGACCTCCATGTCGTGCTCGACGAGCACGATCGTCACGCGCCCCGCCAGCTTGCGCACGAACTCCGCCGTCCGCCGCGTCTCCTCCGGGCTCATGCCGGCCGTGGGCTCGTCGAGCAGCAGGAACTCGGGATCGGTGGCCAGCGCGATGCCGATCTCGAGAT
>Ga0075428_100008891_pt1 | contig 11144 bp, 8 predicted proteins | sample RhiMetdeltSRZDD2_FD_75291 | JGI IMG/M metagenome (GOLD analysis project Ga0075428, IMG submission 75291) | Populus rhizosphere microbial communities from Tennessee, USA - Rhizosphere MetaG P. deltoides SRZDD2 | ecosystem: Host-associated > Plants > Roots > Rhizosphere > Soil | place: USA... | reverse complement strand
GCTCTCGTTCAACGTCAGCGAGAGCGACGCATCGGCGAACGGTGCCGACGGCGACAGCTCGCGCTACGCGCCGACCATCGTGAGACAGCGCGCGGTACCCGATGCGCGGCAAGCGTTCGCCGAGGCGCTGCGGGCGAGCGGGTCGCAGCTCGTGGTGGACGAAACCGCGATCGTCATGCCTGACGAGCAGCGCGTTCGCCAGAAGCTTGCGCTGCTGCTGGAGGTCTCGAAGGCGCTCACGCGCGCGCCCGACGTGGCGACGCTGCTCGAGAAGATCGCGGAGATGGTGTTCCAGATCCTCGACGTCGACCGCTTCGCGATCCTGTTGCTGGACGACCATCAGGACCTCACTCCAAGCATCGCGCGCGATCGCGGCGGGGCGACCCTCGGTCGGACCGTACCCCTTTCGATCGCGCGCAAGGCGATCGAGGAGAAGGTCGCCATTCTCTCCGACAATGCGCCGGAGGACGTGCGCTTCAGCGGCTCGATCGTGCATCAGCAGGTGCGCTCGGCCGTGTGCGCGCCGCTGGTGGGGACCGAGAACCGGGTCGCGGGCGTGCTCTACGTCGACAGCCTAACGAGCGCGCACCGCTTCAGCGAGGAGGACCTCGACTTCGTGGTCGCGTTCTCGGGGATCGTCGCCGTGGCGATCGAGAACAGCCGGTTCGCCGAGCGCATCCGCCACGAGACGCTCGTGCGGAGCAACTTCGAGCGATTCTTCACGCCGCGCATGGCAGCGCGGATCGCGGCATCGCCCGACGCGATCCAGCTTGGCGGGGAGCGCCGCGTCGTGGCCGTGCTGTTCGCCGACATCCGCAACTTTACGCCGCTGTCGGCGACGATGGAGCCGGACGACACCGCGCTCCTCCTCACCGAGTTCTTCACCGAGATGGTGGAGTGCGTGTTCAGGCACGGCGGCACGCTGGACAAGTTCATCGGCGATGCGCTGATGGCACAGTGGGGTGCGCCCATCTCCGAGCCGGATGACGCCGACCGTGCGCTCGATGCCGCGGTCGACATGATGCGATCGCTCGAGCGACTGAATACGCGGTGGCGCGTGCAGGAGCGCCCGCAGCTGCAGATCGGCATCGGGCTCAATTACGGCGAAGCGTTCGCCGGCAACATCGGCTCCCAGCGCCGCCTCGAGTTCACGGTGATCGGTGATACGGTCAACACCGCGAACCGGCTCTGCGCGTGGGCCGAAGGCGGAGAGATCCTGCTCACTCAGGTGATGCGCGACGCGCTCACGCGCCCGCATCCGCTCGTGGAACGTCCACCGCTCAAGCTTCGCGGCAAGGTCGAGCCGGTTGTCGTTTATCGCGCGCTCGCGTGAGCGCATGACGCAGGCTCCGGCCGGGTACACTCGATTCGTGCTGCGCGGCGCCGACGTCGTCGCCCTCGGCGCGTGTGCGGACGCCGTGAGGCGTGCCGTCGGAGCGCGCTCGCTGTACGACTACGCGGCGACGCACCCCGGCCGCCGGGAGCTACGAGGCCGAGGAATCGCGTACGCGGTCCCACTGCCGGATGGCGAGACGCGGGTTGTCATCCGGCACTCCCGGCACGGCGGCCTGCTCGCTCCGGTCACGGGTGATCGGTTTCTGACGCCAACGCGCGCGCCGCACGAGCTGAGGACGGCGCTGCGCCTCGCGGAAGCCGGCGTTCCCACGCCCGAAGTCGTCGCATACGCGACCTACCCCGCGGGCGTGGTGTTTCGCCGGAGCGACGTCGCGACGCGCGAGGTCGCGGGCGGCAGGGATCTCGCCGACGTGCTCGCGCGAGCCGACGCGCTCGAGGCGCGGTCTGCCGCCCTCGCCGCAACGGCCGAGCTGTTGCGGGCACTCGAGCGGGCGGGCGCGCGTCATCCCGACCTGAACGTGACCAACGTCCTCATCGTCCACGCCGACGGTGAGCCGGCACGGGCGTTCGTGCTCGATGTCGATCGCGTGGCGTTCGGCAGGCGCGGTGACGCCCGTACGGGCGCCGCCAACGTTAGGCGCCTCGTGCGCTCTGCCCGCAAGCTTCGGTCGAACGGCCGGATCACGGTCAGCGAGGCCGAGCTCATGCATCTCGCAGCCGCCGCGGGGCACGACACGTGAGCGAGCGTCGCCCCCTACTCGACCGCATCTGCATCGTCATGATGAGCGCGGTGGGCGACGCGGTTCACGTGCTGCCCGTGATCAATGCGCTCAAGCGACAGCACCGGGGGTGCCACATCACGTGGGTCCTGCAGCCGGGACCAGCGACGCTCGTCAGGGGTCACCCCGCCATCGACGACATCGTGCTGTTCGACCGATCCAAGGGCATGCAGGCGTTCCTGGACGTTCGCCGCGAGCTAGCCGCGCGGCGTTTCGACGTCGTGATCAACCTCCAGGTCTATTTCAAGGCGGGAATCGTCACGAGTTTCACGCATGCCCCGATCAAGCTCGGCTTCGACCGAGCCCGGGCCAGAGACATGAACTGGCTGTTCACGAACCGGAAGATTCCGGCGCATCCCGAGGGCCAGCACGTTCAGGATCAGTACTTCGAGTTTCTGACCGCGCTGGGCGTGCCGTTCGAGCCGGTGACGTGGAATCTCGGACCCTGGCCGCAAGAGCGCGCGTGGCAGCGGGAGTTCTATTCGCCCATAGGCAAGCCTGCAGCAGCGATCGTCGTGGCGACCAGCAAGCCGCAGAAGGACTGGCTGCCGGAGCGCTGGGCTGAAGTGGTCGACCGGCTCACCGAGGAATACGACCTTCAGCCGGTGCTGGTGGGCGGGCGCTCCCCGCGCGAGCTGCACGCGGAATCCGTGATCATGGCGCGCGCTCGCCATCGGCCGGTATCCGCGTTAGGCAGCGGCCTCCGCAACCTCGTCGGGATCCTCGACGGGTCGGCGCTGGTGCTCGCCCCGGACACCGGACCATTGCACATGGCAGTTGCCCTGGAACGGCCCGTCATCAGTCTCATCGGCTATACGAATCCCAAACGCACCGGTCCGTACCGCCGGTACCACGACCTCATCGTCGACGCGTACGGCGATCCGGGCGAGCACTATCCGTTGTCGATGGAGACGCGGCTCGATCGGATGCCGCGCATCACCGTCCGTGACGTCATGGCGAAGGTCGCGGTGTGGCAGGACCGGTACGCGAATCGAGATGCGGTGCGATAATCTCCCCGAACCGGTACTCGACGCCAACTCGCGCCATCAGTCGAACCAGGAGACCGAGCGCGAGCCCCATCACCGCGAAGTAATCGCCGTCGATTCGCGTCACGATCGTTGCGCCAAAACCCTGGATGCCGTAGGCGCCGGCCTTGTCCATCGGCTCCCGCGTGGCGATGTAGCGCGTGATGTCTGCGTCGGACAGCTCGCGAAACGTCACGTCCACCGATTCCACGTCCGACGCGACGGTGCCGTCGCGAGCGACCGCAACCGCGGTGAGGACGACGTGCCGGCGCGCGGAGAGACGACGCAGCATGATCGCTGCCTCGGCCTCGTCTCGCGGCTTGCCGAGGATGGCGCCATCCACCACCACGATGGTGTCGGCGGCAATGACGACCGCGTTAGGCTCCCGCTCGGCCACCACGCTCGCCTTCCCGCGCGCGAGGCGCTCGGCGTGAGGGCGCGGCGCTTCGCCGTCGAATGGCGTCTCGTCGATGTCGGCGGGCGACACCGCATGCGGGATGCCGATGAGCGTGAGGAGCTCGCGCCGCCTCGGAGACGAGGACGCCAGCACGACACGAGGCATCATCGCTCGAGCCACAGCGTTACGGGTCCGTCGTTGACGAGCTCCACGTCCATCATCGCCCCGAACTCTCCGGTCTCCACGTGAAATCCCGCGTCGCGAAGGTGCTGGATGAATCGCTCGTACAGCGGGATGGCGACTTCCGGCCGCGCGGCGTCGATGAAGCTCGGCCGGCGCCCCTTGCGCGCGTCACCGTACAGCGTGAACTGCGAGACCACGAGGACCGCCCCACCGACGTCCGCGAGCGCGAGGTTCATCTTGTCTTCCGCGTCGGCGAAGAGCCGCAGGCCGACAACCTTCTCCGCCATCCATCCCACGTGCTCATCCGTGTCGGTCACGGTGAAGCCGACGAGCAACACGTATCCCCGTCCGATTCGGCCGGTCAATCGGGGCTCGACACCGGGAGCGCGTGTGCGAACCTCCCCGCGACTGACACGTTGAAGCAACACTCGCATGCGACAATGCGTCCTGGGTGGCATCGTTCTGTCCGGCTCGCGTGGCGATTGAGGTCGCAACTCCGCCGGCAAGACGGCCCGAATACTGCCTTGGTCGACGCCGGCTCGCCATGTCGGCGAGGTTGTTGCACCTTGGGTGTCGTTTCTGACAGGACTGAGCCGCGAACCCTATGGCGCATGCCGGGGAGTGGGTTGACGCGAAAATTGACGTCGACGTGGTGAGCGAAACGGACCGCTTGTCCGACTCCATCGCGGGCGATTCCGTGCGCGCCATCTCGGCCACCACGGTGGAAACGAGAGGCTCGAGCGCCTCGCTGCTCTCTTCGGGAGAGTTGGCGAGGCTCATCGTCCGCGGCGGCGCCTGGTCGCTGTTCATTTCAGTCGCCGGCGCGGCGCTCTCCCTCGGCGTCCATCTCGCCCTCGCGCGGATCCTGGGAGCTGTTGAATACGGCCAGTACGTGTACGCGCTCGCGTGGATGAACGTCCTGCTCCTCCTGGCAAAGTTCGAGCTGGACACGGCCTCGGTGCGATTCGTTGGCGCCTACACGGCAACCGAACAGTGGTCGTTCCTGCGCGGGTTTCTCCGGAGAAGTACGGAGATCGTCGGCGGGCTGTCGATCGCCCTGGGTGCCGTGAGCGCCTTGCTTGCGCTGGCCCTCATGGATCGCCTTGGCCGAGGCACCGCGCTGAGTTTCATTGCGGCGAGCCTGCTGCTGCCGGTCACGGCGATGGGTCAGCTCAAGGCGAGCGCCATGCAGGGACTCAAGCTGGTGGCACGCGCGCAGGTGCCCACCATGGTCGTTCGGCCGATCGTTTTCGTGCTCGGCGTGCTCACCGTCCGATATGCGTTCGACCGGTCGGTGACGGCTCCTGTCGCCATCCTTCTGCAGCTCGGAGCGACAACCGCCGCTCTGGTGCTGACCGTCCGCTTCCTGCGCGTCGTCATACCCGAGCGCGTGCGTCAGGCACGCGAAGCGTTCGATACGCAGTACTGGCTCAAGACCGCGGCCGGTCTCCTGGTGATCTCGGGTGGGCAGACCATTCTTTCGACGAACTCGGATGTGCTGGTAGTTGGAAGCCTGCTTGGCGCCGAATCCGCCGGCCGCTACGGAGCGGCGAGCCAGTTGGCGGCCGCCGTGAGCTTCGGCGTGTCGGCAATCTCTTTCATCGCGCTGCCGGTGGTGGCCGATCTCTACGCGAAGCAGGCGTTCGTCAAGCTGCAGGGACTCATCAGCCACGTCGCTCGCCTTGCGCTCGCGCTCTCGGTACCGGTGCTGTTGGTCCTCATCGTGGCGGCGAAGCCAGTGCTTCGCGCGTTCGGCCCGTCGTTCGCGGACGCCTCCGGGCTGCTGATCCTGCTCGGCTTCGATCAGCTGGTCGGCGCCATTTTCGGGATTGCCGGCTTCCTGCTCGTGATGACGGGGCACCAGGCAATGGCGGCTCGCGTGATCATCGGCTGTGCGGTGCTGAATCTCGCGCTCACCTTCACGCTCACACCCATCCTGGGGCTCATGGGCGCGGGGCTGGCCACGACGTTTACGACGGTCGTACGGAGCTATCTGCTGATGACGCGCATGCGGCGCGCACTCGGGCTGAGCCTCGCGCCGTGGTACGTCGCGGCGTCGGACCCGCCACCCGAACCGACCGACCCTGCCTAACGAAAAACGCGCCACCGTGACGGTGGCGCGTTTCGAGCTTGTGTGGCCGGGGCGGCGGTCTACTCCACGGTCACCGACTTCGCGAGGTTGCGGGGCTGGTCGACGTTCGAGCCGCGCTTCACGGCGATATAGTACGCGAGCAGCTGGAGCGGCACGGCGGCGAGCACCGGCGTCAGCATATCCACCGTCTCCGGAACGCGGAACTCGTAGTCGAGCTTTCCGGCGAGCGATGGCTCGTCGCGGCTGGTGATGGCGATGACGCGGCCTTTCCGCGCTTTCACCTCCGCGACGTTCGACGTCACCTTGTCGAACACCGAATCGTGCGGCGCGATGAACACGACCGGCATCATCTCGTCGATGAGGGCGATGGGCCCGTGCTTCATCTCCGCGGCCGGGTACCCCTCGGCGTGGATGTAGCTGATCTCCTTGAGCTTGAGCGCGCCCTCGAGCGCAGCCGGGAAGTTGTAGCCGCGACCGAGGTACAGGAAGTTCGAGGCGCGCTTGAACTCCTCGGCAATGTCCTCGATTTCGGGCGCGCGGTCGAGCATCTGCTTCACCTGGGCGGGGAGCGCGTTCATGGCCTCGATGATCTCGCGGCCGCGCAGGATGGACATGTCACGCAGCCGACCGAGCTTGAGCGTGAACAGCAGCAGCGCGATCACCTGGCTCGTGAACGCCTTCGTCGATGCGACACCGATCTCCGGACCGGCGTGAATGTAGATGCCGCCATCGGCCTCGCGCGCGATCGTGGAGCCCACGACGTTCACGATGCCTAACGTCCGCGCTCCGCGGCGCTTTGCTTCGCGCATGGCGGCGAGCGTGTCGGCCGTCTCGCCGGACTGCGAGATCACGATGCAGAGGGTGCGCTCGTTGACGATCGGGTTGCGGTAGCGGAACTCCGAGGCGTACTCGACCTCGACCGGAACCCGAGTGAGCTCCTCGATCATGTGCTCGCCGATGAGCGCAGAATGCCAGCTCGTGCCGCACGCCGTGATGACGATATTGTCGAACGCCAGCAGCTGGTCGTCGGTGAGATTCAGGCCGCCGAGCTTGGACGTACCCTCCTCGCGCAGGAGGCGGCCGCGCATCGCGTTCTCGATCGTGGTGGGCTGCTCGAAAATCTCCTTGAGCATGAAGTGGGCGAAGCCGCCCCGCTCGATCTGCGCCACGTCCCAGTCGATCTTGTTGACCTTCTTCTGCTGCTCGGTGGCGTTCAGATCGATGATCCGGTACCCGTTAGGCTCGAGCACCGCGAGGTCGCCGTCATCCAGATACACGACCTCGCGGGTGTGCGCCAGGATGGCCGAGGCATCGCTGGCGATGAAGTACTCGCCATCGCCGAGCCCGACGAGCAGCGGGCTGCCCTTGCGCGCGGCGACGATCTTTTTCGGGTCCGCGCTCGAGATGACGGCGATCCCGTAGGTGCCCTCGATCTTGAGCAGCGCCTGAATGACCGCCTCCTCGAGGTTGTCGTCGAACAGCTCCTCGATCAGGTGGGCGACGACCTCGGTGTCCGTCTCCGAGGAGAACTCGTGGCCGCGTTCCTCGAGCATCTGCCGCAGTGCCGTCGCATTCTCGATGATCCCGTTGTGCACGACGGCGATCTCACCCTTACAGCACAGGTGCGGGTGCGCGTTCCCCTCCGTCGGCGCTCCGTGCGTGGCCCAGCGCGTGTGCGCGATACCCAGCGATCCGTTGACCGGCTGCGCCGTCACCGCGGTCTCGAGCTTCGAGATCTTGCCGGCAACCTTGCGTGTCTCGACGCCCTTCCCGTTCATGATCGCGACCCCCGCCGAATCGTAGCCGCGATACTCGAGCCGCTTCAGCCCGTCGATGAGGAGCGGTGTTGCGACGCGCGTTCCGATGTATCCGACAATTCCGCACATGGTCCGTTGAGCTAGGGTGACTCAGCCGGCGAGCGCGTCGAGCGGCTCGCGCGAGCGCGCCACCAGAGCGCGCGCGGCGTCGACCGACGGTGCCTCAGCAATGACACGAACGATTGGTTCAGTACCAGAGGGCCGAATGTGAACCCAGCTATCCGGCCATGACAGTCTCAGCCCATCCTGCGTATCCACCTGTGCATCCGAAAAGCTCGACCGCAGTGCATTGTACACCGCATCCAACGCTACGGCCGGCCGGTCGAGTTTGTCCTTCACGATTGCGTAGCGTGGATAGCCAGAGACGATCTGAGACAGCGTTTCTTCACCTTCCGACAGCAACTGCAGCACCAGCGCCGCCGCCAACGGGGCATCGCGGCCCAAATGAAGCCCGGGGAGGATGACGCCGCCGTTCCCCTCTCCTCCCACGACTGCGTGCTCCTCGCGCATGCGAATCGCGACGTTCACCTCCCCGACCGGAGCGCGGACAACCCGACTGCCCGCCCGAGCGGCAACGTCGTCGACAATGCGGCTCGTGGACAGGTTCGTGACAACCGTGCCCGGCCGTTGACTGAGCACGACTCGGGCGGCAAGCGCGAGCGTATAGTCCTCGCCAATCGCCTTCCCGTCGTTACCGACAATCGCCAGTCGATCGACGTCGGGGTCCACGGCGAACCCGACGTCCGCTCCGGTCCGCGACACGAGAGCTTCCAACTCGCCGAGGTTCTCCGCCACCGGCTCTGGCGGGCGCGGAAATCGCCCGTCGGGCTCGAGGTTGATCACGGTGACCTGACACCCCAGTCGCTCGAGCAGCGCCGGCATGATGACCGCCCCGGCTCCGCGGCAACAGTCGAGTGCGACGCGAAGCTTTCTGGCGCGAATGCGCGCGGTGTCTACGACCGGTAGCGCGAGGACCGCTTCGATATGCCGAGCGGGTGCCTCGTCGTCGGCTTCCACGAGGCCCAGCTGGTCCCAGGTCGCCCTGGGGAATGGCTGACCGACCAACGCCCGCATCGCCGTCCCTTCCGACGAATCGAGAAAAAGCCCGGTCGCCCCGACGAACTTGAGCGCGTTCCACTCGATGGGATTGTGGCTCGCGGAGATCATGAGCCCGCCCGCCGCGTGGTGATGTTCCACGGCGAGCTGGCAAGTCGGGGTCGTCGTGAGCCCGAGATCGATCACGCGCACGCCTACCGACTGGAGCGCTGCGACGACGGACCGGTGGAACATGGGACCTGAAACCCGGCTGTCGCGGCCAACCACGACCGGCTTGCTCGAATCCGATGCGGTAGCCCACGCGCCGAACGCGGCAGCGTAGCTCGTCACGATTTCCGGCGTCAATCCGGCGCCGACACGGCCGCGGATTCCCGATACGCTGACCATCAAGCCTTCTGGCCCCATTCGCCCTCCGAAGCGGTCCCGCAAAGCTAGTGGGCACACTGGGTCGAGCAAGCGTCGCAACCAGTCGTGACCCGCGTCACAACGTCATAACGAGATGACACGGAGCCCACCATCGGACCGATGGCTAACGAGCAGGCGCCGGAGACCTCGCACCTCATCGAGGGTGACGCTCCTCACCGCGTCCTCGTCTCCTTCGGGCAGCTGGAGATGGTCGCTGCCGACCGAGGAAATGCCGCGCTACTCCGGAGGACTGTCCTGACTTCGTCGCTCGGAACGCGAGCGTCGCGACTCCCGTTTCGCTGGAAAATGGCGGGGGTCAGCGCCGCCGCCGTGTTGCTGACACTCATCGTCGTGTTGCTGCCGGTCTACCAGCGGTCGCGCGACAACCTCGCCGACGTGCATGGAGAGCGGCTCGCTGCCATAGCGCGCAGCACGAGTGTCGCGATCTCGGCGGACTCCCTCGACGTCATAGCGCGCCCGGGCGGTCAGAACAGCGAAGCGTTCGTGGCGACGCGGGCGGCGTTGAAACGGCTCTGGGCGGTCAATGGCGGTGACGTGAGCGAGCTCGCGAACGGCATCGCGGTCGTTCGGCGCATGGCGAGCGGCTACCGGTACCTCGCGCATTCGTCGTGGAACGCGGGACAGCCGCAGTACACCACGACGTGGACGCCGCCGGACTCCCTGCTGGACGCGCTCGACGCCGGCGAGGGCGGCGTCAGTCCGCTCGTTCGCGACGAAGCCGGCGAGCTGCTGACCGCCGCAGCGCCGGTCAAGCGGGCGGACGGGTCGGTCGCCGGATACGTGATCACGACGATGCGGGCCGACGCCTTCCTCGCGGAGATTCGCGCGACGCTCATTCGGTTCACGATCTATCCGCTGCTCGCATTCCTGCTGCCGGTCGCCCTGTCCTTCTGGGCCGCGGCACGCCTAACGCGTGGCATCGACGCCGTGGCGGCCCACGCCGACGCCGTCGCGGCCGGCGGACTTCGCCGGGAGCTCGGGTTCACATCGGGCGACGAGGTGGGGCGCCTGGCCGAGGCGGTTCGACGAATGACCTCGAGCCTCCGGTCACTGCTGCGTGACATCGACGGCGGCGCGGGCGAAGTGGCGGCAACGGCCGAACAGCTCGCGTCGGGCGCGCAGCAGATGAGCGCGAGCACGCAGCAAGTGGCCGGTGCCGCACATTCGATCGCGGACTCCGTCGGCACGCAGACTCGCGGGATCAGCAAGCTCGCGGCCGGGTCGTCACGGCTCGCCGAGCGCGCCTCGCGCGTCGCCGACCATGCCCGGAGCGCCCAGCGCACCGGTGACTCGGTCGTGGCGTCGGCGCGCCGCGGCGCCCAGTCCGCCGCCGAGGCTCTCGAAAGCATGGCATCCATCAGCGCGGTGACGAGCGAGGCGGTGCCCGTCGTCGCGGAGCTGGGGGAGAAGTCGCAGCGTATCGGGAAGGTCACGGACACGATCGGCGCGATCGCGCGGCAGACGAACCTCCTCGCGCTCAACGCCGCGATCGAAGCCGCGCGAGCGGGCGAGCATGGCAAGGGCTTCGCCGTCGTGGCCGACGAAGTGCGCAAGCTGGCCGGAGAGAGCGCCCGGGCCCTCGACACGATTCGCAAGCTCGCCTCGGAGATGCGAAGCGCATCGCTGCGCACGGCCGAGCGGATCTCGCTCGTGAGCGATCGCGTATCGAATGGTGAGTCGGTGATCCGCACGTCGGCGGCTTCACTCACGCGCATCTCCACCGAGATCGAGAGCAGCCGCGACGCGATCGCTCTGATCGTCGATGCGAGTGACGCTCAGCGCGAAGAGGCCGACGCGCTGGCCCGCGAGATCGAGGCGATCTCCGCCGTCGCTGACCAGAACGCGGCGACGTCTCAGGAGGTCAGCGCCGTGGTCGAGCAACAGACCGCGTCCATGGCGCATGTCTCCGAATCGAGCCAACATCTCGCAGAGATCGCCAACCGGCTCAAGGGTGCAATGACGCGCTTCGAGCTGTAAGCTTCGCGGCCGTGAGCGACCCTCTCGGCCTTCTTC
>Ga0075428_100008890_pt1 | contig 11144 bp, 7 predicted proteins | sample RhiMetdeltSRZDD2_FD_75291 | JGI IMG/M metagenome (GOLD analysis project Ga0075428, IMG submission 75291) | Populus rhizosphere microbial communities from Tennessee, USA - Rhizosphere MetaG P. deltoides SRZDD2 | ecosystem: Host-associated > Plants > Roots > Rhizosphere > Soil | place: USA... | reverse complement strand
GGCGCGGCGTGCCGTTCGCCCGGATCATCCTGCGACCGCACACCGACCGCGCGGAAGCGATGAAGGGCCCGAACCATGGTCGAGCGCCAGTGATGGACGACTCGGTTCGCGCGCGCATCCTCGCCGGGCCCATGCTCGCCGCGACGGCCGCGCAGACATGGCTCAAGGCACGCACGCTCGACAGGACGCGCGTCTCGGACAGCCAGCCCGGCGGCGCCGTCCGCACGTCGACCAATGGTGGCGCGCTGCCGGCCTGGATCGAGGCGGGCGCGCTGCGGATTCTGGGAGGTGCTGGCGCGCCGGATCGGGCGGACGCCGAGCTTCGCGCGGACTCGAAGCACATCGTGCCGCTGGCCATGCTGTTCGCCACCACATGGTCCGCGCCGCCTAACGTGGCCGAGATCGTCCGCGCCGGGTCGAGCTCCTTCGACCTCGATGCCGAGGGACAACACGAGGCGGCGACACGGGCACGAGAACGGCGCGACGCGGCGCCTGGCGTGTCGCCGCTGTTCATCTCCCAATCCGTTTCGGTATTGAGCTTTCTCCACGACCGCGATCCCGGGCTGGTCGCGCGCCTTTCGGACGAGCTCACGCGGGGCGGGTCGATTCCCGATGTCCTCGCGTCGAGCTCGACCCTTCCGCACGACGTGACGGGACTCGACGCGGCGTGGCGGGATTGGCTGAAGAAGGGTCAGCGGAATCGCCGCTGATTCGCGGCCTGGCCTCCCATCCCGGGCTTTGCGCGTGCAGTTTGGTCCGCCAACGATGCGTCGCTGGCGGACTTCTGCCATCCGAGCGGCGCCTCACGCCCGCGCGCGAGGGCCGACGTATTGCCGACAGAGCACGACGATCGAGCACCGGACGCCGTCCTGCTGGAGCGCCTCGCAGTCGACGACGTGTCGGCGCTCGACGGGTTGCTGGCGCGCTACTGGGCGCCGCTGACCCTGTTCATCTCGCGGATGACCGGCTCGGTGGAAGCCGCGGAGGACGCGGTGCAGGAGGCGTTTTGTCGCCTGTGGGAGCGACGCGGGTCCTGGCGCGGAGAAGGGTCGGTCAGCGGGCTCCTGTTCCGGCTCGCGAGGAACAGCGCAGTCTCGGCCCACCGCCGGCTGGACGCGGAAGCACGCGCGGCGTCCGCGGTAGGCGAAGCGATGCCGGCATATCACGAGATGCCGGCGCTGCCTAACGACGAGATACGCGCGGCGCTCGAGCGCGCCATCGCGGCGCTCCCGCCGCGTCGCCGCGAAGTGTTTCTCCTGCGTGTCGTCCACGACCTCTCGTACAAGCAGATCGCCGCCGCGATGGGCACGTCATCCCAGACGGTCGCGAACCAATTGAGCAGTGCGCTGCGCGAGCTGAGGACGACGCTGTCCGGTCTCGAGTGAGGCCCCGAACCCTGCGTCACCGCGGAATGGCGAGCCCGCCCTTCATCACCCACTTCGCCCGCGTCAGCGCCGCCGGGTCGGCGAGCGGGTCGCCGTCCACTGCCACGAGATCGGCGACCTTGCCCGGCGCGATCGTGCCGAGGTCCCGGTCGCGCCCGAGAAGCCGTGCCGCGTTCGTCGTCGCCGTGCGGATGGTCTGGACCGGCGTCATGCCATAGCGCGCGTAGAGGGCGAACTCCTGCGCGGGGTTCTCCGTCCACGAGAACCCGCCAGCATCCGTGCCGAACGCGATGAGATCGATCATACCGCGGCGGATCGCCTCGCCGAACGCCTTGCGCTTGAGCTCCGCCATCGTCGCTCGCAGCGGCGGCGCACCGGCCTGCGGACGGACGCCGACGTACACCGTCGGGCACCAGTACACCCGCTGCTTCACCATCCGGTCCATGAGGTCTGTCGTTAGGCCGTCGCCGTGCTCGATCGACTGCACGCCGGCGCGAAGGGCCGCGTCGATGCCCTCCCATCCCCTCGCGTGCGCCGCGACCGAACGGCCGAGCCGCCGTGCTTCGTCGACGATGGCCTTGAGCTCCTCGTCGGTCCAGTTGGCCCAGCTGTGGAGGCGACCGTCATCGCCCACGTACGCGTCGCGGTCCGCGTAGACCTTGATCCAGTCGGCCCCGTACTTGACCTGCTCGCGCACGGCGCGCCGGAGGTTGTCAGCGCCATCCACGAGCTGGGCGCCGGCTGGCATGTCGAGCTCCCACGAGTAGCCGGTGAGCGGATACATGCCGGTTGGCGCGAGCGCCCTCGTGGCGACGAGCATGCGCGGACCGGGAATGATGGTCCGGTCGATCGCGGTCTTCACGTCGACGTCCGCGTACATGGCTCCCTCGGTCTCGAGGTCGCGGATCGTGGTGAACCCATATTCGAGCGCGGCGCGCGCGGCGGTCACCGCCTCGATCGTCCGGTACGGAATGGACTGCTTGAGGAGCTGCGTCGCGTAGTCGCTCCCGTCGAGGAAGACATGGGTGTGGGCATCGATGAAACCCGGCAGGACGGTGAACCGCGACAGGTCCACGCGTTCCGCGGTCCCGGCGCTTGCGGCGACGTCGGCATACGGTCCCACTCGCGTTATGCGGTCGCCGACGACGAGAATTCCCTGGTCGGTCCTGGCGGCGTCGCTCACGGCGTCGACGAGCCGGCCGGCGCGCACGAGCACGCGACGCTCGGCGGACGTGGGCGTTTGCGCCGCGAGTGGCATGGCGAGCGCGAGGAGCGCGAGGAGCGGGTGCGTTGTCATCCCGAACGAAGTGAGGGACCGTGCTCATCCCGGTAGAGGGGCTCTGTCGGGATGATGAGGATTCTTCGCTGCGCTCGGAATGACAAGGGCTCGCTCGGCATGACAAGGGCCGGGTGTGCCCAACAGTCATCTTGACACGCGATGACGCCGGCCCGAAGCTGTTGCGCTTCGTCCCGCAGCGACTGCCTTCCCGTGCGGACATGATCGAGATTCGAGATGTCTCGAAATTGTACGGCCATTTCCGCGCGCTCGACGGCTGCACGACCTCGGTGGCGAAAGGGTCGGTGGTCGTGGTGTGCGGCCCATCCGGGTCGGGCAAGAGCACATTGATCCGGTGCGTGAACGGCCTCGAGCCCGTGGACAGCGGAACCATCGTCGTCGATGGCGTCGTTGTCACGGCGCCGGACACGAACCTCGCGAAGCTCCGGTCGCGCATCGGGATGGTGTTTCAGAGCTTCGAGCTGTTCCCCCATCGGACGGTCATCGAGAACCTCGACCTCGCACAGATCGAGGTGCTTCGGCGGTCGCGCGCGGCCTCGACGGAACGATCGATGCGTTTACTCGAGCGAGTGGGGCTCGCGGATCAGGCGCGGAAATACCCGGCGGCGCTGTCGGGCGGGCAGCAGCAGCGCGTGGCGATCGCCCGCGCGCTCGCGATGGACCCGGTGGCAATGCTGTTCGATGAGCCGACGTCGGCGCTGGACCCGGAGATGATCAACGAGGTGCTCGACGTGATGGTTGGACTGGCCGACGACGGAATGACAATGATGGTGGTCACGCACGAGATGGCGTTCGCGAGGCGCGTCGCCGACAGAGTTCTGTTCATGGACGGAGGACGCATCGTGGAGGATCGCGAGACCGACGCATTCTTCACCGAGCCGCACACGGCGCGCGCGAAGGAGTTCCTGTCAAAGATTCTCCACCACGTCGACAATGGCGTCTAAGAACGGTTCCTCGCGCCGCCAGGCACTCAGGCCGCGGTATCAGCGCGTTGCCGACGACCTCACGAAGCGGATCGGGAGCGGCCGGTATCCGGTGGGCGGAAACCTCCCGACCGAGATGGAGCTGTGTCAGCAGTACGGCATCAGCCGCCACACCGTGCGTGAGGCGCTTCGCCAGCTGCGTGATGCCGGGCTGATCTCGCGGCGTCGTCGCGTCGGCACGGAGGTCGTGGCGCGGACGCCCAGGCCGTCGTACCGTCAGCCGACGAACACGATCGGCGACCTGCTGCAGTACGCCGAGGAGACGCAGCTCACCGTTCTCGAGACGAAGGAGATCGCCTGTGAGGCGACGCTGGCGGAGCTGCTGGAGTGTCGCGAGGGCGTGCGTTGGCTGCGCGTGAGCAGCCTCCGCACGGTGCCGGGGGACCCCCGCCCGTTGTGCGTGACGACGGCGTACATCGACCTTCGCTTTCCCGACCTCGCGAAGCACTTCGAGGATCTGAGCGGCCCGATCTCGGCGATGCTGGAGCGGGAGTACGGGATTCGCATTGCCCGGATCGAGCAGAGCATCCAGGCGGTGCGGCTCGGCAAGCGCCAGGCGAAGGTCCTGCGCGCGACCGATGGCGGGCCCGCGCTGCGCGCCATTCGCCGCTACTACGATCAGAGCGGCCGGCTCATAGAGCTCTCTAATACGATCCATCCCGGAGAGCGATTCACCTACGTTACCAGTTTGGTCCGGTCATAAGTCGAGCAACAACAGCACTGGTAACTGGTTACTGGGACAGGTAATTGGTTACTGGGACAGGTTAGTAGTGATTTGAACCCCCGGGATGCTCGTCTCGCAGAGTGAGACATCCCGGGGGTTCTGATCACCTGTAATCCACTACCAGCAACCTGTTACCTGTGCTTGCCGTCTTGACCGGACCGTGACTTGTCCGTACATATGTGCCGGCGTTTGTCCGTACATATGGGCCAAGCTCAGTCGGTTCCAATTCTGGTTGACCAGTCGTTAGGCAGTCCACTGCGTCCACCAGCCCTCTCGAGGCGCCTGCCATGAGCACGACACCGTTCCCCTCGCCCACCTCCCGGCCGGCCCGACGGGCCGCGCTGCTCGCCCTCGCCGTCGCGGCGGGCGGCGTGATCGCACCGCGCCACACGGCCGCGCAGGGCACCGCGCGAATCACCGCCCCCGCCGCGGCACTCCTCGACCGACCAGCGCGACTCGTCGTTCACGACGTGTCGCTGGCCGACGCGCTCGGCGCCCTCGAGCGGCAATCAGGCGTGCCGCTCGCGTACAGCCCGAGCCTTCTGCCGAGCGACCGGTCACTTCGCTGCGCGTGCAGCGACGCGACCATCGGCCAGGCGCTGGAACAACTGCTCGCGTCCGCGCCGTTCGCCTTCCGCGAGACGCACGGTCAGATCGTCATCGTGCCAATGCCGCGCGACGCGGGGCACGCCGCCAACGCCAGGGGCACCGATCCGCTGCCCGCTGCTGCACCGGAGAACATCGGCGCGCTCGGCCTCGTGACGCCCGCAGCGCTGCCCGCCGCCGACTCGGGCGTAGTCACCGGCCGCGTCACGAACGACGCCGGTACGCCCGTCTCCGGCGCGACCGTCGCCATCCCGAGCCTCCGTCTCAGCGCGACGACGAACGACGCGGGGATCTACCGCATCGACGTTCCGCCCGACCGATTCGTCGCCCGCTCGGACACGCTGCGAGTGACGAGACTCGGCTACCGGCCGGCGACGGTTCGCTTCACCCTCGCGCCCGGACGCGTCATCGTCGACGTCGCGATGACCACGCAGGCCGTCTCGCTCGAGCAGGTCGTGGTCACCGGAACTGCCGGCAATCAGGAGCGACGCGCGCAGGCGGCGGTCGTGTCGACGATCGACGCGACCGACGTCGCATCGAAGGCTCCGGTGTTGGATGTGAACGAGTTGCTCTACGCGCGCACGCCAGGTGTCTCGATGACGAAGGGCTCCGGTACGAGCGGCTCGAATACGAGGATCGACATCCGTGGTCAGGCGTCGATCTCACTCAGCAACTACCCACTCGTGTTCGTTGACGGCGTCCGTATCGTGGCCGGACCGCGCAGCGTCGTCACGGCGCCTGGCGGGACGACGGCCGGCGCTGGCGGCCAGCAGTTCAGCGCCCTCAATGATCTCAACCCCGATGACATCGAGAGCATCGAGATCGTGAAGGGTCCCGCGGCGTCGACGCTGTACGGGTCCGACGCCTCGGCGGGCGTCATCCAGATTCTCACCAAGAAGGGACGCCTTGGCGGGCGCCGCTTCACGCAGACGATCACCACCGAGTACGACCGGATCGACCCGAACTTCACACCGTACGCGGCGTACGGCGCGTGCACCGCCGCGCTCGTGGCAGCGAACAGCCCGAATCCTCTCTGCCGGGGGCAGGCCGCGGGGACTGTCGTCTCGGACAACGTGCTCGCTCGCAACGACGTCTTCGACAACGGGCTGGCTGCCTCACTGCAGTACGCGGCGCAGGGCGGCACCGAGAACTTCGGGTTTTACGGGTCGGCCGGCATGGACTACGAGCGCGGGACGAGCCCCAGCAGCTACCTCCAGCACCGCAACGGTCGCGTGAATGCGACGTGGTCCGCGACGCCGAAGCTGCGCCTCGAGGTGAGTGCGCCATTCGCCCGCAACGAAGACCGACTGCCTCAGGGCGATCAGTCGAGTCTCGGCTTCCTGCTCGGCGGGATTCTCGGTTCGCCGCTCACCGTGACCCAGGGAGCCGACGGGAAGCTGGCCGGCGGCTGGTTCAACAACAACGCGACGGTCGATGCGATCGCTGCCATCAACACCACGAACCTGACGATGCGCTCGACGCCGTCGTTCACGGCGAACTACGTCCCAGTCGAGGGGTTCACCAACCGGCTGACCGTCGGCGCCGACCTGGTGAGGACGAACGCGTCACAGTTCTACCCCAGGAACGACAAGAACTGGTACAGCGCGACGGCGAACACCGGCTCGATTGGTGTGGTCGAGCAATACGCCACGATCTACACCGTGGACTACCTCGCGAATCTCAATCACAAGTTCGGTCGCGAGGGCCAGCTCTCGTCCGACCTTTCGTTAGGCAGCCAGTGGATCAACACGTCGAGCTCGTCGGTCGGTGCCACGGGACAGGGACTCGTGGCGAACTCCAACAACCTCGTGTCCGCGGCGACGACGACGGTAGCGACACAGGCCCTCAGCCAGCAGATCTCGTTCGGGTTCTTCGCGCAAGAGCAGCTCGGCTTCAAGGACCGGTTGTTCGTCCAGCTCGGCGGCCGGGCCGATCGCAACTCCGCATTCGGCAAGAGCGTGGGGACGTTCTTCCTCCCGAAAGCCGGCATTTCCTACGTGGTGTCGGATGAGCCCTTCTGGCGAGGACTCTCCGATGCGGTTTCCACGCTCCGGCTCCGCGCTGCGTACGGTGCAACCGGCCGCTCGCCGGCTGGTACCGCGTCCCTGCAGACGTACACGCGGGCGCCGTACATCACCGATGCCGGCGTCGTGCAGCCGGGAGTCACGCCCGGCAGCCCAGGCAACGCCGACCTCAAGCCGGAGCGTGGGACGGAGTTCGAGGCGGGGTTCGATGCCGGGTTCCTCCGCGATCGTGTTGGCCTCGAGCTCACCTACTTCGACAAACGGACCAAGGATCTGCTGCTTCCGCTCCCGCTTCCGCCATCGTCGGGCTTTGCGTCGAATCCTCTCGTCAACATCGGCGAGGTGACGAACAAGGGGCTCGAGATCGGGCTCCGCGCCACACCGGTCCAACAGCGGAACGTGACGTGGGACGCGAACGTCAACGTCAACACGCTGTCGAACGAGATCGTGAGCATGGGGAACATCACGCCGTTCGTGAGCAACAATCAGTGCTTCAAGCCGGGCGTCGAGGTGGCCGGGTGGTGCGTGCCGCAGGTGCTGAGTGTCGACACGGTCGCCGGTCGGGCGACGGTATCCGACACCGCGCAGTTCGTGGGCGGCAACCTGCCGAAGTACGGCGGCAGCTTCGCCACGACGCTGACCCTCTTCCGCCGCCTGCGTCTCTACGCGCTGGTGGATGGGAAGTTCGATTACAACGTCTACAACCTCACCAAGGACTTTCGGGACCGGTCGCTCGGGAACTCGGGCGAGGTACGACTGTCGGCGGACCAGGGCGGCTATAGCAAGTACGAGCGCTTGCGCCGGTTGGGTCCGTTCAGGGCGGCGACCAGCGGCGCGACCGTCGGCAACACGCTGGTGAGAGGCCCATACATCGAGGCGGGTGACTACGTCCGCTTCCGCGAGGTGTCGGCCACCTTCACGCTTCCGGAGACCCTCACGCGTTCAATGCGTCTCGGGGCGGCGTCTGTCTCGATCGGCGGTAGAAACCTCGGGTTGTGGACGAAGTACAGCGGCTGGGACCCCGAAGTGCTGGGGACGGTCGACGTGACGACACCGTTCCTCGGAGACGTATTCACGTTGCCGCAATCAAGCCGGGCATTCGCCCGCCTCACCGTTCAGTTCTGAGGGGGACGACTCACATGACACATCCAACTCGGTCGGGACGGATGACGGTGGCTGCGGCTGCGCTGGCCGTCGCCCTCACCGGATGCTCCATGGACGTGGAATACCCGTCGGTCATCGATGCCTCGCAGTTCGATCCGACGCGGGATGCGGCGACGCTGTCGTTATCGGCGCAGTCCAATCTGTACCGCGCGATTCACGCGCTCGTCCCGGCCAGTGCGTACTGGTCACAGGAAGCGTGGGTCGGAGCGGTGCGCCAGGAGACGAACGACATCGGGCGCCGCATCGCGACGGCCGGCAATCCCGACATCAACTCGACGATGTGGTCGCCGCTCCAGCGAGCGATCGCCACCAACGAAGAGACCACCGAGATCCTCGCGGCCGGGTCTAACGCGGCATCCGATGTCAACCTCGCCCGCGCGTACATGAACTCCGGCTTCGCGATGGTGCTGCTCGCCGAGCACTTCTGCCAGGGTGCGTTCCTGGTGGGGCCGCCGCTGACGCCGGCGCAGGTGTTCGACTCGGCGGCGGTGCGCTTCACGAAAGCGGTGACCGTCGGCGCGGCCGCTGCTGCTGCCGGGACGGCGGAAGGCACCAAGGTGGTCAACGCGTCCAACGTGGGCCTCGCGCGCGCACTGCTGGGAAAGAAGGAGTTCGGGCCGGCTGCGACCGCCGCGGCGTTGGTGCCCGCCGCGTTCGTGTACAACGCCGTCACCGTCGATGACCCCAGCAATCGCGCGTTAGGCAACGGGGTCTTCAACACCGATCAGATCGCGGTCGTGCTGGTTCCGGATGCGTACCGGGCGTTGAACGATCCGCGCGTTCCATGGCGCGATGCCGGCCGCAACGCGCAGGATACCCAGTTCCGGTACTACCAGAACCTCAAATACCCGGGGTGGGCGACGCCAATCCGGATCGCCTCCGGGCTCGAGGCGAGCTACATCCTCGCCGAAGCGAAGCTCCAGACGGGCGACCCGGCTCCGGCCCTGACGCTCATCACGGCGAGGCGGACGGCCGGCGGTCAGGGCCCGTTCACCGGGACCGGGACCGACGCGATTCTGGCCGAGCTCATGAATCAGCGCGCACGGGACTTCTGGCTCGAAGCGAAGCATACTGGCGACTTCAATCGAAATCCGGCGGCAACTCCGTTCGTCGGCGCGGCCGGCACTCCGTTCTACAAGCCGACCCAGGGTAACTTCGGAGCAGCCACCTGTCTTCCGGTTCCACTGGCGGAAGTAGACGCCAACCCGAATTTCCCGAAGTCCTGACGGCATCACGGAGGTAGACAGCACGGCGTGCTGTCCCCTCCTCCTGAGAACGGAGTGAGCATGGACACCCGAGATAGCGATGTTCGCTTCCTGAAGCGCTACGCCATCGGCTCGACGACCGTGATCGTCCTCATGGCGGTGACGGCGTTCGTTAGGCAGCCCCAGAACCAGAGATTCGGCGAGATCGACGTCGAGCGCATCAACATCGTCGAGCCGGACGGCAAGCTGCGCATGGTCATTTCCAACCGGCCGCGCTCCATCGGGCCGATCTACAAGGGCAAGCCGTTCGGGTATAAGGGCGGCAATCGGCCCGGGATCATCTTCTTCAACGACGAAGGCACCGAGAACGGCGGCCTGACCCTGCGTGGTGCGCGCGCGAGCGACGGGAAATACCAGGCGAGCACGCACATGTCGTTCGACCAGTTCGATCAGGACCAGATCGTCGTGCTCAACTACTCGGATGACAACGGCAATCGTCAGGCGGGGCTGACGTTCAGCGACCGGACCGATCGCCCTATCATCGAGTTCGCGAACGAGCTGGATTCCATCCAGAAGCTTCCTGACGGGCCGGCGAAAACGGCGGCGATGCAGCAGCTGCGGCAGCCGATCCGCAACGGGGTCGTGCAGGCCGCGCCCCGCGTGTTCATCGGGCGGGATCGCGCGAAGGCGTCGGCTCTGCGGTTGTTCGACCCGATGGGCCGGCCACGTGTGGTGCTGCAGGTCGACTCGCTCGGCGTGCCGCGTCTCGAGTTCCTGAACGACTCGGGCCGAGTGGTGAGTCGTCTGCCGCAGGGGCAGTAAGCGTGGGGCAGGCTCGGGTGGTGCGTCGTTAGGCCCGAACGCGTCCCTTGCACTTCTCGAGAACGTCGAGTCACTTGTCATCCCGAGCCGCGGGTGCCCGCGAAGCGGGCAGATGACGGATCGCGATCCTCCCGGCAGAGTGAGTTGGTCATCCCGAGCGCAGCGAGGTATTGCGGTCGTCCCGAAAGAGGGCCAAGTCCAGCTACCCGGACGATCGCGATCCGTCGCCTGACGGCTCAGGATGACCATCGAGCCTGCCGCTCGGGATGACTACCGAGCCTGCCCGCTCGGGATGACAGCCGAGCCTGACGGCTCGGGATGACAAGCAAATATGGAGAACACCTTGCGATCCAATTCGCTCTCTCGCCGGGCCGCTTCGCTGGCAGCGACGCTCCCGGCCGCGGCGCCGGCGTCGAATCTTGCGTTTGATTCAGGCCACGCCGCCAGCGCGGTGCTGCCGGACCTCACGCGTGAGGCCGAGCGCGCCCTCACGACGTACCGGGCCGAAACGCTCCAGTACGCGCCGCGGCCCGGCCTCGTGGAGCTGCGCGCCCGGATCGTCGAGATGGCGGAAGCCGACGGCATCGCGGCCTCGCGAGAGAACGTGCTCGTCACGAACGGCGCCAAGCACGCCATCGACCTCATCTGCCGAGTGCTGCTCGATGAGGGCGACGCGATCGTCGTCACCCGGCCGACGTACTTCACCGCGATCCCGATCTTCAAGAGCTTCGGCGTGCAGTTCATTGAAGTCGGGCAGGACCGCGACGGCATCGACGTAGCCGAGCTCACCACCATCCTGGCTATGCGGGAGCGCGAAGGGCACCGGCAACCGAAGTTCATCTACAACGTGCCCGATTTTCACAACCCGACGGGCGTCACGATGTCGCTCGATCGACGCAAGGCGCTGGTTCAGCTCGCGAACGAGCGCGGCATT
>Ga0075428_100008889_pt1 | contig 11145 bp, 8 predicted proteins | sample RhiMetdeltSRZDD2_FD_75291 | JGI IMG/M metagenome (GOLD analysis project Ga0075428, IMG submission 75291) | Populus rhizosphere microbial communities from Tennessee, USA - Rhizosphere MetaG P. deltoides SRZDD2 | ecosystem: Host-associated > Plants > Roots > Rhizosphere > Soil | place: USA... | reverse complement strand
CAGCCAGGATGGATACTAAAGATAAAAGTGGACTTATCAGAGCTTTTGTGAAAGGAGGTTTCCTTTCACCGGCGGACCTGTTGAAGCTAATGGACCTGTCTCGTAGTCTTGGAAACAAGTATGTATTGTTTGGCTCAAGGCAGGATATAATGTTCCCTGCAAATGGGGCAGACGAACTAACCATAGAACGTGCGTTCCGCCCATTGAACACTGACTACGAATTAGGAAGTGATCAGTCTGTCTATCAGAATATAGTCAGCTCTTATCTGGCGGTAAATGTCGTTGAGACGATGCCATGGGTAAAAGAGGATACCTACCACGTTATAATTGATAACTTTGATTACCGCCCTAAACTAAAGATTAACGTTGTCGACCCTGTCCAAAGTATCGTTCCACTTTTCACCGGTGAGCTGAACTTCATAGCATCGACTGAAGAAAACTATTGGTACTTGTACCTTCGTGATCCACGGAAGGGCAATGCTGTTGAATGCTGGCCGATGCTGGTAGCAAGCCATGATATTGCCAAGTTATCAAAAGAGCTGGAGGATGTGATTCTAAACTTTCTACCGTTTACTGTGGCAGAACTGTTTATGATCATCAAGAATGCCCGCAGAATTATTTATAAGAACATTACAGAGCCGTTGAAGTTTCCTGAAAATGTATTTCCCTACTATGAGGGGTTGAATGCAATGCGAAACAATCAGTTCTGGCTGGGACTCTACTGGCGAAACAACCTATATGATATCGATTTTATGAGTGCTGCCTGCAGGTTGTGTCAGGAAACCAACATTGGCAAGATCAACATCATACCCTGGAAGGCATTCATCATCAAAGGGATCAAAACTTCGGACAAGATCCGTTGGGAAAAGCTGATGGGTAAATTCGGTATCAACGAGCGACACTCTTCAATAGAATTGAATTGGCATTTGCCTGTAGTCGACAGGGAAGCGCTTGAGCTGAAACGATTTTTAGTGCGGGAGCTTGATCAGCAGGATATCAGCACGCATGGGCTCACGTTCACGATTCGAACAAATCGCGAAATGTTCTACTTCACGTCGATCGTGATAGAAAGAGTGAAGGAGTCGGCGATCAATCCAGGCGAGCGCTATGATATCTTGTACGCAAAGAATTTCGATCCTAACAATTCAGAATACATTCCTTATGCGCGAAACGTACGAAAGGAAATTATTCCTGCGTTGCTCATCGAACTGAGCAAGTTATATTTCCGACAACTCAATCGGGAGAAGGATAAGGGAGGTGAAAAGTTTGAAGATGCCCAGGTGAATGGCTCAAGCACGAGCTATCAATGCAGCAACTGTCTGACTATTTATGATAAGAAATACGGCGATCCGTCGTCAAACATTCCACCTGGCATTGCATTCGAAAAACTACCAGAAAGCTACAAGTGCCATGTGTGTGATAGCCCTAAGAAATATTTTGTGCCGGTGAGGGATTATTGATCTCCATTCTATTTTTATTCCGTCATCCTGAGCTGTGGCTTGTGATCACAACAACGATTATCCGATCTTTCTAAGCAAACAACATCTCGAGTTTAGGTTACTGCGAAGGATCTCCTGGACGATTAAGGCTTATTAATTGAATTCGGTTCGAACGGAAGGAGATCCTTCGCCGGGCCCACGCGTTAAGTCGTGTCGACTATTTGATGTGAGTCCAATGTGTTATTGTCTGTCCTAACCACAGCTCAGGATGACGGTGTTATAAATAAAGATCACTGTGCAAACCCAATATGAACATACCCATCTTCAATTCTGACTGGGAACACGGCGATAGAACATTCTTCCGCATTTAAACACTCGCCGGTTTTTAGGGAAAAAGTTTTCTTATGAAATGGACATGCTACTTTGGGTTCACCATCCAATGAACCGATCATCCCTCGTGATAAAACCATCTGCATTTTATGAGGACAAAGATTCTGGCAGGCAAACCATTCATTTCTCCTGGCGAAGTTGAAGACAGCAATCTGATGTTCCTTGTAGCGGAGGCAAGCGCCACCATTTTCCGGAAAGTCGGTGACTCGTGCCGCTCTGAACCAGACCTTAACGTCTTCTGTAAGGGTTGGTGTATAGGTTCTTATGTCTTTTGCTATCTCCATTGAGTTGTTATTTTTTATTCCAATCGATCGGACTTCTCTGTCCGCGCATGTCAACAAATTCTAATGTAGGATCCGGCTCATCGGAGTTCACAAAGTGTTTGAACTTTGAACGAAGAGCGGGATCGTCCACAACTTTTTTCCATTCGCAGTGGTAATTGGCAATCAATTTCTTCATATCCTCTTCGAGCTCCTGGCCGATGCCAAGCGAATCGTTGACAACGACATCATAGAGATACTCAAGACCGCCTTCCATTTTGTTCAACCACGTCGCCGTACGCGTGAGAGGATCGGCTGTTTTGATATAGAACATAAGAAAACGGTCAATGTATTTGATACATGTTTCCGTATCGATATCAGAAACCAGCAGTTTTGCATGCTGTGGTCTCGCGCCCCCGTTCCCACATACGTAGAGATTCCATCCCTTTTCCGTTGCTATCACTCCAAAATCTTTTGATTGTGCTTCTGCGCATTCACGAATGCATCCGGAAACCGCACCTTTGAGCTTGTGTGGTGCGCGTAGACCTTTATACCGGTCTTCAATAAAAATTGCAAATGAAACAGAATCCTGGACACCATAGCGACACCACGTGGACCCTACACAACTTTTTATCGTTCGCAGGGCTTTACCGTAAGCGTGGCCACTTTCAAATCCTTCCGCAACAAGTTCTTCCCATATATCAGGAAGCTGTTCGACCCTTGCGCCGAACATATCTATACGCTGGCCGCCAGTGATCTTTGTGTAGAGATTGTATTTCTGTGCAATTCGACCAATGGCCATCAGCTTGGAAGGTGTGATCTCCCCACCTGCAATACGCGGAACGACAGAATACGTTCCCCCACGCTGGATGTTGGCGAGGAATCGATCATTAGTGTCCTGAATAGTATCTTGTTCAAGGATAGGCTCGTTCCATATGCTTGCCATCAATGAAGCAACGGCCGGTTTGCATACCTCGCATCCATCACCTCTGCCATGCGCATCTAACAGTTCTTCATATGTTTTGACACCTTTTACTTTGATGATATCGAAGAGTTCCTGTCGGGAATAGTCAAAGTGTTCACAAATTGTTTTCTTGACTTTATGTCCCATTGACTCCAGCGTCAATTTTATGACATCATTCACCAACGGAGTGCAACCACCGCAGCCGGTACACGCTTTGGTCGCTTTTTTTATGTCGCCGAGAGTTTTTGCTTCACACTCTCTTACTTGTTTGATTACTTCACCTTTCGAGACGTTTTCACAAGAGCACAACTGCGCGGAGTCTGGTAAGCCTTTTACTCCATCCATCGAATCCGCGGATCTCGATCCATTACCAATAATTAGTGTTTCCGGATTTTCAGGAAGCGGCATCCTGTTCATCACCATCTGGTGAAGAAGGTTGTACTGTGATGCATCGCCAATCAGAATTCCCCCTAACAGATATTTTCCATCTTCTGAAATGTTGATTCGTTTATATGTTCCCTTCCGGTGATCCTTGAATGCAATTGGAATACACTGCTGGTTGTCACCGAATGGATCACCAAAGCTTGCGACATCCACGCCTATGAGCTTTAGCTTTGTTGACATATCGAAGCCAGTAAACTGTTTTGAAAAATCTCCGGCTATCTGGCGGGCTACACTATCCGCCATATCGTAACCTGGAGCCACAAGGCCATATATCATGTTGTTGTAGGACGCCGCTTCTCCTATTGCGAAAATGGATTGGTCGCTAGTCTCTAAGAAGCTGTTAACAACAATTCCTCCTCGGGGATGAACTTCAAGGTTTGCAGCTTTTGCCAGTTCATCACGTGGACGTATACCCGCAGAGATAACTAATATCTCAATGTCGAGCTGTGTGTCGTCAGTAAATGTGAGGCCCTCAAGCTTTCCATTCCCTGCGATCCTTTTGGTATTCTTTCCTGTGTGGACCTTTATGCCAAGCTGGGCCAATTTTCCTGAAAGGATTTCCGAACCAACATCGTCTATTTGTCTTGGCATAAGGCGTGAGGCAAATTCCACGACATGGGTTTCAAGCCCAAGATCGAGTAACGCTTTAGCGGCTTCCAAACCGAGTAAACCGCCACCCATAACAGCGCCGCGTTTTACTTTCTTTGCATAACTCGCAATCTGGTTCAAATCTTCAATGGTGCGATATACAAATACACCATTGCGTTCAACACCATCGACGTTGGGAACAAATGCGCTAGATCCTGTTGCCAACACCAGGTAATCATAGTTATCGCGGCGACCCGTGTGGGTCTTTATCTCTTTTTTTTCTCTATCAATTTCAGTGACGAGCTCACCGACATGAAGCTCTATATTATTGTCATCATACCAGGAGAGTGGCGCCATCAAAAGGTCGTCGGCGGTAGAGCCGGAGAAATAACTGCTCAGGTGGACCCGGTCATAGGCCGGCCGGGGTTCCTCTCCATACACGACTATTTTTATGTCCGCTGACCGGCTACGTAGTTTTTCGCAAAACTTGTATCCAACCATTCCATTTCCTACGACAATTACCTTGGTCATTGCAAACGATTTAAGTAAGTATTATTCAATATTTAAGTAATTATACGTAATTATATTGAAGATTCAAGCAACATCTACGTATATTTACTACGTAAATTATTCACATGAATTCGTCTCTATATATTATAGGAGGGGGCCCTGGAGATCCAGAGTTGATAACACTGAAGGGTGTCAACGCTCTGAAGAAGGCTGATGTGATCCTGTATGATGCCCTTGTATCGGATGAGTTGCTCGCCTACGCGAAGCCGAACTGCAAACTAGTATTTGTGGGAAAGCGGAAAGGAAGCAGGGAGTTCTCGCAGGATGAGATTAACGACCTGATTGTCTTCTATGCATCACGAGTGTCGTGTGTAGTTCGATTGAAGGGTGGTGACCCGTTTGTCTTCGGCCGCGGTCATGAGGAGCTTGAATATTCGAGACGACGTGGGATCCGAGTTGAGATAGTTCCGGGTATTTCCAGCGCTCTTGCTGCGCCGGCAGCCGCGAGTATTCCGCTAACGAAACGAGGGGTGAATGAAAGCTTTTGGGTGATTACCGGAACACTTTCATCAGGAGATGTTTCGAATGACATTGCGTTGGCAGCGGAGTCTAGCGCGACCGTTATAATTTTAATGGGAATCAGCAAGTTGAAAGAGATTCTTTCCGTATTTATTACGGCAAGATCCCCTTTCGAACCAGTTGCAATCATTGAACATGCAACACTGCCTACGCAACGTGTTATCAGCGGAACGGTTTATTCGATGCATGAGCAAATTCAGGTGGACCAGGTTAGAACACCCGCGGTTATCGTGATCGGGAAGGTAGTTGATGAGGGAGAAATGGTGGGGAAAGTTCAATGGGCAGTGAGCAATGAGCAATGAGGAATAGGTTCAGATGTAATTTGCCGAGGGCGTGCCAGAATTTTTCACCGCAGAGGCGCTAAGGGCGCAGAGGTTGCGCAAAGTGTTTCGCTCATTGTTCACTGCACTATTCTGCGCCCTCTGCGGGTATTCAATTCTGCGTGCTCTGCGGTAAAAAAGTCTGGGCACGCACATGGAAGAACCACAAACCATGGCAGATTAACAATTAACGATTAACCCAATGCAATACTTCAAATTCGAAGAAGATTTTGTTGAAGACAATGTGAGATGTATTCCCATGATAGTTAGGTTCAAACTGGACGCTTGTGGGATAAAGCTGAAGCTTTCAGAGTGGTGTAAGATGTCAGCAGATCAACGGACATGTCTTGCCGACCTTGCATGCGATACGACAACTGAAATCTCGACGTATAGGGAATATCTCCGGCAACTCATCAGAGCCCTCACCAACGAGGATGCGACCGAATTAAAGGTTGATCACAACCCACAATGGGCGCAGCTGACCGAAGTGCCCATGATATTAACACAAAAAGTGAACGAGTTAAACTTGTCACTGTCGCTTTCACAATGGAAAGGCCTCACCACGCTTGAGCGGTTTGCGCTCGTCAAGCTTAGCGCGGTAAGTCATGAGAATAAGAATTTTCCCAAAGCTATGCGGGAATTTAATCTTGCTGACGTCGAGTGAAATTTAAAGCAACGGCCCTCTGTCTTTGGGATAGTTGATATTAGACAGAACTTTTTTATCTGGAGGCTTTACCGTTTTAACGGGATTTGATTCCAAAAACAATCTTGGACTTACATTCCCCTCAGATGTGTAGGCAACTAGCAATGGATATGCGGCGGGTTCCCAGAGCGTCAACAGCGGCTCCGGAAAATTTTCCGGCTCGTGCAGGAAACAGGTAGCGACCATACTCTTGTTCCTGTTCCTCAACAAACATTGTAGCGTTGCCAGGTCTACAAAGGGCATGTCAACGGCTACGATCAACCACGCTTTTTCAGGATGCGCTTGCATTCCACTGAGGATACCATTAATCGGGCTGCTATAATCAAATTTGTCAGGGATTGGATTAAAGGAGGGCGGAACATTTTGTTCTAGCCGGCAGGATGTGAATACGCGTTCACATACGTTCGATAACAATTCAAAAAGATATTCGCGATGAGGTTTTCCTTTGTAATCCATCAAACCCTTGTCAGTACCCATTCGGACGCTTTTGCCTCCAGCAAGGACCAAACCAAAAACGCCTGTATGGATCATAGCTTGTCGCTTCCGTATCAACGGAATTTATAGAGAAATTCTCAGGCTACGACAATCATGTAATGATTTTATGCTTATTACACAGCGGCAACAGAAAGCAATCCTTCTTTTCCGGTATACGCCTCCGGCTCTGAAACGAGCCATGCTGCTCCCAATGCGCTGGCTCTGGGATGATCAGAGATCAAAATCTTTCGGTCCGGTTCTTCGAGTTTCAGGATCTCAAGAAAGAGTGGATTCTTCGTGAAACCACCCACGACAATAATACTCTTCACTTTTTTACCAGGATCGATCAGATTGATCGAAATCAATTGCCATTTAACGAGGTAACGAATGAACTGATGGTACGCTTCTGCGATGTCTGAATATAAAGAGTAGTCCGTCTTCCTTGTCTGTTTTTCGGGAATTGGTCCCGTGCCTTCCATCCCCAACGGATAAAACGTTTTTGATTTATCCTTATCATCAATCAACTTATTATAAACTGCCGCATTAAAACGGATCGACTTATAAAAATCCGACGGTGCCTTGTAGTACTTGCTCATCGCTTCTGCCTGTAATTCGTGTTCATGCCCTAGGAATATTCGAGATGCCTTGACAGGAGTACCTCCGTAGGTTATGTAGCAGAGGCAATCTGACGACAATTCTTGCTGAGTAAGCGTATCATTGTTGAATGGATTGAAGCAAATATTCCATGTACCGGTTGAAAGTAGCAGGAAAGGTTCTTGTTGGGTTACAAGATAGGGCATCAGAGCTGCAGAACTATCGTGTATGCCGACTCCCATTTTTATGTTCTTACCATCGACAGTGATCGTAAAAGTATGATCAGCCTTTGTGATAGGGGGAAAGAGCTGACGTAGTCCTTCAGCATTTACCCAATCATGGTAGTCGTTTTTGTGAAAATCCCACAGCATGGTGTGGCAACCGACACCAGTGATATCAGTGAATTTTTTTGACGTGAGCAAGTATGTGAAGTACTGCGGAAGGTGTAACGAAGATTGGATCTTTTGAAACTTCGCGGGCCTTTGCTTCTTCAACCAGAACAACTGCAACCCTGAGTTCAGCAAACCAAGAAACGGCGATGCTGTTACAGCTGAAATGTTTTTACCCTGATCGTATGATGATAGAAACGAAGATTTGCACTCCTCAGGAAAGGGTTTCAGGTAGTTGTAGAATGGTTCGATAAATTTTCCGTTGCTGTCCACATGGACGAGGCTCGCTCCATAGGCGGAAATGTTGGATCGAATGACGTCGTACCTCTTGTCGCTTGTATACTGACGGAAAATTTCTTTAACCCATATAGACACTGTTTGAAGATCGTCGCTAGGAAATCCGTCCTCGTCGGGGATCTCCTTAAATGTTTCCGTCTTTTCTTCTAAAGCGTGAAAGGATGAATCGAAGATCAGTGCTTTCTTCGTTGTTTTTCCAATATCGAAAATCAGTGTTACTGGCTGTGCGTTCAAGTCGGTTGAGAGTTTCAGGTAATATCAGAAAAAATTCCACAGGCATGTGGGTGGGGGCTGAAATTTTGCGCACTTCCGGCCACCCTTATAAAAAGAAGTGGCCGTAAGCGCTCAATTTATAACCCAAAATTTAATTTTAATTACGTCAAGCGATGGAACACAACTGTCCTGTAATGTCATGTAAGGGAATAATCACTGGTAGCTGGGTTCGGGATATTTGAATAACTTAGAGGCTCTTTCTCGTAAGCCAACAAGAAACTACGAATATGAAGACCTCCGTCCTTGAAGTAATTAACGAGCGTGACGTGGCACGTCATCAGCAGCAATTGGAACACGTAAAGAATCTTCTTGAGCTAAATGAAAATGCGTTTGAATCCATCATCAGGAAGATTCAGGCATTGCAGGTGGCAGTACCGAGTTGGGCATTGGGAACAGGTGGTACCCGTTTTGGAAGGTTTCCTGCCGGCGGTGAACCCAGTAACCTGGAAGAAAAGATCGAAGATGTGGGGTTGATACATCATCTGACGCAGGCAACCAATTCAATTTCTTTGCATATTCCGTGGGACATTCCCAAAGATGCGGTGGCTATTCAGCAGTTGTTAAGGACTAATGGATTGACCATCGACTCGGTTAATTCAAACACATTCCAGGATCAAAAGGACCAAAAGTATTCTTATAAGTTCGGGTCGCTTTGTCACACCGATGATGCTGTTCGAAAGCAGGCGATCGATCACAATATTGAGGTTGTCGAGCATGGTGTTAAACTCAACAGTAAAGTTCTCACGGTATGGCTGTCTGACGGATCAAATTTCCCGGGACAGCATCACTTCCGGAGAGCGTTCGCCCGTACGCTTGATTCGCTGCAAAAGATATATAAAGCAATGCCTTCAGATTGGACAATGCTGATTGAGTATAAGCCCTACGAGCCCAACTTCTACTCAATGGTAATTCCCGATTGGGGTACATCCCTTCAGCTTAGCAACGGCTGTGGTGACCGCGCTCATGTGCTTGTAGATCTCGGTCATCACCTTCCCAATACTAATATTGAACAGATCGTTGCGCGGCTCCTTCACTTCGGACGACTCGGCGGTTTCCACTTTAACGGATCTCAGTATGGTGACGATGATCTCACGACAGGCGCGATCAAACCTTACCAGCTGTTTCTTATCTTCCATGAACTGGTGACGGGAGCAAATGACGCGGCTGTAAAGAATCCTGGTGTCGCATACATGATTGATGCGAGTCATAATCTCAAGGATCCTATCGAAGATCTCATGAATTCACTAGAGAATATTCGTACCGCCTATGCGAAAGCGTTATTGGTTGATTTTTCTTCGCTGGAAAAGGGACAGCAGGACAACGATGTGACACGGTGTGAACAAATTCTGCAGAACGCTTTTCTTGCAGACGTGCGTCCGCTACTCGCAGAGAGCCGTTTGCGCTCCGGCGGAAGTCTCGATCCAATCAGCTTTTTCAGGTCACAACAGATCCGCGAAGGTCTAATCAAACGACGTGGCAAAACATCGATAGCGACAGGGTTGTAAAGATTTACCCTGACGCAGAGTTGGCCGCTTCATCCAGCATCACTATTCCGTGATCGATAAGCTGGATAACACTGGCAGGTAATGATTCTGAAGGCGACGAGGTTAACACGTTCCTAATAATTGTTGCTTTCTTTTCACCATTGGCCATGAGGATAGGAAGCTTTGCATCGCGGAAGTGCTTTAGGCCCAGGGTTATCCCCTGGCTCAATTGAGTCGCTGTATCAAAATACTTTTGACCGACTGTCTTAGTCTCTTCCGCCAACGTGCTGACGTGCGCTACTGAATCAAAGGATGTTCCAGGCTCGTTCATGGCAATGTGACCGTTCATTCCGACTCCAACTAACATAATGTCGAGTCCGTTATTCTCTTGAATCACTTTGTTAACTGTATCGACCTGTTCTTTAAGGTCTGTAGCCATGCCGTCAAAAAATACTATTTGTTTTTCCTTGATCCCGAGCGGACCAAACAGATCCTTGTCCATCATTTCACGGCATGATCCTTTCTGCGATGCAGCAATACCGATCCACTCATCCAGGCTTACGAAGGTGCACCGATCAAGGTTGAGCTTCCCTGCCTTTACATCATCAACCATACAGTTAAAAACACCGAGGGGAGAATGACCCGAGGCAAGGCATATCAAAGAGTCTGGTTTCTTTTTGAGGTATGCTGAGATAAGATCAGCGGTAGCCCGTGACAGGCTTTTATAATCCGGGTAGACGTTTACCTTCATTCTAGTTTGGTGTAGCTGAGGGCCAATTTAGTAATTTAGGGAATAAGGAGATAAGGGGATAAGGAAATAAGGGAATAAGGTTCATTCACCATTCGCGGAAGAATCACTTTGATTGTACACATACCCCTTATACATTCGAATAATATTCAAACGCTATGAGAACGCTGATAATTCTTTTCTTTTTGATTGCATTTATGGTTACGGCATATGCTCAAAAGCCACCACGCCTCATCGTCCGTGGTGATGACATGGGATTTTCACATTCCGGAAATGAAGCAATCATTAAAGCATATAAAGAAGGCGTGGAAACTTCGGTAGAGATCATTGTGCCTTCTCCCTGGTTTCCGGGAGCGGTGAAGATGCTCAACGAAAACCCTTCACTTGATGTGGGGATCCATATTGCACTTACAAGTGAATGGGATAACGTCAAGTATCGACCTGTATCTTATTGCCCCAGTCTTACTGACGAAGACGGTTATTTTTTCCCTATGATATGGCCCAACAAGAATTATCCAGGCAAATCACTCACTGAAAACAAATGGACAATTGAAGACGTGGAGAAAGAGCTTCGGGCGCAGATTGAATTAGCCAGGAAGAAGATCCCTCGAATTAGCCACATTTCCGCGCATATGGGGTGTTATAGCATGACACCAGAAGTTAGCGCATTGGCCAAAAGACTAGCGCAG
>Ga0075428_100008888_pt1 | contig 11145 bp, 6 predicted proteins | sample RhiMetdeltSRZDD2_FD_75291 | JGI IMG/M metagenome (GOLD analysis project Ga0075428, IMG submission 75291) | Populus rhizosphere microbial communities from Tennessee, USA - Rhizosphere MetaG P. deltoides SRZDD2 | ecosystem: Host-associated > Plants > Roots > Rhizosphere > Soil | place: USA... | reverse complement strand
TCGAAGTGCCCGGCCAAGGGGCTCTGCTCCACTCCGCGGAGAGCTCGGCGAATGGCGAACTCTTCGTTCGGGTCCAGGAGACGATCGACCAGGAGGCCTTCGATGTGCGGCCGCGCCTGGACCAAGACGCGCACCGCGGTTGGGTAGATGGTGTCCCAAGCGAGAAGCGGCACGACGTGCGGCGCGAGCTCGGGGCTGACCTCCCCGGCATCGAGCGCGGCCATGACACGAACGGGATCCCCCGACCGCAGCTCCTCGATGCGGGAAAGTAGCGGATCGTCCGACTGGGGCGCGGGGGCTGCGTCGGGATCTCGCGGTGGCGGAGCCGAGCCCATGTTGACGCCCGGGAGGGACATCAACACCGAAGATCCAATCACCATCGAGTGCCCCGTTGGATTGCCGAGCTGAGCCGCGTCGACACGGAACACTCCCGACATGAGTCGTTGCTCGAGCTGGCGCACGTAGCCGCGACGCAGCCGCCCCGCGGCGATGAAGCCGACGAACCCGAGCCCGACCGAGAGCAGCAGGATTCCTGGTCCGGCCAACGTGGCGGGCAACATCAGGAGCAGGCGCAGCAAGCCGCCGCCGACGGCATCGCCGGCGCGTTCACAACCGACATCGACGATCGCCTTGGTGGCGCGCTTGTCGCGCGGAGCCACGGGCGTGAACAGCACTTCGTAACCGGAGCGGAACAAAGAGTTCTGCAGCACTGCTTGCGCGCCGCGCGCGAGTGCGGCGGAAGCGACGCCGGGCACCAGCAGTGCGCCGATGCCGCCCGCCACGATGGCGAACGGATAGGTCGCGACGCGCATGGACAGATTCAGGCGCTCCATCGGGATCCGGCTGCCGATTCCCTGCACGACGAAGGTGCCGAAACCGACCGCCGTATGAAAGATGGCGAAGAAGCGCAGCAGGGCCGGGCCTGCTGCGAGGCTCGATGTGGCGCGCACCTTGAAGATGTAATCCAGCAGTGCGGCAGCGGCGGTGGCGACGGCGACGATCAACGCCAAGTTGCGCAAATAAGACGTCGATCGCAAGGTGCGCAGGCCCTGCGCGGCCGGCGCTTCCCCTTCGCCCATGTCACGAGCGCGCGCGAGCACGCTCTCCGGCGGCCGGACGCGAAAGAGCGTGAGCCCCGAATAAAGGTGCAACGCCGCGAGCAGCGGCAGGATATAGACGATCGGCAACTTCGCCGCCACGCGTTCCGCCAGCAATCCGCCGAACAAGCCCCCCAGCGTGGCTGCGGCCGTGATCCGCGTGATGTATTTCTTCGCCGATCGCGGATCGAAGCATTCGTTCACTACCGACCAGAAGCCTGAAACGAGGAGCGAGCCGAGCGACGCCACGTGCAGGTAGACCATGATCGCTGTCAGGTGCGGGAACTCGGCCGCCAATCCCCACTCGGCGAGGAGAAGGACCGCGCTGCCGAGCAGGGCGCGCGGCATGAGCCACGAAGGATCGTGCGCCAGCATGGCGCGCGACGTCACGCCGACCATGACCAAGGTGAACAGCGCCGAGCCCATGAACATGAGCGGCAGCGTCGTCACCGGAAAGTTCGACAGGTACAAGGCATCGCGCGCCGCCTTGCTGCCCACCTGCTCGGCGAGCATCGCCACGGCGCAAAACATGGCGTACAGCGCCGTGGTGTCGCTGCTCGTCCGCTGTCGCTGTGGAACGTTCATCGCGAGACTTCCCATTTTCGACGGCCGGATCCATCTTGCCACGTCCAGCGGCTTCGCTCACGCACCATTTTGGCGCCACCGCTCCGAGACCGTCAGACACCACGGCTTGATTCTCGGGGTCACGCTCAGCTTCTGAGGCTTGCTCTCGCGACGGAGGGCGCGGAGTCTGCGGCAGCGCGGTCGGCAGGACTGCTCCCGCGCGGCAAGTGCGCTTCCCACCAGTGACGCGCGCGGTCGTCGTTCCAAGGTGCGGGCAACACGAGGGCGGCGATCCGGTGCGCGAGCGCGGTCGCTTCTTGCGGCCGCTTGTCGGGTTCCTTTTCGAGGCACCACAGGATCAGATCGTCGATTGCGGACGGGATCTCGAGCTCGGATCGATACGAGGGTGGCGGTGGCGGTGTGCGCGCATGGTGGACGAGGACCTCCATCGCCGTCTTGCCCTCGAAGACGAGCTGTCCGGTGAGCAGCCAGTAGCCGACGCAACCCAGCGCATACAGGTCGGCACGGAAATCGATGTCGTGTCCCAAGACGGTTTCGGGCGCCATGAACGCGGGCGTGCCGGTCATGACCGTGTCGGCGGTGAGGCGATCGTCGGCCTTGGTTTCGACCGGTCGCACGAGACCGAAGTCGAGCACCTTGACGAAGTCGTGCTCGAGTCCCATCCGGCAAGTGAAAATGTTCGCCGGTTTGATGTCCCGATGAATGAGGCCCAAACGGTGGGCATCGGCTAGCGAATGGCACACTTGTGCCAGGAGATAGAGAACGCGCTCAGGCGGCAGTGGTCCGAAGCGGTGCACTAGCGTATCCAAATCGAGACCATCGAGGTATTCCATCACGTAGTAGAAGGTGCCCGAACGAGTGATGCCGAAGTCGTAGAGCTCGATCGAATGCGGCGAAGCGAGCGCGGCCGTGGCCTGCGCCTCGCGCTCGAACCGGCGCAGGAGGAGCGAAGCCTGCGCCTGGTCGCCGAGGAACTCGGGCCGGACCAATTTGATCGCGGCCGGGCGCGCCAACATCTGGTGCCGCGCGCGCCAGACCTCGCCCATGCCGCCGGTGCCGAGGGGCTCGACCAGCTCGTAGCTGCCGAGCTGACGCGCACGCTCGAGATCACGGCTCATCCCGTAGATGATGCGCGCTTCCAAGGATGCGAGCACGGCGCAGACGATGTTCGGGTACCACGTGGCCGCAAGACTGCCGAAGGACGGAACCGGGTCGCCGAAAAACGCGACACAGAAGAACACCGCGACGCCGCCGGCGACAGCCGAGGCGAACGCGCCGAGGGCGGCTCTGCGCGGTGTATCCGGCACGATGAGTGGAATGGCCATCATCCACACGCAGACCCATGAAACCCCCCACGGGTTGTCGGCGAACTTGGGGTCGCTGTACATGCCCAAGCCGATGCCGAAGCTACCGACCACACCGAATACGGCGCCCGCGGCATGCAAAGTGTGCGCGGGCACCTTTTGCGAACGCGCGAGGAAATAGACTACGAGCGATAGGGCGATAAAAAAGGCGGCGATTGCGTAGCCGCGATTGAGCACGAACGGTTCTCCCGCGAGGAAGACCCACGCCAGCGTCCCCAAGGACATCGCGCCGAAGTACCCGGAAGCGTAAAGCAGGGCCGCGCCTGCAAGACGTGGCCGCGCGGATTCGAGCATGCTGTCCGGCAGCGTCGAGGATCCCAAGGTCGAAGTGTGCAGCGGTGTTGCCTTCTGCACTTGATGGCGTGCGATGACTTCGGTCGGCAACACGTCGAGGCGGGGCTTCATGACGTACCGGACCGGGTGCGGATCGCGAGCAGGCGGATTTCGGTCATCTCTTGCATGGCGAAGCGGATGCCCTCGCGGCCGATGCCGCTGTCCTTGACGCCGCCGTAGGGCATGTGATCGACGCGCCACGACGGGACATCGCCGATCAAGACGCCGCCGACTTCGAGCACGTCCCAGGCACGGTGCGCTTTGTAGAGGTCGCGGGTGAAGATGCCGGCCTGGAGGCCGAAGGCACTGTCGTTGATTTGTGCGAGCGCCGCGTCGAAGTCGTCGAAGCGCGCGAGCACCGCCACCGGACCGAAGACCTCGGCGCAATTCAGGTTCGCATCGCGCGGTACGTTCTCGACCAAGGTTGCTTCCAGCATCGCCCCCCGGCGCCCACCGCCGCACAGCACGCGCGCGCCGCGGTCGACGGCGGCACCGATCCAGTTCTCGAGGCGAGCGGCATCGGCTTCGGAGATCATGGGGCCGAGAAATGTCTTTTCGTCCTTGGGGTCGCCGAGCACCAGGGCCTGCGTCGCCCGCACGAGCTTGGCGCGAAATTCATCGTAGATGTCGGCATGCGCGAGGATGCGCTGCACGGAAATGCAGCTCTGGCCCGATTGGTAGAACGCACCGAAGACGATGCGTTGCACCGCGTCGTCGACGTCGGAGTCGGCGTCGACGAGCACCGCGGCGTTGCCACCGAGCTCGAGCGCGACCTTCTTCTTGCCGGCGCGGCGCTTGAGGTCCCAGCCCACTTCCTGCGAGCCGGTGAAGCTCAAGAGCGACAGACGGTCGTCCTCGACGAGCGGCGCGGCATCGGCGCTGCGGCACGGCAGAATGGAAAACGCGCCGGCGGGGAGATCGGTTTCCGCCAGGATCTCCCCCAGCACCAGGGCGCCGACCGGCGTCGCGCTCGCCGGCTTCAGAATGAACGGACAGCCGACGGCGAGAGCGGGTGCGATCTTGTGCGCAGGCAAGTTGAGCGGAAAGTTCCACGGCGTGATGAAGACGCAGGCGCCGACGGGGACGCGTTTCCACATTCCGGTGTAGCCACGCGCACGCGGGCTGATGTCCATCGGCAACACTTCGCCGTAGAGTCGCACCGATTCTTCGGCAGCGATGCGAAACGTGTCGGCCAAGCGTGCGACTTCGCCACGCGCATCCCGAATGGGCTTCCCCGCTTCGATGCAGAGAATCTGCGCCATCTCACCGGCGCGCTCCTGGATGCGCGCGACGCAGTGCTGCAGGATGGATTGCCGTTGGTAGGCGGGCAACTGGCGCATGGGGCCGACGGAATTCGCCGCCGCGGCGATGGCGGCCTGGATCGCGCCGGCATCCGCCTGTGCGACACGAAACGCGACCTCGCCGCTGTACTTGTCGTGCACCGCGAGATCCTCGTTCGCCGCCACCGGCGCGTTGGCGAGGTAGTAGGGATGGCTTTTCGCCGGCATTCTCGGCCCTTTCGCTGCGTGTCTCGAGGAGAGCGTGATCCGATTCTATCAAGGGTGTCGTGGTTGTCCAGGAGTGCGGTCGCGGGCGAATCGCCGTGATCGAAGCACGGCGGAGCCAGGGCTTGTATCTCGGGTCACGAGTGCTAGAATGCCGCTGTTCGCTGGGGGTGCCCGTTCGCAAGGGCTGAGAGCATACCCCTGGAACCTGAACCGGTTCATACCGGCGTAGGGAAGGCGGACCGACCGGACTTCGTTCGGGTCGAAACCCGAAGCTACGGACCTCGGCCGCTCTCCCGTGCGGCCATTTTTATTGCCGCGGGAGCGTCCGAGACCTGAGGAGTATCGAAATGACGCAGCTCCAAGCAGCCCGCAAGGGCATCGTCACGGCCGAAATGCGCCGCGTCGCCGCGCGCGAAAACGTGACGGCCGAATTCATTCGTGACGAAGTGGCGCGCGGCCGGCTGGTCATCCCGGCCAACGTGCGTCACCTTGCCGGCAGCGGCGGCGCCGAACCGCGCACCGTTGCCAATGGCACGACGTTCCACGGCATGCCGTATCCCGAAGCGACCGTCGGCCATCCTGGCGCGCGCAGCGATGCGCAGTTCTGGGTCAATCAATCGGTGGCGCAGCGCACGGTGCAGCTCGACGATGCGACGTTCTTGCAAGGCCAGCGCACGCCGAAGCGGCTCGATCCCATGGGAATCGGCCGCATGATCACGACAAAGATCAACGCCAACATCGGGGCTTCCCCGGTGACGAGCAACACCGGCGAAGAAGTCGAGAAGCTGCGCTGGGCGCAGAAGTTCGGCGCCGATACGGTGATGGATCTGTCGACGGGCGGCGACCTCGACGCCTGCCGGCAAGCGATCATCGATCACGCGACGGTGCCCATCGGCACGGTGCCCATCTATTCGATGATCGTCCACAAGCGCATCGAGGACCTGACCTACGACGACATCCTGAAGACCGTAGAAGCGCAGGCCCGACAGGGCGTCGATTACTTCACCATCCATGCCGGCGTGCTCAAACAGAACCTGCACCTGATCTCGGGACGGGTCACGGGGCTCGTGTCGCGCGGCGGTTCGATTCTCGCCAAGTGGATGATCCATCACGGCAAGCAGAACCCGATGTACGAGATGTTCGACGAGATCACCGCCATCATGCGCGAGTACGACATCACCTATTCACTGGGTGACGGGGTGCGGCCCGGCTGCACGCGCGACGCCGGCGACGCCGCTCAGATCGCCGAGCTCGAGGCACTGGGAGAGCTGACGCACCGTGCGCGCGCCATGGGTGTGCAAGTGATGGTCGAAGGCCCGGGTCACGTGCCGTTGCACGAGATCGCCTGGAACATGCAGATCCAGCAGAAGATCTGCGACGACGCGCCATTCTACGTGCTCGGCCCTTTGGTCACAGATGCCTTCCCCGGCTACGACCACATCACGAGCTGTATCGGCGCCACGGAAGCGGCGCGCGCCGGCGCCGCCATGCTTTGTTACGTGACGCCGAAGGAGCACGTGGGGCTGCCGAAGGCACAGGACGTGCGCGAAGGCTGCATCGCCTACAAGATCGCAGCCCACGCCGGCGACATCGCGCGCGGCATCCAAGGAGTGCGGCAGTGGGACGACGACATGTCGCGCGCCCGCGCCGCGCTCAACTGGCCGCGGCAGTTCGAGCTCGCGTTCGACGGCGACACCGCGCGCGCCTTCCACGATGAGGACCTCGGTGTCGACACGGATTTCTGCGCCATGTGCGGCCACGACTGGTGCAGCATGCGCATCAGCAAGGAGATCGAGGCTTTCGCGAGCGGCAAGGACCCCGAGTTCCAGCCCGAACGGCGAAGCGCCAAGGCACCGGAGTTGAACGCGGAGGCGAAGAATATCCTCGAGCGCCGCGGCGTCAAGCACGACTGCCATTCTGATGCAGTGCCCGACGCCGAGCTAGCGCGCGAAGTGCAGCGACATCTGTTGGAGGATCACGGCGTTCCCGTGCCCGAGCCGCACAAGTAGGCCGCGTGTAAACATCGGGATGCGAGGGGTGCGAGTCATGCGCTGGCGAGTCAGTATTTCCCTCGTCTTTTTGGCGCTGGGGCTCGAGACAAGTCACGCCGTCACCTTGACGCGCGCCCCATCCATTTGGCTCCGCGTCGAGACGGCGGTTCTCATCGCTTGGCAAACGAACCTTGCGGCTCCTGGAAAAGTTCTCTACGGCACGACGACTGCGCTCGGAAACGAGGCGTCGCACGACGGCAGCACCGTCAACCATGCCGTACCGCTCGCTGGCCTCGCGCCGGGCACCGTCTACTACTACCGAGTGGTCTCGGATCCGGACACGCTCACAGATGGAAGCGATTGGTTTCGGACGGCACCGGATGGCCCGGAACCGCTCCGCTTCGTCGCCTTCGGCGATTTGGGGCGCGTGACGCCGGCGCAGCTGCAGGTCGCGTCGCGTGTGGAGATGCTCGGGGCCGATCTGGCGCTTCTCACGGGAGACATCATCTACGAGGCGGGGGAGGCGGTGAATTTCACGCCGCAGTATTTCGACATCTATCGGCCGACGATCCGGCGGATTCCGTTCTATCCATGCCTGGGCAACCACGACGTGGCGACGCTCAACGGCCAGCCCTATCTCGACGCCTTCTACCTGCCGAACAACAACCCGGCGATGAACGAGCGTTACTACTCCTTCGATTACGTCAACGCTCATTTCGTCGCACTCGAGTGCGTGACCGAGAACACACCGCAGTCTGCGGCCATGCTCGATTGGCTCGATGCGGATCTCGCCGCGTCGAACGCCCGCTGGAAGTTCGTCTCCCTTCACGTCCCGATCTATTCCAACGGTGGCGTGCATGGGAACGACACGGTGACGCGCGCGCAGCTCGAACCGATCTTCACTGCGCGTGGAGTGGACGTCGTTTTCCAAGGGCACAACCACTACTACACGCGGACTTATCCCATCGCCTCCGGCGTGGCCGTGGACACCGACCAGAATCCGAACTACATCGAACCCGGTGGTCCCGTTTACATCGTCACGGGAGGTGGCGGGAGATTCCTCCATGCGCTCGGCGCGGTACAACCATTCGAAGTCTTCTCGAAGAGCACGTACCACGTGACCGTCGTCGATGTGGTGGGAGATTCGCTCGCGCTCCAGGCGATCGAACCGAATGGCACGGTGATCGACGCGATGTCGATCGTCAAAGAAACGGTTACGGCCATTGGGCCCTTAGCCAGCGATGACGCCTTGGAGAGCATCCAAGTCGGTGCCGCGCGCCCCAGCCCCTTCGGCGTGGAGACAGAGATCCCGATCACCATCCGCGGCAGCACTTCCGTCCGTGTCACGATCGTGGATGTGTCGGGCCGCACCGTGCGCACAATCGAAGCCGGCGATCTCGGCGCCGGCACGCGCATCGTGCGTTGGGACGGTCGAGACGACCACGGTGCCACGGTCGCGGCAGGGATCTACTTCGCCCGCGTGCAAGCGGGCCCGCACACCGCCCAAAGGCGGCTCATTTTTCTCCGCTGAGAGTCATCTCGAAAGACGCTCCGATCGAGCTCGCTTCATCCCGGGTTCGGGCTTTTCAGCCGGGGCTCATCCGGTCTACAGTTCAGGTGTGACCAGCGGCAGCGAGGTTCCTGCCGCCGACCTCGAGTCGGGAGTGCGTATGAAAACGATCGTCAACAAGACCGCGCGACCGTTACGCGTACCATTGCCAGGCGGCAAGATGCTGCACCTGGGTCCGAAGAAGACGGGTCAAATAGCCGACAACGCGATCGAGCACGCCGGGCTGCGCAAGCTCGTCGACGCGGGCGACTTGGAAGTGCGGGGCGAGGGCGACGCGGGCAGCGTCGACGGCGGTGTCGCGCCGACGGAAACGACACGTGAATCGGCGCAAGGGCACGGCAAGTCGAATGCCGTGCGGCGCGGCGGCCAGCGGGGCGCGTAACGCGATTCGCTGGAGGTTGCCCCATCGATTCGGAGAGGTCCGTGCGCAGCGCCATGAATCGCCCGCTCGACGGCGTCATTGCCGATTACGACGCCGAGGCTGCGCTCGAGAATGCATCGACGATTCCCGCCCCGTGGTATGTGGACCCGCGCGTCTACGACCTCGAACGCCGGAGCGTCTTCGGGGGCTGGCAGATGGTCGGGCGTCTCGACCAGGTGGCGGAGCCCGGGCAGTATTTCACTGCCGAAGTCGCCGGCGAGCCGCTCGTCGTCGTGCGCGGGCGGGATGGCGTCTTGCGTGCTTTCTTCAACGTCTGCCGCCATCACGCCGCGCTGGTGATGACGGAACCGCAAGGCCGCGCGTCGGTGCTGCGCTGTCCCTACCATGGCTGGACGTATTCCCTCGAGGGCGAGCTCAAGGGCACGCCCGACTTCGATGGCGTGTGCAACTTCGAACGCAGCCGGAATGGTCTCGTGCCGGTGCGCCTCGAGACTTGGGAGCAGTTCGTCTTCGTGCATTTGAACGACGCCGGCGGTTCACTGGCGGAGTTCCTCGGGGACTTGGTCGAGCGTGTCCAGCCGCTTGCGATCGGCCATATGCGCTTCGTCGAGCGCCGCACCTACGCCTTCGATTCGAATTGGAAGGTGTTCGTCGACAACTATCTCGACGGCGGTTACCACATCCCCTTCTTGCATAAGGGACTTCACAGCGTCTTGGAGCTCGCCGAGTACCGGATCGAGAACGGCGCGCATTACTGTCTGCAATCGAGTCCGGTGCGGGATTCCGGGCGCGACGAGCAAACCGCCGCGGTGCGGAAGGGCAAGCAGGCCTACTATTACTGGCTCTACCCCAACTTCATGTTCAACTGGTACGAGGGCGTGCTGGACACCAACCTGGTGCTGCCGCTCGGCATCGATCGCACGCTCGTCGTGTTCGATTTCTACTTCGACGACGTCGAAGGGGATGCGGCAGAGAAGAACCGAGCCAGCATCCAGATCGGCGAGCGTATCCAGGACGAAGACACCGGCATCTGCGCCTCGGTGCAAAAAGGACTCGGCTCGCGCGCTTACAACGCGGGCCGGCTCTCCGTGCGCCGCGAAGCCGGCGAGCACCTGTTTCATCGGCTGCTCGCGAGGGACCTGCGGCGTGCGCTCGCAACCGACTCCCTGTAGTGGCCTGTACGTTTCCAGCGTGTCGCTGAATTCCACCCCCTTTCCACATCCCCACCGAATTCAATGGGCGTCTGCCGACAAGACATGAACGAGTCGTAATCCTGGATTCACGAACCTGTCACGTTCGGGGTCCTAGACTCGCCCCGTTTCCGATTCCATTCGCGCGCCCATCCCGGCCTGCCAGGCCGGCGTCCTGAACCCCAGCGCTGAGACGCACGAGAGAAAAGGCGGGCGCTGTTCGTGAAGCGACGACGGGAGCCAATGCACAGCCGCCTGTCGGCGCTGAGCGCGGCGCCCGTTCGAATTCATCGCATCGACCTGGAGGTCCCGGAACATGCATCGTGTCGAACATCCGCGGAAGGGCCGTGGCTTCGTGGGGTCGTGCGGCAGTCCCTCTCGCGCGCAGATTGGCGCGATCTTCACCGCGTTGCTCCTCTCGGCGCCCCAGACTGCGAGCCCCATGCCCCCGCCGGCACCCGGGAACACCCGTGGCTTGCCCGAATCGGTGCGAGACGAGCTGCGCCAAGACCCCGGACTCTTCTACCCGCGCAAGGGGTTTCGCGACGTCGTCGAACGCCAGAAGATCCAGCGCCGCGAGCTGGTGCGAGAGCTCGAGCGCAAGGGACACTCCCGCCGCTCCGCCGAGACGATCGCCTCGTCGCGCATCACCACGACGCGTTTCTGTCCGGTGCTCTGCGGGATCTACGCCGACAAGCCCACCCCCGACTGGCCCGTGGCCGACCTCGTGGATGAGCTGTTCAGCCTCGACTACGGCGCCACCAACACGCTCGGCCAACCGGGCTCGATGCGCGAGCACTATCGCGACATGTCGTACGGCACCTTCGATCTTCAGGGAGGCGTGTTCGGATGGTTTCCCCTCGCCGAGAACGGCCTCTTCTACACGAGCGACGACAACGGCCTGGGCACCGATGCCGAGTCGGGTGAGGCCGGAGCCTTCATTCGGCACACCTTGCAAGCTGCCGACCCGACGACCGATTTCCGCATCTACGACAACGACGGTCCGGACAACGTCCCGAACTCGGGCGACGACGACGGCTACGTGGACCTCGTCATGTTCGTGCACCCCAACGAAGGCGGTGAATGCGGTGGCAGCGAGATCTGGTCGCACTCCTTCTCCTATTC
>Ga0075428_100008887_pt1 | contig 11145 bp, 7 predicted proteins | sample RhiMetdeltSRZDD2_FD_75291 | JGI IMG/M metagenome (GOLD analysis project Ga0075428, IMG submission 75291) | Populus rhizosphere microbial communities from Tennessee, USA - Rhizosphere MetaG P. deltoides SRZDD2 | ecosystem: Host-associated > Plants > Roots > Rhizosphere > Soil | place: USA... | reverse complement strand
ACGCATCCGCACTTCCCCATCGCGGTGGCCAGCGTGATGACGCCTTCCGGGGTGATCGCGGCCGGCCGTCACGGTCTCGGCGTGCTCTCGCTGGGCGCGGGGCTGCCGGGCGGGCCGGAGGCGCTGGCCAATCAGTGGAAGATCGGCGAGGAGACCGCGGCCAAGAACGGCAAGCGCATGGACCGCAAGGAGTGGCGCCTGGTCGTCAACGTCCACGTGGCCGAGGACGACGAGGAAGCGCTCCGCCAGGTCAAGCGGGCCGAGCGCCACGAGACCGTCACCTACTTCGAGGAGACGCTCGGGCGTCCGCCCGGACGCTCCGATGATCCGCTCACCGAAGGCGTGAAGATGGGCACGACCCTCGTCGGCGGCGTCGAGACGGTGGTGAAGGCCATCCAGCATCTCGAGACGCTGAGCGCCGGCGGCTTCGGCGGCCTGCTCTTCCGCGCCCACGAGTGGGCCACCCGGGAGCAGACGCTGCGGTCGTACGAGCTGTTCGCGCGCTACGTCATGCCGCGCTTCCAGGGTTCGCTCGACAGCATCCGCGGCTCGAACGAGTGGGCGCGCGGCAACCGCAAGACGATCTTCGGGCCCAACGTGGAGGCCATCAAGCGGGCCTACACCGACGCCGGCCGCGAGATTCCGGCCGAGGTCATGCAGCGCACCTCGGGTGCACGCGACGAGGGTCCCGTCCAGTCACCCTGATCCAGGAGGCCGCGATGCAGTACGGCGTGGTGATGTTTCCGACCGACTACGCGATCCGTCCCGACGAGCTTGCCCGCGCCGTCGAGTCCCGCGGCTTCGAATCCCTGTGGGTTCCCGAGCACACGCACATCCCCGCCAGCCGCAAGAGCCCGTGGCCCGGCGGCGGTCCCCTGCCCAAGGAGTACTGGCACAGCTACGACCCGTTCGTCGCGCTCGCCATGGCGGCGGCGGTGACCACGAAGCTGCGCCTGGGCACCGGCATCTGCCTCGTCATCGAGCGTGATCCGATCACGCTGGCCAAGGAAGTCGCGAGCCTCGATCACCTCTCGGGCGGCCGCGTGCTCTTCGGCATCGGCGGCGGCTGGAATGCCGAAGAAATGGAAGACCACGGCACGGCCTTCAAGACGCGCTGGCGCCGGCTGCGCGAGCAGATCCTCGCCATGAAGGAATTGTGGACGAAGGAAGAGGCCGAGTTCCACGGCGAGTTCGTGAACTTCGACAAGAGTTGGGCCCACCCCAAGCCGGCGCAGAAGCCGCATCCGCCCATCCTCATGGGCGGCGACGGCCCCACGACGTTCGACCGCGTGCTGGACTATTGCGACGGCTGGATGCCGATCGCCGGCCGCATGGGCCCCGGCCTCACCGAGAAGATCGCCACGCTGCAGCGCCGGGCGAAGGACGCCGGGCGCAAGCCGGTGCCGGTGACGGCATTCATGGTCAAGCCCGACCCCGCGTCGATCGCGCCGCTCGCCGCCGCCGGCATCGAGCGCGCGATCTTCGGTCTGCCCTCGGAAGGCCGTGAGAAGGTGCTGCCCCTGCTGGACGCTTACGCAAAGCTCGTGAAGTGACCCTGGATCCTTAAGGAGATTCGCTCATGGCGTACGACCTCGTGATCAAGAATGGAACGGTGATCGACGGATCGGGCCTGCCGCGCTTCCGGGCCGACGTCGGCGTACGCCACGGCAAGATCGTGTCGATCGGCCGGATCCGCGAGCGCGCGCGCGAAGTGGTCGACGCCGACGGTCAGGTGGTCGCGCCGGGATTCATCGACGGTCACACTCACATGGACGCGCAGATCTTCTGGGATCCGCTCGGGACGTCGTCCTGCTGGCACGGCATCACCAGCGTGGTCATGGGCAACTGCGGCTTCACGCTGGCGCCCTGCGCCGAGAAGGACAAGCATCTGGTGGTCCGTAATCTCCAGCGGGCGGAAGATATTCCGCCGGCCGCGATGGACGCGGGCATCAAGTGGAGCTGGACCACCTTCCCCGAGTTTCTCGACGTGCTCGACCGGCTGCCCAAGGGCATCAACTACTCGGGATATGTCGGACACTCCGCCCTGCGCACGTACACCATGGGCGAGCGGGCCTTCGAGGCGGGCTCGACCGAGGACGATATGCGCGCGATGGAGCGCGAGCTGCGCGACGCGCTCCGCGCCGGCGCCATGGGCTTCACGACGTCGCGCTCGCCGAGCCACGAGACGCCCGACCGCCGCCCGGTGGCCAGCCGCATGGCCAGCTGGGACGAGGTGCGTCGTCTCGTCAACGTCATGGGCGAGATGAACGCCGGCGTCTTCGAGCTGGCCGGTGAGAACGTCGATCGCGACGCCAACAATCCGGGCATCCGCGACTACCACACGCGGCTGCGCGACCTGGCCGTGGAGAGCGGACGGCCGATCACCTTCGGCGTGTTTAGCCGACGCACCTCGCCCGACACGTGGCGGAAGTACCTGGCCCTCCTCGACGAGACCGCCTCGATGGGCGGCCGAATGTTCGCTCAGTGCCACAGCCGCTCACTGAGCGCGTTGCTGTCGTTCCGCACCCAGCTGCCGTTCGATCGCCTTCCGGCCTGGAAGGAGATCCGCAAGCTGCCGCTGGAAGCGCAGAAGCAGCAGCTGCGCGACCCCGAGGTGCGTCGCCGGCTGATCGCGGCCACCGACACGAAGCCGGATGGCACCCCGCGCGGCACCGAGGCCAAGCTGGGCGACTACGACTGGATCCTCGTGTTCGACAAGGTCGAGGGCCCGCACCGCTCGGTGGCCGAGATCGCTCGCGAGCGCGGCCAGCACCCGGCCGAGGTCATGATCGACCTGGCGCTCCAGAAGAACCTCGACCTGTTCTTCCTGCAGCCCATCGCCAACGAGAACCAGGACTACGCGCTGGAGATCATGCGCCACCCGCGTACGGTCACGACGTTCTCGGACTCCGGTGCCCACGTCTCGCAGCTGATGGACTCTTCCCTGCAGACGCACCTGCTCAGCCACTGGGTGCGCGAGAAGCAGGCGTTCACCCTGGAGCAGGCGGTGCGCATGCTCACGCTGGTGCCGGCCACCTACTGGGGTTTCCCCGATCGCGGCCTGATCCGCGAGGGCATGGCGGCCGACATGGTGGTGTTCGATCCCGACACCATCGGCGCCGAGATGCCGGAAGTGGTGGACGATCTGCCGGCCGGCGCGCGTCGGCTCATCCAGCGCTGCCGCGGAATCGCGGCCACGGTGGTGAACGGCGAGGTCGTCCTGCGCGACGGCAAGCACACCGGGGCCCTGTCAGGCCAGCTGCTGCGCGGGCCGCTGGCGCGCCGGTAACGATGCCGAGCGCGCAGATCGCGTCGAAGACCGGGCCGGTCGAGCTGTACTACGAGGACACCGGACGCGGGTTTCCGCTGGTCTGGTGCCACGAGTTCGGTGGCGACTACCGCTCCTGGGAGTACCAGGTCCGGTACTTCTCGCGCCGCTATCGCGTGGTCACCTGGAACTACCGCGGGTATCCGCCGTCCGACGTCCCGAAGGACGCCGACGCGTACTCGGTCGACATCCTCGTCGAGGACCTGCGCGGGCTCCTGCAGCACCTCGGCATCAGCAAGGCCCACGTGGGCGGGCTTTCCATGGGCGGCGGCGTCGCCCTCAACTTCGGCGTCCGCTACCCCGAGATGTGCGAGAGCCTCATCATCGCCGGCGCCGGCAGCGGCACGGTGAACCGCGACGAGTTTCTGCGTAACGCCGACCGTAACGCCACGCTCTACGAGACCGAGGGTGCGGAGGCCAAGGCCCGCAACTTCGCCAGCAATCCGACGCGCCAGGGCTTCGCCGTCAAGGATCCCCGCGGCTGGACCGAATTCCTGAGGAACGTGCTCGACCACTCCGGCACCGGCTCCGCGCTCATGATGCGCGGCGTGCAGATGAAGCGGAAGACGATCTTCGAGATGGAGCCGGAGCTGCGGAAGCTGACGGTGCCGTCGCTGATCGTGGTGGGCGACCAGGACGAGCCCTGCCTGGAGCCCGGCTTGTTCATGAAGCGCACCATGCCGCACGCGGGCTTTCTCATGGTGCCCATGACCGGCCACACCGCCAACATCGAGGAGCCGGCCCTGTTCAATCAACACGTGGCGGAGTTCCTGGCGGCCGTGGAGCATGGTCGCTGGGGCACCTGGACGCGCTAGACCAAGGAGAGCGACCGATGGCCACCGAGACGACGACCTACACGCTCGATCAGTTCTTCGCCGACACCCGCGCCACGATCAAGGCCAAGGGCGTGCCCTCCGGCCTCGCCGAGGTCCGCGATCACCTGGAGAAGCTGCTCCGCAACCCCGAGCTGCTGAAGAAGCACCTGGGCGATCCGGTCCCCTACAAGGAGCGGACGACCATCGGCCACGATCCGGAGACCGACGTGCACGTGCTGGTGCACGGCCGCGAGAAGGGCAACAAGTCCTCGATCCACGATCACGGGCCGTGCTGGGTCATCTACGGCAACTACCAGAACCCCACCCGCATGCGCCGCTGGCGCCGCCTCGACGACGGCAGCAAGCCGGGCTACGCGGAGGTCGCGCTGCAGAAGGAATTCCTGAACGAGCCGGGCCAGGCCGCTGTCTTCGCCGTCGGCGACATTCACTCCATCGAGTTCGGCGACGACACGTTCTTCATCCGCGTGACCGGCGGGGACGTCGAGACCAAGCAGACGCTGAAGTTCGACGCCGAGAAGAAGACGGTCGAGGTCGCTAACCGCGCGATGGGCCAGCGCTAGGAGCGAGCGATGCGCAAGTATCACGATATCCGGCTGGACGACCAGACGATCACCACGCGCGAGCTGCACGGCGACGACATCGTCAAGGCCGGGCGCAACCTGATCGCGCGGACGCTGCTGGACCTCGGCGCGGCGACCGTCGACCCGCTGTCGCCGCAGAACCCGCTCATCTTCTCGGCCGGGCCGTTCGCGGGCTCGAGCTTCTCCAATGCGAACCGCACGAGCGTCGGCTGCCGCAGCCCGCTCACCGGGGGCATCAAGGAAGCCAACGGGGGCGGCTCCTTCTCCTACGGCCTCGGCCAGCAGGCGGTCGCCGGCTTCACCTTGCACGGAGCCTCGCCGAGCTGGGTCGTGATTCACTTCAAGAAAGACGGCGCCATCGCGTTCGACGACGCCACGCCGTACCTCGGCAAGGGCAACTTCGAGGCGGACCGGATGCTGCACGCGAAGTACGGCAAGAAGGTCACGGTGGCGCTGTGCGGCCCCGTGGGCGAGTACCAGGGCCTGCTGGCCGGCATCGCCTTCAGCGACAAGGACGGCCGCCCGTCGCGGCTGGCCGCGCGCGGTGGGGTGGGCGCGGTGATGGGCGCCAAGAAGGTCAAGGCCGTCGTCGTGGACCTCGACAAGATCCCCGCGTTCCACGAGCCCAAGAAGGTGAACGCGGCGATCAAGGACTACGCGAAGATGCTGCAGGCCGACGGCATCGTGACGAACTTCTACCAGAAGCTCGGGACGATGGGCATGGCCGACGTGCAGAATCAGATGGGCGGCCTGCCGGTGCGCAACTTCAGCGCCGGCCAGCTGACGAACACCGCCTCCGGCGAGCGGTTCAAGATGGGCGGCGACTACATCAGCGAGCTCAACAACGCCCGCGGCGGTGAGCAGACGCACGCCTGCATGCCCGGCTGCATCATCCAGTGCAGCAACATCTACGCGGACGCCTCGGGCAAGGAGATCGTCTCGCCGGTGGAGTACGAGACGCTCGGCCTGCTCGGCACCAATTGCGGTCTGAGCGATCCTGACGACCTCGCGCAGCTCAACTACGTCGCCAACGACCTGGGCGTGGATACGATCGAGACCGGCGCCATGCTGGCCGTGCTGATGGAGGCCGGCCTCGGCGCGTTCGGCGACGCCAAGTTCATGGCCGACTGCCTGGCCGAGATCGGCAAGGGCACCGAGAAGGGACGCCTGTGGGCGCAGGGCACCGCCCGGGTGGGCGAGCACTACAAGGTCAAGCGGGTGCCGGTCATCAAGAAGCAGGCGATCAGCGCCTACGACCCGCGCGTGGTCGAGGCCACCGGCATCGCCATGATGGCCACGGCCCAGGGCGCCGACCACACCGCCGGTAACCTGCCGCGGCTGAAGACGCGCGAGATGGATCTCGACACGATGATCGCCCAGAGCCTCGTCGTCCAGACCAACATCGCGGCCACGGACTCACTCGGCCTCTGCATTTTCGGACGCAGCGTGACCGAGCCCAACGTGCAGTTCATCGTGGACGCGATCAACGCGGCGCACGGGACCACCCTGACCACCGACTTCTTCCCGGCGCTCGGCCGGGAGACGCTGCGACTCGAGCGAGAATTCAATCGGCGGGCCGGGTTCACGGCCAAGGACGACGAGCTTCCCGCCTTCTTCTACGCCGAGACATTGCCGCCCACCAACCACGTGGCCCGCTTCCACGGCTCCGACGTCCACGACATGTACGAGCGGCTGCCGGCCTGAGCGGCGTCGCTCACGCCTGTCGCGCCAGCGCGTGAGCGATCGTCGCGATCACTCGTCGGCTACCGCTCGAGCGTCTTGTGCCACTCGTGAATCGCTTCGAGAACACCGCCGGCAATGCGCGGCGATGGCGCTATCTCGACGGCAACGCGAACGCGACGACAGAGTCACCTCGCGTCGTGCCCATCTTGCCGTGCCCACCGGCGGCGATGACGACGTACTGACGGCCGTTCGGTAGGCGGTACGTCATCGGCGTCGCCTGGCCGCCGGCGGGGAGACGGCCCTTCCAGAGCTCGCGGCCGGATTCGACGTCGAAGGCGCGCAGATAGTTGTCCATGGCGGCGCCGATGAAGATCAACCCGCCGGCGGTGATGATCGGTCCGCCGAGGTTGGGCGTGCCGGAGCCGACCGTGATGGGCAGGAAGATCTTCGAGGCGACGAGGTCTCGCGTGGTGCCGAGCGGGACCTCCCAGATCGTTTTCCCGGTCAGCAGCGAGATGGCGACGAGCGTGCCGAACGGCGGCGGGGTGCACGGCAGGCCCAGCGGGGAGAGCAGGATCCGACGGCGCATCACGTAGGGCGTACCGCGCATGGGTGCGTACTCCCAGCCGGCCTCGTTGCGCGAAGGATCGTGACGCTCGCGCGGAATCAGCTGGACCAGCGCGGCCAGGCGATTGACGGGCACGACGACGATCTGGCGCGCGGGATCGAAGGCCACCCCACCCCAGTGGGCCCCGCCGATGTTCGAAGGCGTGACCAGCGTGACGTCGAGGCCGGGGGGCGTGAAGACGCCATCGTAGTGGGCGCCGTCGATGGCTTCGCGGCAGCGCCGCCGGTCCAGCGGGCTGAGCCCCCAGGCGTCGTCGGGCGAGAGGTGCTGCAGCCCTAACGACGGCAGCGAGGAGAACGGCTGAGTCGGCGACACCGTCTCCCCGGCGACGGCCCGGGCGGGCACCGGGCGCTCCTGCACCGGGAAGATCGGGACGCCCGTCTCCCGGTGCAGGACGAAGAGCTGGCCGGTCTTGGTGGCCTGCACGACGGCCGGGATCTCGCGGCCGTCGCGCCGCACCACCACCAGCGAGGGCTGCGCCTGGACGTCGTAGTCCCAGAGATCGTGGTGCACGACCTGGAAGTGCCACACGCGCGCGCCGGTGGACGCGCGCAGCGCCACGATCGAGTTCGCGTACAGGTTGGCGCCGAGCCGCTCGCCCCCGTAGTAGTCGGGGCTCGGGCTGCTGGTCGGGATCACGACCAGGTCGCGCTCGACATCGGCGGCGATCGGCGCCCACGCGTTGGCCGCGCCGGTAGCGTGGGCCACCGGCCCGTTCCAGGTCGTCCAGGCCGGATCACTGGCCGTACGGGGGATCGGATCCCACGACCAGCGCAGCGCGCCGGTGCGCGCGTCGAAGGCGCGGATCTCGCCGCTGGCCAGGTCGGTCCGGCCGTTGTCGGAGACGCTCGATCCGATCACGACGACGCCGTTGACGACGGCCGGCGGTGAGGTCATCCCGTACTCGCCGTCGGACTGCGGCGGGTTGCGGAGTCCGGTCCGGAGATTCACCGTCCCCTGCTCGCCGAAGTCGGCGCACGTCCGGCCGGTCCGGGCATCGAGCGCGATCAGCCGCGCGTCCATCGCCGCGAGGAAGATGCGGCGACGGCACGGCGCGCCCTCGGCGGCGCCGGGATCGAGCCACGCCGACACGCCGCGGCTGGTGAAGTCGCCGAAGGGGGTCTGGGGATTGACCTGCGCGTCGAACCGCCAGCGCTCGGTGCCGGTGGCAGGATCGAGGGCGAAGACCTTGCCGAGCGGCGTGGAGAGATAGAGCGTGCCGTCGACGAGGATCGGTGTGGCCTCGAAGGCGGTCGGGCGCCGGGTCGGCGCCGCCTGCGGCGTCTCGCCGGTGCGGAACGTCCACGCCACGACCATCGAGGTGACGTTGTCGCGCGTGACCTCGGCCAGCGGCGAGAAGCGAGCGCCCAACGCATCCCCGCCGTAGGCCGTCCACTCGGCGGTGGCGGCGCCCGGAGCGGGCGTCGCCGCATCCGCGGGGCCCGGCGACTCACTGGAGCACCCGGCGCCGAGCAGCGCCAGCACGATCGCCAGCGCCGTGAGCGTAGCCCGCCGCGGCCTGCTCACCAGGCCGTTTGGTACCCCGCGAAGACGCTGGGGATGCGTTGAATGTCCCGCACCACGTCGGACGGGACGTCCTGGTGCATGCCGTAGCCCCCCGAGATCGCCACCGCGTCCGCTGCACCGCCGAACCGGCTCTCGATCTCCCGGGCGATCCGTCCGTGCGGGCCGACCGCGGCGAAGAGCCGCACCACGTCGTCGGAGATCTCGGCGGTCATCTGCTCCCACTGCCCGGCCTTGGACATGATATTGAGCTTCCGCCCGAGCTCGCCCAGGCCGTGCACCTCGAGCACCGGCCAGTAGGCGGGCGTGGAGCCGTAGAACGCCACTCGCGAGCGGACCCACTCGACCATACGCGCCACCGCGGCCTCGTCCGGGCCGGTGGCGATGAAGCCGCCCCCCGAAATCTCGAAGTGCTCACGCGCACGACCGCTCCGGGCCATGCCGGCCTGAAGCTGCGGCAGCACGACCTCGTCGACGTAGCGGCGGGTGCAGAAGGGGTGCAGGCGGACGCCGTCGCACACCTCGCCGGCCAGCCGGAGCATGGCCGGTCCCACCGCGGCGATGGTGACCGGTACCATGGGCCGGCCGGTAGAGCGCGGCGTGAAGTTCGGCGTCATCAGCGTGAAGTGGTAGTGCTGGCCACGGTAGTCCAGCTTGGCGCCGGTCTGCCACGCCCGCCAGATCGCGCGCAGGGCCTCGACGTACTCGCGCAGCCGCGGCGCCGGCGCGCTCCACGGCACGCTGAAGCGGTTCTCGTTGTGGGCGCGGATCTGCGAGCCCAGACCGAGCACGAACCGTCCGCGCGAGGCCACTTGCAGGTCCCAGGCGGCGTTGGCCACCGCCATCGGGCTTCGCGCGAAGGCGATGGCAATGCCAGTGTGCAGCTCGACGCACGCGGTGGCGACGGCGGCCACGCCCAGCGCCAGGAACGGCTCGTTGCGATTCTCCATCGTCACGACGCCGTCGTAACCGGCCGCCTCGGCCGCCACCGCCGCCGCCCGGGCGTCGTGCAGATCGTCCTGGGGCAGCGGCGTCAGCAGGCGCATCGCGTCACTTCCGCTTGAGCTTCACCTCTTCGAGCGGCGCCGACCACGGGTATGGATCGATGAGCAGCAGCGCCGGATCCTCGACGCGCGGGCCCACGCCGCTGGCCCAGATGTAGTCGTAGATCGAGGCGAAGCGTACGCGGTCGTAGATCATCTGCTGGATCTGGTGGAGCATCGCCTGGCGCTTCTTCTTGTCGGTCTCCCGGGTCTGCTGGCGGTACAACGCCTCGATGTCCGGATAGGCACCGTAGGCGTAGGCCCCCTCGCTCGGCACGATCTCCGACAGGCGCGAGGACGCGTTGCCGTAGACCGCGTTCACGCACATGCACACCCCGCGCAGCTTCTTGGTGCCCAGCGCTGCGTAGAAGGCCGCCCGCTCCATGGTCGGAATCCGCGTCCTGATCCCCACCGCCCCGAGGTAGGTGCCGACCGCCTCGGCCGTCGAGGTATAGGGCGGCCAGGGATGCAGATCGCCGCCGTCGAAGCCGTTCGCGTACCCCGCCTCGGCCAGCAGCTTCTTGGCCCGGGCGGGATCGTAGGGATGCGGCTCCAGCGGCAGCGCGAACTCGAACGACCGGGGCACGACGCTGCCATTCGGCTTGGAGGCGCCGAGGGTCTCGGCCTCGCTGATCGCCTTGCGGTCGATGGCGAGGCTCGCGGCCAGCCGCACGCGCTGATCGCTCCACGGCGACTTCGGGTCCCACTGCTCGAGGAAGTCGAGGTAGACAGTCCCGATCCCGCCCGAGAACGCGACCTTCAGATTCGGATCGCGCTTCACCTCCTGAGCCTGCGGCGTGTCGAGCAGGTACGCCAGATCCACCTCACCGCGCTTGAGCATGGCCAGCCGGGTGGTGGATTCCGGGACGCTCTTGAAGACCAGGCGCTTGACGCTCGGCATCTTGCGCCAGTAGCCCTCGTAGGCCTCCATCACCAGCTCGACGCCCGGCTGGTGGCTCACGAACTTGTACGGCCCCAGGCCGATCGGATGCTTCCGGAAGCCGTCGGGTCCCACCTGCTCCACGTACTTCTTCGGCACCACCCAGCCCGCGCCGGAGACGAACGTCCCGTAGAACGCCATGAAGTCGGGCCACGGCTCGTGCAGCGTGAAGCGGACCCGGTAGGGGCCCGCCACGGTCACCTCCTTGACCTTCTCTTTCAGGGCCTTGCTCTTGGCGCGCTCGAAGCTGAACTTCACGTCCTCGCTGGTGAACGGGTCGCCATTGTGGAACTTCACGCCCTCCCGCAGCTTGAATTCGTAGGTGCGCTGATCGGGGCTGACCGTCCACGATTCGGCCAGGCTCGGGGTCAGGTGGTTGCCCGGCATCGGCTTCACCAGCGCGTCGTGCATGGCATAGAGCACCCAGAACGGCGTGAGCACGCCGACGACGTCGCCCGGATCGAACCACGCCGGCACCAGCGAGACGTAGAGCGCCCACCGCATCTCGCCCTCCGGCTTGGGCGCCTGGCCAGCCGCCGGGCCAATCCCGCCGACGATAACGAACGCGAACAGCAGACAACC
>Ga0075428_100008885_pt1 | contig 11148 bp, 12 predicted proteins | sample RhiMetdeltSRZDD2_FD_75291 | JGI IMG/M metagenome (GOLD analysis project Ga0075428, IMG submission 75291) | Populus rhizosphere microbial communities from Tennessee, USA - Rhizosphere MetaG P. deltoides SRZDD2 | ecosystem: Host-associated > Plants > Roots > Rhizosphere > Soil | place: USA... | reverse complement strand
CTCAGCATCTCGCAACCGAAACCGTGCGCGCTTCACTTCCACGGGCACGCCACTCTGAAACACCAGTTCAACGCGTAATGGCAACACGCCGCCCAGCGGCAGGTTCGCTTCAAACAGTTCCTGACTCTCTTCGTCCGTAAGCAAAGGCGCCACGCGAATTGTCACGCCGCCCGCATCAGCACTGCGCGTGTTTGCCGGTAATGGAGGCAGAGATGTAACGGGTTTGACCTTGAACAGTGAACCCGAGCATGACGTCGATAGAAGAACCGTTACTAGAATGAGTGCGAGTCGGGTCATGGACTCAATTTAGCACTATGTTACTATCTCGCCAAAACCATGATTAGACCGTTTCGAGGGGTTCACCCGCAGATTCACCCAACCGCGTATGTCGAACCCAGTGCTCAGGTTATAGGTGACGTACACCTCGGTGAAGAGGCTTCGATCTGGTGCAACTGCACGATTCGCGGCGATATTCATTACATTCGCATCGGCGACCGGTCCAACGTCCAGGACAATTCGGTGATTCACGTGCGTCATGGATCGCATCCGACGATTCTCGAGGCGGAAGTGACGGTTGGACATAGCGCGACACTGCACGGGTGTTACGTCGAGCAAGGATGCTTGATCGGCATCGGCTCGATTCTGCTCGATGATGTGCGCATCGGAGCGAGGTCGCTTGTTGCCGCAGGTTCGCTTGTCAGTCCGGGGACAGTCATCCCGCCGAGGTCGCTGGTGATGGGATTTCCGGCGAGAGTAAAGCGCCCGCTGACTGATGAAGAGGTCTCAAACCTGGAACTGTTTTGGAAGAACTATGTTGAATACACTCGTGAGTATCGACAAGAGATGTCGCTCTGATGCCGTCAGCTAAGACACAACCAGCGCGCGGCATGCGCGACTTTCTACCCGAAGACGTTCGCAAGCGCGAATACGTTATACGTGTGATCAAGGAGGTCTACGAGCGCTACGGTTTTGAGCCGCTGGAGACGCCGGCAGCGGAAAACATCGAAACGCTGATGGGGAAGTATGGTGATGAAGGTAATCAACTCATCTTCAAAATTCTCAAGCGCGGTGTGCATGAGGGAAGTGGTGAAGCCGATCTCGCATTGCGTTATGACCTGACGGTGCCGCTCGCGCGCGTCGTTGCAGAATATCGCGACAAGCTGCCGAAGTTTTTCAAGCGTTACCAGATTCAACCGGTGTGGCGCGCGGATCGGCCCGCACGCGGCAGGTTTCGCGAGTTTTACCAGTGCGATGTCGACGTGCTTGGCTCGCGTTCGATGATTGTCGAAGCGGAGATTTGCGGCGCGGCAAGTGAAGTCTTAACGAAGCTCGGCTTCAACGATTTTTGTCTGCGACTGAATCATAGGATGGCATTGACGGGAATTCTCGGCGTCGCTGGTGTGGCGTTGGAAAAACATGACGCCGCGCTGATCGCTCTCGACAAGCTGGACAAGATCGGCGCCGATGGAGTTAAGAATGAGTTTGCGACACGTGGCATCGACAAGGTGGTGGGCGACCGTTTCCTCTCATTCTTTTCAGACTTGAGCTCGCTGGAAAAAGCCGCGGATATTGCTGCTGAAGACAAACGCGTGCAAGCCCTGAACAAGGCCGTGCTCGGACGCATTGTCGAGTTTGTGAAAGACAATGAATTGGGCGCGAAAGGCGTCGATGAGCTGCAATCGATTCTTGATTATGCGGACACGATGGGAATTTCGAATCGTGTGAAGATCGATCCGACACTCGCTCGTGGACTTTCGTACTACACCGGCGCGATTATGGAGATCAACGTGAAGGATCTTGCCGGCAGTCTCGGCGGTGGCGGGCGTTACGACAATCTGGTAGGAATGTTTTTGGGCCAGAACATTCCCGCGTGTGGTTTTTCACTCGGGCTCGAAAGAATCCTGGTCGTGATGAGCGAGAGGAATATGTTTCCCGCTCGCGTTGCTTCAGCGCCCGCGGATGTGATGGTGGCGATTTGGAATGAGCTCTCGATTGGCGACTCCATCGCGTTGGCGCAGGAGCTGAGAGCGGCCGGTTTGCGAGTTGATTTGTATCCTGAGGCTGATAAGCTCGGTAAACAGTTTAAGTATGCGTCGTCAATCAATGTCCCGTTTGTCGCGGTGTTAGGTGAAGAAGAAGTTAAAAAGGGACAGGTGGCAGTGAAAGACATGCGCTCCGGTGAGCAACACGAAGTGAAGCGCGGCGAGGTGGCTGAGTTCATCAAACACGCTTTATCGACTTCACAGGATTTACAAGATTTAGAGGATTAACATGTCAAGCGAAGCAATTGTTCAGAACTATTTCGAGGATGCGCTTTCGGCGTTGAGGGCTTACAAGAAACTTACTGAAAAAGCGATCGCGCAAATGCAGGATGAAGAGTTTTTTGTAACTCTCGACGAGGAGTCGAACAGCGTTGCCGTGATCATGAAGCACATGGCCGGCAACATGATCTCTCGTTGGACCGACTTTCTAACTTCCGACGGAGAGAAACCAAATCGCAATCGCGACATGGAGTTCGTGATCGAGTCAGAGACCACCAAAAACGACGTGCTCGCCTACTGGGAACGCGGCTGGGCGAGCGTCTTCGAAGCGCTGGAGCCTCTGCGTCCTGAAGACTTTGAAAAGAAGGTCATGATTCGTGGTGAGGAGCACACGATCGTACAGGCGATCAATCGCCAGCTCATGCACTACGCTTATCACGTCGGCCAGATCGTGTTTCTTGCGAAGCACTTCCGATCAGCGGAGTGGAAGTCACTGAGTATTCCGCGAAATCGATCGGCGGAGTTTAATGCTCACCTGAAAAACCAGCCGGGTGTTGCCGATCGAGAGAAGCAGTTTGATGCCGCCGCCGGTTTCTTCGCCCAACCGCCGGAGAAGAAATGAACGCCGCGATTCATCACGTGAACGTAACGGTTCCGAGAGCGCTCGAAGCCACTGCGAAGCACTTCTACGGCGTTGTGATGGGTTTGCAGGAGGTGCCGAAGCCTGAGGCGTCGCGTGGACGTGGTGGAGCGTGGTATCAACTCGGTCCGATCCAGCTTCACCTCTCGATTGAAGATGGCTTGGGGGAGAATTGCACTAGCAAGCGGCACGTTTGTTACACGGTCAGCGATCTGACCGAAGCTGAAAAGAAGTTTCGAGATGCGGGTGTCGAGATCATTCCCGACGACATTCCCACGCCCGGCTGGTCGCGATTTTACGTTCGCGACCCCGGAGGAAATCGATTGGAGATTGCACAGGCGATTTGAGCATGTTGGATAACCTCGGAAATTTGGAACGCACGCACTCGTGTGGAGATCTGCGTGCCGGCGACATCGGTAAGCAGGTGGTGCTGATGGGATGGGTCGCGAGGCGTCGCGACTTTGGTGAACTCACGTTTGTCGATCTTCGCGATCGATCGGGTATCACGCAGGTCGTCTTTAACGCTGAGCTCGCGCCGGAAGCGCACGCAAAGGCGAAAGACTTGCGCGGCGAGTACGTGATTGCTGTTACCGGCACAGTCGTCGAGCGTGCTGAGAACACACGCAATCCCAAGCTCGCTACCGGCGACGTGGAGGTTCACGCACAGGAAATCCTGATCCTCAACGACGCGCGCACTCCTCCGTTTCAACTCGACGCGGGACCGGGTTCGGTCGCAAGCGAAGACCTGCGTTTGAAGTATCGCTATCTCGATCTGCGCCGTCCGTTGTTGCAGGCAAACCTGCACCTTCGTCATCGCGTAGTCAACGAAATCCGTCGGTACATGACAGAGAAGGGGTTTACTGAAATCGAAACTCCGATTCTGATCAAGTCGACTCCGGAAGGCGCACGTGACTACATCGTTCCTTCGCGGATTTTTCCCGGGAAATTCTTCGCGCTGCCGCAGTCGCCACAGCTCTTCAAGCAGTTGTGCATGATTGGCGGTCTGGATAAGTACTTTCAGATCGCACACTGTTTTCGCGACGAAGATCTCCGCGCCGATCGACAGCCGGAGTTCACGCAGCTCGACGTCGAGATGAGCTTTGCCACGCTCGATCAGATTTACACGTTGATCGAAGGTCTCTTTGCCTCGGTCTTCAAATTGATAGACGTCAACTTGCCGGTGCCGTTTCCGCGCTTCAGTTTCGCGGACGTGATGAATCGTTTCGGTTCCGACAAGCCTGACCTGCGAATCCAGGGCCTCGAGTTACAGGATCTCGCACAGGCAGTAGAAGGCACAGAGTTCCAGCCGTTCGCATCAGCGTTGTCTTCGGGTGGACAAGTCAAAGGTTTGGTTATATCCGGTGGCGCAAATCTCTCGCGCAAAACGCTCGATGAGTTGCAGGAGTTTGCGAAGCGTTACGGCGCCGGCGCAGTCGCATGGATCAAGTTGGGTGATGAGATCACATCATCGTTGCTGAAAGCTCTGGGCGCGGATGTCGTCCGAAGGATGGCGGATGTTGCTGGCGCGAAAAAAGGCGACGCGGTTTTGATCGTGTCAGGCAAGCCGAAGATCGTCGCAGCAAGTTTAGGCGCACTGCGAAACGAAGTTGCGAAACGAGAGAACCTGATCCCAGCGAACGTGTACGCGCCGCTTTGGGTGACCGACTTTCCGATGTTCGAGTTTCACGAAGAAGACGGTCGTTACTATTCAATGCATCACCCGTTCACATCTCCAGTCGACGAAGATCTGCATTTACTGGAGCGAGCGGTTGAAGGTGGCGAGACAGACTTGCTGGCGCAGATCCGGACCAAAGCCTACGACCCTGTTATCAACGGTGTTGAGATGGCGAGTGGATCGATTCGTATTCACCGCCGCGACGTGCAGCGTCTTGTCTTCAAAGCATTGGGAATGACGACGGAAGAAGCGCGCGAGCGGTTTGGGTTCTTCCTCGATGCCCTCGAATATGGAACACCACCACACGGCGGCATCGCCCCCGGAATCGATCGACTGATGATGGTCTTAGCCGGCACGGACAACATGCGAGACGTGATCGCGTTTCCCAAAACGGCCTCGGCAGCAGACCTCATGATTGACGCGCCTGGAGAAGTCGATCCCAAACAGTTGGAAGAACTGCACCTGCGAGTCGTGCAAGACTGATCATGCCGCCGATTCAACTCCGCCGCGAACATGTGGAAGCAATGATTGCCCACGCTCGCGAGACCGCTCCTGAGGAGTGTTGCGGATTGATCGGCGGAATCGAAACACAGGCTGCAAGTCTTTACCCGCTTCGCAACGTCACACTAAATCCCGAATCAGCATACGAGGCGGCCCCCGAGGAGCTTTTCGCAGCCCAACGCCAGATGCGCGAACGCGGGGAAGGCCTGCTCGCCATCTACCATTCCCACCCCAGAGCGGCCGATCCGAGCCCGTCTGAGACCGACGTCCGGCTCGCCTACTACCCTTCAGCTAAATACCTGATCATCGGTCTCGGCGGTATTGAGGCCGTTATAAAGGCGTTTTCGATCTCCGAGCGAGAGCAGCGGTGGGAACAGGTTGAGTATGAGATCGCAGACTAGTAACATTAGAGACCGGAGGCAGGGACACGGAGCAGGAGCAGTAAGAACCTGCTCCTGACACTGATGGAGACGAAGAAGAGCAAATACGACACTAACCCCCTCGACCCCGACGTCGAGCGTAAAGCTGAGGAATCCTGGGGTGAAGGTCGCGGTGGGTCGACGCAGGAGGTAAGGGGCGCCACGCGTGAAATGGGCCAATCGCCCAACGAGCAGGCGCGGCAAAACGTTTATTCAGAAGCGCCGACACGTCGCTATGACAATCCCCCGCTGGAAGCTCCATACCCGTCAGTCTTCGTGCCCCCCACGTACTCACCTCCGGCTCAATATCAGCCCGGAAAGAACATCTACCAGGCTCCTCTACCTGGGGTCCCAACATCCAGACCTGTTCTCGGCATCGGCATACCCGAGAAGTGGGCGGTGATGCTGCCCTATGCGCCTTTTTACCTTGGGCTCATCGTTTCGCTGCTCGAGTTATTTCTGGTGCCCCGCAAGGAACTGAAGGTACGCTTTCATGCGTCGCAGGCGCTGGCTCTTCACATTGCTATTTTGATAGTTCATACGTTATTTGGCGTGATCAGCACCATTACCGACAGCTCGCTGGGCGGCACGGTTTTCAAACTGGCAGCCTTTGTATTTCTGATTATCTCGATGATTCGCGTGTGGAAGGGAGAGCCCCATCGAATTGCTCCGCTTTCGGAACCCGCGCAATGGTTTAACGAACACATCGAGCCTCGCAATCAGGGGTGATTCCCGACAACTGGCATTTTCATTGCATTACTCTCCCGACAGGTCGGTTAGTCGGTTAATTAGGCGAAATTCACGAAGTAAAACCGGTCTTTAGGGGCTGTAAGCGCGTTTCGATTTGGTGCATGGAGCCCGTAAATGGAATGCGTATCGGAGGTAAACGATGATTAGCAAATTGGTGTTTAAACGAAAAATTTTGGTGGCGTGGATAACGCTCGTCGCCGTCAGCGTGATGCCGTTGTCCGTTTTAGCGCAGACGCAGATCAAGTATCACAGCAATAAGTACAGCGTCCAGGACGATGTCCAACTGGGACGGGAAGCTGCCCGACAAGCGGAGTCGCAGTTTCCGCTGCTCCGAGATTCTCAAGTCCAGAGCTATGTCGAGGATGTCGGACGCAGGCTCGTCACTGCGATTCCTTCTCAATTTCAACATTCCGAATTTCAGTACTATTTCAAAGTCGTCAATGCGCGTGACATCAACGCCTTTGCGCTTCCCGGTGGTCCAATGTACGTCAACCGCGGAATGATCGAACAGGCGCGCACTGAAGGCGAAATGGCCGGAGTGATGGCCCACGAGATCAGTCACGTAGCTTTGCGTCACGGTACGGCGCAGGCGACTAAAGGCCAGAAGTACGGTTTGCTCGCGGGCATTGCCGGCATCGCAGGAACGATCTTCGGTGGTCCTGGTGTGGGCCAACTGGCCCAGGCGCCGTTCGCGGTCTATCTCTTGAAATTCAGTCGTGAATATGAAACTGAAGCCGACGTGCTGGGCGCTCAGATCCTGGCGCGCGCCGGATACGACCCGCGCGATCTCGCGAACATGTTTCGCACTCTCGAGCAACAGGGCGGCGGCGGTGGTGGCGGCTTCTTGAGTGACCACCCGAGTCCGAGCGATCGTTATGCGCGCATCAACCGCGAAGCGCAGATGCTACAGGTGAATGCAGGCATGCGCGATTCGCGCGAGTTTGCTCGCATTCAACAAAAACTGCGCGGGTACGGCACTGCACCAACAATGGCCGAGATACAACGCAGCGGACAGCGTTATCCTGTAGGTGAGAACACAGGCAACAACTACCCGAACAATCCGCCGACCGGACGTGTTCAGTATCCGTCATCGCGCTTCCAGACGGTTTCAATCTTCAATGGCGGCGTGCAAGTGAGTGTTCCCAGCAACTGGCGCGAGGTCAATGAAGGAAATGCAGTCTGGTTTGTACCGGAAGGTGGGTACGGCCAAATCAACGGTCAGCCTGTTTTCACGCATGGAGCGAGTTTCGGTGTTTACCAGAACAGCAACCGCAATTTGCAGCGTGCAACTGAGGAACTGGTAAACAGTTTTGCACAGGGAAACAACAATATGCGTGTGACTGGTGGTCAGCAGCGAACCACGATGTCAGGGCGTACCGCGCTGTTTACGACGCTGAGTAACGTCAACGAAGCTACGGGACGTCCGGAGAATGTGAGACTGATCACGACGCAACTGCGAGACGGGCAAGTGTTCTACATGATTGCCGTTGCGCCACAGAACGAACGCAACTTTGAGAATGCGTTTGAGACGATCCTGAGATCGATCCGGCTCAACGACTAGCGAAACCCAGCCACAGATTACGCGGATTTATCTGTGTAATCTGTGGCTTTCTTTGCCTCCTGCCACAACTCCTCAAGCTCATCAATCGACGTTTCGTCAAACGCCCGTCTACGTTCGTGTAGTGCGTTCTCGATGTACTCGAACCGCCGGCGAAACTTTCGATTAGTCAACTTCAAAGCTGCTTCCGGTTCAACCTGCATGTGCCTCGCGATGTTAGTTGCGGCGAACAGCAGATCGCCGATCTCTTCTCTCACGCGAGCGTGGTTCGCTTCGTCCTTGAGTGCTGAATGATCCTTGATCGCCGCACGCAGCTCCTCGATCTCTTCCTGCAACTTGTCGAAAATGTCGTCGACGGATTTCCAGTCAAAACCTACACGGGCTGCTTTCGTCGAGAGTTGATGTGCCTCCATCAGCGCAGGCGCTTTCGACGAAACGCCGGTCAGCAGTGACGCGTTCGTGTCTTCAGTTTTTCCTGCGGCCCGTCGTTCCTCCGCCTTCATTGTTTCCCAGTTCATCAACACCGTTGCCGCATCTTCCGCAGTGACGTCTCCGAACACGTGCGGATGACGGCGAACCATCTTGTTGTGAATCGCACTGGTGACGTCGTCGATCGTGAACTCGCCGCGCTCCTTCGCGACCTGCGCGTAAAAGACTATCTGAAACAGCAGGTCGCCCAGCTCGTCGCACAATTCCGCGGGACGGCCTTCGCGCGCGTCTTCCACCGCTTCGAAAGCTTCGTATGCCTCTTCAAGAAGCATCGGAGCGAGCGTGGCGTACGTCTGTTCGCGGTCCCATGGACAGCCGTTTGGCGAGCGCAACCGATCCATCAAAGCTACTAAATCGTTGAATGTGGCAGGCATGGAGGTAGTCTAAAGTTTATGGTTTAATAACGCCATGGACGAGGATCAACCGACTTTTAAAGTTACTGACCGGAGACTGTTTAATTCGGACGGCAGCCCGAGAGATCTGCCTCCTGAAGAGAAGCCTGAACCTAAGGCGGTACCGGCGCCCGAGCCTGCTGCGGCCGCAGCAGCAGCCGAACCAGCGGTAGCGGAAACCGCCGCCGCGACTGACGCCGAAACATTTCCAGAGCCAGAGCAAGAGCCTGAGGAAGAGTTCAGCGCGGAAGACCTTGCGGACGCGCGCGATCCCGCAAGCTTCATGAGCTTTGTGATGTCAATCGCATCGAATGCTGCCTCCGCGCTCGGGATGTTGGAACATCCCGTCACGCACCAGCGCGAAGTCGACGTCGACCTGGGTAAACACTGGATCGATGTGCTCGGTATGCTCGAAAAGAAGACTGCAGGCAACCTGACACCTCAGGAGAAACGAATGATCGAGGGCCTGCTGGCGGATCTGCGGATGCAATACGTGTCGCTGGTTAATTCGCCGCAGCAGGCGCGCAAGTTTACCGGCAGCGACATCACTGGGGGGAGATGAAACTCACCTTCCTAGGCACCGGAACCTCCACGGGCGTCCCATCAATCGGTTGTGAATGTGAGACCTGCACATCAGACGACCCTCGCGACAAGCGTCTGAGAGTTTCAGTCATCATCGAACATGCCGGACGCACAGTGCTGGTCGACACGTCTGCTGATTTTCGACAGCAGGCGCTGCGGTTCGGATTGAAAAATCTCGACGCGGTGCTAATCACCCACTGTCACGCGGATCATATTTTTGGTCTCGACGACATCAGACCGCTGAACTTTCGCTTTGGTGCGCTCAGCGTGTTTGCAAACGAGCGCGCTTGGGTCGATATCAAACGGATATTCAAGTACATCTTTGAACCTTCGCATTTCGGTGGCGGTTTGCCGGAAGTGATTCCAAACACTGTCACGCCGGGCGGAAGCTTTTGCATCGGCAGCGAACTGATTATAACGCCCTTGGAAGTGATTCACGGTCGACTCCCCGTGATCGCTTATCGCTTCAACGACTTTGCATATCTCACCGATCTCAGCGAGATCCCGCGTGAGACACGCGACGCCTTACGAGGTTTGGACGTGCTTGTGCTCGATTGCCTGCGCTTCCGCCAACACCCGACACACCTGTGGGTCGATAAAGCGCTCGAGTACGTCGATGAGTTGAAACCGCGTCGCACTTTCTTTACTCATATTGCCCACGACATCAAACACGAGCGAGACTCAGCCAGACTCCCGGCGGGCGTCGAGTTCGCTTACGACGGATTGGTTGTCGAGTGATGCGTCTCTTTCACGGAACTGACAACGCGGACATTCAACGGCCGACGGTGCTCACGCTCGGCGTTTTTGATGGTCTGCATCTTGGTCATCAGTTGATCATGAGCACGGTTGTCGAGAGAGCGCGTGCGGTCGGTGCGGTGCCGACTGTCATTACTTTCGATCCTCATCCGCGTGCTGTCCTGCATCCCGAATCAGCGCCGCCGTTACTTCAGACGTTCGACCAGAAGATCGAAGGCTTTGGTGTGCTTGGAATCGAACAGACGATCGTGGTGCGTTTCACGGAAGAGTTTTCGAGGATTCGTGCTGCTGATTTTCTCAGCGATGTAGTCATCGATCGTTTGCATGCGAAAGAGGTTTATCTGGGGAAGGGGTTCGCGTTTGGTCACAACCGCGAAGGAAACATAGAACTGCTCCAGCGCGTCGGTGGCGAGCTCGGCTTTGTGGCAGGTGAAGTGCCGGAGGTCACGCTGCGTGGCAGTCGCGTCAGCTCCAGCAGGATTCGCGAACTGCTGGCGTGTGGGCATGTGAACCGCGCGCGACGTATGTTGGGCCGTCCGTATGGTGTCGAAGGGCGCGTGGAGCGGGGCTCGGAGCGCGGTCATCAGCTCGGTTTTCCGACGGCCAACCTGCACCCACACAACCGCGTCATACCTCGGAATGGTGTTTACGTGACGGGGACTTTGATAGAAGGACAATGGCGACGAAGCGTAACAAATGTGGGACTCAGACCGACGTTTGGCGATGCGTCGGAACCTTCGGTCGAGACCTTCGTAATGAACTGGGACGGCGATCTTTACGGCGATGTTGTGCGCGTCCGTTTCTTGTATCGCCTGCGTGACGAGCGGAAGTTTAGCTCAATTGACCAATTGAAATCGCAGATTGCGAGAGATGTGCAGCGCGCGAATAATTACTTCGAGCGAGCGGGCACGAAGCACATGCTCTCGGTAATATAAATAAGAATGGCAACGAATCAATCACTTGTTAAGAGAACAGAATCGAATGGAAACGGCCTGCAAGCCGCTGCGCCGCAGGTACACAAGCCGGCGGCACAGGTTCCGCCTCTGACGGAAGAGTTGGTCGATCAGCTTCTGGCCGGACGCGGGTTTCGTGGTTGGTTGCGCGCCGCGAGAGTCGCGCGCGTGC
>Ga0075428_100008883_pt1 | contig 11150 bp, 15 predicted proteins | sample RhiMetdeltSRZDD2_FD_75291 | JGI IMG/M metagenome (GOLD analysis project Ga0075428, IMG submission 75291) | Populus rhizosphere microbial communities from Tennessee, USA - Rhizosphere MetaG P. deltoides SRZDD2 | ecosystem: Host-associated > Plants > Roots > Rhizosphere > Soil | place: USA... | reverse complement strand
GAAGTCCTGCTTGCTCAGTGGCCGGAGGCGGGGATCGAGGTCGGCCACCGCCGGGTGCAGCTCCGTCATGCCGGTGTCGACCAGCACGCGCGCATCGGGATGGTCGATGACGTGCACGTACACCGGCATCCGCTCGCCCTCGGCGAGCAGGTCGGCAACGCGGACTGGCGTGATGGTGATCGATGCGGGGACGTTCATCGTGTACCGAGCACCGCGGTGGTGGTTGGTAGGTGAGTCATGGTGACCTCCTTTATCGGTACTGGCTGACGACGCCCGGTGGACCCTCAGCGCGCGCCCACACCCCGCTCAGAGGACGTGGGCATCGACGGCGGTGTGGCGTCGGCCAAGGAGGCAGCGGTGCACATCGTCGAGCCCTGAGGTTTGGGCGGAGCGAGGTGGCCCGGGTTCTTGTGGTCCGGGCGTCTCGCTGGGGTCGAGCTCGCTATGAGGGTCCGGGTCCGGCTAAGCGTCGATGTTGAGCATTTCGGCGGGGATGCCGGGGGCTTGGATCTGTCGCCAGATCGTGTGCCAGTGGGGCACTTCGTGGTAGCGGCGCAGTTCGGCGAGGCCGGCGAGCCAGCCGGCCCAGCCGGGGTAGGGCGGGTTGTCGGGGTCGAACCCGCTTTGCACGATGGTGAGCCGGGTGCGGCCGTCTGTGCCGTCGAGCTCCCAGGTGGTGGTTTCGCCGTCGGCGAAGCGCAGTGTTGCTTTGTGGCCTGGTTCGAACTCGACGAACTTGATGCCTCCGGGGTCGAGGTCGAAGCCGCCCATGGCGAACCGGCCGCCTACGTGGGGTTCGATGTCGACGTTGGCGCCGAACCATTCGCGGAACTGTTCGGGTTGGGTGAGCGAGTCGAACACCGCCTCCGGTGCGGCGTCGATGACGACCGAGACCTGCAGCTGCGGTGACGTGTAGTCGCACTTCGGTGTCAGCTCGCGGCCCGAGAGGTAGTCGGTCAGGTTCTCGATCGCGAGCGACCAGAACGTCTGCAGCTCACCGCGGGGTCCCGCCTTGTCGGACAGGACCTCGGCGAAGCTCGGCAGGTCGCTCTGGGTCAGCGTGAGGAGCGTGCCACCCCCATCCTCGTCGTCGGCTTCATGCTCGTGCTCGGTGAGGGTGAGCTCGACGGTGGTTTCGACACCGTCGAGGGTCCAGGCGAGGCGCAGGCTGCGGTCGCTGGCGTGCAGCACGCGCTGGTGGGGCTGGGCGCCGTCGGGTGTGTAGCGGCCCCAGAACTCGTAGCGGTCGGGTAGCGCTACCTCGGCGTGTTCGGCGAGCCACATGCGCAGCGCGGCGGCGTCGGTCAGCGCGGCGTGCACCGCCTCGGGTGGCGCCGGTATCACCGCGCTGAGGCGCAGCTCACTCTGCTCGGTCATCGGGGATCTCCTTCGGTGTCGGTTGCGAGGTCCGGGGTGGCGTCGGTGTGGGTTGCGAGGTCCGGGGCGACGTCGGTGTGGTGGGGTGGGTTGGGGTAGCAGGCGAGGGCCAGGCGGAACGGGTCGCCGTCGGCGCCGCCGTAGCGGGTGAACAGGTCGCGCAGTAGGTGTTGGAGTTCGTCGAGGAAAGCGGCGCGTTGTTCGGGCCGGACCCGGATGTCGCCGGACACGCCGATGGAGGGCAGGTCGGGCCGGGTGAGGTCGAGGGCGGCGACGTCGGCCTGTACGTCTTCCATCAGGTCCAGTAGGTGGCCCAGGCTGAGCCGGTCGCGGGCTTGGCGTAGCCCGATGCGGCCCACGAGGCGTGGCGACAGCCAGTAGGACCGGCCGGTCGCCTGGTAGATGCCTTCGTGGATGCCGCGTACTCGGCGTTCGCTGACCTTGTTGACGAGACTGGCGTCGAGTAGCCGTTTGACGTGGTAGTAGACCCGCTGTGGGGTCTGGTCGAGCTGGGCGGCGACCTGGGTGCACGAGCGGGGTTCGGCGAGGTGGCGTAGCACTTCGATGCGCTGAGGCTTGAGCAGGGTCTCGGCTTGTTCGATCTGGTCGAGGTAGACGACGTCTCTCATGACAAATTCAGTCTTTACGTAAAGGATGCTCTTGTCAATGGGGCTACGGGGGGTCTGCCCGGAGGCCACGGCGTCGTAGCCGAGTGATCCGGGGTCAGTTGCCCGCGCAGCCGGGCTGCCTCACGACGTGGAACTCCACCCGGTAGAGGAGGGTGTCCTCGTGGATCGGGCCGGCGTGTGCGGCGCGTCGGCGAAGGGTCTCCACGTCCGGTTCTCCGCTCAGAGCGAGGTCCTCGTCGGTGATCGACGAGAACGGCAGCAGCTCGATCTCGTCGATCTCGATGCTCACGGGTCCGCTCGGGTAGACGCCTCCGACCTTCACCTTGGGCCTGGACCAGAGGCGGTAGGAGACGGTGATGGTGCCGTCCGCCACTCGATCGCGGAGGTCAGGACTGAACTGCACCTGGCAATTCTGTCGCCGGACCCCGGTGCACGAGCCGGCCGGACCTCAGTCGAGGATGGTGTCCATGGTCGGTGAGGCGTAGACGTCGACCCGGGCGATGCCCTCCATGACGAACGGTGCGACGGTGCTGACGGTCGCTTGCTCATCCCCGACTTGCGGCGGGTTGTATCCGAATGTCCCGCCGATGATGCGGCCTCGCCGGTCCCGCAGCACGAGCTCGATGACCGGCATCACGGTGTCGGGGCCGGGCTCCAGTCCGTACGTTGCGATCAGCGCGTTGTCGTGGCTGTATCCGAGCTCGACGTCCTCGACCCGGATCGTGGTGAGCCGCGCATCATCGGCCGGCCACCACTCCGACGTCGTGACGACCTCGACGCGGACATCGACACCCTGCGGAACGTCGCGGATCCAGCCGGCCGTGCCGACGGTCTCTCCGGGTCGGATGAAAGCGACCGACTCCGACTGGGTGTCGACGACCTCGCCGTCGCGGTCGAGGATCTCGAGGTCGATCGAGATGCCGACGGCGGTTTCAGTGCGCGGATTGCCGAGGATCGCGCCCCAGGACAGGGCTTCTCCCTCGTACTGGGTCAGCTCGACCACCGAGGCGCCCGACTCGACGACCTGGACCACCGGGTCCGATCGCTGGACCACAGCAGCGACGAGGCTGGCCACGATGCCGACGAGCCCGAGGGCGAGCAGTGGCGGCAGCCGCCGCCGTGACGGCGGCGACGGCATCGACGACTGTTCCGCCGGGGGCTCGGTCGGTGGCGGGCCCGGCTCCGCCATCAGATCACCACCGGGCCGACGTAGACCTCGACCTGGGCGGGGTCGATGCCGGGGACCGCCATCGGATCGTCGAGGACGAGCTCCCCCTCGTTCGTTCCTCCGGGCGGCACGGCGACGCGGAAGAAGCGGTCGTCGATGCCACCGATGATGTGCCCGCCCTCGTCCCGGAGGATCGCATAGGCGGTCGAAGTGGTGATCAGTTCATCGCCGGTCGATGTGATCGTGAAGTGCACGACCGGCTCGCCCGAGTCACCGCTGGAGACGCTCTGGACCTCGCTGGTCAGGGGAAGGGGCTGGGCCGCTGCGCCGAGGAGGACCTCCGCCTCGACCTGTGGCAGCACCTGGCCCGGCTCGCCGACCGCGACCTCGACCCGCGTCGCCCCGGGCCGGTCGAGATAGCTCATGCCGCCGAACCCGACGCGCTGGCCTGGGCGGATCACGTCGACAGTGACCTCCATGTTCTGGAGGTCACTGTCGGAGATGGCGGGCTCGTCGACCACGGCGCCGGCGTCGTCATAGAAGGTCAGCGTGACGGGCACCATGACCAACATGTGATCGCTGGTGTTCTCCAGCACCACCCCATAGGACACGGTGTCGCCGATCGGGCTCAGCCGGTCCGGCGGGCAGTTCTCGACGGTCGGGTAGAAGCCCAACTCGCCGCCGTCTGGCACGTCACAGGCGAAGACGTTGCCCGCCGTCAGCCCGGCCTCGATCTCGACAGCATGGTGGACATCTTCACTGGTGAAGGGTGCTGTGGTCGTCGGCGCCTCGGCGGACGCGCCCGCCGGCGGCAGGCTCGGGTCGAACGAGGGTTCGTCGCGCGTCGCGGCCACACCACCGGCGCCGAGGCACAGTCCGATCACGAGTGCACCGACCTTGAGTCCCAGCCCGTCAGCGGCCCCCATGAGACGAGAAGTCGTAGCACGGCAGCCGCCCGCTGCGGCGTCGGCCCCCCGTCAGCGCGAAGCCGATCCGGCGGCTATCCCGGCACGCCCTTGGCGGACAGGGGCTCGCCGATGAGCACCTCCGACTCGGCCAGGGGGCGAAGCGCAGCGATCAGCTCTTCGCCCCTGCCGTCCTTCGCCTTGAACCGGGCGACCAGCGCCACCTGGGTCATGACTGCTCCTCTCGTGTGTCCGATGTGGGGATCGAGCGTCACGTCGTGATGACGTGGTGGGTGTCGCCCGCAGCGACCGGCTCCCCGCACGCCGAGCAGCGGAGCTCGGGCGCCCCCGTCGCTCCGCACGACTCGTGCACGACGGTGAGCGAGGGGGCCTCCTCCTGGTCGAGCATCCAGTCGTCGCCCCACGTGAGCAGCGACAGCATCACGGGATAGAGCGCCCGGCCCTTCGCCGTCAGCACGTACTCGTGCCGCTCCGGGCGTGTCTGGTATCGCCGCCGCTCGAGGACGCCGTGGGCCACGAGGTGCTGGAGGCGCTCCGCGACGATGTGGCGAGCGGCGCCGGTGTTGCGGTGGAAGTCCTCGAACCGTCGAGCTCCGAGGAACGCCTCCCGCAACAGCAGCAGCGTCCAACGGTCACCGACGACCGACAGGGCCCGAGCGATCGAGCAGCGACTCTCGCCGAGGTCCATCCAGCGCACGTCCGAAGCCTATTGCGTTCCGAATCGGAACTGGAATAGGTTCCGATTCGGAACTTATTTGGGAACCGACAGTCGGAGGTGGTGGTGACCGGATGTTGAGCGGGTGCTGTCCCGTGGTCGAGCTGCGCCAGTACACACTGCGGCCCGGCCAACGCGAGGTGCTGGTGGAGCTGTTCGACCGGGCCCTCGTCGAGTCGCAGGAGGCGGTCGGCATGCAGATCGTCGGGCAGTACCGGGACCTGGACCGGCCCGATCGATTCGTCTGGCTGCGAGGCTTCCCCGGCATGGAGCAACGCCGCGCGTCGCTCGAAGCCTTCTACGGCGGACCCGTCTGGCGTGAGCACGCCGCGGCCGCGAACGCCACCATGGTCGACGTCGATGACGTGTTGCTGCTCCGACCCGCGGCCCCGACGAGCGGCTTCGCTCCGCTGGTCGCACCGCGGCCGGATGGCGACGGCGCCGATGGCAACGATGGCACTGATGGCGTGGTGCTCGTCACCATCGGCGCGCTCGACGCTCCTGCTTCTCCGGCGAATCTCGCCCGGCTGCTGCCGGCGCTGGCGGCGATGAACGCTCCACCGCTGGCGTGCTTCGTGGAGGAGACGAGCGAGAACACCTTCCCAGCCCTGCCGGTGAGAGCCGGCGAGCACGTGGTCGTCTGGTTGCAGCGCGGCGACTCCGACCCCCGATCCCAGGCCGAGGTGCTCGAGACCTCGGCGAAGGTCGGGACCGCCATGCTGTCCGAGCTCGCGGCACCGCCCACGGCGCTCCGCTTGCAGCCCACGCCACGCTCGAAGCTGCGATGAACCAGCCCGAGCTCGATCCCCGGGCGAGGGACTTCGACTTCCTCCTCGGCACGTGGGACGTCCGGCACCGGCGGCTGCGGGACCGCCTCGTGGGCTCGGAGGACTGGGACACCTTCGACGGCACGGCGGCGTGCCGGGAGGTCCTCGACGGCGTCGGCAACGTCGACGAGATCTGGATGCCGAGCCGTGGTGTGGTCGGCATGACGGTCCGCCTCTTCGATCGACAGACGGCGCTGTGGTCGTTGCACTGGGCGAGCAGTGCGACGGGGGTGTTCGAGCCGCCGGTCGTCGGAGGGTTCGACGCCGGCGTGGGGCTCTTCTACGGGGACGACGTCCACGCCGGCCGGAGTATCCGGGTGCGCTTCCGGTGGGACAACATCACCCGGAGGACGGCCCGATGGCAGCAGGCCTTCTCGACCGACGACGAACGAACCTGGGAGACCAACTGGATCATGGAGCTCACCCGGACCATGCCGGACCAAGGAGCAACCTCATGAGCATCCTCGCCGACGCGAAGGTCTCGGCCAGGCTCCCCGCGCAGGATCTCGACCGCGCCCGACGGTTCTACTCCGAGAAGCTCGGTCTCGAGCCGGTGGAGGAGCGTCCGGGTGGGCTGCTCTACCGGTGTGGTGGGTCGACGTTCGGGCTCTTCGCGTCGACCGGCGCGCCGTCGGGCTCGCATACCCAGGTGGGATGGCTGGTCGACGACATCGACACCGTGGTCGGCGACCTGCGGGCCCGCGGGCTGGAGTTCGAGGAGTACGACCTCCCGGGGGTGCCCGTCGTGGACGGCATCGCTGAGATCGAGGGGAACTATCCCTCGCTCGGCGGTCGCGGCGAGCGGGCCGTGTGGTTCCACGACAGCGAGGGAAACCTCCTTGGCATCGGACAGCCCATCTAGCCACCGCGCCCGCCTGGCCCTCCTGGCCCACTTGCCGATGCATCCTGTGCCCCGGGTTCACCATGGGTGAGCAGCTCGCGGCCGCCGTCGACGCCCTGCTCGACGACCTGATCGGGTCGGGGACGGAGGTAGGGCTGCAGGTCGCGGTGATCCACCGCGGGCGGACGCTGGTCGACGCGGCCCGCGGGGTGGCTGATCCTCGCACCGGGGCGCCGGTGGAGCGGGACACGTTGTTCTGGGCCGGCTCGACGGCGAAGGGCGTGGCCAGCACGGTTGCGCACGTTCTCGTGGAGGCCGGCGATCTCGCCGACGATCTGCGGCTGGTGGACGTGTGGCCGGAGTTCGGGGCGCACGACAAGGGGGCGGTGACACTCCGCCATGTGCTCCTGCACACCGCCGGTGTCCCCGGGCTCCCGGCGGACACCCGAGCGACCGATCTGTGCGACTGGGAGCGCATGTGCACGGTCATCGCCGCCGCCGAGCCGTGGTGGGAGCCGGGCACCCGGTTCGGCTACCACGCGAAGACGTTCGGGTTCCTGGTCGGCGAGACCGTGCGCCGTGCCACCGGCAAGACCATCTCGACGCTGCTGCGCGAGCGCATCACCGGGCCGCTCGGTGTGGTGGACGAGGTCCACTTCGGCGTTCCCGAGCGGCTCCTGCCTCGGGTCGCTCGGCAGGTCGCGCCCGATGCTCCAGGTTCTTCGGCTGCTTCGGCTTCGCCGCGACCCGAGCCGGGCTCGCCGCTCGACCGAGCCATGCCGCCGGGTGTGGTCCCGGACGCCGGCTACGCCAACCGCCGGGAGCTGCTCACCAGCGACATCCCGTCGGAGGGCACCATGAGCGCGCGGGGCGTCGCTCGGATGTACTCGGCGCTGCTCGGGCCCGTCGACGGCCCAGATGACGACGAGGTCACCCTCGTCTCGCCGGCCCGGCTGGCGGCCATGGCCGAGGTCGTGTTCACGGGGATGGACGAGGTGATGGGCTTCCCCACCTCGTGGGCCTTCGGCTACAGCCCGGCCCGCCCGAACGACCGCGGTCGGCCCGGGTCGACGTTCGGCATGATCGGGATGAACGGCTCGGCGGCGTACGCCGACATCGACTCGGGCCTCGCCGTCGCCGTGATGCGGAACCGGTTCAGCGCGGGCGACATGACCACCATCGCCCGCCTTGATCGACTGATCGACGACGGGCTGTCGTGAACCTGCCGCGGCCGCGTCGTTCGGCGGCCGGGCCTCGGGAAGGAGACACCATGGACAACCCGACCACCAGCCTCGACGAGCGCTTCAGCGACAGCGGTGCCGGTCCGACGTCGTGGGGTGACACCCGGGCAGCGCTCGACGGCGCGGAGATCTTCTGGATCTCGACGGTGCGGGCCGACGGCCGACCCCATGTCACCCCGCTCGTCGCGGTCTGGGACGACGGTGCGCTCTACTTTTCGACCGGTCCCGAGGAGCAGAAGGCGGTGAACCTGCGCACCGACCCCCACGTCGTGCTGACCACCGGATCCAACGACTGGGACCGCGGGTTGGACGTCATGGTGGAAGGCGAGGCGCGCCGGGTCACGAACCGCGATGAGCTCGAACGCCTCGCCCAGGCGTGGGCCCGGAAGTGGGACGGCCGTTGGCAGTGGGCCGTCGGCGAGGAGGGCTTCGAGCACGAGGGCGGAGGCGCCGCGTGGGTCTACTCGGTCCAGCCCACCAAGGTCCTCGCGTTCGGCAAGGGAACCTTCAGCCACACGAGGCACGTCCCCGCCGGCTGACCCCCAGCCCCCGGCCCCCCGGCTCCCGCGCCCCGGCCGTCTTTGCAGCCAAGGGGCCCCATAGGGGCCATCCATCTTCAAGGACGACAGGTGTGACGGCCGTCCCGGTCGCCAGACTCGCCGACTCGGCGGGGGAGTTGGGGTGGTTCGGCAACCTCGTGGGGGGTCGGCGCGTCGGTAGTGGTGTGAGCGTCGCGGCCGGACGGGGGGTCGACTGGGATGGGGAGCGGTTGAGCCAGGGTGGCCCCGAGGCCGGCGGTGAGCCGGGGCAGCGGATGTTGTCGGCCGTCCGGGCCACGGTCGACGAGGCCTTCGAGGCTGTCTACCGCTCGGACTACGCCCGCCTGGTCCGTGCAGCCCACATGCTGACCGGATCGAACGAGACCGCCGAGGAGGTGGTGCAGGAAGCCTTCGTCGCGCTGTATCCCCGCTTCGACACCGTCGCCGAGCCCACCGGCTACCTCTACCGATCGGTCGTCAACGGCTGCTGGGCCCGCCGGCGCAAACGCCGGGTCGTGGATCGGTTGGGCGCGTTGCGACAGCCCAACGCGATCGAATCCCCGGAGATCGACGAGGCGTGGACCGCGCTGCGGCGGCTGTCGGCCCGGCGCCGCATGGCCCTGGTCCTCCGCTTCTACGCCGATCTCCCCCTTGCCGACATCGCGGAGGCGATGGGCTGCTCGACCGGAACCGTCAAGTCCCTGCTCCATCGGGGGCTGGCCCAGCTCAAGGAGGTGATCGATCGATGAGAGCCGCACCTCCCGACCCCGAGGGCGAGACGGAGCTCGTGCGCTGGTTCGAGAACCTGGCCGCCACCACGACGATCGATCCCCACGCCTGGGACAAGATCCAGGCCGGCATCGCGGCCGGGACTCCAGGCGCGCCGCCGAAGGCGGCGCCACGAGCGCTACGACCGCCGCGAGCACCCCGCCGCTTGGCGCTGGCCGTCGCGGCCGTGCTGCTGATCGTCCTGAGCGCGGCCGTGGCCGTCTCCCGTTCCGACCACGGCCATGTCCGCACGGGCGACGGTCCCCGGGGATCGGAGGACGACCGGTCATCGACCTCCCGTCCCGGCGGCGACGCGTCGACCTCCACCTCCACCACCAGCTCGCCACCGCCACGTCCCGACACGCCGGGCTCGGCCGGGTCCGGGCCGGGGGATGGCCCCGGCCCGATCGCGGGCACGACGCCACCGGACGCGTCGGGACCGGGCGGCGCCGCAGCACCGGATCCCGACACTCCGCCGCCTCGGGCCGCACCCGCGGCGGTGTTGCCGATGCCGGGCTACACCGTCGAGGTCATCCAGTCACCGGACACGCTGTGGTTCCGGCGCACCGACGACGTCGGCTCCCAACCCGGTGGTCCCGACGGCTACGGCTACATCAACGCCTCCGCGGTTGGGGGCGCGTCGCCGACTCCCTACTGCCTCACCTCGGGCGGCGGCTACGACGAGCGGCCCGGCTTCGACACGGACACCTTCATCTACGGCCTCTACGGCTCGGAGATCTACGAGATCTTCATCGTGATGGCCAACGGCGACACCTACTCGGTCGGGCTCTACGCGAACCAGCCCGGTCAGGGCCTGTGGGTCTGGATGACCGCCATCGGCGAGGGACCCGTCGACCTGGTCCGGGCGGTCGACGTGAACGGGACCGTGGTCAGCGTCATCGACCTGGACGGTGGCTACGAGGGATCGGCCCAATGCTGACCGGGAGATCGCCCGCCGGCGGCAACCTTTCCGCCAGCACGTGCATCGATCTTGTCGTTGAGGGGGGTCGACAACGGAAGAGAGGGCACGATCATGCTGAGGCGAATGGTGGCGGCGGGCCTGGCGAGTGCCGGCCTCACCGTGGGAGTTGTCGGCATCACGTCCACGTCGTCGGTGGCCCCGGCTGCGGCCCAGACCGCACCGGCACCGGTGGAGCTCAGCGGCAACTTCCGCGGTGGCCAGGCGGACGAGTGGTTCTCCTACCAGCCGGGAACGGGAGCCGACTGGCTCTACTCCCTGGGCAACGGGGGTGTGCCGGGAGGCAACCTGACCATCAACCGGACCCGGGAGACCGTCAACGGGACCTACCGCGCGGTGGCCGGGAACTTCGACGGCACCGGCTTCGACGAGATCTTCTGGTACGGGCCCGGCGCGACCGACGACCAGATGTGGTTCTTCAGCGACATGTTCCGCACCAGCCGTCCCTACTCGATCGGCGGGGACTACCAGCCCTTGGTCGGGGACTTCACCGGTGACGGCGTCGACGACATCTACTTCTACGCTCCCGGTCTCACCGCCGACCTGCTGTGGGAGTTCAACACCGGTGGTGGGAACACCGTCGTCACGATCAACAACAACGGCACCTACCGGCCGGTCGTGGCCTCCATAGGCAAGGACGCCACCGACGACATCGTCTGGTACACCCCGCCGCCCAGCTGCGGCGCAGCGCCGACGGCGCCGACCGTGCTGTGGGACTTCACCGTAGGCACCACGACCTACACCAGTGAGACGTTGTCGGTTCCCGGTGGCGATCTCGATCCGTTCGGCTTCGACCAGCGCGGCCAGGGCTGGCGGGGCCAGGACATCTTCTGGTACGCCCCGACCGCGACGGCCAGCCCGGTCTGGGACTACAACCAGGGCGTCCGGAGCGACCGTCTCGAGCCCCTCACCGGGGTCTACGAGCCGGTGGTCGGGGATTTCCTCGGCGACGGGCAGGACGACATCCTGTGGACGACGTCCACGCAGCTGGTTCTCTGGGACCACAACGGCTCCAACCGCTGGCCCTACGACCGGCCCCGCCAGCCCTGATGCTCGTCGCGCCGGCGACCGCCGCCCCGCGGGCGGTGGCCGCCGGCGTCGGGAGCGCCGGGAGCGCCGGGCTCGGGGTCGGGGTCGGGG
>Ga0075428_100008881_pt1 | contig 11151 bp, 11 predicted proteins | sample RhiMetdeltSRZDD2_FD_75291 | JGI IMG/M metagenome (GOLD analysis project Ga0075428, IMG submission 75291) | Populus rhizosphere microbial communities from Tennessee, USA - Rhizosphere MetaG P. deltoides SRZDD2 | ecosystem: Host-associated > Plants > Roots > Rhizosphere > Soil | place: USA... | reverse complement strand
GCCGTTCTTGAAGAAGGAAAAGGAAAGCCATCACCGGCGAAAACTCCGGCAGGAAAGAAGTAGCGAATGGAAGCGTTTAATCGTGACGATGGCCTTCGTGTCTCGGACAACCCAATCGAAACGGTTCCCCTCGCCCCAACGAGGGAGAGGGGCGCCGATCTTAGAGCGCTTCCGGTGACCTTTCCACGGGTACCCTCAATCGTCTCCATCACACCCCATTGGCTGGAGACCTGCAAAATCGCATCAGGGATGGCAGCAGGAAAATGTTGGCCAACAGATCCGTCCCCATGATGAATGCTGTCAGCAGACCGAATTGCGACACCGGCACAAACTTCGAAAGGCCGAAGACGAGAAACCCCAGGGTAAGCGCGATAGACGCCGCCAGCATGGCTCCCCCTGCGTTCTTCAGGCTTTCACGCGTGGCATCGGCAGTGGAAAGACCCTTGCGCACGTTTCTCTGAAAATGCACCAGGAAGTGAACGCAATTGTTCACAGCAATCCCGATGGCAACATTCGCGATGAGGCTCGTATTGACATTGAGGGAAACGCCTGACCAGCCCATGAGTCCGAAGCAGAGAAGCACTGGCAGTCCTGCCGGTACCATGGCCAGACAGGCAATCTTGAATGATCGAAACAGAATGACAACGATGGCGGAAATGAGCAATACCGAAAATATTAGGCTCTTCGCCTGTTCTCCGGCCACCCGATCTGAAGTCTGGTTCATCAACACCAAACTGCCACTCACCTGAACCTTGAAGTCGGCTGGAAATAGTTGTGCTGCTTGCTGGTTGATGCGATCGATGGTTGTGTGAAGCTCAGACGAACTGAATAGATGCGTCCGGGCAACAATGCGGGCATACCGGTGGTCAGACGAAAGGAAGTCTGCACTCAGGCCGCTCGGGTCAGACTCGGCGAATTCGATCAAACTCGCGATGACCTCTGGCTCCCCGGGAACCACAAAGTGCTCCGGCGCCTCATTGTGGAAGGCACGGTTCAGCAGTTTCAGCGTGTCCACGAATGAAAGTGCAGCATCAACTCCTGGAATCTCCTGAATCCCTCGTTGCAAAGCCTCGGTAGCCTTGAGAACGTCGGGCTCTGTAACTTTTCGCTCTCCCTTCGACTCCACAACAACGAATAGCGGCGCAATCCCGGCCATCCGTTCATGAAAAAATCGGGCCGTTTGTACCACCGGTGCATTCTTGTGGAAGTAGGAAAGATAGTCGGTATGTACGTGAAGATGGAGTAGCCCCCACAGAGCCCATCCGGCGGACAGAATCGAAATAGCGTGGACCCAGCCGGCTCGATGAAGATTGAACCGTGCAAGCCCCTCCAGGACAGTATGACGGCGGCTTTCTTCTCCTCCGGGCAGCTGGTCGAGGCGCGGGATGGACGAAAACCAAAGAAATGACGGCACCAGGAGGACGCAGAACCAGTAGCTCAAGAAGACGCCTACCGTGGCGAAAATTCCCAAATCGCGGATGGCGGGGATGCCGGAAAAAATGAAAGCCCCGAAACCGGCCATCGTGGTCGCGGCGGAAATGAATATCGGGGAGTGCGTGTAAGCCACTGCATCCAGCAATGTCTGGTGATATGTCGCACGATCCAGCTTTGTGTCGGTACGCTCGCCCCACTCATCGTAAGCTTTATGAAGAAGCCGGTAGTATTGAGCCAGAAAATGAATCACATAGGACGTCCCATTTGAAATCAGCAGGGATGGAAGGATGACGGTCGTGACTTTCAAAGGCCGCCCCGACCATACCATCGCCGCAAGCGTCCAGACCACCGCCAACGCAATCATTCCCAGGGGGAGCACGATTCCGCGAAGGCACCGAAAACTCACGGCAAGAATCGATGTCACCAACACCAGTGTCAGTGGGGTGAGAACGCGCAGGTCCCGAATCATATTCTCAGTGCCCTGCAGCTCCATCTCGGGCAAGCCACTGACAAATGCCTGGCCTTCGCCGAGCACTCGGCGAGTGATGGCGCGAACCTGCCGCGTCACTTCCCTGCCTTGCAGCAAGCTTTCCTTTTGTCCAAATTCTTCGAGAAACACCAGCACGGCGAGCGTGCGTTCATCAGACGAAATCAGATTCTTAACGTAGAACGGATTGTTTCGGATTCTACCCCGCAGCTCCTGCAGTGCGGTCGGACTGTCCTCTTCAGGGACCAGCGGCGAGACAACCACCTCGTCGCCAGCACCGCGAACGTCTTTCACGTTGGTCAGGCTCAGAACCCGTTTCACACCCGGGATCCGTTCGAGTTCGTTCGTTAAGTCCCTCACTCGGCCGAGTTCGGACGGCCGCAACAAGTTATCTCCCTGAATTCCAATCAGGATCAACTGGTCGTTGCCAAAGATTCGCTTGATTTCTTCGTAGTACCGGGCTTCGCTGGAGCCGGCAAGAATGAGCGTCGAAGGAGAGGTGTCGAATTGAAGGTTACGGATCGTGAAAAGACAAACGAGCGTGAGAATGCCAGTCAGGCAGATCGTCCAGGCCGAACGCCGCAGGGTCCTGCTCCAGAGAGAGGGCATGCGCGGGGTTATAAAGGAAAGCTACGGCGGGAGTCAATGCGTTTGTACTGTTGTGACAGTTTCTCCTTCATCTCTAACCCCGCATTGGGGAGAGGGTGGCCAAAGGCCGGGTGAGGGGGGACGATTCGCAGATAACCCAAACTATAACTTTGATTTTTGTATAGTCACTTCCCTGCCTTCCGGATATAGACGTCGCCGTCAAACGTCTTGAAGACGACTTCGGGTCCACCACCATTGATATTTCCCACAACGCCCTTATCGATCTGGACGCTGAATTTGCCTCCCTTGGCCCTTTCGTCTTTGACTGCCGGAGTGTGCGGGGCTGCTGCTGGTTGGACGTCGAAATCGCTGTAAATCTCGCCATTGTTGGTGTGTACCTTTACTGAGGCCTTAAAGTCCGCAGGAAACGTCACATCGATATCACCGTCCAGCGTACTGAATGACATGGCCTTCCCGGGATTCACTCTCAACAGAGAAGCGGTCAGATCACCATCGACCGTGTGCGCGACGACTGTCCCCGATACCTTGTTCAGCTTCACATCGCCGTCAACGTTATTCACCTCAATTTCGCCTTCAACGTTTTCCACCAAGATGTCGCCGTCGTCGACTGCATTGAGCTTAAGCGAGGTGTTCAATGGAACCTGAACCACCAGGTCAACCGAATGCTCTGAAGGGCCTGTTGAAATGGTCACAACGTTGTTCTCTTCCTCGGCGATAAGTCCGGAGCCGGCCTGTTTGATTCGCTTCATCCCTTGAGCACGTTTGGGCGCCTTGCCACTGTCTTCCGACTTCCCGTCCTTGCCTTTAGCTTCGACAACAACCTCTTTGCCTTCGCCTCCTCTGACAGTAATCCCACCACTCAGCAAGCTAACCTTCACCACTCGCGGCCGAGCAGCATCGCTGAATGGAATCGTGACTCGGTCGGCGGCTCCTTGACCTTGTAAGGCGGCTGGGCAAACCAAGGCGAGCAACAGGAATGACAAAACAAAGCCGTTGGAAGACGAATGGGAGCGAACCGCGGAGCAGATCGGCCACTTCAGGAAACTGCTCTGTCGAATTAGGGCTGTATTCACTGAATTCATGTATGTCTCCTTAGACCTTCAATCTATACCTTCGTTCGTCTAGCTGAGCTGTCGCAGCCCCCAACGGGCCCGCTCGCGAACCTTTGACTGAAACTGCGGCTGCTGGCTGATGCGAGTCAGCAAGTCAACCGCCCGCTGCTCTTTGCTTTCAACCAACCAATCAATCAACGTAATCTGCACCAGGGGCGACTTCTGCTTCTCGAGCGCCTGCAGCAAGCCCTCGCGAACTCCATGAAGGTTCGAAACCCTCTGCAGCGCTTCCAGCGCCGCCAGCCGCACGTTGACGTTGGGATCGGAGTTCAGAGTCTGCAGGAGCGCAGAAAGCACAGGCTCTTCGGGCTGTTGTACCTGTGAACTCCAGCTCACGCCGCGCAGGCGTTCGCTGGCCGACTGCTGCTGCAGCAGCGACAATGTCAACAGCTCACGCAGCCCGCCGACTTCATCATGCAATCTCGCGAGTTCTCCGTCTTGCCTGGGTTTTTCGATGCTCCATCGACCCAACGCCACACCAACGGTCAGCAGCAGCAGTCCCAAGGCAAACTGCCACATGGGGCGAGCCGGCCACCATCCCTCCACCCAGTCCAAAAAGGTCACGCGCCTCCTCGGCTGCGAGGGCAACTCCAGCTGATGTTCTTCGAGCATTGCATAAAAACGGGCTCGCACCTGCGGACTGGGTTGAGCATCTTCAAGCACGCCCAGACGACTCCATACAGATTCCAATGTCTCCAGTTCCTGGCGGCAGGCGCCGCAAATTGCAAGATGCGACTCGATGACGACATCGACTTCCTGGCGTAGACTCTTCGCCAGATAATCCGGAAACTCCCCTTTCACTTGTTCACAATTCATGACGCCTTCTCCCCAGTGATCCCATTGAACACGTCTGCCAACTCTCGAATTGCGCGGAACACCCTGCCCTTGACCGTTCCTACCTCGCATCCCAAGATCGCGGCGATCTCCTCGTACTTTAGCCCCTGATAGCGGCTTAGGATAAGCACCTCGCGCCTCTCCGCGGGCAGTTGGGACAGTGCCTTCCTGACGAGGCGGGTCTCCTGGCGTTTGGCGAGTGTTTCCTCGGGTGTCAGTCCAGGGCTGGCAATCTCGAAGAACATGTCATCCTCGTTCTCGTGGCTGATTTCATCCGCGTGCTTGTGTTTCCGGAAGTGGTCGATCTGAGCATTGCGCGCCACGTGGTACATCCAGGCCGAAAACTGACTGTCAGGCCGAAACGTGTGGCGATACTTCAAGATGCGCAAGAATACCTCCTGCACAAGGTCCTCGCTCAAATCGCGGCTTCCAGTCGAGCGAAGGAAGAAGTTAAACAACGCGCGATGGTAGCGCTCAAAAAGGAAGCTCAGCTTCCCGAGGTCGCCGTCTCGTACCTTCAACATCAGCTCGTTATCTGCCGCTGAACTCACGCGTCTTGCGCCTCGTTGTCGAGCCTACGTGTATGTAAACTGAGGAAACGGGAAAAGGTTAGCGGAAAGAAGGAGTTTCTTGTGGGTAGAACCCGCGGAAGGTTCAGGATGGCGTGCGCGAATTCCGGCTCTGCCGAGTCTAAGCTTCCCGGTCGGCATTGGCTGCTTCAATTGAAGGATACTTAAGAAACGCCGCGCGGAAAACATGGAGCCAGCAGTCTTGTCGAAAGGAGCACTGCGTGAATGCGCTGCACATGTTCCGGACTTCCCGGCTCTACTCGCCGCGATTCTGGCATTTCTTCCACAGAGCGGAATTTTTGCACTGGGATGCGTTCAGTTCTTCAGGTCGAATTCCTGCTTTAACCAAGCAGCATCATAACGGTCTTTCATTCGCACCGTAGCCTTCTTCATCCGAAGAGCATCGACGGCGTCACAACCCTCACTCGGATTCCGCCAAACTCCCTTGATTGGCCCCTCCAAATCATCAAAGCAAAAGGCTTGACCGAGGTGAGTCACAATAGCCACGCTCATTGTCCCGTCTGACGAGTTGTATCGGACGGCCGGATACGGCCCCATGAGATCATCGGGCGAGATCTCACTCGGTTGGGTCGTCAGAAAAAACCTGCCGCACAGCCGTGCGAAGCCTCTCAATGTTTTGTCTGTCGGGACTCACAAATAAATCTACATCTTCGGTTGACCTGACCAGCCCATGAATATTGAGCGTCATGCCTCCAAAGACATAATAGTCCACTCTCTGTTCATCAAGCGTCTCCAGCAAGGAAAAGAGTTCGTGGCTTCCATTGGTCTCAGAGGAGAATGACAAGGACACAAGCAAGCGTACCACAGACGTTAATACTTGCGGTTACTGGTCAGATCCCTTCTCTTCCCCGCCCTTGACCGACATATTCCTTTCCTCAACCCCGGGCGCTTCGTCAATCACAGAATGACAAGGGCAAGCTGGCGTGAGCATTGCTGGCACTCGGACTACTTGGAGAGTACTTCTTCGAAAAACTCCAGAGCACGACTGTCGTTCGACTGGCCCAGCCAGAACATGGCTTCCTTGCGGACAATGGGATTCTTGTTGTTTCGTGCGACCTGGATCAGCAGCGGAACGCCCTCGTCCTTGGGGAGTTGGTGCAACGCGAAGACCGCTTTCTTTTTAACCTGCGTTTCCGGATCCTGATCAACCGCAGCTGCAATCGCTTCGGCCGCCCGACGGCCAGCCTTCTGAGCCAGCCAGAAGAGGGCCTGGCCACGCACACGCGCACTGGTATCCTCGCGGGCAGTTTGAATGAGCGTCAAGATCGCATCGGGTTCCTGGTTTTGTGACAGCGCAAAGGTGATGTGTTCGCGGAACTTTTCGTTGGTGTCTTCACGCACCAGGCGCCGCAAACTTTCGTATCCGGGGCGTCCTCTTACAGTGCCCATCCAGAAGGCAACCTGCTTGCGCAACTCCAAAGGCCGTGAGGTTGCAGCCAAGGTTTCCAGAAAACGATCGGCCTCCGGCGCCTGGTGGTGAGCGATCGCCATCACTGCTCCGTCAGCCAGTCGCCGCCCTTCCCGGTTGTCAGCCGTGGCGCCGGTCGCCACCGAGCCGAGCCAGCGCAGGCTCTCTGCAGGCTTCACGTCGTTCAGCCAAATGAGCGGCAGGCCTCCAAAATCAATCTCGCAGTCGGCCGAAAACACCCGGATCTTCTCCAGTTGCTTCTGGGCAATTCGGTAAAGCACCACGATTTCGGCTGGAGCCTCAAGTCTCACACTCTTCGGCCCCTCCGTTGTGCTCCGCACTCCTTCCTGTTTCTCTTCGAGGCGGCAACCACTGCACTCACGCGGTGAACTACCCCAGTCCGAACAGCACATCAGAGAGCGCCCCACGACTGCCGGTGCGACATATCCCACCCAGCCCGCTTCCGCTTGCGTGGCCAGAATCCCTTGCAGCAGCCGTTCCAGACCGCCTTCCGCCGAACGCGTTTCCTGTTTTGCGTTGACGATCCGAGCTGGCAGCGCCAACGGAGGAAACCACAGCATCATTCCCAGAGCTAAACAGCTCATGAATTTCATTTCGTTCTCCTCTTCCACCTTGCATACAGTCTGAACGCGGAATCACCCGTTATGCCACAGCCCTAGCGTTCTTCGACGGGACGCAATGGTGGCGGATTAGTGGTCACTTGTTCAAGATCTCCATCAGGTATTCGGTGCCTTCCTTGGAGTTCATCAGCGACAGCTTTTGAACGGCCTGCTTTTTCATTTCGCGATCGGTCTCCTTACGAGCTATGTCCACCAGAGCCTTGGCGTTCTGTTGCACAAACAAAGCTTGGATGATCTCTTTCTTGATATCGGGTTCCTTCTCGCTCGCATACATCGTCACCAAGGCTTCTCCGCTTTTGCTTTCACCCATTGTCCCCAGATTGCGAATGGCAGACTTACGCAAGCCCACATCCTTCTCCGTTCGTGCCAACTCCAGCAGTTTTTCCGCATTGCCACTCACAAACATCGAGCGGAGGAGCTCCTTCTTGTTCTCGATCACCGTTTCAGATTGATACAACTGCCATATCTCCGGTTGGGCACCCATCACGCCCAGCTGCCGAATCGCCTCTCGACGCAGCTCAGGCACGGCTTCTCCCTTGGCTGCTGCAAACACGCGTTCCTTCTCACCCGCCACCATGAAGCTGCGCAAGATGGCCTTCTTCACCTCGACGCTGGCGGAGGAACCGTAGATGTCGGCCAAGACCTTCTGGCTTTCCTTGCCGCCGAACAGTCCCAGATACTTCAACGCTTGCATCTGCAACTCCGGATTCGCATTCCCGCGCGCAATTCCCGCCACAATCTCCCTTCCGCGCGCTGAGCCGCTCTGGCTGAGGACGAACAGCGCTCGCTCCTTGAGTTTAGGCGGCTGGCTGGCTTGCAGGAACTTCTCCAACATCGGTAAGGCCTTCTCGCTATCACTATGAAGCAGACTGTTGATCGCGATCAGTTTCAACTCTTCGTCGCCTGTTTTCTCAGGACTCACACTTTGGCCACTGGCCTGGCGCACTTCCACTTCCAAAGCCGATGCATCCTTGAGCCAACGGCTTTGCGGATGCCCACTGCGCAAGGCTGCCAGGGTTGCCAGCGCCTCGGGCCTCTGCCCCTGTTTGTTCTGGGCGTAGGCTTTCCAGTACAGCGCGCCATCGGTGCGGTGTCCTTTCAACTTGATTACATCGTCAAACAGCTGCTGTGCCCGATCCCAGCTGCGCTGGTCCAGGGCTTGAGTGCCCCGTTCATAGAGTGTCTCTTCGTCACCCGAACGGGCGGCGGCGCCTCCTGCCTGGGCTACAAACCACGCCGAGAGTAGCGAAGGACTCTCCAACAAACCTTCTGGCGTTTGAGAGAATGCCGGCGTCAACGACCCGGCTGCCAACATCAAGAATGCCCAAACACACACCGTTACAATTTTCATTTTTGACCTCGGAAATAGTCCAAATTAAGAACAAAACAAACTTGGGTTAGCTCTCTAGAGATTCGTCGTCATAGCAGCGACTTTGACGGATTCTTCATTTCCCTCGACCTCACCTGTGAGCTCAGCACGCGAATCTTGAACAAGAGATCCTCTTCGTCAATGCGCCGGCGAATCTCTCGAAGCTCTCCGCGTGTCACGTCAGGCGGCTGATTGGCAATCTCGATCAGAACGCGCTCCAGTTCGTCCAAGACCGAAGCCAGGCTGGCCTCTCCAGCCTGGGAGGCAGACTGGCGGTAGAGCCGGTTGGCCGCCACGAGTTCATCTGCGCGTGCCTGATCGGCAGATGAATTCGGGGCCCCGGCATCGGATTCGTTCGCAAGTTCCAACAATGCGCGTTGTGATTGATCCAGATGATCAGCCACGGTAGACATCAAAATGCGACTGCGAGCGGCTTCCGAAACAGGCTCCGGCAGCTGGGCCTGCTGCCCCGGTCCAAATCGCCCCGCCACAAAACCCGCCACCACCAGCAGGACAGCAGCGGCTGCCAACTTCCACTGTGGAAACAGAAGCGTGCTTTGCCTAGTCTGGACTGGCTTGTCTTCGAGTCTCGGCTGCAGCCTCTGCCAGATGCGCCGCCCATAATCGTCCGGTCGATCGGGAATCGACGCCGCCTTCATCAGGGATAGATCTCTGTCCAGTGCGGCAAAACGCGCACGACAAGCCTCGCAAGATTCCAAATGCCTCACGGCTTCAAGCGGGTTGTCCAGATCGCCGTAGTAATGAGAAACTAGTTGTTCTTCGGTTAGATGTTTCACTGCCTCGACCTCGTCCATGGCTCCAGAGCCTTCCGCATCTTTTGAACAGCCCGAAAGACGGCCTGTTTTGCTGCGTTGCTGCTTAATCCCAGCGATTCGGCAATCTCTTCGGTGGAAAGTTCTTCATAGTGGCGTAGAATGAAGGCGGCCCTTTCAACCGAGCTCAATTGCTCCAGAACACCGGCCACGCGTTTGCCCAGTTGGGCGCTATAGACCAGCCGGTCGGCCGCGGGTGAACTCGAAGCCAGCGAAAGCACCGGCGCGGAAGGCTCGTCAGAATCGAGAGGCTCCAGATGGGCATCGTGCCGCTTGCGCTTGCGCAACAAATCGATGGAGCCGTTCACCGCAATTCGATACAGCCAGGTGCCGACGTTGGAGCGAGCTTCGAAGGACTTCCGCTGTTGGTAGGCCCGCAGAAACGTCTCCTGAACGATTTCTTCTGCATCGGTTTCGCTGCCCGTCATACGAAAGGCCACTCGAAACAAACTGAGACTGTGCTGCTCCACCAGTGCCTGAAAGGCCGCGTGATCCCCTGCTTGGACTTGCGCTACTGCTGTTGCCTGGCTCGCTTCCATCACTTCCATTAGACGAGGGGCCTTCTCGCCAGTTAGGTCGGGTTTTGCGAAATGATCCTTTTTCTTCTTGAATCGGAACATGAGTTAGTCAGAAATTGGCGGCCCTTGGGGTTCCGTCCTCGTCCTCGAAAAGATGCCGATTACGACGAGGAGGACCACCGGTCTTTGTAGTCCAATAAGTACTTTGGTTTCAATCTGCAATCGCGTTCGACAACGTGTGTTGGCACGATGCAACCAGCATCGAAGCGTTTAAGCCACAATGTTGAATGCCAGTTATGGCGTCGGCTCAGCAGGCCGCAGTAGAGAACGGCACAGCTGCCATTCCCTACAGCTACTCGAACCATCTGGATTTTGGTTTTGACCACCGGTTCGATTGTGCTACAACTTGGCAGCTTTCATCCCTAACATTGAGGAAGTCCCATGAAACTGGCCGGAAAGGTTGCATTAATTACTGGCGGCGGAACAGGCATTGGCCGGGCCATTTCACTCAGCTTCGCGAAGGAAGGGGCGATTGTCGCCATCAACTACTCGAAATCGGAATCCGATGCTGCCAAGACTGCAGGTGAAGTCCAGGCTTCCGGTGGACAGAGTTCCATTGTGAAGGCCGACGTTTCCTCTGACAAACAAGTGCGCAGCATGGTCAGCCAGGTTATTGAGAAGTGGGGTCGGCTCGACATTCTGGTGAACAACGCCGGGTTTACTCGCTTCATCGATCACGCCAACCTCGAAGCGATGGAGGAGGAAATCTGGGACAATATCTTTGCCGTTAACCTAAAAGGCGTGTTCTTCTGCTGCCGAGCCGTGGCGCCGGTAATGAAAAAGCAAGGCAGCGGAAGAGTGATCAATATCGCTTCCGTCGCCGGAATCACCGGGAATGGGAGTTCGATCGCTTACTGCGCCTCTAAGGCGGGCGTCATTTCCGTGACCAAGTCGTTGGCGAGGGTACTGGCGCCTGAAGCCACTGTGAATGCGATCGCACCGGGACTGATTGACACGCGCTGGCTGGATGGTGTCGCTCGCGCTGATGCGATGCGGCAGAACTTCCAGAACGCAGCTCTCTTAAAACGCGTTGGCACTCCGGAAGATATTGCCGAGGTCGCACTGTCGATGGCCGCTGATTGGGGGTTTGTGACTGGGCAGGTGGTAGTGGTGGACGGCGGCAGAACGGTGTGACTGGCAGGTTGCTCGTCAATGTCATTCCCGCGAAAGTGGGAATCCCCTCTTGCGGATACCGGATTCCCGCTTCGGCGGGAATGACTAAATTTCAAGATACCGAAATTGGATGCATCTTATGA
>Ga0075428_100008879_pt1 | contig 11151 bp, 6 predicted proteins | sample RhiMetdeltSRZDD2_FD_75291 | JGI IMG/M metagenome (GOLD analysis project Ga0075428, IMG submission 75291) | Populus rhizosphere microbial communities from Tennessee, USA - Rhizosphere MetaG P. deltoides SRZDD2 | ecosystem: Host-associated > Plants > Roots > Rhizosphere > Soil | place: USA... | reverse complement strand
CCCGCGTGTGCGGCCTATGGGGGCTGGTCTCAATTTGTACGGGGTGCGTAAGGATGGTAGTGAGTTTCCAGTTGAAATCAGCTTGAGCCCATTACGGACCGAAGAGGAATTTCTTATCTTGAGTGCCATCCGGGACATCACGGACCGTAAGCAGGCGGAGGAGGCTCTACGCAAAGCCCATGACGAATTAGAAATGCGGGTAGCAGCACGGACCGAAGAACTGCTTATGGCCAATACCGCTCTGGAAGATAAAGCCGCAGAGCTTGAAGAAGCGAACATCGACCTCGCCCAATACGCCTATGCAGTTTCCCATGATCTGAAGACACCACTACGTGGCATCCACCATTATGCCGACTTTTTGTGCGAAGACCTTGGAGCAAGCCTTGGCGATGAGCACAAAACCTATCTCGATGGCCTACGCCTGGCGGTCTGGCAAGCCGAAGCCTTAGTCGATGGCCTGCTGGAACTGTCACGCGTCGGCAGCCGCGATCTGGTCTATCAGGCAGTCAATCTCAACACGGCCCTGCAAGAGATCATCACTTCGCTCAGCCTACCAGAAGATGTCGACATCCTCTGGCAGGGAACGTGGCCAACCATAGAGGTCGAGCCTGTCCTGCTGCGCCAGATCTTCCAGAACCTCATCAGCAACGCCACAAAATTCAACCATGCACCACGCAAACGTATCGAACTCGGCTGGCGTCCGGTTGGAGAGCACGATTGCGAGGTGTACGTCCGCGACAATGGCCTTGGCATCGACCCACGCTACTCGGAGCAAATTTTCCAGATATTTCAACGTCTCTACACCAAGCAGGAGTACGAAGGGACAGGTATAGGTCTGGCTATCGTCAAGAAAGCCGTCAGTCGCATGGGGGGCACCGTGTATGTTACTTCGACCCCAGGCGGGGGGAGTACATTCTTTGTGACACTTCCTATGCGGCATTAGGGAGAGACACCTATGGCAGAGCAGCCGTTGGTCGTTCTCATGGTTGAAGACAACGAGCACGATATTCTCGCGACGCAGCGCGCCTGGAGGATACATCGTATCGCCAACCCGCTCTATATTGTTACCGACGGGGAAGCGTGTCTCAGCTATCTGCACCAATGTGGCTCATATAGTGCACCAGGGGTTGCTCCGTCTCCAGGACTCTTGCTTCTCGACCTCAATATACCTAAGATCGATGGCCTTAGTATTTTGAAGCATATTCGAGAAGATAACAGGTTACACTGTTTACCAGTCATAATCTTCACCACATCCCAGTTGGAAGCAGACCGCATGCGCAGTTACGACCTGCACGTCAATGCATACATCAGCAAGCCGGTCGGCTTCCATAGCTTCGCTGAAACTCTCAGAATCATTAATCTTTTCTGGGAGCTAGTTGAGTTGCCGGAGTGATCATATGTCTCACGCGGAAGTCTCTACACCTTTGCGCATCCTGCTGGTTGAAGACAGCGAACATGACGCTGTGGCGTTTCACCGCGCCTTCCGAAAAGCCTCAACGCTGTGTGATATTGCAATCTGTGAGCGCGCTGAGGAGGCGCTGGCTCGACTCTATGATCAGGCCGCCTCGTTCGATCTTGTCGTGGCTGATCACAAGTTGCCCGGGATGTCTGGCCTGGAGCTGTACCGCGAACTACGCACCAGTAATATCCCGATCCCTCTCGTACTCCTGACCGGAGCCGGGGCAGAATATCTCGCTGTCGAAGCCCTCAAAGCCGGTGTCGATGACTACATCATTAAGGATGCAAGCCAGGGCTATATCGACTTGCTGCCGCTTGTCCTTCCCGAGGTGGTGCAGCGCTATCGTGCGCGTCTGGAGCACCAACGCGTCCAGAAGGCCCTGAATGAGCGCGATGCACAGCTCCGTCTCGTGACAGATGCGCTGCCGGTGGGTATCTCCTATGTGGACGTCGAGCAGTGCTATCGCTTTGCGAACCGCACCTGTGAAGCATGGATCGGCCAGCCACGGACTGCTTTGTATGGCAAGCACATCGCTGATGTCTGGGGCCAGGATGCCTATATGCTCATGCGAGTTCACATCGAGGAAGCCTTAGCCGGACAGACATGCTCATGTGAACACGAGATGTCCTTGGCCCAGGCCGGCAGGCGTGTGCTTCACCTCATGTTCATTCCCGACCTGGATGCCCATGGACACTGCCGGGGTTGCTTCACGCTTATTACCGATGTCACGGAACGCAAACGCCTCGAAACGGAGTTGCGCCAGGCGCAGACCATGCACGCCATCGGCACCCTGGCAGGAGGAATTGCGCACGAATTTAATAATATTCTGATGGTTATTCTGGGCTACACCAGCCTGGTGCTCAACGATGTGCCACAGGAAAGTATAACTTGGTCTAATGCCCAGAAGGTGTTCATGGCCGGAGAACGTGCTAGAGACCTCGTCCAGCAGATCCTGGCGTTCAGCCATCAGGTCAATGTTGAGCACAGGCCCACGAAACTGCATCTGCTTGTCCAAGAGGCGCTCGGCTTGATCCGGCGTACTTTGCCTGTGACTATTCTGCTCCAGCAGAACGTGGAAAAGGATGTGGGGACAGTCCTGACGAGCATCACGGAAGTGTACCAGATTATGCTGAATCTATGCGCCAATGCAGTCCATGCCATGCGGGAGGTAGGAGGCACATTGGCAATACACCTTGATACTGTGGAGGTGCATGGGGCTTCAACGTCGCAGTATCCGGTACTCCGGCCCGGCTCCTACACCTGGCTCAGCGTACGGGATACCGGCCATGGTATGCCGCCCGACGTCATCGAGCATATCTTTGAACCGTTCTTCACAACCAAAGAGGTCGGGGAAGGCACAGGGATGGGCCTGGCGGTTGTCCACGGCATCGTCACCCATCATGGTGGCGCGGTCACCGTGCATAGCACACCGGGACAGGGGACAACCTTTGATATCTACCTGCCGCAAGTTGCTGAGGCCGCGCCCACGATAGCAGCGCTGCCGGAGCCTAGTGTGCCAGGGAAGGGGCGCGTGCTGTACGTCGACGATGACACCTCGCTGGCCCATTTGGGCCACGCCATGTTGACCCCTCTAGGCTATGAAGTAGTCGCCTGTACCAGTGCGTATGAGGCACTCCATGTCTTCCTGCAGACACCACAGAGTTTTGACCTGGTCATCACGGACGAAACTATGCCGTACATGACTGGTGAAACACTAGTACAAGCCTTACGGCGTATTCGCCCGGATATTCCCGTTATTCTCTGCACGGGCTATAGCAATAGCATCAATGCTGATAAGGCAAGGACGCAGGGGATTGAGGTTTTTCTCATGAAACCTCTCTCCATCGACATTCTCGCCTCTACTATCCAGCGTCTCCTGGCACGGCGCGAGGCATCCCCCTCTTAAGGGCGGGAAGAGGGGAGACACGGCGATGAAAACCGACGCGGGGCGGTGGGGAGGGACTGGTCTGTTCCTGTCACCGGTCCCCGTGTCTCCCCATCTCTGCGTCGTCGCACCGGCGCCGGACTGACCCGCCAGTTTACACCGGATAAATCACCACCCGACGGTGCGGTTCCACGCCTTTACTCTCTGTCGATAAGCCATAGCGTTCGGCGAGCTGATGCTGCAGGCGGCGCAGATAGTTGTTCTGCGGCGTTAATTCAACAGGCTGCGACTGTTCGAGAACCTCACGGATCGCCACTTCCGCTTCCCGCATAGCCGAGGCATCGTTGGAACGCCGCTCTCCCCGGTCAAAGACCAGCCGCAGGGTCTGCTCCATCTGCGTGACGGTATTGTGTCGGACAGTGTATAGCTGCACCCCACGGGCTTGGGCATCGCGCAGCCGTCTGGACTGATGTTTTTCTTGCGATTTCAGCGTCATAATAAGATCGGCGGTGTCAAGATCCTCGACGAGCGAGGCTGGTACCCGGCAGCGCTGGATAGCTTGTTCGAGCCGGTTGCGGTTCACCGCATACGGAAAGATACGGACCATATGCCGTCTAGAGCGCCGCGCTGGGATAGCGCGTAGCTGGTCTTCCTCGCCCGGCAGTCTGACAGGCTCCGCCGGGATGTCCAGTTGGCGGACCTCAAACCCACCCTCAGCGGTACGCACCCGCAATTCTGGCGGCAATGCCCTGCCCCGCAATGCTCCGTCAACCACCGTGGCTACATCATGGTGTACGGCCAGGCGGTCACGGTCTTGAATCTCGATGAGCACATCAAACGTTGGGGGTGCCTTACGCTCCAGAACGGTCTTCTGGGTGTGGCGGCGCCTGGCCTCCTCGTCAGACAGAGTAACCGCCTGGATACCACCAACGAGGTCGGAGAGCGTGGGATTCCGTAACAGGTTGTCGAGGGTGTTGCCATGCGCCGTGGCGATCAGTTGCACGCCACGTTCCGCAATGGTGCGGGCTGCCAGCGCTTCCGCTTCGGTACCGATTTCATCGATGACAATGACCTCGGGCATATGATTTTCCACTGCTTCGATCATCACGGCGTGTTGCTCTGTAGGCGAGGGCACCTGCATACGCCGCGCCCGTCCAATGCCCGGGTGGGGGATATCACCATCGCCAGCGATCTCATTCGATGTATCCACGACAATGACGCGTTTGCCCAGGTCATCTGCCAACAGACGCGCCGCTTCGCGCAACAGGGTAGTTTTCCCGACCCCAGGGCGCCCGAGTAGGAGCAAGGACTTCCCCTGTTCGATGACATCGCGCAGAATGTCCACAGTACCAAACAGCGCCCGCCCGACGCGACAGGTCAGACCAATGGTCGCGCCCACACGGTTCCGGATCGCTGAAATACGGTGTAAAGTGCGCTCAATGCCGGCCCGATTATCCTTGCCGAATACGCTGACGTGCCTGACTACGTAGTCGATATCCTCACGTGAGACCTGGGGACCTGGGAGATCCTCCGTGTGCTCCAGGAAGCGCGCCTGTGGCAGCCGCCCGAGATCAAGCACGACTTCGAGTAGCACATCGTGGTTAGAGTGCTCCGCTAGCATGCTCCGAATGTGTGGAGGTATCACCCCAAGTAACAACGCCAGGTCATCCGTTACGCTTACGTGTGTCCCAATCAACGTCTACACCTCCCAACTCTGGGAAGACCTGTGTTTAAACTACGTTCTGTTGCGGATTGTACCCCAGACCAGAAAATTGTGGTATAAGGCATGCGAGAATGCTCGCGCGAACTGAGAGGGCAGGGGGCAAGTTACGCAGGCGTGACGGACGACGACCGTGAGAGGGTGCTGTCAGAGATGGCAGCGCCCGGCCTCATGAGGCCGGTGGAGTGTCAGCAGGATGGACGAGGATTTCCTGAGGCAGGGCAGCGAGGGCCCCACGGGCTTCGATGAGCTCAGCGCTCGTGGTACGGAGACGCTGATGCATCGCCAGCACAAAATTCCGTAAAAGCTTTACGGCCATGGCTGGCTCTTGTTCGAGCATAGCATAAAAATCGTCGCCACGAATGAGCATCGCCTTCGTCGGTTCTAAGGCCCGCACCGTTGCCGAACGTTTGGCGCGTTCGAGCAGTGCAGTCTCCCCAAAGGGCGCTCCTGGACTCAAGGTGATCAGTAGCTGGCCTTGTCTGACGACCTCTACCTTCCCACTCACCAGGATGAAGAAATCATCACCGACAGTATCCTCAGCAATAATCACGTCCCCAGGCTCATACGAGCGGACGTGCACGATGTTGAGGACTTTGACGAGTTCATGGGTATCGCAGAGGCTAAACAGACGGATGTGTTTCAACGCCTCGACTTTCCGAGTGACGGAGACACCCGCTTCCCCCCCTGTGCGCTTGACAGCGTCAACCTGCACGGCCACAACAGCGACATTGTCACTGCCACCACTGGCATTGGCCATGGCGATACAGGTGGTCACCAAGCCCTCCAGGGGCAGGTGCGCGCTCATTTGCGCCAGTTCCTCCTCACATTTGAGATAGCTATGGAAGCCATCCGAGCAGAGCAGGAAGCGATCATAGGCCATACATTCAACAAATAATGTCTCCACCCGGACCGTTGGTTTCGTACCCACACTACGAGTGATGACATTCGCGTAGGACGAGTTTGCGGCCTCTTCCCGGGTGAGTCTGCCGGTCTTGAGCATATGCCAGACCAGGCTGTGGTCTTCGGTGAGTTGGTGCGCCTGATGGTCACGAATAAGGTAGACACGCGAGTCGCCGACATGCGCAACCACCGCTGCCTCCCCAAGCGTCAGAAGCATGGCAATGGTCGTGCCCATTCCCTTCTTCAGCGGATCGCTCTGCCCCATGGCATAGACACGAGCGCAGGCCTCCTGCACCGCCCCTTCTACCAGACGCAACACCTGTGTACGCTGCTCGAAAGTTGGAGCGTTGATATAGTCGCTCAGGACAGCTCGCTGACGGCGTATGCTCGCCTGGACGAGGCGTATCGTTTCCTGGCTGGCGATTTCTCCGGCAGCATGGCCACCCATGCCATCACAGACGATATACAGCCCGAGGTCGGTGTCAATAAGGCAGGCATCTTCGTTGTGGTCACGTTGACGCCCAATGTCCGTCTGTCCAGCGGCAGTAATACGCATGTACGTCTCACTTGGTAGGAGGTCCAACGCACGTGGCTCTGCTGCACCATATGCAAATTATGGCCAACAGACATCGCGGTGTCCAGCCATCCTCATCTCAAGACCACAAAGTTGTAGGCCCCGCCCCCGGCAGTGTGGCGAACACCCGTGCAACGTCTCCGAAGGTGGTCGTCGTGAACAGCTGTGCCCGCATGTCTGCTGCGCCTGGGAAGCCGCGGCAATACCAGCCCAGGTGTTTGCGCATAGCCTGAAACGGCACACCATCGTTGAGACCCTCGAAGTAGCGGGCATGCTCCAGGGCCACCTGGCAGCGCTCGCGTACAGCTACGTCTACCGACGGTGCCTCAGCAGTCGGCGTGGAGAGCTGTTGCCGCGCCCAGGCTTTGGCACGAAATAGCCATGGATTCCCCAGGGCACCACGCCCAATCAAGACCCCATGGACCTGCGTCTCCCGGACCCGCTGTACCGCCTCCGACATCGTCGCCACATCACCATTCCCGAGCACCAGCGTGGAGGTTTCGCGCACCAGCTTGGCGGCGCGCCTGATAGCGTCCCAATCGGCCCGTCCCCGATACATTTGCGCCAGCGTCCGCCCGTGGATCGTTATAGCCTCGGGCTGCTCTTCTAACAGCGTCGATACCCAGTCCTCGATCACGACGCTATCGTACCCAAGACGGGTTTTGACTGACACTGGCAAGATACTGCGGTGCTCCCGCGGTGGCGGCGCTGTGCCACTGGTCAATTTCAGAATCTGTTCGACCACGCTAGAGCGCAGACCGATCGTGTCAATGGCATGTCCGGACGCCCAGTCCTGTACCCCCGCCTGCACAGCGCGAATGATCGCACGCGCCAGCGGTGGGTTCTTGATGAGCGCCGCGCCGCAGCCACGCGCCGCCACACTTTTAGAGGGGCAGCCCATGTTGATATCCACACCGTCAAAGCCGAGGGCGCAAAGCACGTGGGCCACATGGTAAAACCCGTCTGGGTCAGCCCCATAGATTTGCGCCAGAATGGGGCGCTCGCTCTCGACAAAGCGCAGCTGGCGCCATGCCGATGCTGTCCCGCGACAGATCTCCTCGACATTGATGAATTCAGTACATTGCATATCAGGCTTGCCATGCCGCGCCACAATATAGCGAAAAGCGGCATCGGTGACCCCATCCATGGGCGCGAGGCCGATGATCGGTTGCGGTAGTGTGTGCCAGAAACTCATACGCCTGGGGTACCCTCTTCGCCAGTGTCTTTCTCATCGAGTGCCGACGCCTGCTTCATGGGCAACAGGCGCAACAGGAGCACACCCCGTTCCGCCCCATGGCAGGGCCCAACGTAAGCCGATTGAGTGTAGCAATGAAACGATGTGACGGTTCTGCTATGCGCTTGAGTTGGTCATATAGCCTGTCCGGGATGTGAATGGTGACGGCTTGTGCCATACGCGATCCCCCATATCATACACTCGCAAGCCGAGATGAAGCTCGTGTTTCATAGATGTATGCGAACCCATTCTCTTGCTCATTGTTGTTGACGCTTCATAATATACCGTGCCCAGCCATGAACTTATTCAACAGCTTTGCTGCAACTGTCGTTACGTATACTACTGCTTTTGCTTGGGGACTCTCTGGCCTCAGGCTTCCGTCGCCTCAACGTCGAACAACTCTGATAACTTCAGACGAAATCCCGGTAAAAAAGGGTCACCTGTTAGTTCATCCTGAACATTCAAAACACGAATGTGAGAAGGGGACTGATATACATACACCTGTTGTTGTGGAGGAGCAATGACCCAGACATGCTGGACGCCGGCGCGGAAATACTCGTGGACTTTGTTGACGACTTCCTCAAATGTATTGCTTGGACTGATCACTTCGACCGCCAGCTCGGGAACGACCGCCCAGGCTTGCGTCCGCGGCACACGCCGTTGCCGCGGCCAGCGATCGTAGGACACATAGGCCACATCAGGACGCCGTTGCGATAGCCCAGCACCGAGGTCGAACAGCATTTCGCTGACCGACCGACCGCAGTCGCTGGTACGGGCAAAACCGTCCAGGCAGGTATTCAGAAATGACCCTACCAGGATCTCATATGCTCCCATAGGTTCCTTTTCCACGATTTGGCCGTCCACGATCTCATACAACAGGTCACTCTCTATGGTTGATAGAGTGGTGGTATTGTCCTGACGGGGCGTCGCCGCTTGAGTCATATCTGGGCCTCCAGAGGAAATGTCGCCACACACTTTCGCGCCACCACTTCTAGTCCTTGTGGGGTATCTGGTCTGAGACCACTCCGGCGCAGGGTGAGCACTCTCATGGTATCCAGGGCAGTCTATGTTATCAAGGGATAGGGAGAATCTCCCGTTTATGCAATCATACGGGCATTCGCTCCTGGGAGGCGGAACGATTTCACGCCAGTTCCTGCAGCAGCGCTTTGGCCTCCTGAAGGTCAGCGGTGTCAAAGTCCTCAGTGAACCAGCCGTAGATCGGTGCCAGCAGCGCGCGGGCAGCGGCGCGTTGGCCCTGGCGCTGCCACAGCCGGCTCAGGCTCATGGCCGCCCGCAGCTCGAGCGATTTCGCCTCCTGGCGGCGGGCGACGTCCAGGGCCCGCTGCAACCAGGCTTCCGCCTCCTCCTGCTGGGGTATCGTCTGCCGCAGGAGCAAGACGCCCCGGAGGCGACAGACTTCCGCTTCCCACCAGCGGTCCTCATGCTGCTCCATCAGGGGGTGGGCCTCGACCAGTGCCTGGAGGCCGTCTTCCGTGTGGCCCAGATGGTCATAGACTTCCGCCACCCAGGTGGACAAGAATGGGACGAACGCCGCTGCCCCGGTGGCCCGATAGGCGGCAAGCCCCTGGCGGACCTGGGCCAGCCCCTCCTCGCCCTGGCCCTGCATAGCGAGCGCCCACCCACGGTAGATCATTCCTGCAGCCGCCCAGAATGGAAATCCCTGCTCAGTCGAGAGTGTGACGGCGGCGTCTGCATGCTTGAGCACTGCCGGCACGTCCCGGCGCATCCGAGAGACGATGGCCGCCCAACTCTGCGCCCACGCCAGACTAAAGGGATGCGACACCTTGTGCGCCCACGCCAGGGCATCGTGGAGGCGGGCCAGCGCTTGCGCCGGGTACCCCAGTATCCAGAGGAGCATTGCGCCATAGACTCGGCAGGCAACACGTGGATCTTGGCCAATGTGGAACACCATCGCACCGCGCTGATCTGGCGTGTAGCGTGCGATGCCTTCCTCCAGGTGCTGGCGGGCAGCCGGCAACACGCCAAGGAAGAACCATGTCACCCCGAGGGCATTGTGGGCGACGACAGTGAGCGTGGGGTCGTGAGCCTGTTGCGCCAGGCGCAGCAATGTTTCCCCGATCTCTCGAGCCCTGTGAAACTGTGGTTGTGCGATATAAAACCGCCACAGACCAAACAAAACCTGGGCAAGCTGTGGCGTCTCACCCACCTGTTGACACAGCGCGCGTGCCTGGATGTAGGCGTCCTCCACCTCGGGCGCTGCGTGTCCTTTGGTCACGAGCAGCGCCGTGCCGAGGGCAATGCGCAGGGTGAGTTCTTGCTGGGTGCGCTCCGGCGTGGCGGGCAGGGTCTTGAGCACCTCCAGCCCCCTGGTGAGATGTGCCACCGCTTCCACATACGCCGAACGCTCCATACTGCGCTGTCCGGCCTGCCGTAGATACTGCACAGCGCGTTGGGCGTCCCGCCCACGCTCAAAGTGCATGGCCAGCTCTGCCGAAATGTCGCCTACCTGGGCGCCATGACCTGCCTCCAGTCGTGCCCCAATGCGCTGGTGCAGCCGCACCCGCTGCGCGGCCGAGACCCGCTGATAGAGCACCTGCGGATACAGGGCATGGACAAAGCGATAGGAGCCAGCCACCGTGCCGTCTGGCCAGAGCTGTTCTCCGCTCGTCCGTAGGAACTGCCCCCGCCGGGCCAGAGAAGTACACCAGTCATCCACGTGCTCAACCTCCTGGGCCAGCCCCGCCGCCACGCCGGCCGCCGAGAACTCCACCCCGGCCACGCTCGCCGCCTCTAACACCCGCTGCTCTTCAGCACTGAGCCAATCGAGCTGCCGGTCGATCATCTGCCGCAGGCTGTCGGGCACGCTGTAGTGCAGCGCCTCGACCGGTGCTGCCAGTGCCCACACGCCGTCCTGCTCCAGAAGGATCCCCTGGGTCCGCCAGGAATCCACGAGCGTGACCATGAAGAGTGGATTGCCCTCCGTGCGCTGGTGCACCAGACGCGCCAGCCGGTCGACCCGCGGCAGGCCAGACAAGCGGCCGGCGAGATAGGTGACAATGGCCTCCTCCGTCAGCAATGTCAATGGCAGTTCCACACCGTGCCCATGCAGCTGCAGTTCCTGCTGGACGGTGTGCAAGGGATGCGCACGACGTAGCACTTCGGGCGGCCGAAACGTGCCGAGGAGGAGCAGGCGCGCCGGTTCCCGGCGGCACGCCAGTACTGCTATCAGGTCCAGGGTGGAGGGGTCGCTCCACTGCAGGTCTTCGAGCACCAGCACCAGCGGCTGCTGGGCGGTCAGCAGCTCCAGGGCCTCGGCGAGCTCCCGGAGCATCCGTTCCCGCGTCGCCCCGCCAGTGCGGCGCCGCAGCGTCTCCAGGTCAGCGGCACGGATGAG
>Ga0075428_100008877_pt1 | contig 11152 bp, 18 predicted proteins | sample RhiMetdeltSRZDD2_FD_75291 | JGI IMG/M metagenome (GOLD analysis project Ga0075428, IMG submission 75291) | Populus rhizosphere microbial communities from Tennessee, USA - Rhizosphere MetaG P. deltoides SRZDD2 | ecosystem: Host-associated > Plants > Roots > Rhizosphere > Soil | place: USA... | reverse complement strand
GCCAGTAAGGCAATCTTCGGCCGAGGCCGTCTCTGAACTGGCTTGTGGCGAAAAACCGGCATTATTGATACTCAACAAAAACCGCGTTGCAGAACATTGTCATACTCGCCGCTGGGGCGGTGTTGAGCTTGATCGCGATGATGCCCGTCTGTGGCACCCAGATGCGGGCCTCCGGCGTCGGCATGTACACATACTCACCGTTCAGCACGTTCCAAATGGACTTGAACAGAATGTCGGTGTTCGTGCCTTCGGCCGATGCGTTGTTGCCGGTCGCGGTTGTGCCTCCAACGGCGAGAGCGGCAGGGCCGGCCGGCTGGAATTCAAGTGGCGTGAACGATGTCACGGTCGCGGCAGCGGATTTGCGAAGGATCTGGACTTCGAGCAATTCGCTGGTCGTTTTCGTAATTTGGCTCAAGTGGAACTCCAGCAACTCAAGCGGCGCCGCCCCTGCCTTGATCTGCAGGAGCGTTTTTGCCGCCGTGATGGCCGTTGATGGCAGTTCAGCGTAATAAACAAATCCTTCTTGTTTCATTTATGTCCTCAATAAAGTGTCTTGCGGCCGCCAATAAGAAAAACCGGCCGGGAATTCATTCGCAGGCTCAACGTTTGGCGCCTCGAACTCGACCTGATCCACTTGGGCGCGGACGCTCGCGGATGGTTGCGGCTTGAGCGCAATCATCAAGCCTACGTTTACGCTGTTCGCGAATGTGCCCCCTGATACTGTCGTTGATGGATTCTCCGTCCCTGTGCCAGTCAACGCTTTCCTAAAACAGTTCTCGCTCGCGTCGGTTCCCAGCGCGCTAGTTCCCACTGTGCCTGTGGCCGTATAGCCGGACGGTAGTGATCGGGCGCTGGGGTCGTCCTCGTAAAGATCGAAGAAGAGGACGAGGCAGTTCGCGACGGTGGTTGTTATGCTCGTCGTTGAGACGGTTGCGCTCGCGGCGTTATTCAGTTTCGTCGGCCCCGCGCCGGAGCCTGAGTCCCAGGGGTCGCCAGATGTGATACAGCTCCTGAAGCCATAGCAACGGGCAATGCGGACCGTAGAAACGGAAGACGCCATCGCGATGGCCGGGGCGGTATCGCCACCTACAGCCCTGCGCCAAAAGACAGCGACAATCTGAGCCGAGGTATTCGTCCCCGAGAGCGCCGTGATCTTGGTCCAACCCGATGGTGTGGTGAAATCAACGGACCCGGAATGATGCGCGACGATGATATGGATATCATCGGCGGCGAATCCCGCCGGCAGGGCGGGCGTGATAGATGCCCCGGACGTTGCGGATGCCGCTATCGCGCCGGCCGCGTTGAACGTGGGGGCGGGCGGATTCGCCGTTACCTGGTTGGCCCGAATCTCCACCCGCAGGTTGGTGTAGTCTGTTATGGCGTCGGCCTGGCCGCCTGTTAGCGTCCGCTCGACCGTGCTATAAGCCGCATCGCTGATATTCGTGTCATCCGTCCAACTGGCAATCTCGGTCGTTCCCTGCAATATGCGATAGCGCATATCGATCTGATTGCCGGAACTTATATCCTTCTTTCGGGTGACTCTCAGCTTGTGGTTTATAGATGACACCGGATCTGTCAGGTCAGTCAGTGACAGTTCGCAAGTATCGTTGACCGGGGCGGCGGCGGATTGAATCACTGCGACCTGATCGGCGACCGCCTCGTTTACCTTCGACCACAATGGAGTTGTCGTCCACGTACCGGCCGAAATGTCGCCATCCGCCAGCGCGATCTGTCCAACCGACTCTACCTGCTCCAGCGCAAATGTTTCTCTGGCCTGCGCCTGACGCCAGGTTACGGGCGGGCCGTCCTCGGTGGCAATCGCGCCATTGAGCGTGAAATCGTTTCCGGCGCCCGAATTATCCTTAACCGCGCTTGAAGCCGATTCATCGGCCATCGGCTGCCACGAATTAAGGCCCGATGTATGGATGGGAAGATATTGGCTTAGTTCCGCCTGGATCTCTCCACGGACCATTGCCCTGTTGTAAATCTTGAGCGCCGCTATTCGTCCGTCGAAATATGTGCCATTTTCGGATTGATTGCCGATTTGAATCCGCGTCGGAGTTATCGTGCCGTGGGGCACGCTGACAGCGTTGTTTCCGTCCAGATAGACGGTCAGGCCACTCCCGTCGCTCGTCAGGGCGACGTGATACCAGGTCCCGGTATCGAGTGGGACTGTGCTGTAGTCCGTGTCGCCACCCTGCAACACAATGACGCCGCTCGATGGATCGATCCCGACAAGATATGCGACGCCGCCCGCGTTCTCGGCTACAAGAAACAAAACCGCGAGGCCCGCCGTTGATCCTGACTTCATTACCCAGGCTATGATCGTAAAGCTGTTATATGCGGGTATGCCGGTTGTCCGCTCTATGTAATCAGCCGAGTTGTTGAAGCGCAGGGCCATTAAGTATCACTGTATTCTAAAGACGCTTCGATAAAGAACGCATCGCAGGCCATTGTGTCTCCGCCTGCGCCGCCATCCCGATAGATCACGATCCAGACGGTATCGTTCGCCGCTATTGAATCGAGAGACGTGATCGTTATCGAGCAAGACATTTCCCGCCTGACTGTCGTGCCAAGGTGCGAATCCGTGACCGTGGCGGGAGTGGCCAGAGTTTTCGTGGTGATGTCCTGGCTACTGCTGTCAGGAGGTATACGGGCGATTGCCGCGCCCCAGACCACATCGCCAGATGTCGCGGTGTCGCTCGTCCATCGGATAACTACCGTCAGGTTGCCGGAGCCGTAGTTGACCGCCTTGAATTTCCAGAAGCCCGATTCCTTAGTGCCGGAATCGTAGGCGAGAACGCTTACCGGATATTCCGCCCCGTTGATCTTCAAATACTGCGGAAACGCAGTCGCCAAAAACTGAGCGTCTTCAGGCACGAAAGGTATTTTTTGTGTAGCCATAATTTACGCTCCCGTCAGGTAACGTTTCGCGACCACGAACATCAGCAACGCTACTTTCTGCGGCGTCGAGAGGACCGTTCTCGCCGGCGTGGGTAAAGCGGTGTTGTAGGACGATTGGTTGTCGTTCGCCCACGTGTCCGCCGCGTCAATTGCGGCCCGAAGTTCCGCTTTCGTAAGCGCCCCGGTGACTGGCTCCTTGTTCTCCCGCATCCATTGCAGCCACACTGCAATTCGATCGTTATCAGATAAAACCGCCATAGTTCCCTCACTTTCATGCGTTGACCAGCCAACGCCAGCGGACCACCCAATTGAATATCAGCGCCTTTTGGGCGGTTGTTAGAACGCCTCGCGCGGGTTGTGGAAGCGCGCTATTGAACGACGCCGCATTCGCGACCGCCCAGTCATCGGCTGCGTCGATCGCGGCGCGGAGTTCGGCGGGCGTAAGAGACGAAACCTCGGCGTCTCGGTTCTTCGCGATCATCTCCTGATAAACATTGTCTCGCTCTTCTTCGGACAGCTCGGCGGATGGCAACATCAGGTAGCGGCGTCTGACGACGTAGCTCAGCAGCAATGCCTTTTGGGGCGCTGTCAGGACGCCTCGGGCGGGTTGAGGGAGAGCAGTGTTGTATGCCGCCGAATTGGCTACGACCCAATCGTCGGCTGCGTTGATGGCCGCTCGCAGATCGGCGCGATTGAGAGAGTCAACCTCGCCTTCTCTGTTCGGGAGCGCTATCCATCGCCATATTTCTTCGCGTTCGACTTCCGGTAGTGCGGGCATAAGTCCTCCTGAAAAAGGGCGGGAGACTGGATTATTTGGAAATCGCGATCAGGATGCCGACTCCCGCCGCTACACCCAGAATCAATGTGAACTTTCGGGAGCGGGAGAGTGACTTTTCCAGCTTCGCGATCCGCTTCTCGTGCTGTTCCTTGAGTTTGAAGAGCGCATCTTTCGCCTCGCGTTCCGCGGCGATGACTTCTTCGAGCTTTGCCGCGCGCTGCTTCTCAAGTTCGTTGATCTCCGTCAGCTTGGCCAGCTCAGTCTTAGCGGCCTCGATTCTCTGATCCGCGGCGGCGATGTTCCGCTCGAGGCCGGCGATATAATTCTTGGCGGCTATGAGTTCCCGGGCCGCTGCTGTACAAGCCCGGGCCAACCCGGGGCATTCATTTACAGGAGTGTCCCGCCCTGGCAAGTTCTGCGCAGGCGCCGCAGTCGGAAATATCAATAGGAATATCAGGGGCGTTATGAGCTTGTTCATAAATTACTTTCAGGGGCGCCGTTGCGCGTCTTGCGTTCTGGAGATTCATTTCGGCAGTCTCAGCCCTCTCCCTGATGGCCACCAATTCGGCGTATTTGCCGCTCAGAGCGATTTTTAGGACGTTCGCCTGCCCCTCTAGCTCCTTGGCGCGTTCGGATGCCTCCAGGGCCTTTATTTCGAGGGCATGCACGCCCTTCTCGTATCCCGCCTGCTGTATCCGCTCGATGGCGTAAAGGATCAGCCAGGCAAGAATCAGGGACGCCAAGACGACCAACGCAACCTTGATTAGCTTCGTGCGATGGTCGCTAGCCCACTGCCTGATGCGAAAGAAGAAGTTATTAAGCATGACCCTCCTGCTTCGGCAGCGACATGAAAGTCAGGATCACATACAACCTGTCACCCTTCTTGATCGGTAAAAGCGTGATCGCCACCGGAAAGGAATCACCCTCGAGGGGCTGAGCCCTAAGTCGCACCTGATCACCACCCATGGCTCGACGATGCGGATTCTTCGCATAGGCCAGCACATGCTTTGCGTGCCTCTCCCGCAATTCGGAGGGGATCAAGTTCTCAAACTTCGTGCCAGCGAGACCGTTTTTGACTCGGCATTGGAATAATTTTTCAGCTTCGGTTGTCGCATAGACGATACTACCGGAGATCAGATCGACCGCGATGGCTGCGGTACTCGCTGAGACCTCGGCTAGGAATTCATCCTCTCTCAGCAATAATTGCGCGGTAAGAAAATCCTGCATTTAACGCCCTTTCAACCACTGGTAAATCTGGACAATGGTTAGCAAGCCTCCCATCAACGCAGCGACAACCGACAGTGTGTCAAATAATTTCCGTCTCCCCTCCCGCTCATCCTCGCGCTTCTCGACGGTCTTGAGTCGCTTCTCGATGTCCTCGACTTTGAGGGGCACCCCGCGTTCGGCGGCGTTCGCGATTTCAAGTTCCACAACTCGACTCGAAAGCGCATTGACCTTGGCCGGCAAGTCATGGGCGTCATAGGCGGATTGGCCTTGAACCACAAGTAGCCTTAGATCGCCCACCTGCCCGCTTAGCTTGTCGAACTTAGTAGCAAGGTCGGTCTTAACGCTTTCAATAACCGCATATAGCGCATTGTTGTCCACCTGTTGTTTTTCCTGAGCCACCGCGCCCCTGAGACCTCTGGGGGAGTCGTAGGAGTTGGTTGTCAAATTTCTAGTCACGGAGAGGCGAGGTTATCGCGTTGGTGGGTTTAATTTTTAGGCGGGATAAAGGGCGCCTGCCGCGGCGCCCATCTGGTTGCGGTCTATCAACGGAGAACGAAACGAATGAAAGAATTATAGCGGAATCAACCGATTATTTCACGGTAGCCCGTGCGAGCGGCGCCGCGTGCGCCGGGGGCGCGCTCCTTCTCGAAGGATTCCAGCTTGCCGATCTCGCAAAGGCGGTTGAGCCAGACAATTACATAGATTCGATCGCGCTTCATTCGTCCGGCGATCTGGTCCGCTTCGTCGTAGCCTTGCGTCAGAAGATCGAAGATCACTTCCTCGACCGTCTGCGAGGGCAATGTCAACTCATACTGAAGCTCTTCCAGATACCCGTTAATCACGTTCTGGAGCCTTGGGGCGGCATTTATCATCCCCCTGAAGGCTACCTGCAGGGTTTCCCAAGCGGCGACAACCTCGGGCTCGTCACAGAGCGCGGGAACGGTCGAGTCGAGGGGCGGTGTTTTGTCTTCTTTCGTCATACGCCAGGCGTCTCCCGTCGAGAAAAAGGGATTCTTCACCTTTTCCTGTGCGAATTTCTCAACAAAGCCCCACGGATCATCAGTAGTCATCGCCGCGAGAAAGAAGTCTTTCTCCTCAAGCATGTCGAGCGAGCCGTATTTCTCTTTATTACTGACAGCGCTGTCACTATTAAAAAAGGTCTTATGAACGGCGGCATTGCGAAAGATCGTTTTTGGCGCGACTCCGATCTCAGCCGCGTGTTTGATAACCGCCGCCGTGACACCCTTCTCTTCCAGATCCTTGACCCCTCGGCCGCGACGCTGCGACTCCCGATTCATGATCTCCGCATCGCAGGCGCACTCAATCCGCCACGAGACCCGGCCGAAGGTTCTCGCCTGCATTCGGATCTGGATTATTTCCAGATCATTCATGTTCGGCAATTCAGAGATGATGTTGTCCGCCGTCATCTCAACGTTGTTAAAAAACTGGATCGCACTACTGGCGATCGGTGAGGGGTTCGACATCGTTGCTCCAGTTAAAGTGTTCATTGTTTCTCCGGTTACTATGACGCCATCCCAATCAAGCCCAACAGGCTCTCCTGCCTGAGCCGCTTGACTGCGATTTCGCAATACTTTTCCTCAATCTCGATACCAATGGATTTAATGCCGAGGTCTTTCGCGGCGCGCAGGGTTGTGCCGCTGCCCATGAACGGGTCGAGGATACGACCAGCAACAACACCTACCTGAACAATTGACCACTTAATCACGGCAAGAGGCTTCTGCGTAGGATGGCCTACCCTCTCACCGTTCGTTGCGGAGATTGAATGCGAAATCTGGCGAGCATTCTGATTTACGTTTGTCCATGCTAGTTCAATCGAAGCCATTGAAGGCGGCGCGTCAGGCTTGAACCAAGTCAACCAACCACGCGAAAGCGGCAGCGGAAAATAGTTGCCGCCCCAAATGACCACCCTGCGTCCGAGGCCGACCAAACTCAGCACGGTTTCAATCGGCGCGACGTCGTCCCAGGATTCAGCCTTTTGCCCTGCCCGCCTCTGCCACTTCGTCGGCTGAGCTGCGAAGCCAATCCCATACGGCGGGTCGGTCAACACCAAATCCACCGGCTCAAGCGTCGACAATATCTCGCGGCAATCGCCGTGATATATCGTCGCCCATTCGTCTTGGTAATACGGCTTAATCATACACATCTCCAACCCTCTCCAGCGCCGCCTCAATCACGGCCCGCTTGCCAGGCGAGAGCGGGGCGCCATCGTCACGCTCGGCCATATATGCCCTTATGAACTCTTCCGCGACCGGCGCAACGATGCCATCGCCGTAACCGCGCAGTCGCAGAACTCGGGCGGCAGCCCCATGAGCCAGCGGGAATGTGCCGGGTTCAACTGGCCGGAACTTCCATCCGTCTTCGTCGTTGCAGAGGACCGCCTCGGCGTCTCTCCAAAATCCGTTGACAGCGCCTGTCTCGGCAAGGGTCGCCCTTTTGAGCCGTACAACTCCGAGTCGGCCATCTGGGAGCGGTCCGATTTCCAATCCCTCGCCGCCGGTGTCGCACTGGGCGACACCGGCCAGACCGTCAGTCGCGCTATCCAATCCAAATCCACTTGGCGCTTCTTCCCGTCCGGCGTCTGCCCCGTTGGAGACATCGCCCCACCTTTGGGCTTCCGGCCCCCGTTCGGACAGTTCGGAGTTGGCCACGCTGCGAACTGCGCCGCAGTTCGCAGGTCTATTCCTCCGTCCCCATGCTCCCCCGCTCCATTCGTGTCGCTCGTTCTGGGTGTCGGCCACGAAGAAAATACGCTCCCTGATGTGCGGCGCGCCGAAGCCGCCAGCCGGAATACAGAGCGCCCCGACCGCATACGCCGCTGCTTCCAGGTCAGATTGAACAAGGTCGAGCCAAGCAAGTCCGTCCTTTTTTGCAGTCTGTTCGCCAAAAACAACATCAGGCTTACGGATCGAGATGAGGTGATACCACGCTGGCCATAAGTGCCGCTCATCAGCAAACCCTGCTCTTTTGCCTGCCGCGCTGAAAGGCTGGCAAGGGCATGATCCGGTCCAGACTGGCCGGTCGTCGGGCCAACCGGCGCGTCGCAGGGCGTAAGACCAGATTCCGATCCCGGCGAAGAAATGATATTGAGTGAATCCAGTAAGTTCGTTTGGTAATACATCCTGTATGTCCCTTTCGTCCACTTCGCCTGGGGCGATGAGATTGGCCTTGATCAGTTCACGGAGCCATGCGGCTTTGTCCGCGTCGTGTTCGTTGTAGTAAGCGCTCATATCACCTCCCCACCCAGCGGCGGCCCTTGCCTCAAATATTCCTCAATCACAGCCTTCGCCGCGTGCCAACCTATGCACAGATGCACGCGATATTGCTGAGCGGCGAGCGCGGCCATCCACGTGCGCTGTGAATCCGACGCGCGCCCGCCCTCGGCCTTCAGTTCGATAAACAAGCCATGGTATTTGCCGCACGCGATTGGCAGACACAAATCAGGCACTCCAGCGCGCACGCCTTCAGCCTTGAGCTTGCCGGCCACAGCCTTCGATCGTTTTCCTCCATTGGGTATAGCGAACAGCAATGCGAGTTCAGGTATTCGCTTTTCCTGATAGCTCACCCATTTGAAAAGTTCCACTTGCTCTGCATGTTCGCGCTCGACGGGACGCTGGCGCGGGCGCTGTGCGTGAAATTCGGCTTGTGTGATTCGGTCGGTCATGCGGCCTCCGGGAATTCGCGCAGAAAGTGACAGGGGAAATCCCCGATATAGCCACCCTTCGGATCGCTGATAGCAAAAGGCGTTTTGGCGCCTGTTTCGGTGTCCAGGTAGAAAGGCTTCGCGCCGAGCTGCTTTACAAACACGGGAATCTCTGCGACTGAGCACTGCTCGACTATGTTGTGAATCCAATCGAGGTTGCACTCGCGGGCGCCGCGTCCAGATTCGCCGCCGACGATCACCCAATGAATTCCTGTCAGGTCAATCTGGCCGAGGTCTTCGAGCAGCGGCTCGCAGGACAAAAAGCGAATGGCGGACGGTGTGCGGCGCAAATGCTCGATTCGAGGCAACCCGTACTTGCGATCTTCAACGCTCACCCCGAGCCACACATTCGGCAGTTTCTTTGCGAAAGTCGTGTCGCCCGCATACTGCAACCACTCATCAAACTTTATCACCCAATCGGCCATCCGCTCCGGTCGCTTCGTGAGAACTTGATATGTATGCCGCTGACTGCCCTCCATCACCGAAAAGCAATTGCTGATAAACCAGTCGGGCACATACTCCTGAAACAGATCGCTCATTGAATTGACAAAGACTCGGCGCGGCCTTTTCCAACTCAATGGCTCTTCGAGTTTTTCTTGCACGATGCGAGGGTCAAAGCCTTGCTCGTAGGGATGCCCGGCAACGCCGCGGAATCGCTCCGCGAAAGCCTCGGCGTAGCAGTTCTTGCAGCCGGGCGAGACTTTTACGCAGCCGCGCACCGGGTTCCATACTGTGTCCGTCCATTCGATCTTGCTCTCAGCCATTTTGTGTCTCCTTCTTCGCCAAGTACCGCTTCCGCTGATACTCGACGCGGTTCCGATTATCCCTCGACCAACGCTTACGGCTTTCGACTCGCACTGGACATCGCGCATCCCCTGTACCGACGCAGCGACGCAGCGGGCAGTCGGCGCAGAGCGCGATAACGCGAGACTGCGGAATGGAAATAGCTTTTGCTGGCCGTCCACGTTTCATGCGGCCTTCCCTTTCGCTTTCGCCTTAAACTGATCGTGAATTTGCAACAACTCCAAACGTCTCGCCTCCCACCCCGTCAGCAATTCGCCAAAGTCAGAGAACTGCCAAAGCGGATGCGCGAATTCGCGGCATTTGGCGCACTTGCCGGACTGATCAGTAGAATGCTTTGTCCCTCGCAAACAATCGGTACGTTCAACCGGCGTCCAGCCGGCTTGCATGAGAAACCAACCAAGTGTGCCCTCGCGGTATTCGGGTTTAGCTTTTGACATGTTGCAGTTCGATTATCACCCAGTACTTGCCGCCGACAGTCGCCACGATCACGTCTCGATCAGACACGGTTGCGGCGCCGATCTCCGAAAAACGAGAATCTTCAGAATGCCGAATATCCCTCACGGTGCGGCTTACGCTGGACCGATCCAACACCGACCGCAGGTATCGAGGTATGCGAATGTTTTGTGAACGTCTATGGTTACTCATTGGGAATTCCCCTATAATCATTGTGCTTCGGCGATGCCTCCAACCCCCGTTATCGCCACCGCCGAAGCCGTTCAGGCACGAGGTCCTCAGCCAACGCGCCCAAAATCAAAACATTTCCTTTCTGGCCATTCCCTCAAGTTCGAGAAGCCGCCTCATAACACTTACGCCATACCCTTCGCCGTGCTGTGACCAGTGTTGGCGCAGTCCGTCTTTGTCCACATTCGCCGTCACAACGAGTTGGTGGCGATATGTGTAGATCGCGTCCATAAGCAAAAACAGTTGCTCGCCGGCGAACTCGCTCACTCGCGCCTTGTCGAACTCGTCGAGGAAAATAAACCAGCGGCGGGAAGAGTCCCGTAGAGTGTCAGACGTGACGGCGGGTAGCTGTTCGGACCCGCATTCGTAGCGGCGGAATTGGCCAAGCAGTTCAGCGAGAGGTATCGCCACTGCCGGCCGTTCAGCCTCGATCGCGCGCTTGTACAGCAACCAGCCGATCATTGACTTGCCGCAACCGACACGACCAGAGAGGATGAGAGACATAGCCGGATCAGCGCGTAACGCGCCAATCAGTGAAGCCTGCCCTTCGTGGCGGGACGGATCTGGCTGGATCGTCGACAAGTCCAAACCGCGATACTCGGGTGGAATTCTGTCCAGCAAGCGCTGGCGCTGTTTGACGCGTAGACACTCACATTGTTTCGCGCCTTTCGCGCCGATAATCCAACCCAGATCCTCACACGCCACGCAGGAAAAGAGTTCCTGCGGCGACTTAAAGCAGTCTGGCGTCACGGATTCCAAGTTCTTCAGTTGTTCGGGTAGTACCAGTTTTAGCGGTGTCCAATTTGCCATTGCCAACCCCCATTGGTTTGTCTTCACGGTTAAGCCAGTTAATCAGCCTTGAACGTGTCGGCTGAACCCCTTTGTTCGCACACCAAACCACCATGCGCTGATAGCAGTGCATTACGTTTAGTGTTGAATAAGCTGGGGTTGCTTGCAGTTCTGCGAGAAAATCAGAGTCGCAAGTTGTCGGACGTCTGGCCGTAGCGCGTTTGACGCGCGGAGGCTTCTCTGCCTCT
>Ga0075428_100008876_pt1 | contig 11152 bp, 19 predicted proteins | sample RhiMetdeltSRZDD2_FD_75291 | JGI IMG/M metagenome (GOLD analysis project Ga0075428, IMG submission 75291) | Populus rhizosphere microbial communities from Tennessee, USA - Rhizosphere MetaG P. deltoides SRZDD2 | ecosystem: Host-associated > Plants > Roots > Rhizosphere > Soil | place: USA... | reverse complement strand
ATGCGCCGACTGTATCGTTCGCGTCACCGGTCTGCCGTCGTCCCGCCTCAATGATGCGCTGCCAGGGCTCATCGGCGCGCTGAGAGTGGGCAGCATCCTTGCCACCTGCGGCGTCTGCCTCAGACAGAGGATCGTGCACCGGCGCGAGTAGGTTCGCGTGACACTTCGAGTGACGCGCCAGGGCGACGAAGTCCAGTGCGACCGAACAGGAGGGAAGCTGATACATGCGGGTGGTTGCGATCTCGAGTCCGAGGCATTCGGAGTGGCGCGGGCGCATCATGAACTACGGCGGCGAGATTGTCGAAGAGTCGCAGGCCGGCTTCCCCGACATTGCCGCCGCGGTCGTAGCCGGGACGGAGAGGCTGATGAGCATGGACGCGGTCGACGTGCGGAGATGACTGACCTAACCGACTGGCGCCGCGGCGAAACGGAGCCTGGATATTCGAGCCGCGACGTTCGTCGCCAGAAGATGCGTGCGATGTGCGACGAACAGGCTTCGGGCTCTTCGGCGAATTCGTTACGCCGCAGACCGCTGTGCGGGCGGAAACTGCGTCCGCAACGCAGCCCAATCGACTGGCTTCAGGAGGATGACATCCGCGCCGGACTCTCTGGCTCTGGTCAGGTGCGGTTCGCCGTAGCCCGTCATCACGATGACCCGCGGGCGAACGGCGGCGCGGGCTAACAATGCTCGTATGAGCACTTCTCCCGGAATGTCGGGAAGCCCAAGATCCGTGAGAACGACCTCAAACACGGCGTCACCATCGACCGCGAGGGCCGCTCCGCCGCAGTCGGCGACGACGACCTTCGCGCCCTCTCCGATAAGAAGCGCCGTTAGCGCGATGCGCGAATTCGCGTCGTCCTCGATGAGGAGGACCCGAATTCCCTTGAGCCCGTTTACGCTCGACGACATTGCGCGCATGAAGTGGACTGCTCTCCGGCGCTGGTCGTCAGCGAGCGCCGCGACCATCCCTCAACATCAGCAGAAGCACTGCGAGCGTCTTCTTCTCTCGGATGGTGTCGTTGCCATGACGCTGCTCACGTGGCTGTCTGGCGTCGTTGATCTCGCCTGAGCGCACCTCCGTGTCGCTCTGGTTGCCCGTGAGAATCTTCTCCCGTGCCAGGTTAGGGCCGGCGTGAATGTAATTGATGCCGGAGCCGGCCGTGAGGGACGAGAGAATCACGAGCGATATCGCGATCTTGGCATGGAGCACGCGCATAAGACTTAACCTCGGTATCTCTGCGCGTGCACGAGTGGCGCCAACGTGGGGCCACCTAAAGCACATCGCACGGCGGTAGGGCCGGGGCGCGGTAAGAGTACGGGACACGCCGCGCGCGGCGCACGCCGCGCGCGTGGGTGTCAGATGCTACTGGGAGCGGCGGACCCGTTCCACTACCAGCGGTTGCCCCCTGCGGCGCGGGAGCTGCTGCCGGCGCGATACCCGCCTCCCGATCGGAAGCCGCCGCCGTTGCCGCGCGGCGCAGACGGCTTGGAGATCTCGACCTTGATGGTGCGGCCACCGAGCGCATAACCGTTGAACTTTTGGATCGCCTGGTCGGCCGCTTCGGACGTGGCCATCTCGACGAAGCCGAAGCCGCGCGATTGACCGGTGTCACGATCGGTGACCACCTGAACGCTCTCGACGCCGTCGACCTGGTTGAACAGCTGGCCGAGCTCCTCGGTGGACGTACTGAACGGAAGACCGCCGACGAAAAGCTTTTGACTCATGAACCTATCTCCTGACTCCGCGGCTGACCACGCGCCCTGGAACGGCGGAGGCGAACGCCAAAGCGTGGACTGATAGGGAAGGGGAGACCACAGTGGTCGACGACCCGAACCAGACGTCTGCAGCGTACCACGTTGTCTCGGAGTGCGCGCCATTATCCGGAACGATCTCTATTGGACGTTGGTCCAACGGAAACTCAAGGTCTCGCGAAGGCGTAGAGTACAGGCATGGCCCGCGGCAGCCGTTCGCAGCGCCTTCTCGAGGACCGCGTTCGGTTCGAGACCCTGCTCGCGGATCTGTCTGCCCGATTGATCCACGTCGACGCCAGCGGCTTGGATGCCGCGCTCGAGAGCGCCCTGCGGCAAATGATCACCTTCCTTGGAATGGACCGGGGTAATCTTGATGAATACATCGAGGGGCAGCCGGGAGTGCGGATCTCGTGGGCCGAGCCCGGGGTCGCAACGCTTCCGTCGATCCTCGCGGCGGGGCACTTACCGTGGACGGCGAGTGCGCTCCGGCGCGGTCAGGTCGTCCGCATTGCGCGGACGGATGCCCTTCAGCAAGACGCGCAGGCCGATCGGGTAAGTTACGAGCGCCTCGGGACGCGGTCCCACCTGTCGATTCCGCTCCAGGCGGGGGGCCCGATGCTCGGCGTGCTGTCCTTCGATTCCGTTCGCACCGAGCGCGACTGGCCGGACGAGCTGGTGGACCGGCTTCGTCTGCTGAGCGAGGCGTTCGCGAGCGCCCTGGAACGCAAGCGTATGGAGCTGGCGCTGGCCGAACGGCTACGGTTTCAGCAGCTGCTGTCAGACCTGTCGGCAAGGTTCGCGAACGTATCCGCGCTCGATTTCGACCAGGCCGTCCACGGCGCCCTCGGCGCGATCGCTGACTTCCTCGGAGTGGATCGCGCCGAGCTCATCGAGTTTCCCGCCTACGGAGGTACCGGAAACGCGTGGAGCCTCCACGGCACGACGGACATGACGCTCATTCCGTGGCTTGTCTCGAGCGTGCAGAACGGGGACGTTATCCAGGTCTCACGGCTGGAGGAGCTGCCAGATATCAAATCCCTGGTGGCGTTGCCTCTGCGTGCGGCCGGGGCCGTGCTCGGCGGCCTCGTGGTTGCGACGGTCGTCGCCGAGCGCGCGTGGCCAAACGAGCTGATGGACCAGCTGCACCTCGTGGGCGAGGCGGTGGCCAACGCTCTGGCAGGCGCACAAGCGGAACGTGAAGCGACGCGGCTTCGCCAGCACCTGGCGCACATCGGCCGGGTCTCGGCCATGGGCGAGTTGGCCGCATCGTTGGCGCACGAGCTGAACCAGCCTTTGACGGCGATTCTCAACAACGCAGAGGTCGCGCTGCTGCAGCTCGAGGCCTCTTCACCGGACCTCGCCGGGCTGCGCGAGATCCTGGCCGACATCGTCGCCGACGACAAGCGCGCCACGGAGGTGATTCATCGGGTGCGCACGCTCGTGCGCAAGGGTGATCTCGCGTACGCGCGCCTCGACATCAACGACGTTGTCGCCGAAGTCGCCGGCCTCGTCCGGAACGACGTCGTGCTTCGAAACGTCCCGATGACCGTGGATCTTGCCGCGGGCCTGCCCGGCATCCGCGGTGATCGCGTCCAGCTTCAGCAAGTGGTTCTCAACATGGTCCTCAATGGGCTCGAGGCGATGCTCGAACCCAACGGTCGCGAGCGCGCCCTCGCGATCCGGACCGCTCGCGCCGGCGACACGGCTGTCATGGTCACCGTCGAGGACTCGGGCGTCGGTATCGACGCTGACGACGTCGAACGGATGTTCGAGCCGCTCTACACCACCAAGCCCGGGGGACTCGGCATGGGCCTTGCCATTGCGCGCACCATCGTTCAGGCGCATGGCGGTCAGCTGCGTGCGTCGAACAATAGGACAGGCGGCGCGACGTTCGGGTTCACCGTGCCGGTCGACGGCGAGCTTTTGCGCTGATGACGGTCGCGGCGTCGGTGTTCGTCATCGACGACGACCTCTCGGTGCGCAAGAGCTTGACACGGCTCATCGAAGCGGCCGGATACACGGTCACCGCTTTCGCTTCCGCCCGCGAGTTTCTGCGGGCCCAGCCCGCGCCCGGCCCTTGCTGCCTGGTCCTGGACGTGCGGATGCCCGGAATCACCGGGCTTGATCTCCAGCGAACGCTCGCGCACGCCGTGCATCGGATTCCCGTCGTCTTCGTCACCGGTCACGGCGACATCGCAATGAGCGTCCGAGCCATGAAGGCCGGCGCCGTCGACTTCCTCACCAAGCCGTTTGCCGCCAAGGACTTGCTCGGCGCCATCCAGCGCGCGGTGGAGAGAGACACGCGGGACCGCGGAACCGAAGCGCGCGCCAGATCGATTCACGCGCGCGTCGAGACGCTCACCGCACGCGAGCGACAGGTGTTCGCCCTGGTCGTCACGGGGATGCTGAACAAGCAGATCGCGGCACAGCTCGGCGTCGTCGAGAAGACCGTCAAGGTGCATCGGGCCCGCGTGATGGACAAGATGCGCGCCGGCTCCCTGGCCGAGCTGGTCCGACTGGCCGACACCGTTGGCGTGATCGTCACGACCACCTGAGCGCTCCCCGTTCCGAGTCGAATGCCCCAAGGTCCAATAGCGGCCGGGTGTTGCTGCGCGCAGGGTAGTGCAAGGAGGACGCTCGTGAGCGCTACCCCTGTCATCGCGATCGTTGACGACGACGCCTCGGTTCGTCGCTCTCTTCTTCGTGTCGTGCTGTCCGCCGGGTACGAGGGCGTAGCTTTCGCGTCCGCGCGAGAGTTCCTCGAATGGCTCTCCGTCGGTCGAGCAGACTGTCTGGTCCTCGACGTTCACATCGGCGGGACGAGCGGCTTCGAGCTCCAGGAGCGACTCGCCGTGCCTGTCATCTTCATCACGGCCCACGACGACGCGTCGACCCGGGCGCGAATCGAACAATCGACCGCGATCGCCCATCTGAAAAAGCCGTTCGACACCGTGACGGTACTCGACGCGATCCACCGCGCCACGCGAGGGGATCCGTTGGACCAAGGTCCACTAGGCTCGCCGCGAGACGTCCGCCACACTTGAGACTCCGACAAGGAGGCGCAGTGACGTCGATATTCATGATCAAGAGTCCACGTCGATGCAGGTAACTGCGATTTCAACGCCGAGATACCCCGCGTGGCGCTGGCGCATCACGGACTACGCGGGGGCGACTGTGGAGGAATCCCAGGCCGGCTTTCCGAGCATCGCCGCCGCCGTGGCCGCGGGAACGGAGCGGCTGGTGAGCATGAGCGTCATCGATCGTTCGGACTCGACGTCACCAGGATATCCGCCTCGCTTCCGGCGCCGATGACCTGTGAGAATGAAGGAGAACGAGTCATGAGTTTCACCATGTTCAGCGGATGGGTGCTTGCGGGACTCCTGGCTGGCCTGCTGACCGGGTTCGCCAAGTGACGCGCGCAGGTACGCCGAGCCGCGCGCTCGTTCGCATGGCCATCACAGGCATCTATCTCGTGCGCGGCATTCCTCTGGACGTCCAGCGGGCCGCGCGGGCGCGGGCCGTGCGCGAGGGTACGACGCTTCGTCGGGTGTTGGGGCGCGCGCTGCGTGAATACGCGGCCGGCATGTGGACACCGCAGCCGGACGATCTTTATGGCTGAGATCACTCACGGGTGGGCGCCGCGGCTGAGTCGTCGGAGACGATCGGGATGAAGTGGGTAGTCGACTTCTATAACCGTCGGCGCGCGATCGTCGCGCGCTATGAGGTCGACGCGCCTTCGGCGGCCGCGGCCGTTGTGCGCGGGCGACAGACCATGCTCGTGCAGTATCCGCCGTCGCCCGCTCGGATCGCGAAGGGGGCGCTGGTAGTACTCTTCGCAACCCTCATCCTTGGCGCGCCAACCCTCGCTGATGCCGACGTCCCGAAGCCGGAAGACATCGTGGCTTGCAACCGCGAGGCGCAGGAAGCGACCGTCAAAGGCAACGATTCGCGCGGCGCCTCGCCGAACGCCGGAGACCACAGCCGGGCTGCCGACGCTCGCCGTGGCACGGCGTCTTCCGCGCGCCCTGGGGGCGATCCGCGCGAATCCGACCCTCAGCTCGACGGTATGGATCCCGAGGGCGCCAGGGATCCCGCGTACCAGGCAGCCTACCGCACGTGCATGCGCAAAGCCGGCTTCTGAAGTAGCCTCCAGCGAGGCGCGAACGCTGACTCGGAGCGCCATCGGGCGCCCACGACCACATCTTCATGGCTTGCGTCGGCGGCACGGAGCACACAAGCGCTCATGCTTGCCCGAGCTGACAAATCGCGCATCGCATGCCAGACACTCCATTATTCGCAAGCCTCTCGGCCAGGCATTCGGCAACACGCCTTCGACCTCTTCGCCGAGCGCCGACGGAACGCGGGGGTTCGATCGGTTCTGACGAGCATCTCCCGCCGGGATGATCGGACCACCACCCCTCATGCTCCGTCCCCTGAGATCGTGCGCTGGTTCTCGACGGAGAATGAGTCTCCATCGTGTGAGTCTCCATCGTCACATCGTCTGCGACTCAGTTTCATCCAGGTGTTCGTGTTGAAGTTGTAGTGGATCCTTGGGTTCAGCTACGCCGGTTGGACGGGCGACACCGCCGCCCGCCTGGCGCAGCAACAGGCGGATACGGCAGTGACCAGCGCGCTGGTGCCGCTCTGCATCGCGCAGTCGAAGGCCGACGGTACCAGGCGGAAAAAGATGGAAGGGCTCAAAGCGCTGACCTCGTCCTACCAACAACGCGACTTTGTGACCAACACCGGTTGGGCGACTGTGCCCGGGAGCGAGGACCCCAATCGTGATGTCGCCGCGGCGTGCGCAGTCGAACTCCTGAAGACCGCGTCGAACTCATAGGACGGACGACGCGCACCTACGACATGCCCGCTGAAGCAGGCGTTCACTTCGGCGGCGATGACGTACTCGTTTGCTTCTCGAGCGGCTTTTGATGGTCGGCGATTACTTGATTCCAACGCGCACGCCGTTCCTCGGACTCTGCCTTCAGCTGCTCATTGCGCTGAGCGAGCATCACCGCGCGTTGGCGAAGGAACGGCACGCGAAAGAGTAGGGCTTTCAGCATGATCGACCTCTTCAGGGCTTAAATTCGTCTGCGGAGTGCGCTCAATCTACTGGCTCTCGCAGCGTTTGCGTATTGGACCTTGGTCCACCTCGTCTGCGGCGGCCCGGGTCCGTCGGACGCCTCAGCCCTTCCTCGATGAGAGCCCAAGGATGATATGCAGGCTCACGGGCCGCCTCATCTATGTCGTGGCCCGCCCCGCGAGCACGCGGGCTCGGTCGATGAGGTCGCGAGGTAGGACAACCAGCACGCGCGTCTCACTAGAGAACTTGGTCTGCCTCAGCAATTTCCGGACGCAATATATTATATAAGAAATATAGTATATATAGTATATACTTGGGCAAGGCTCGGGCACTAAAAGATTGGCAGCTTGCCGAACCTCCGAAGGAGAAAGACGCCATGGATGAGAAGGACAATCGCACCGTGAGCACCGGCACCTATCGCATACGCGGGGTCTCTCGCGATCTGTATCGTGCCGCGGGTCTACGCGCCGCGACCCAGGGGACCACGCTGCGGTGGGTGGTCCTGCAAGCGCTGGAAGCGTACAGCGCGGGAACCTGGACACCCCCGAACGAACCGCCCGGGTCTCATGCAAACGGCTCCGAGCGAGCGATTCGGGGTCATGATCGACGGTAGGTCTTCCGACGTCTCCTCCGAGCGGTTCCTTCGTCACAATGTTGGCCGCGCCTTCTGCGAGAGCTGCCTTGCGATTCACATCGGGCTGAGTCTGCAACAGGCCGCCGCCGCTGTTGCGGCGCTCGGACAGATGTCCGACTTCGTCGTCGCTGCTGGACGGTGCTTGTCGTGCGGCCGGACGAACATGCTCATCCGTGCAACCGCGACCTGAGCATTGAACCTTGAGATTTCGCGTTCAATGATGCTCGGCCGGCGGGCACAACGATCGGCGAGAGTCGTCGCCTGGCGAACACCGGTCCGGGAGTGGGCACCCTGCTCGTTTCCTGGGGCGAACCAGAGAACGGCGAAACGTGCGTCGCCTGCGATCAAGTGATTAGAAGTCGAACTTCGTCAAGCGAGGCGTCGCTGACGATCTACGGTCGGTTCGATTTCACGTCACCAGCTTCTCTGTCTGGGACAGCGAACGGCACGCGCCGGGGTGTTACGAGATCACGGCGCGTGACGCGACTCGCGGTGGGACGACAGATGCCGAGGGCGAATGAGGCGAAGGCGATCGCTGCGTCTTCCGACGGGCCTTCCGACCGCGCCCTGACGTTCGCATAGAGCAAATCGCCGAGGGTTTTGGCCTCGCAGTCACGCGCCAGTCCTCGTGTGGACGTTGTTCCGCAGCCACGGCCATCGACATTGTCGGTCGTTAGTCGCTCCTGTCAAGGAGCGGCGGCCCCTTGTGTCGTAACGCCCCGGCGTGTATTGTCCGCATGTCTAGCTCAGTCGCGGCTCATTCCGAGCTCCCCTCAGCAGGCGCCGTCTCCAGTAGCTTCCGACTTCGAGACGCGCACACCGAACGGAAGGTCCGGAGCAGATCCATGGCGCAGAAACTTTTTGTTGCAGGTTTGAGCTTCAACACTACCAACGAAGGGCTTGGGGCGTATTTCGGCCGGTCGGGGACGGTCGTATCTGCGACCATCGTGACGGACCAGTTCAGCGGCCGTTCGCGCGGCTTTGGCTTCGTCGAGATGGAGACGCCGGAAGAGGCCACGCACGCCGTCGCCACGCTCAATGGCAGCGAGCTCGACGGGCGCATGCTGAAGGTTGAGATCGCGCGGCCGAAGCGCGACTCGCGCCGTGACGGCGCTCAGGGCGGTTACGGCGGAAGCGGCAGTCGCGGAGGCTGGCGGTAGTCGTGCCACGGCCGATCGGTAAACACGCGTGGGCGGCTTCAGCCGCGCGCCCGTGCGGGAGCGTGATGTGAGCCCGCGCCGGAACTATGGCTTCGAGCGCAGGCGCCGCGAGGTTCAGCGCCAGACGCGTCAGGTAGCGAAGCGCGAGCGCCGGGCCGAGCGTGAGGCGCAAGGTACTGTCGGCCCCGAAATGGGTGAGCCGCAAGACGGCGCAGGCGCACCTGCCGGTCGCTGGGAATGGTTCTCGCCGAGCCGCGGCCGCGTCGTTTTGACGAACCTACGTGAGCGACCGCCGGCTGACGCGCCGGACGACTGGCAGCTACTGACCGACGTGGCACCCGCCAATGGGCCGACGTGACGCTGGCCGTCGCCTTCGTCTAAGCGGGTCCGGGCATCAGCCATGCGAGCGTCAGGCATGAGCGGGGACCAGTCCGCGTGCCACGGGGTCATCATCGATCGTGACACCGGCCGGTCGCGCGGTTTCGCCTTCGTTCAGATGGCCACGTCCGAGGCGGCCGACGCGGCGGTTCGAAAGTTCGCGCCGCAGGAAACGCCTGCGCCGACGGTCTCAGGCCTCGCTGGCATAGCGACAAACCCCTAAATCAAGTCCACCTCGAATCCGAGAGTGTTTGATATCGGTAATTGCGGGCCCCCGCAACCATGAGATCAAGGGCTTCGGGATCACGGTCCCGGAGCCCTTCGTGTTTTTGTCCGTGGTTTGTCCGTGTGTGCCTGTTGGATAGAGCCAGCGCTCACCGGAGCATCTGAATAGCACGCACGAGCACACGTTCGCGTAGTTCCGCGACGATCCTCCGCGACACGCCCCACTCGACTCTGCCGACGTACTGGAGTTTTTGTCCAACGCGCACAGCGAGCAGCAGCGAACAGGTTCCGGCGATCGGCACGTCGAGCCCGACGACGACGAAGCGACCTTCGTGCCGCTGCTTGACCTCGGCCCACGCATCCAGACCGTGCGGATGCAGCCGACGCGCAGCGGAGATCAGTCGCGAGCCAACGACGGAGTCCTCGAGAGTGTCTCTGCGGTACACCAGCGGCCGATTGCACAGATCGCGGCCGCGCTCGTAGAGACAGTCGAACGCCATCAGCACCGGCGGCGTCGCGAGCTCGTCGGGTCGAGTGTCCAGCAGATAGATGTGCGAGACAAGGTTGGCGTCGAAGGCGCACACCTCGCCGTCGAGGATCAGTGTGCGGGCCAAGAGCGTGTGGTCCCGGCCGCTTCGTGAGATCAGCCGACGCCGTTGCCATCGTTGTACGCGACGATGCGCCATCCGTCGTATTTCTCTTCGTAAATCCAGCCGTCACGATGAAACGGCTCGCGTACGAGCGTCGGGTGCATCGGTGCGATAGCAAGGACACGACTGGCGAACACCCTCGTCACTCTACCATCGGTCGTCTTGTTCCCTCGATTGCCGGGCGCTACGATCCCGTGAGCCAGGAGGGCCGAACGTAATGAATCGCCGCGCCTTCGTCACTGGCCTTGGAGCTCTGGTCGTCGCTCCGCGTGCTCTCGAGGCGCAGCAGACCGGAAAGGTGTACCGCATCGGCTTCCTGCGCGCCGGGCAACCGCCCAAAACGTTCGTCGAGGCGTTCCAACAAGGTTTACGGGCGCGGGGATACACCGAAGGACGGAACATCGTCATCGAATACCGGTCCACGGACGGGAGTTTCGACGAGCTCTCCCGCCTTGCTGCCGAGCTTGTGCGATTCAACGTCGACGTCATTCTGGCTTCTGGGGCGCCGGCAGCGTTTGCGGCCCGGACTGCGACGACGAAGGTGCCGATCGTCTTCGCGAGCGTTTACGATCCGGTCGAGATCGGACTGGTGACGAGCGTGGCGCGTCCCGGGGGCAACGTCACGGGGCTGAGCCAAATCTCCGCTGATCTTGGAGGGAAGCGCTTGGAGCTGCTCAAGGAGCTCCTTCCCAAGCTGAAGAGCGTCGCCATTCTCTGGCACCCGGCGAACTTGACCAACCTCGTCCAAAAGAAGAGCGTAGAGGTGGCGGCGCGGACGGTAGGCGTGGACACCAAGTCGGTGCCGGTCCAGGACCCGAGTCAGTTCGGCTCTGCATTCGAAGATGCGCGCGGCGTCGATGCTCTGGTGCAGGTAGACGATCCCCTTTTGATAACCCACCGCCGACAACTCGCAGAACTGGCGGTCAGGAGCCGGCTACCCGCGATCGCGGGGCTTCGCGAATATGTGGATGCCGGCGGCCTCATGTCCTATGGCGCCGACCACCCAGATTTGTATAGGCGCGCCGCCACCTATATAGACAAAATCTTGAAGGGCGCCAAGCCTGGTGATCTCCCGGTCGAGCAACCGACCAAGTTCGAACTGGTGATCAACCTCAAGACCGCTCGCGCCATCGGCCTCACGATCCCTCGCTCGCTGCTCCAACGGGCGGATCACGTGATCGAGTAAGTGACGCTCACCTAGCCAACCCGCAGAGGAGATCAACCAATGTCGATCGTCGCGTGGATAGTGCTCGGTCTAATCGCGGGTTT
>Ga0075428_100008874_pt1 | contig 11153 bp, 9 predicted proteins | sample RhiMetdeltSRZDD2_FD_75291 | JGI IMG/M metagenome (GOLD analysis project Ga0075428, IMG submission 75291) | Populus rhizosphere microbial communities from Tennessee, USA - Rhizosphere MetaG P. deltoides SRZDD2 | ecosystem: Host-associated > Plants > Roots > Rhizosphere > Soil | place: USA... | reverse complement strand
AGCGTCTTGGCGTTGGGCAGCACGTAGAGCGCGAACTCCAGCGGCACGCCGAGCGCCAGGAGCCGGTTCTTGGCCGTCCACGCCTCGCGCATCGACTCGTCGAACACGGCCCGGGCGCGCGGGTTCGCGGCGATCAGCCGCGGCGTGATGTAGTCGGGATGCGCCGTATCGGCAAACGTCATGAGCGGACGCGACGCCGGCACCATGCGGTGGCGCTGATCCTGCGAGTCGGCGGTATGACTGAGCCGCTTCTCGAAGACGTACGTCGCGTGGTGCAGTGAGCGCATCAGCGGCGAGTGGTGCGACACGTTGAGGACGTCGAGTCGATACGCGTTCCGGGCCGGGTTCATCACCCGGTCGATCGCCTCGTCGTCGGACATCTCTTCCGGCGTCAACCCGAAGACGGAACGGACCGATTCGGCGACGATCTCCTCGGCATCGGGCGACACGTCGCGGAGCCTGGACCACCGGCCGCCCAGCCGCTCGTCGAACGCCCGCGCATAGCCGTCGCCGCCGCTCAGCGGCCGTGGAAACGATTCTTCCGGCAGCGTCCCGGCCTCGATTGGAGCGAGTCCGACCTTGTCGAAGAAGTGCGGATCCCACTCACGAACGAGACGGACCATCTCGCCGATGACGAGGCGCGCCTCGGCCGGCGCGTCGCCGCTGTTCATCATGCGGTGGAGACGGTGCAGGACGATGCCCGACACGGTGTGCACCATCGAGGTGAACGCCCCGATCGGGATGACATAGCGGGCGGTTTCGATGGCGCGCTTGTCGGCGTCGCGCTCGATCCCCTTCAACCGCTCGGCGTTCGTGGTCGGCCTGACGTAGCGCAGCTCTTTCAGAATCGCCAGCGCGTCGTCCTTCAACAGCGCCGAGAGCTCCGCGTAGCGCTCCCAGGCGCGCTCGACGGCGCCCTGGTACACGGCGAGCGCTTCGCCGTCGAGCGGCGGCACGAACGCCCGCGGCTCGCGCAGCTTGACGTAGCGCTGGCTCGACTGCTCCGAGTTGTAGAACGGATACGAGTGGAGAAACGTCCAGACGAACTGACGCGAGACGTTCTCGAGCCCGAACTCGAAGTGCGCGTGCTGGTAGACCGTGTGGTGGCCGGCGTCGAAGGTCAGCGCGCCGATCATGTCGCGCTGCGCCTCGGTGACCTCGGCCACGCCGACGACGCGCGGCGAATAGCAGGTTCGCGCCGCCGCGATCGCACCATCGAACGGAGACATCGGCGCGGTGCGGAGCGTGACGATCGGCGGGGCGGTGGCGAGCACTGGGATGATTATAGCGATTGGCGGTTGGTGATCTTGGATTTGTGATTCGTTGGTGATTGGCGAGGGGGTGATTGGTGAAGTATCCGGCGAATCGGGAATTGCCGCGCACGTTGGCCTGCTCAAGACCGGCGAATCACCAATACTTCACAAATCCCCCTTCACCAATCACCAACGAATCACAAATCCACGATCACCAACCACAAATCGTCTCCCCCACTCATTCATCATCCTCGTGCTTTGCGTGATAGCGCGAGTACTCGTCGAGAAAGGTGAGGGAGAGCATCGAAGTCATCCGATCGAAGAACAGCACGCCGTCGAGATGGTCGGTCTCGTGCTGCGCGACGCGGGCGGCGAAATCCTTGAGACGAAGCTCGAGCGGCTTGCCGTGACGGTCGAGCGCGCGCAGCGTGATGTCGGTGAAGCGGGGGACCATGCCGCGAATGTCCGGGATGCTGAGGCAACCCTCCCACCCCTCTTCCCTGCCGTCCCCGTTCGGCAGGATCTCCGGGTTGACGACCACCGTGGGCTCGCCGCCTTCCCTGGGCTCGTCGCCGAACATCGCCACGAACAGGCGCACGCCCTCGTGCACCTGCGGCGCCGCGAGCCCGACGCCGTTGTACTCGTGCATGGTGTCGATCATGTCGTCGATCAGCTTCTGCACCAGCGGATTGCGCAGATTCGGCCGGTCGAGAGGGCGGGCCCGCTCGCGCAGCACGGGATGCCCCATGCGCGCGACTTTCAGGATGGACATGAGAGAAAATTATAGCGTTCGGGTGCAGGCTTCCGGCTGTGAACGACTCTCATCATCACCCTCACCACGACGCCGCCTACCGGTTCTGCCCGATGTGCAGCGGCGCCCTCGAGCCGCGAGTGCTCAAGGAGAGCGAGCCGACGCGTCTCGTCTGCACGAAATGCGGGTTCGTGTTCTACCTGGATCCCAAGGTGGCCGTCGGCGCGATCATCCGCGACGAGCGCGATCACATCGTGCTCGTCCGCCGTGCCATCGAGCCGGGCTACGGCAAGTGGGTGTTTCCGGGAGGATACGTCGATAGAGGCGAACAGGTCGAGGCGGCGGCGATCCGGGAGGCGCGGGAGGAGACCGGCCTCGACATCCGGATCGACCGGCTGGTGAACATCTACTCGTACCCGGGCCGCGCGCCGATCATCATCGTCTACGCCGCAACGATGATTGGAGGGTGCCTCGCCTGCGACGACGAAGGGCTCGAGGCGGGGTTCTTTGCTCCGGAGGCTCTACCCTGGGACGGCCTCGCGTTCCGCAGCACGCACGAAGCGCTAAGGGAGTTTCTTGACGTCAGGCGGACCTGAAGGACGGATGAAAGCCCTGTTCGTTGACGGAATCCCCCTTATGCGACGCTGCCTGCCCCCGCTGGCACGGCGGCATTGTTCGGAGTCGCTGAAGCCCGATTACGGCAGCCGATTCAACACGGGGTTCGCAGTTTATCTGACGCTGCGGCCCGGCGCACGCCAGAACTGAGCCATGCGACTACCGCAAAAACCCTCAGGTCTCCTGCGGGAGAGCTGGAGGAAACGCTGGATAGTTCCGAACGTACCCCTTAGACTGTTCCGCGCATGAGCTGCCACCTCGTCCGTGTGTTGGTCTTCATGGCTGCCTCAACGCTGCTCGCTTGGAGCGGTCCGGCGATGCGGGCCGAGGAAAGCGCCAACCATCGGTGGCAGGACGATCTCGCAGCGCTCGAGCAGTTCAGGCCAGGGTTCCCCTTCTGGCAACACGTGTTCATGACGCCGGACGGCTCCATTGCCTTTGGCAGCGCGACCGATGGACGCCTGCTCGCCACGTTTCCTTCGAAAGGCGACTGGCTGACTGACGCAGTCTGGATCGACGAGTCGCTGGCCGGCGCGCTGGATGGCGCGGAGCTCCCGTCGGATCTCGACGAGCGGCGCGAGTACGTGGCGCAGCTGCTCGAAGCGCGGGTGGGCCCCGTGGTCCACAACCCGACGCGCGGGAACTTCCTGCTGCCGAACATCACGCGCTACGGTCCCTTCCTGAGGGAGTGGGGCGCGATCTACGAACGATTCGGCGTGCCGGCGGGGTTGGGTCTCGGCCAGGCGATTCTGGAGTCAGGACTCGACGGCACGAAGCGCTCCGAAGCGCGTGCCATCGGCTTTTGCCAGTGGCTCGAGGCGAACTGGAAGCAGCTCGATCGGATCTCACCGCACGTGTTGGAGTCGCGCAACCAGACGACCCAGGCGCCGTACTGCGCGGCATATCTCTCGATCCTCGCAACCCGCTACGGTTCGTTCGTGCCGGCGCTGTCCGAGCACAACAGCGGCGGCACCAACGTTGGCCGGGTGCTGATCAACGGCGAGCGCCTCGGCGGAAGCACCGTGCGCGAGCGCTACTTCATCGGGTCGCAGGCCGTTCGTGAGCTGCGACGTCTCGACGTGAACGGTTACCGCGATCTCTATCGCACGTACGGACCGCGCTCGTACTTCTATTCGGAAATGGTGTTCGGCAACGCGCTAACGGTGAAGTCGCTGGAAAAGTCCGTCCCGCAGCTCGAGATTCATGCGATGCGCACCTCGCGCAATCTCACGCTGCAGGACATCGTGAATCGCAGCGGCCTGAGCGCGAGCCAGATCCAGCGCTACAATCCTGCGCTCGTCAAACGTGTGCCCGCCGGCGCGACACTGTATCTACCAAAGTACGTCACGACCTTCGGTCCGGACGTCGCGTTCTGGCACCGGCCGGCCCCGAAGGCGTACGCGGCGGCGCTCTCCGATTTCCTGAGTCTCGACGTGCCGCTCGAACGCTGGGATGAACCGGTCATCGTGCCGGTTCTGCGGAAATATCAGGCGAGATTCCGGAACACGCGGAGTGAAGAAGGAGACGTGATGGCGACCGTGATCGACTACGTGATCGCCGATCTCCGGTCGAGCGACCGCAACGGCATCCTCGCGGAGTTCCGCACGAGCGAGGAGATGGAGCTCCTCCTGCGGCGCGGCATGACGGAGCGTACGAGTCCGCCCTTCGCTGTGCGGCCCTGCGTTCCGGAGCTGGAGACCCAGGATCCGGCAGCTCCTTGTCGATGAAATTCATCGGTCGCGTGCCCTGCGTGTCGTCGGAGACGAGCAGGTCTCGTTTGAGCACCAGACACGATTTCGTCGATACGCACTGAACGTCACGGGCACTGGAATGGACACCTCGGGAAAACCGGTCAACAACGTGGCGGTGCTCGAGAAGTAACGCGTCCTCGAACCGGTCCTCACGGCCTGTGGCAGTCAGACGACAGACGATGAGCGAGCCGCGACGAGCTTCGTGTCCCAGATGTGCGGAGGACGTCGAAGCCAATTGGAGGGTGTGTCCGGCGTGCGCGGCTCCTCTTGAAGGAGCGACGGTCACTGCCTACCAGCGTGCAACTGTGTCGTCTTCAGCGACCGCGGAAGAAGGCCGCTTCCCCGCGGGCACCGTTCTGGCCGGACGCTATCGCGTCCTCGGGTTACTGGGCCAGGGCGGGATGGGCGAGGTGTATCGCGCATACGACCTCATTCTGAACCAATCCGTCGCGCTGAAATTCCTGACCGAAGCTCGCTGGAACGAAGCCGCCCTCGCGCGCTTTCGCAATGAGGTTCGCATCGCGCGGCAGGTGTCGCATCCCAATGTCTGCCGCGTCTATGACATCGGGTTTGTGGATGGCTTGCACTTCCTCTCGATGGAATACCTCGACGGCGAGGATCTGTCGAGCCTGTTGCGCCGCACCGGCCGGCTTCCACAAGACAAGGCGATGGAGTTCACCCGCAAGATCTGCGCGGGACTGAGCGCGGCGCACGAACGCGGCGTGCTGCATCGCGACCTGAAGCCCGCCAACATCATGATCGATGGACGCGGCCAGGTCCGCATCACGGATTTCGGCCTGGCGACGTTGAGCGAGGAGATCGCGCTGGACGATATTCGCAGCGGCACGCCCGCCTACATGTCGCCGGAGCAGAAAGCGGGCAAGGAGGTCACCACACGGAGCGATATCTATTCACTGGGCCTGGTGATCCATGAAATGTTCACCGGCAAGGCCCGCACCTCAGCGGGCAGCAGCGCGTCGGAGATCGTGAAGGATCTGGACCCCGCCATCGAGCGAACCATCGGGGACGATCGGACGGATGAAGGCCAAATTCGTTGACGGAATTCCGGTTATACGATCCTGCTCCTGCCTGCCCCCTTGACACCGTGCACGAGACGTCCAACGCCCCTGCTCTGATCCGGGCACGTTTATGACCGTGGGGTTTGGCACCTATGTGAACGAAAAGTGGAAGCGTCCTGGCTCAATCTCGTCGAGCGCTGGTTCGCGCTCCCGAGCCAGAAGCAAATCGATTCTCTCATCCAGGACACTAGAAGAGCAGCACGATCCCCACGCCGCCGGTCGATCCCCACGCGTGTCCGAACGAATCGTCGCTCACCGAAAAGGCGGGACTGGTGACAGTATCTCGACCGGACACGTATCCGAAGCGCACGCCGACTTCCCCATAGATGAGGAATCGGTCGCCGAGCAGGTACTGCGCGCCGAACAGTCCGCTCAGGGAATACACGTTCGCTGTCGACTCGAGCGTGAAGAAGCCCTGGTCCTCTTCGTTCTGGCGCTCGTAGGTAAAACGAGGACCGACGTACATTCGCAGGGCGTCGGCCGACTTGAGATAGAACAGCCCGGTGACACCTGTGCCGTAGACTGAGGAGTCCTGATCGTCGTCATCGCTTGTGAGCGAGAAGCGGAACTCGGGACGCACGGCGATCGCGTCCGAAACCTTCCAGAACACTCCGATTGACGCTGGAAACCCCATCGTGACGCCGAAGTTTCTCTCTTCTTGACCGCGTGCCGCCGCTGGAGCGAGCAGGGTTAGTAAGGTCATCGTCATGATTGCAAGGCGCCGCGCCATCACACGTCCTCCTGTTGAATGGGTTGCTGGAGTCGGCGGCGGTAGTGTACCGGGTTCTCTTCTTCGAGGACGAAAGTCCGGATCAAGGCCCTGGTCGCCGACGGATTTAGCCCGTCATGCGGTCGGAAGGCGCGGCGTCGATCTGCACGGGAGCTGACGGCTCTCGATTCGTCGCCCCTATGTCGTAACTCTCGCCGTCGTCACCCTCGTCTGCACATGCCACCTGTCACGTCCCGCTTGCATTCTAGGCAGCGTTAATACACACTGTGCTTAACACAGTATTGGCGCCATGTCAGATCGCCCAACCCACGCCGAAGTCCTTGAAAACCTTCGGATCGAGCTTCGCAGCGGCTGCCTCGTCCTGGCGGCGCTCGCGCAGCTCCGGGTCGAGCGCTACGGATACTCGTTGCGCAAGGCACTCGCCGACGTCGGTCTTGAGATCGAGGAAAACACGCTCTATCCGATGCTCAGGCGCCTCGAGAAGCAGGGACTGCTCGTCAGCGAATGGCGCACGGAGGACGAGCGCAAGAAGCGTTTCTATCGCCTCTCGCCCGAGGGTGCACGGATCCTCGCCGACCTTTTGGACGAATGGGACAGCATCGCCGCGGCGATCCGCCGGATTCGCCACGAGAAGAGATCGCAATGACTCTGCTTGATCTTTACCTCGGATCCGTCGGGATGTACCTGCCGAAAGGCTCGGACAAGCCCGACATTCTGGCGGAGCTGCGCGGTCATCTCGAAGGGAACATGGACGCACGTGCAGCCGAGCTCGGCCGCGCGCTCACCGATTCCGAGCAACAAGCCGTGCTATCCGCGTTCGGCGACCCGTTCACGGTCGCGACGCGCTACGGCAAAGCCGGCCCGAGTCTCACCCTCGGCCCGTTTCAAGTGATCAGCCCGGCGGCGTTCCCGGTCTACATCGGGGTGCTGCTGCTCGTCCTGGCGATCAACGTCATCATCGGCGCCGTCGCCTCGGTCCTCACCGGGACCTCCTTCATGTCGCTCGTGCGGCAGCACGCCGTCGACATGCTCGTCCTCTTCGTAGTGCTCACGGCGGCTTTCGCGGGCGTCGACTTCTTTCTACGGAAATCCGCGGAGAGACAGCGCGGCGCGCCCGAGAGCTGGCTGTTCTGGACACCGCACCTGAAGTACGTGCCGAAGTGGTACTCGGCCTCGGGCTTGGCTTTGTTGAGCGTCGTTGCGCTCGCTTGGGGGCTTTGGTGGAACGCCTGGCCCGGCGTGCCGGCTCAGCTGCTCGGCCCGACGGTCGACGCGCTCGCGCTTTCGCCGGAGTGGCAGCGCTCGCAGCTGTTGCTGCTCGGGCTCCTCTTGCTCGGCGTCGGTCAACGCGCGTTCAACCTGGCGCGGCCGGATCTGACTTCGGTTCCGTGGGTCGTGCGCCTCGTCATCAACATCGTTTGCGTAGCGCTGCTCTTCACGATTTTCGAAGGCGGGCCGTTGGTCGTCGTGAGGGATGTCGTGGCGGCGAGCGCGGACACCGTGGAGCTCGCCCGGCGTCTCGATAGCGCGACGCGCGGTTTGATCCGCGGGTTCGGCTTCTATTGGGCGTTCAACATGCTCTGGATCGCATTCGTCTGCGCCTGGCACGTCGTCTATGCGATCGACGATCGGCGGCGACGCGCGCGAAGCGCAGCAACACTCCCGGAGCGGTAATGATGTCGAGATTCACTGTCGTAGGGATCGTGGCTGCGCTCGCGCTCTGCGCGTGCTCGAGCCCGGCGCGCGTCGGCCCCGGCCGCCTGCACCCTTGCGGGATCGGCGAGGGACCGCGCGGCAGCTACTGCGGAGCGCTCACCGTCTTCGAGAATCGCGCCGCGCAGAGCGGCCGCACGATCGACTTGAAAATCGTCGTGGCGCGAGCGTTGCGCCGCGATCCGAAAGCGGATCCGTTGTTCATTCTCTACGGCGGACCGGCCGGCGGCGCGGCCACGATCTCCGGGAGCCTCGCGCCGATGTTCCGGCTCGTCCAAGCCGATCGCGACATCGTGTTCGTCGACCAGCGCGGGACCGGCGCGTCGAATCCGCTCGACTGCGCGCCGCCCGAGCGCACGGTCGCGGCGCTGGTCGCGAGCTCGGTCGACCGGTTCCGCAGGTGCCTCGAGACCCTCGACGCCGATCCGCGCTTCTACACGACCGTGCCCGCGATGGACGACATCGACGACGTGCGGCGCCACCTCGGTTACAGCGAGATCAATCTCTGGGGCGCGTCGTATGGCACGCGCGCGGCCCTCGTCTACCTCGCGCGCCACGAGGCGTCCGTGCGCAGCGTCGTGCTGGACTCGGCAGCGCCGATCGACACGCCGCTGCCGCTCGACATGCCGCGTGACAGCCAACGCGCGCTCGACCGCCTCGTCGCCGACTGCGCCGCGGATCCCGCCTGCGCGCGGCGGTTCCCCAACCTCGGAGCGACGGTAAACGCCGTGCTCGATCGCGCCGGCGACGGATCGACGATTCGCATCACGCATCCGCGCACGGGCGCGGTGATCGAGGCAAGCATCTCGCGCGAGCTCGTCGCACAGACGATCTTCTACGCGCTCTACTCGCCGACGACGGGCTCGCTGCTTCCGCTCTGGCTCAGCGACGCCGAGCGCGGCGACTTCCAGGGGTTGTTGAGCCTGCGTCTGCTCGACGGCCCGCCTGCCGCGGGCACCGGCGAAGGTGCGTTCCTGTCGGTCTATTGCTCGGAGGATTCGCCGCGCTTCACTCGCGCGGACGCGATCCGCGAAGCGGCCGACACGTTCCTCGGCACGACGCAGCTCGACACGATGTTCAAGCCTTGCGAATTCTGGCCCAAGGCAGCCGTCGAGCCCGATTTCTACGCGGCGCCGAAATCCGACAAGCCCGTGCTCGTGCTCTCGGGCGAGCTCGACCCGGTCTTGCCGCCGGCTCACGGCGAGGACGTGGCACAGTCCCTGGCGAACGCGCGCCAGATCGTCGTGCCTGCCACGGGTCACGGGACGAGCGTCGCGGGTTGCGTGCCCAAGCTGATCGAGGCGTTCGTGGCCGCCGCCGCTGCGCGCGCGCTCGATACGTCCTGCCTCGCCGACCTGCGCCGGCCGCCGTTCATCACGAGCCGAACGGGAGGAGCGAACCCTTGATCGAGGTCAGAGGACTCTGCAAGCAATTCGGCGCCGTCCGCGCGGTCGACGCCGTGACCTTTCGCGCCGACGACGGTCGCGTGACGGGCCTGCTCGGCCCGAACGGCGCCGGCAAGACGACGACGCTGCGCGTGATCACGGGCCTCATGGCGCCGGACGCTGGCGCCGCGAGCGTCGATGGCTGCGACGCGGCGGCGGATCCCTTCGGCGTGCAGAGCCGCATCGGTGTGCTGCCGGATTCGCGGGGGCTCTACCCGCGGCTGACGCCGCGCGAGCACGTCGACTATTTCGGCCGCCTGCAAGGCGTTCCGGAAGCGACGCTGCGCGCGCGCAGGGAGGAGCTGATCGCGACCTTGGGGCTAGCGGAGCTCGCGGACCGCCGCGTCGCGGCGTTCTCGCACGGCGAGCGCAACAAGGTCGCGCTCGCGCGCGCGTTGATTCACGACCCGCACAACGTGATCCTCGACGAGCCGACTCACGGCTTGGACGTCGCGAGCACGCGCGCGATGCGCGCGCTGATCGACGGGCTTCGCGAGCAGGGCCGCTGCGTGCTGTTCTCGAGCCACGTAATGCAAGAGGTGTCCGCGCTCTGCGATCGAATCGTGGTCATCGCGAAGGGCACCGTCGTGGCCGACGGAACTCCCGACTCGTTACGCGAGAAGACCGGCTGCGCCGACCTCGAGGACGCCTTCGTCGCATTGACCGGTGACGAGAATCGCGAGGTCCGAGCATGAATACGACGCCCCGCGCTCTGCGCCAGAGCTGGATCGTCTTTCGCAAGGAGCTCAGGGATTGGCTTCGCGATCGCTCGACGATCATAGGTCTGTCGCTGCAAGCGATCGTCTCTCCGATCGTCTGGGCCGCGATCACTCTGATCGCCGCCCACCGAATGACGCCGTCGGACGTCGTGCTCCCCGTGGCCGGCGCGGACCACGGTCCGGCGCTCGTCGCTTGGCTCGACGCTCAGGTCGACGTCGAGGTCGTGCCGGCGCCGAAGGAACCCGCCGCAGCGGTGCGCGACGGAACGCTCGACGCCGTGCTCGTCATCCCCGCCGAGTTCGGCGACCGAATGGCCGTCGGCTTGACTGCCCCCGTCGAGCTGATGATCGACGGAGGCGCCGGCGCCTCGCAACGCGCGGCCGACCGCGTGCGCGGTCTCGTCCAGCGTTACGGAGCGGAGCTCGGCGCGTTGCGCCTCATGGCGCGCGGCATCGCGCCGGACCTCACGTCGCCCGTGCGTCTCGACGTCACGGATCTGTCGCCCCCGGAGCGGCAACAGGGCGGGCTCAACTACTTCGTGACCGCGTTGCTGCTGTGGATCGCGCTATTCGGCGGTGTCGCGATCGCGGTCGATTCGACGCTCGGCGAGCGCGAGCGGGCATCGCTCGAGCCGCTGCTCCTGAACCCCGTGTCGAGGACCGCGTTGATCGCGGGAAAATGGCTCGCCGCAGCGTCGCTCGCCGGCGCTTTCCTGCTCGTCGCCGGCCTGACGACGTTGGTCGTGCTGCGATCCTTGCCGTGGCACGAGTACGGATTGCAGCTGCCGTCGAGCGATCGAGATCTCCTGACCGTCACGGTCGTGATGTTCCCGGTGGCGCTCTTCTGGACCGCGCTGGTCACGTTCGTGTCGACGGTAGCCCGCTCGCAGCAGCAGGCGCAAACCTATTTCGGCCTGCTGTTCATGACGGTCGTGCTCTCGGCGATCGCGACGCTCCTTTTCTCGCTCGCCAACCTGCCATGGCTCGGAGCCCTGCCGATCGTCAGTCAGATGGCACTCGGCATCGACCTGCTCGGCGGCGAGCACCCGGCCGCTTATCGACACCTCGCGGCCGCCTTGGGCTCGGTCCTGCCAGCG
>Ga0075428_100008872_pt1 | contig 11154 bp, 7 predicted proteins | sample RhiMetdeltSRZDD2_FD_75291 | JGI IMG/M metagenome (GOLD analysis project Ga0075428, IMG submission 75291) | Populus rhizosphere microbial communities from Tennessee, USA - Rhizosphere MetaG P. deltoides SRZDD2 | ecosystem: Host-associated > Plants > Roots > Rhizosphere > Soil | place: USA... | reverse complement strand
GTACGAAAAGCGGCCGGTGGGGTCCTTACCGCCAAGCAAGCCCCCCACCGGCCCGGCACCGCCCCGGCGCTCGGTCTGCGCGCTGGGAACGATGTCTTTCCTCCTGTCGCAGACCGCCGGAGATTTCTCCATGTTACTCAAGAAGCAGAGTCGGCTCCGCGTCGAACCGTTGGAGGACCGGTCCCTGCCGTCGGCCGCCGTCATCCTCGAATGGAACCAGCGGGCACTTAACGCCGTCGGGCAGGCGCGGGTCAGCCCGGTCGTCGCGTCCCGCGCCATGGCGATCACGGAGGCGGCCGTCTACGACGCGGTCGTCGCGATCGACCGGTCGTTCGAGCTCTACCACGCCCACGTCGCCACATCCAGGGGCGCCTCGCCCGAGGCGGCGGCCGCCCAGGCGGCCCACGACGCCCTGACGGCCCTGTTCCCCGCCCAGGCGGGCACCTTCGACGCGGCCCTTGCCGCCGACCTGAAGGGCATCCCTCTCGGCCGGGCCCGCCAGGGCGTCGCGGTCGGGCGCGAGGCGGCCCGGCAGATCCTCGACTGGCGGAGCACCGACGGCTCCGGTGCGACGGTGGCGTACACGCCGGGGACCGACCCGGGGGACTGGCAGCCGACCCCGCCCGCCAACTTGCCGGCGCTGGCCCCCCAGTGGCCCTCTGTGACACCATTTGCCATGTCCGCCGGCTCGCAGTTCCGCCCCGGGCTCCCGCCCGCGCTCGACAGCGCCGAGTACGCGACCGCCTTCAATGAGGTCAAGGACTTGGGGAGCGCCGACAGCTCGACCCGGTCGGAGGAGCAGACGAACATTGCCAAGTTCTGGAACGACGGGCTCGGCACTGCCTTCGCCTTCGGCTACTGGAACAAGATCGCCCAAAGCGCGGCCGCAGAGCAGGGCCTCAGCCTGGTCGAGGACGCCCGCCTGTTTGCCCTTTTGAATATCGCCGGGGCCGACGCCCTCATCTCCTGCTGGGACGCCAAGTACACGTACAACTTGTGGCGGCCGGTGACCGCGATCCGGGCCGGTGCCGCGGAGGGCAGCGCCGACGCGACCTGGACGCCGCTGCTCACGACGCCGAACTTCCCCTCCTACACGTCGGCGCACAGTACGGTGAGTGCGGCCGCGGCCGGGGTCCTGACCGCCCTGTTCGGAACCGACTACCACTTCAGCGTGGGGTCGGTGAGCCTTCCGGGCGTGACCCGGTCGTTCACAAGTTTCGACGCGGCGGCGGCGGAGGCGGGGCGGAGCAGGGTTTACGGCGGGATCCACTACATGTTCGACAGCACCACCGGTCTGGGCGTCGGCGCCCAGGTGGCCGACTTCGTCATGGATGGCCTCTTGAAGCCGCGGGACGATGGGGACGACCAGTTGCGGGCGGCGGCCGCGGCCACCGCGCCGGTGAACCAATCCCTCCACGGCAAACAGGTGCGACCGTTGCTGGCCGAAGCCGTCGCCCGGTGGCAGGCAGCCGGTGCCGATATGTCGGCCATCCACGGTATCGACGTCCGCATCGCTGACCTGGGCGGACGGACGCTCGCCAAAGCTGCCGACGGGGTCATCTGGCTGGACGACAACGCGGCCGGCTGGGGCTGGTTCGTGGACCGCACCCCGCGGAGCGACGCCGAGTTCGCCCGCCACGGTAACCAGGGCGAGCAGCACCGCATGGACCTGCTGACGGTGTTGACGCACGAGGTCGGCCACCTGCTCGGGCACGACCATGAGGCGAGCGGGGTGATGCAGGAGATGCTGGACGCCGGTACCCGGCGGACGGTCGACCCAACCCCGGCCTGGCCGGGCGGCGCACCAACACTGATCGCCTGGGACGCGGACACGCCCAGGATCGGCGACGGACTCGTGAGCGGTAGCGGGAAGAGGAAGTAAGTCGCGACGACGGTCGGTGAGGCAGTACCGCCAAGCAAGCTCCTCACCGGCCCGGTACCGCCCCTGCGCTCGGACTGCGCGCAGGGAACGATGTCTCTTCATTGCACAGCAGACCACGGAGAAGTCGACGTTGCGGACGATCTGCCCGAGAGCCATTGGGAGTGACACCGGGCACAACGCTCCGTACTCGCCGAACAAAGGCGAGTCCCGTGCCCGTCATTCGGACGAGACAGAACGCCGCTCACCGATTGTCGATCGGCTGGAGCAGTTCGCACGGCAGAGGCTCACGTAGCCCAGAAACGTCACCATTCCGTTGCAGTAACCACTGTTCTCTCACCGGGGGCATGCCTTACCCGGAGTTGGGGCGGCCGTCCCAAAGTCTCGAGCTATTGCCCTCCGTTGGTCAGTCGACAGAGTGTTCAATAAGGCGGTGATGGCAGCCACGACCGGATCGGGCAGGGAGGCAGCTGCTGGCGCGTCATCGCCCATTGGAAGTTGGTGCAATCCGCCGCGCGGGTCGACAGAACCGCCTTTGTTTCCGAAGAACGCGGGCCGGCACCGGAGCATGACACCCTCGGGGTCAATGGTTCGTATTCAGTTGTTGAGTGTCTCGGGTGGAGGCCCCTAACAGGGCTGCCAATGCCAGCCGGGTGTCCTCCGGCAAGATGGCCAGCTCGGCCAGCAGCCGAGCCAGATCCGCCGTCGCGCCGGCTGGCCGTGCAAACTGGGTGCAAACTGGCAACGAGTCGGTTGGATTTGTCGTGTTTTCTCGGGACTTTTCACACTCCCTTTCCAGACTCATAATCCCTTGGTTCTCGGTTCGAATCCGAGCGGGCCCATTCTTCCGCGTCACTGCCTCCTTGAAGGCAAGCGCCTTGCCGCCCGCGTTGTCGATGAGTGTGATCTCGACCTGGGCCGCGGAGTTCCCAATGGACTCCACCAAGCCACTGTTGCCGTCCATGATCTTGCGCAGCTCCGGCATCGCCGACTCCGGCGACCAAGTGTGCGGCTCGAACACTCGTCCCTTTCGCTTGTCACTTCCGGCCTGCTGCTGACAATTCCCGACACGGATAAATCCTGAAGAACCGGCCGACGGTGATAGACGGGACAACTTGCAGCGGACATGATCACATGCCGTCGCATGCCGTCGTCCGGTGCGGTTCGATGGCCTTGCGAAAGCAGGAAGCGGTGTCAGCGAGTGCCCGAAATTCCGACAACTACAGCCAACCGCCCGTAAAGCCGGCACGTCGCAAGCCAGCTACGACGTACGGGCAGCGCCGCATGAGATTCCATATCAACCCGGTGCGGTAGTTCTCGATCATCAGCACCACCGGCCCCTGGTCGACGCCGAACTGGTACGGTGTGACCCACCAGCCGGTCGGGCTGTCGTCCACGCGGAACGTCTGGTTGAACGAGCACCGGAACCCGTACGGCCGGTCCATGCCGCCCAGGTTCAGCCGGGCCAGATGGCGGGCGGTCGGGATGACGATCTCCGGGGCGAACGGCAGGGAGGCGACCACGACCCACGGGGCGACGGTGCCGTCGTCCGGGCCGAACGGCGCTCCGCGGGCGTAGTAGTCGAAGAACTCCCGCTCCACCCCGTCCACGACCCGCTTCACCCAGCCGGGACCGTCGCACGCGGTGAAGCCCCAGCAGTGCTCCCCGTAGCCGGCCCATTGCATGGGGTTGCGGACCGCGTACTCCTGCTGCACGAAGGTGGCCTGCCGGGTGTTCTCGAAGTAGTCAGTTCCGTGGTCGCGCATGAAGGCGTCCCGGATGCCGCGGAAGTCGATCCACAGATGGGAGAGCTGGTGGGTGAACAGTGGCCCGGAGTAGAGCAGCTCGCGGCCGTAGATCTCCTTCCACTGGTAGGTGGAGCAGTAAGCCGCGTAACTTTCAGGCGGCAGCGGGTGCGTCGGCGAGCCCAGGCCGAGCACGTAGAGGAGCAAGCCCTCGTCGTAGCCCCGGTAGCGGTGAGGGATGAACCCGCTTTCCGGGTGCCACCCGTGGGTGAGCGTCGGGCCACCGTCGCGCGCCCAGTCCCAGTCAGCCCGGCGGTAGATGGCGTCGGCCAGGTGGCGGATCTCGGCCTCCTCGGCCGTGTCGGCGTCGAAATAAGTCGCGCAAGTAAGCACGCCGGCGAAGAGGAACGCCGAGTCGAGGGTGGACAGTTCGCAGTTCCAGGCGCGGCGGCCGGTTTCGATATCGAGGAAGTGGTAGAAGAACCCCTTGTACCCGGCGGCGTCCGGCTCCGGGCCCTGGGGGAGTTCGAGGAGGCTGCGGAGCCGGCGGCGGGCGATCTTGGCCACGAAACTGCGAATGATCACCCCGCGCTCGACGATGGCCGGGAGCGTCGCCAGGGCCAAGCCGACGGCCGCGATGCTGGAGGGGGCGTCCGGGTGGGTCTTGTCCCGTACAAGACCATTGTCCGGGTTGGTCTCGTGCAGGTAGTAGAGGACGGTGGTCCGCTGCAGCCGGCGGAGCTCTTCGTCCGTCGGCAGTCCGCTCAGTTCGTCGCCGGTCGGCGCGTGCCCGGCCATTGCTCACCCCTCTCCGGTACCGAGGGTGATCTGGACGTCGTGGGCCCGTCCGTCATCGCGCAATGGCACAACGCCGCCCGGGACTCGCTGTCCGTCCAGAGTGACTGACCGGACACCGCGGCCTGTGCCGGCCGAGTTCTCGACGCGGACGGTGTAGGTCGCGGAGCCGTGGCGGTAATTGACCTCATATCCCGGCCAACCCGGCGGGACACACGGCTCAACGCGCAGCATGTCACCCCCTCGGTGGAAGCCAAGGATCGCTTCCAGGGCGACGCGATAGAGCCAGCTTGCTGAGCCGGTGTACCAGGTCCAGCCGCCGCGGCCGACGTGCGGCGGAACGCCATACACGTCGGCGCAGGCCACGTACGGCTCAACCTTATATCGTTGTGCCTCCGAAGGTGTGGTGGCGTGGTAGATGGGGTTGAGCAAGTTCCAGAGTTCCAAGGCGCGGTCGCCGCGGCCCTGCAAGGCCGCGGCCAGCGCGACCCAGGTCGCCGCGTGGGTGTATTGGCCGCCGTTCTCGCGGATTCCCGGCACGTAGCCCTTGATGTAGCCTGGCTGGAGTACTCCTTTGTCGAATGGCGGGTCAAAGAGCTGAATCAGCTTGCCCTCGGGGCGCACGAGTCGCTCCTCAGCCGCGGCCATTGCCCGTTGGGCCCGCGATGGGTCGGCGGCTCCCGAGATCACCGCCCAGGCCTGGGGGATCGCGTCGATCTGGCACTCGTCGTTTTGCGCTGACCCCAGGGGGGTGCCGTCATCAAAGTAAGCACGGCGGTACCAGGCGCCGTCCCAGGCGTTCGCCTCGAGCGATTTCCTCAGCGCTTCGGCTCGTTCCCGGCACCACGCGGCCCGAGCGGTGTCACCGCGCTGTTCGGCCAGTTCTACAAAGGCGTTGAGCACGGTCACAAGGAACCAGCCGTTCCAAACGCTTTCCCCTTTGCCTTCGGCGCCGACCTTGTTCATCCCGTCGTTCCAGTCGCCGGTGCCCATCAGGGGCAGGCCGTGCGGTCCGAGCCGGTAGCCGTGTTCCAGAGCGCGGGCGCAATGCTCGTAGACCGTTCCCGTATGCTCGCTCACCTCTGGCAAGTTGAAGTCCTCTTCCTGTTCGGGCCGCAGTACCGGCGACTTGAGGAACGGCACTCGCTCGTCGAGCAATGCGGCATCGCCGGTGGTCGTTACGTAGTGATGGACGACCAGGGGGAGGAAGAACAGGTCGTCGGTGATTCGGGTCCGGACGCCAACGCCGGAGGGCGGATGCCACCAGTGCTGCACGTCGCCTTCCTCAAATTGCCGTGCCGCTGACCGCAGGATGTGGGCCCGCGCCTCGTCCGGGCCGCTATGGGCAAGCGCCATGACGTCCTGGAGTTGGTCGCGAAAGCCGTAGGCCCCGCCCGACTGGTAGAACGCTGAGCGGCCCCAGATCCGGCAGGCCAGTACTTGATAGAGCAACCAACGATTGACCATCAGGTCGAAACCAGTGTCGGGCGTTTTCACCTGGATCGCGCCCAGGATGCGATCCCAAAGACGTTGGACGTCTGCCAACACCTCCCTGGCTCGACCGCGCTCGGTGTACGCTCCAACCAGTCTACGGACTTGTTCGAGCGACTCCGCCTGGCCCAGGACGAAGACGACCTCATCCGTCTGGCCAGGGGCCAGCACCATCTCCGTCATCAAGGCCGCGCACGGGTCGAGCGCGGGACCGACGCGGCCGGAGAGGTCGCCGCGCGCCAGAGCGGCAGGGTCCGACGGCGTGCCGTTTCGGCCGAGGAACTCGGCGCGGTCCGCGGTCGCTGAGCGCAGTCGCGGACCCGCGCCGGCGAATGCCACGCGAGCGGCGAAGTCCTCAGCCCAGGCATTCCGCGCAAGGATGGCGCCGGATGCCGCGTCGCGCTCGCATACGACTTGCATGGCGGCGTTGTCGCGAAGGCTCCCGAGTACCCATTCGGCGTAGAATGTTGCCGACAATCGCCGCGGCCGATCACCGACATTGCGCACGGTCAGGCGCAGCAACTTGATCGGGTCGTCAGGTGGAACCAGTACGAGCAACTCCTGGTCGAGGCCGTCCGCCTGGTGCGTGTAGCCGGTGTAGCCCTGGCCGTGCCGAACGGTGACCGCCGCGAGCGGTCCCCGCGGCAACGGAGTGGGGGTCCAGACCGCACCGGTCTCTTCGTCTCGCAAATAGATTACCTCGCCCGGAGGGTCAGACACCGGGTCGTTCGACCACGGGGTGAGGCGGTTCATCTGACTGTTGCCCGCCCAGGAGTAGCCCAGGCCGGCCTCGGTCACCAAACAGCCGAAGCCGGGATTGGCCAGCACATTGGTCCAGGGTGCTGGCGGCAAGGCTGGGCCGCCGCGGGCCGTGCCGTCGATTATGATCACGTACTCACGACCGTCCGGCGCGAATCCTCCAAAACCATTCCAGAACTTGAGACCCTCGGCCCGCGTTGTGGACTGTCCGGCAGGCGCTGCCGCAATCGGGTTTCTGGCAATCGTCGGCCGCGCGACGGTGGCCGCGGCTGGTCGGCGATCGAGCTGATCTGCCAGGCTGCCGTTTCTGCCGCCGAGGACCGCCCGCGCGGCGGCCGCCAGCAACACCCGGTCATCGGCCGGGACCTTCTCCGCAGCCATCACAAACACGCCACCCGGCTTCCCGAGAATCGGTCCGGCAACACCACTCTCGAGGTCGGCTTTGAGTCGATCGCGCGCTTCGTTCGGACGCTCGTCCAAAATGACGAGATCAAGGTTCAAGCCGCGGCCCCGAGTGTACGCATGCCACTTGACGAGCTCGCGGACGAGGGACTCGTCTGCCGCGGCGACCCTGACCAGCACGATGGGCATGTCACCGGAGATTCCATGCGGCCACAAGCCCCGCTGCCCGAGGAGATTGCTGACGACGGCATCCGCCTCCCGCAGCGACGAATCGGTGAATACGACCGACCCCGCTAGTTGGTTGAACAAGGCAACATCATCCGGCGTCAGGTCGAGCTTCCGTAACTCGTCCTGACAGCCGTCGCGGGCCCCAGAGAACGCCCGGTCAACGGCCTCGAAGCTCTGAAACTGCTCGGCCAGAGCGTTTGCCGCCTCGCGGGTGTCTGCCGCTCCGGTAATGAACGCGATGCTGGCCTGGGACTTCGGGTCCAGCCGGACTCGCCGCCGCAGGCTGAAGACAGCGTCCAACACGGGGCCGGTCGTCCCGGACAATCGCGTTCCGGCGTCCAGGGCGGCGGGGTCGGCCGGCGTGCGGCCGCGGCCCAGGAACCGGACTCGGTCGGTCTCGTACTCCAGCGCGCCTCTCTCCACGCCACGCGCCGTCGATGTGTGGATGGCCCAGAGGGGTTTTTGGTTCTCTGCCCGCGGTCGGCGGCGGGCCAGAAGCGCGCCAAGTGCGGGGAGAAACTCCGTCTCCACGAACAGTTTCGCGAAGGCTGGGTGCGCCTGATCCGCGCGACGAGGATTCAGGCACACCTCCGCATAGCTGGTCAGGTCCAATTCGCGCGGCCGGCCTCCGTGGTTGACGACGGTCACCGCGCGCACTTCCGCATCGCAATCCAGTGCCACGCAAACGGCCAAACGCGTTTCCGTGTCACCGTCGACGCGGCGGAACTCGGCCCTGTCGGCGTGGAAGGCGGCTTCTATTTCATCGGCTGCCCGGCACAGAGGCTGGTAGCCGGCGGACCATGTCGTGCCCTCGATGGCGTCCCGGATGTAGCAGAATTGGCCCCAGCAATCCCGGGTCGCGTCCTCTCGCCAACGCGTGACATCCAGCCCGTGCCAGGTGCTGTATCCACTCCCGGCCCCGGTCATGGCGACACTGTACCGGCTATTCGAAAGCAGCGCGACCTGGGGAGGCAATCGCGCATCTTCGTTTCGATCAATGTTCATGGCGCAGCTCACGAAGATCCGATTGGGGTTCTTGCCTGGACGTCCGGATCGCGGCAAAGTAGCGGCCGAGTGCCTCGAAGTGAGTAATTCGCCTCGCCCGGTATTCCGCCCGTGCCGGCCGGTGGAAGCGACTCGATCACGAGCTTGTAGAAGTCATTTCGCGTCGTCGTGCCGTCGAAGTCGGTCACGAGGACGCGGGACGGAACCGCGGCCGGTTGAGTTGTCATCGAGCCACCTCCGCACGGACCGGCTCGTGGGCGGTTTCGGAACGAGAAACGTCTACCGCGGTCGCTTGTCGCGCAAACCACCGGGCGGCCGGGAGCAATACGATCAGCCCGGCCAGGGTGGAAACCAGCAACATCACCGTGACCGACGCGTCGGCCGCAATCTGCGTGGCGACGATCAGCGCGGCGGCGACGTTTCGCTGGCCCGTGCCCAGGGCGAGGACCGATCGCGTCGTCCTTAGGGGGCCGCCAGCCGCGTATCCGATTGCGGTCAGGATCAAGACGAACAAGACCGCAACCGCAACCGCCCCGCTTCCAAACGTGCCGATTACCGCCTCGAAATTGAGACTGATGAGGAGGACAACCGCCAGGACCATGGTGACGTTGGACGCGATCGCAAACACCGGCCGTAACCGTGCGGACCAGTGCTCGGAGCGACCGCGAACCGCCATTCCAATGGCAAGCGGCAAGAACATTGTGAGCAGAAGCGATTGCAGGATTGGCCAGGTATCCGCCGACTGGCCTGGAATCAGAAGCGGCAGGCCGAACGGCAAGAAGGCCTCGGTACCGAGCGTGAGCAACAGCATGAGGCCGACCGAGAATGCGATGTCGCCGTTCGCGAGTTCGGCCAGTTTCGGCAGGAACGGCGCGCCGGCCGCGGCACCGAGCAGGATCAGGCCGATCGCATATGGTCGATCGAGAGTGAATATCAAGGTCAGGCCGAGCGCAATCGCCGGCGCAACGACAAAGTTCACGATCAGCGCAAACGCCACGAGCCGCGCGCGGCGCAGCGGGGTGGTCACGTCGCGGACGGAAAGGCCAAGCCCGGCGGCGACCATGCAGGTGACGACAAAGACCACCACCGCGATTTTTGCAACGATCTCGAAGAATTCAGCCACTCGCGAGTCCCCGAACTGTCAGTCGCCAAAGTCCAGCGCCCGATCCAGGTGCGCGGACAATTGCACAATCGCTTCCCAATCCGACGACACGATGTCCTGCGCGTGGGCGAGGTTGTTGCGCAGTCCCTCGAGCATGCGGATGCCCTCCTCGGCCTGCCGCCGCGACGCGAATATTGTTTGAGCGCGGATCCTCTCGTTCCGCGCCACGATCTGTCCCTTGTCCGAAAGCTGAAGACAGTCCAGCAGCCCGGCCGGCCGGTTTCGCCGGTGTCGCTCGGCCATGAACTCTTCCGCCTTCTTCACGCGGCTCTCGGACAGGTACTCTCGCCAGCTCTCGTCCGGGCAACACTCCGCAATCAAGTGCGTGTAGCGCAGCTCGATCATGGTCACTATTCCGAACAGCCACATTCGCGCGGCCGGTTTCTGCACGTCATCCGGGGTCACAACGCCCGCGACCTCGCCAAATGCCGTGACGAAAACGCGGGGCTGGCGGGCCAGAACCCGAATCGCCGCGGACAGCGGCGCCGAGCCTTCGACTCGTGTCGCCGACCGGAAGTCGATCGCGACCGCGCCGCACGGCCCGGTGCCGAGCCGTTCCCGCTCGACGAATCCTGAGACCATTCCGCGGCGACGGACACCGGCCACGGAGAACCCATCTTCCTCCATGACCTCGGCGACCACATTGCCCGGAACCTCGGCGTCGAACGACGGCAGCGGTTCCGCAAGGTCCGCGACCTGGAACCCCTCGGCGAAGAGTCTACGCACCCCGACCGGAATCTCGCCGGCTCCGGAGGTTGCGACCGTGTGGGCGGCGTTCGGTCGGGTCACGGCACGGGGCATTTCTTCGCCCCCCAGATGTCGCGCGCGTACTCGGTGATCGTCCGGTCACTCGAGAACTTGCCGGACCGGGCGACGTTGTGAATGGCCTTCGTCGCCCACGCCCGTCGGTCGCCATAAAGGTCGGCCACCTTCTCTTGGGTCTGCACGTACCCGCCGAGGTCGGCGAGGTGCATGTAGAAGTCTCCCTTGGTCAGCAGGGTTTGGCGGATCGGCTCGAAGATCCCTGGCTCGTCGGCCGAGAAGTGGTTGTCGAAGATCATGTCCAGGGCAGCCCGGGTCTCCGGCTCGTTCTCGTAGTGCCAGCTCGGGCTGTACCACCCGCGGCCGTTAAGCACCTGATCGGCCGTGAGGCCGAACATGAAGCAGTTCTCCTCGCCGGCTTCCTCCGCGATCTCGATGTTCGCCCCGTCGCGGGTCCCGACGGTGAGGGCCCCGTTCATCATGAACTTCATGTTGCTGGTGCCGCTCGCCTCGTACCCGGCGGTCGAGATCTGCTCGGACACGTCGGCGGCGGGGATCAAGCGCTCGGCCAGGGTGCAGGAGTAATTCGGAAGGAACTCGACGCGGAGCTTGCCGCGAACGGCGGGGTCATTATTCACAACCCGCCCGATGCTGGTGATCAGCTTGATGATGCACTTGGCGAGTTGGTACGCCGGCGCCGCCTTGCCGGCAATGAGGACCGTCCGCGGCGGCACGTTCAGGTTTGGGTTCGATCGCACGCGGTTGTACCAGACGACGACCTGCAGCGCGTTCAGAAGTTGCCGCTTGTACTCGTGGATGCGCTTGACCTGGACGTCGAAGAGTGTGTCCGGGTCGAGCGAGATCCCCGCGGCAGCCTTGATCCAGTCCACAAACCGGGCCTTCGCGCCGCGCTTGGCCGCGAGGAA
>Ga0075428_100008870_pt1 | contig 11155 bp, 9 predicted proteins | sample RhiMetdeltSRZDD2_FD_75291 | JGI IMG/M metagenome (GOLD analysis project Ga0075428, IMG submission 75291) | Populus rhizosphere microbial communities from Tennessee, USA - Rhizosphere MetaG P. deltoides SRZDD2 | ecosystem: Host-associated > Plants > Roots > Rhizosphere > Soil | place: USA... | reverse complement strand
TGCCTGGTGCTCACGTGCGGGCTGCCGCGCGTGCTCGCCGCGTATCACGGGGCGCTGCTGGCGTGCTCGCTCGTCCCGGTCGCCGCCTTCCTCCTCAGGCCGGGCCGGAGGACCGCGAAGCTCCGCCAGGTGGTGGTGCTCTACACGTTCTTCTTCCACGCCGGGACGATCGTCGAGCTGCTGCGGACCCGGGGGGCCTGGTGAACGCCATCGCGCCATGCGCGCTGTTGCCCATCGTCCTCGGCAACGCCGCGCTCTACCGGTACCACCGCTCCAGGATTCCCCCGGGGAGCCTCCAGGACAGGCGGGAATATCCCATCTCGCTTCCCACGCGGCTCTTCCGGCACTTCGTGGTGCCGCTCTATGGCCTGTACGGCCTCCACCTCGCGCTGTACGCGTTCTGGTTCGATCGGCAGGGGCCTTCGGGCCTGGCCCTCCTCGCCGGCGTTGCCCTTGGACTGGCGTCGCTCGTCCTGCTCCACCGCAGCTTCGTCGCGCTCGGCGATCATTTTGCGCCCTGCCAGCTGGGGCTCCTCCCGCGCGAGCGGATCCACCGCGGCCCTTACCGTTACCTCGCCCACCCGATGTACGACGCGAACCTGCTGATGGTCGCCGGGCTGGCCGTCGCCAGCTTCGCTCCGACGATCGCCGTGATCGGCCTGGTGCTCGTCCTCTTCTACGCGTTCTCCATCCGGGACGAGGACCGGGCGCTGCGCGCCGTCCCGGATGCGGGCGGCGCGACCGGGCGCCCCCGCTGGCTGCACGTCCTGGAGCGCACCGGGCGGGCCTTGCTGTTCGCGGCCCTGGCGAGCACGGCCCTGGGCGCCCTGTACCAGTGGGCTGCCGGCGCGCGCGACTCCTGGAGGTACCCTCCTCCGGGCGCGCTGGTCGACGTGGGAGGGCACCGGCTGCACCTGTCCTGCGCGGGCGAGGGGCAGCCCGCGGTCATCCTCGACGCCGGGCTGGGGGACGCCCTGCCCGTGTGGACGGTGGTGCAGCGCGAGCTGGCCCGGAGGACGCGCGTCTGCGCCTACGACTCGGCCGGGATGGGCTGGAGCGAGCCCGGCCCGCTCCCGCGCACCGCCGGCGCGATGGCGGCGGAGCTGCACCTGCTCCTGGGCGCCGCGGGCGTGCCCGGGCCGTACGTCCTGGTAGGGCACTCGCGCGGCGGGCTGAACGTGCAGGCGTACGCCGGCAGCCATCCCCGCGACGTGGCGGGGCTGGTCCTGGTGGACTCCATGCACCCGGCGCAGATGGCGCGGCTTCCCCCCGAGCGGCTCCAGGTCTTCCGGGACGTCCTCCGGCAGCTCCGGCTGGGCAAGGCCCTGGCGCGTCTGGGGATCCCGCGGCTGCTGGGCCTGTGCCCCGGGATGGGCCCGGACGAGGCCCGTCCCGCGGTCATCGCCCGCGGGTGCCGGCCCGAGGCCTTCGACGCGTCCGCCGCCGGGCTCGCCTCGCTGCTGGCCGGCGCGCAGGCCGCTCCGGGCGAGCGGTCGCTCGGGGAGATGCCGCTCATCGTCCTGGCGCGCGGGCTGGACGAGCAGGCGCCGATCGGCGACGGCGCGAGGCGGGAGACCGAGCGCACCTGGCGCGCGCTCCAGCAGGAGCTGGCAGGGCTCTCGTCCCGGAGCAGCCTGCGGATCGCGGAGCGGAGCCGGCACTGGATCCACGTCGATCAGCCGGCGCTGGTGGTGGCCGCGGCGGACGAGCTGGTCCAGCTCGCGCGCGCGGGCTGAGGGGATGCCATGCACCTGCTCGAGACCGACGCGGCCGAGGGAGTACCGGAGGGCTTCCTGGAGCTCCCCGCTTCGCTCTACGCGGAGGATCCAGCCTGGACGCCGGAGGAGCCGGCGGGCGTGCGCGGCGCCTTCTCCGGCGCGAACCCGTGGTTCGCGAGCGGCACCGCCCGCGCGTTCTGCATCCCGGGCCTCGCCCGCGCGGCGGCGTTCCACCAGCCGGCCCTCCGCATCGACGGCGAGCCGGTGGCGTACTTCGGATACTTCGAGACGTCGGGGCATCCAGCGGCCGATGAAGCGCTGATGGCCCGGGTGGTGGAGTGGGCCGGGCGGCAGGGCGCCCGGGTGCTGTACGGGCCGGTCAATTTCAGCACCGCCTTCATCTACCGGCTGCGCCTGTCGGCCGAGCCCGGGGCGGGGGCGTACTTCGGCGAGCCGTATAACCTGCCGGGCTATCCGGCACGGCTGGAGCGACTCGGCTTCCGGCTCCACCTGCGATACCTCACCCAGCGGGTCCCGGCGGAGCGGGCCCTGCTCGCGCGCGACGAGCGACGCGTGGACCTGGAGCGGGCGGCCGGCCGGGGCTATCGGTTCCGTGCGCTCACCCGGGAGCAGTGGCTGGCCCACGCCGGCGAGCTGTGCGAGCTGACCAACACCGCCTTTGCCCGCAACTTCGGGTTCACGCCGCTGCCCGCGTCGATGTTCCGGGCACACTTCGCCGGCGTCGTTTCCCGCCTCTGCCCGGTCGGCAGCGTGGCGGCCTTCGGCCCCGGGGGCGACATCGCCGGCGCCTACGTCCTGATCCCCGACTACAGCCCGCTCACGGCGCAGCGGGCCGGCGCCGCCCGGGTCCCCGCCAGCCAGGTGAGCTACGACCGGCACCTGCCGGCCCTGGCACGGCAGCGCCCGCTCTCGTGCGTGTTCAAGACGGTCGCGGTGAGCCCGCGTCACCGGCAGCGTGGCCTGAGCGGCGCCCTGATGATCTCGGCGCTCGACCAGGCCGGCGGGCTCTACGACTCCTGGAGCGTGGCGCTCGTCCGGGAGGACAACTTCAGCCGCCGCTTCTTCGAGGAGGTCGAGGGCGATCCGCGGTGGTACGGCCTGTATTCCAGGCGGCTGAGGAGCTAGGTGAAGACGAATGGAAGCAGTCGCGTGGTGGTCGGCGGGGCCTCGGCTCCGCTCGCGCCGGAGGCCGCCGGTGGAAAGGCCGCGAACCTCGATCGGCTCCTCCGCCTCGGCGTACCCGTCCCGCCATGGTTTTGCATCACGGCGGCGGTGCTCGACGGCGTCTGGGCCCGGGTGCGCCCGCGATTCGCAGCGCAGCTGGCCGGGCTCTCCCCCGACCGCTCCGCCGAGGCCGTTCGCCTGGGCGAGGCCGTCCGGCGCGCGTTGCTGGAGCTTCCCCTGGAAGCCGCGGATGAAGAGCTCATCCTCGAGAAGTTCGACGCGCTCTTCGGCCCGGACGGGTTCGTGGCCGTGCGCTCCTCCGCGATAGGGGAGGACTCGGCCCGGAGCTCCTTCGCCGGGCAGATGGCGACCTACCTCTGGGTGCCGCGGGAGCACCTCATCGCCCGGGTGAAGGACTGCCTGGCGTCGGCGTTCTCGGATCGCGCGCTGCTGTATCGCTGTCTGCGCCAGGTGGACAACCTCGACGTCCGGGCCGCCGTGGTGGTGCAGCAGATGGTGAACAGCCGGGTGAGCGGCATCCTGTTCACCGTCAACCCCGCCACCTGCGACGCAGGCGAGATGATGGTCACCGCGGGCTACGGGCTGGGCGAGGGCGTCGTCGCCGATCAGGTGGAGACCGACACCTTCGTGATCGACCGCCGGGCGGGCGGCCTCCGCAGCAGCGACGTGCGGGACAAGAGCGCGCGGGTGGTCTTCGACGCGGCGGCGCGCAGCGGGACCCGCCTGGCCGGGGTGCCGCCCGATCTGGCCTGCGCGCCCGCGCTCTCCAGGGCCCAGCTCGACGAGCTGCTCCGGACCGCGAGCGCGATCGAGACGCACTTCGGTTGCCCGCAGGACATCGAGTGGGCGATCGACGAGGAGGCGCGGCTGTGGATGACGCAGGCGCGCCCGATCACCACCCTCCAGCGCGGCGCCGAGCGAATCTTCGACAACAGCAACATCATCGAGGGTTACCCCGGCGTCACCACGCCGCTGACCTTCTCGTTCGCGCGCATGGCGTACGAGGCCGTCTTTCGCAGGCTGGCGCTCGCGTTCGGCGTGCCGGAGAAGCTCCTCGATCGCGAGGCCCACGTCCTCCAGAACATGGTCGGCCTCATCGACGGCCGCATGTACTACAACCTGCTCAGCTTCTACCGGTTCTATTCGATCGTCCCCGGGTTCGAGAAGAACCTCGAAGCCTGGAAGAAGGCCGTGGGGCTGGACAGGAAGGACCCCACGGAGGCGGTGGCGCTCTCATGGCGCGAGCGATTCGCGTGGCTCCCCGCGCAGCTCGGCGTGTACGGGCGCATCGTGCGCAACTTCGCCACCCTCCCGCGCGCCGTGCGGGCCTTCGAGGCGTACTTCGAGCGCAGCCGCGCTGCCTTCCAGCGGACGCCGTGCGAGGAGCAGAGCGCCGACGAGCTGCTCGAGCGCTACGAGCGGCTCTACCGGGACATGGTCGGCCACTGGGATTGCACGGTGGTGAACGACCTCTACACGGTGAACTTCTTCGAGCTGCTGCGAAAGCTCACCGTCCGCTGGGGGCTGGACGAGTCCGGCTCGCTGAGGAATGACCTGCTCTGCGGCGAGAAGGGCATGGAGAGCGTCGCTCCCGTCCGCTCGCTGCTGGACCTGACGCAGCGAATCCGCGACAGCGCCGAGCTGCTGGCGCTCCTCGAAGAGACTCCCGACGACCGCGACGCCTGGCGGGCGGTGAGCGCCGATCCGCGGTGCTCCGCGTTCCACGCGGCGGCGCTGGCGCACATCCAGCGCTTCGGGGATCGCACGGTGCAGGAGCTCAAGCTGGAGACCCCGGGCCTGGACAGGACCCCGCACCAGGTCATCACGCTCTGCCGGAGCTACCTCCGGGCGGATCGCCGTACCGAGGAGCTCGATCGCCGCGAGGCGGAGGTGCGTGGCCGCGCCGAGCAGCTGGTCGCGCAGCGCCTGCGCGGCCATCCCATTCGCCGCGCGCTGTACCGGCTGGTCCTGAAGCAGACCCGCGCCATGGTGAGGAACCGGGAGAACACGCGGTTCGCCCGCACCCGCGGGTTCGGCATGATCAAGCGGCTCTTCCGGGCCATCGGCCGGCGCTTCACGGAGCAGCGCGTCCTCGACGATCCGGAGGACATCTTCTACCTCACGGTCGAGGAGATCGCCGGCTACGTGCGGGGAGCCTCGGTGACGCGGTCCCTCAAGGCCCTGGTCGCGCTGCGGAGGGAGGAGCTCGCCGGATTCCAGCGCAGCCGGCCGCCCAGCCGCGTCACCACCCGCGGGATCGCCTGCGCCGGTGCCTCCAGCTGGACCTCCACGGCGCCGGCCGAGGACGTGGCCTCCGGGCAGCGGGAGCTTCGTGGCCAGGGGTGCTCGCCAGGCCGCCGCCGGGCCCTGGCCCGGGTGGTCCTGGACCCGGCGCGTGCGGACGCGCTGCATGGCCGCATCCTCGTCGCGCCCATGACCGACCCCGGGTGGGTCTTCCTGATGGTGGCCGCCCAGGGCCTCGTCGCCGAGCGCGGGAGCCCCCTGTCCCACACCGCGATCATCGGGCGCGAGCTGGGGATACCCACGGTGGTGGGGGTGCCCGGCGCGACGCGCCTGATCCAGGACGGCCAGCTGATCGAGATCGACGGCGCGGCGGGCGTGGTGCACATCCACGACGTCGAGGAAGGGACCTCGACCACGCAGAGCGTGGAGCCCTCGCCTTCAAACCCCTTCCTGGACGTTGCTGCTCCGCCATGACGTTCGCTAGCCCTTGACGCCCCTGCGGGCGTGAGGCTTCCTGGGGCCATGGGGGTGGAATCGCAGATGCCGGACACGCCGGACACGCAATCCTCGCCCGGGCCGCTGGAGAACGCCGAGGTGGCGGAGGAGACGGAGACCTCGATGCCGGGAGTGGTGCCGGCGCTGGAGGCGGTGGCCCCACCGCTCCCGGCGGAGCTGCCCGCGCCGCCGCCGCCGAGGCCGATGGCTCCGATCGCCCCGATGGCTCCACGCGCGCCGCCGCCTGCTCCACCGGCGCCGCCGGAGCCGCCGGCGTTCGCGGTGGCGGCCACGGCCGCGGCGGTCGCCGGGGCGGCGGAGCGGTTGAAGCGGCACCACGTGGCGCCGGCGCTGATCTCGCTCGACCGCGTCGACGCCGACGAGGTGTTCCGGATCCGCCCGTCGGGGGAGATCGACCGGCTGGCCCAGAACATCGCCCGGCTGGGGCAGCTCTTCCCGGTGGACCTGAAGCTCAAGCCGCCCGACCGGTTCCAGATCATCTGCGGCTTCCGCCGCGTGGAGGCCCTCCGCTTCCTCCAGCGCGACAGGGTGCTGGCCCGGCTGCACACCGACCTCACCGAGGAGGACGCGCTGCTGATGGCGCTCGCCGCCGCCATCGACCAGGTGCCGGTGTCGGCGGAGGAGCTGGCGGAGCTGCAGGAGAAGCTGGAGGCGCAAGGGAGGCTCACCCCGGCGGCGCGGGACATGCTGGAGAAGGCCGCGGGCGAGGACGAGCTGGCCCCGGAGACGGTGGAGGCGGGAGGGGAGGAGGAGGCCGCCGGCGGGGAGGAGGAAGAGGAGGAGGTCGACGCGGACGAGCTGGCGCAGGACGTGACCCTGCGCCTGGCCGCGCTGAACCAGGACCTGGCGCTGCTGGCGGACGTGTTCAGCTCGCTGGAGCCGGAGCGCAAGCGCGAGCTGCTGCAGCAGCTGGGGTACTCGGCCGACCTGGTCGCCTACCTGGAGTCGAAGTAGATGGTGGACGGGCTCGCGCGCGACCGCGCCCGGCTGCTGGAGCTGCTCACCCAGCTCTCCTTCGAGCGGCGCCAGGTGGTGCTCTCCTCCGGGAAGGCGTCGGACTTCTACATCGACTGCAAGCGCACCGCGCTCACCGCCGAGGGACACTTCCTCGTCGGCCGGCTGCTCTGGGACGCCATCCGGCGGGAGCTGCCCGAGGCGCGCGCCGTGGGCGGCCTCACCCTGGGCGCGGACCCGCTGGTCTCGGCGATCAGCCTCTCCTCGTACCTGGCCGGACAGCCCATCCCCGCCTTCATCGTCCGCAAGGAGCCCAAGGGCCACGGCACCGGCGCGTGGATCGAGGGGCGGACGGTGATCGAGGCCGGCGCCCCGGTGGCCATCGTGGAGGACGTGGTCACCACCGGCGCGTCCACCCTCCGCGCCTTCGAGCGCGCCGAGGCGGAGGGGCTGAAGCCGCGCCGCGCCTTCGCCCTGGTGGACCGGCTGGAGGGCGGGCGCGAGGCGGTGGAGGCGAAGGGGTACCAGCTCACCGCGCTGTTCACCCGCAAGGACTTCATCCCCTCGTGAGCGCGCGGGTCCCGGCCGCAGCCGCGGTGGTGGCGCTGGCGCTGGCGCTGGGCGGCGGGTGCGCCGGGGGGCCCGGGCCTTCGTGGAAGGTGCCGCGCGTGGGCGACCGGCCGCCGGTGGCCCAGGAGGAGGGGCAGGAGCGCGAGTACCAGGCGCTGGTCGCCCGCTCGAGCGCCCACCACGAGCTGTACGACCGCTTCGACACCCGCTTCTTCTGCTGGGCCACCTACCAGAGCTGGACCTTCCGCGAGGCGCGCGTCCGCCGCGCCGCCGGGTTCCGGAAGCTGCCGGCGGCGGAGGTGGAGCGGTTGCTCGCCGAGGAGCGCGCCGCCGCCGCCGCCGCCCACGAGGTCTTCCTCGCCGCCCACTTCCCCGACCCGCGCTTCGACGACCTGGACCGGCCCCACGGCCAGTGGCGGCTGGCCCTGGTGACGCCGCGCGGGGAGGTGGCGCCGTCGAAGGTGGAGCGCATCGGGCGGTCGACGATGGACCTGCGGTCCCTGTACCCGTACTTCGACGAGTTCTGGGTGGGGTTCAAGGTGAGCTTCCCGAGGACGCTCCAGGATGGGTCGGAGGTGGTCCCGGAGGGGACGGAGGCGGTGACGCTGCGGATGGCGTCCGCGCTGGGGAACGCGGAGCTGAAGCTGCCGGCGCGCTAGGGAGCGTGGAGCGCCGGGTGGGTGACCGCCAGCGCCGCGCCCACCGAGGCGATGGCCAGGAACGGCGCCAGCGTCCAGAAGGTCTTCGGCCCCAGCTTGAGCAAGAGCCCGCAGACCAGCCCGAAGAGGAACCCGCCCAGGTGGCCCTGCCAGCTCACCCCGGGGAGGAAGCTGATGATCGCCACCTGCACCAGCCAGGTGCCGAGCGCGCGCCGCGCCTGCTGGGTGGCGATGGGCAGGATCGCCCCGCCCCAGCCGAGGATCATCCCCGACGCGCCCAGCATGTGGACGTCGAAGGAGAAGAGCAGCGAGACGGTGGCCGACCCCATGGCCGCGATGAGCGAGATCACCGCGAAGAGGCCGGAGCCGGTGGAGCGCTCGAAGGAGATCCCCAGCGTCATCACCACCGACATGTTGAGGACCAGGTGGATGAGGCCGCCGTGCTCGAAGACGTGGGTCGCCAGGCGCCACAGCTCCCCCGCCTGGACGTCCGGGCCGTGGAGCATGCCGAAGTGGTTGGGCTGGGCGAAGCTGCCCCCCGGCAGCACCAGGGCCTCGAACAGGTAGAGGCCGGCGGAGAGGGCGATGACGGCGCCGCAGACGATGGGCGGCCGGTTGGCCTGCGCCGGGTGCGCGTCGAACGGCCCTCCAGGCGGAGGGCGGGCGCCGTGGCCGGGGCCAGGGTCTGCGCCGAACGGTGGGCGATCCTCGAGGCTCATGAGAGGGTCATGGGGGGAAGGGCGATCACGGCGCTCGCGAGACCACCGTGTCCTGGCTCCAGTTGTGGTCGTCCCGGTTGGGGTAGTCCAAGGTGTAGTGGAGGCCGCGGCTCTCCTTCCGGCGGGAGGCGCACTCGACGATCAGCGCGGCGACGTCGGCGATGTTGCGCAGCTCGATCACGTCCCGGGTGACCTTGAACCGCCAGTAGTAGTCGCGAATTTCCTCGCGGAGCAGCTCCAGGCGGCGGCGGGCGCGCATCAGCCGCTTGTCGGTGCGGACGATGCCGACGTAGTTCCACATCAGCCGGCGGATCTCGTCCCAGTTGTGGGTGACCACCACGCTCTCGTCGGAGTCCACCGCGGCGCCGGGGTTCCACTCCGGCGGCTCCTGCTCCAGCGGCTTGACGGAGGCCGCCTCCTCGATGGCCGCCGCCGCCGCGCGCGGGCCGAACACCAGGCCCTCCAGCAGCGAGTTGGACGCCAGCCGGTTGGCGCCGTGCAGGCCGGTGCAGGACACCTCGCCGATGGCGTAGAGCCCGCGCACCGAGGTGCGGCCGTCCTGGTCCGCCACCACGCCGCCGCACATGTAGTGCGCCGCGGGGACGACCGGGATGGGCTGCACCGCCATGTCCACGCCGAACGCCTTGCAGGTGGCGTAGATGTTGGGGAAGCGGGCGGTGACGAAGGCGCGGCCCAGGTGCGTCATGTCCAGGAAGACGCACTCGTCGCCGGTGCGCTTGAGCTCCGCGTCGATGGCGCGGGCCACGATGTCGCGGGGGGCCAGCTCGGCCTGCGGGTGGTAGCGGGACATGAACGGCTGGCCGGTGCGGAGGCGGAGCTTGCCGCCCTCGCCGCGCAGCGCCTCGGAGAGGAGGAAGCTCTTCGCCTCCGGGTGGTACAGGCAGGTGGGGTGGAACTGGTAGAACTCCATGTTGGCGATGCGCGCGCCCGCGCGGTACGCCATGGCCACGCCGTCCCCGGTGGCGACGTCCGGGTTGGTGGTGCAGAGGTAGACCTTCCCCGCGCCGCCCGTGGCCAGCACCGTCACCTTGCCGAGGTAGGTCTCGATCCGCCCGTCCTCCAGCAGCACGTAGGCGCCCAGGCAGCGGGCGTTCCCGTTCACCGGCGCGCGGCGGTCGAGGATGAGGTCGATGGCGGAAGCGTCCGGGCGGATGGTGATGTTCTTCTGCTCGTCGGCGGCGGCGAGCAGCGCGCGCTCCACCTCCCGGCCGGTGATGTCCCCGGCGTGGACCACCCGGCGCGCCGAGTGGCCGCCCTCGCGCGTGAGCTCGAACTCGCCGTTGGGCCGCCGCGCGAACTCCGCCCCCAGCGTCACCAGGTCCTTCACCCGCTGCGGGCCGTCGCGGACCGTGATGTCCACCACGGCCTGGTTGCACAGCCCGGCGCCCGCGGTGAGCGTGTCCTGGGCGTGCAGCTCCGGGGAGTCGAGCGGGGAGAGCACCGCCGCGATGCCGCCCTGCGCGTAGTTGGTGTTCGATTCGTGACGGGCGCGCTTGGTGAGCACCGCCACCGTGCCCGCGCGCGCCGCCTTGAGGGCACAGGACAGTCCCGCGACCCCGCCGCCGAGGACCAGGAAATCGACGGAAACCGCCATCGCCGGTGCTTAACGCCGCTAACGTCCGGAAACAAGGCGCTTTTCTTGAGGAAGAGCCGGCGGGGGACTAAGGTTGATCGGCCGTAGACTTGGCCTTGGCCCGGATGGCCTGCAGGGCCGTACTGTACGGCCGGAGAGTCCGGATGGGGAACGTGCTCGTGCTTTCGTTCCAGGAGGCGGCGCGGCGCCGCCGAGCGGTGATGCTCGCCCTCGCGGTGGGGGTGTGGGCCGCGGCGACGTCCGAGGCGAGGGCGGACGGGATCTACAAGTACACGGAGAAGGACGGGACCATCGTCTACACCAACGTCCCCCCGAGCGGACGGAAGGCGCAGCGGCTGCCAGGGACGTTCCGGGCCGCGCCGGAGAGAAGCGACTACGTGCCCCAGGCGCGCGGGCCGGATGACCTGCGGCGGAAGTACGACGAGATGATGGAGTCGGCGGCGATCCGGTACCGGGTGCCGGTGGCGCTGGTGCGGGCGGTGGTCCAGGCGGAGTCGAATTACGACCCGACCGCGGTCTCGCCCCGGGGAGCGTCCGGGCTGATGCAGCTGATGCCGGACACGGCGCGGGAGATGTTCGTGAAGGACATCTTCGACCCGAAGGAGAACATCGAGGGCGGGACAAGGTACCTGCGCGTGCTCGCCAACCAGTTCAACGGGAACATGGTGAAGATGGTCGCGGCGTACAACGCCGGGCCGGACGCGGTGGCGAAGTGGGGCGGGAGCGTCCCGCCGTACGCGGAGACCCAGGACTACGTGCGGAAGGTGATCGCGCTGTACTTCCAGTACAAGGACCAGGTGGCACCCGCGGCGGCCCCGGCGGGGTCGGGGTCGGGGTCCCCCGGGGGTGTGGGTGGGAGCGGAGGGGCGGGCGGCCGGGCGTCGGAGCAGTGAGAAGTGGTGGAAGTGTGGAGTTGAGGAGTGAGGCACTGAGCGATGGCGCGGCCGGGCAAAC
>Ga0075428_100008868_pt1 | contig 11155 bp, 8 predicted proteins | sample RhiMetdeltSRZDD2_FD_75291 | JGI IMG/M metagenome (GOLD analysis project Ga0075428, IMG submission 75291) | Populus rhizosphere microbial communities from Tennessee, USA - Rhizosphere MetaG P. deltoides SRZDD2 | ecosystem: Host-associated > Plants > Roots > Rhizosphere > Soil | place: USA... | reverse complement strand
TGTGGCTGCAGCCGTTCTATCCCTCGCCCAACCGCGACAACGGCTACGACGTCTCCGATTTCTACGGCGTCAACGAAAAGCACGGGTCGCTCGGCGATTTCGTCGCCTTCATGCGGCACGCCGACGCGCTCGGCATCCGCGTCATCATCGATCTCGTCGTCAATCACACGTCGATCGATTCGCCCTGGTTTCAGCAGGCGCGCGGCGATCGCAACAACTTCTTTCGCGACTGGTACATCTGGAGCGACATCCGGCCGAAGAATCACAAAGAGGGCATGGTGTTTCCCGGCACGCAGAAAACGACGTGGACGAAGGATGCTCGCGCGGGCCAATACTATTTTCATCGCTTCTACGATCATCAGCCGGATCTGAATACGTGGCACCCGTACGTGCGCGCGGAGATCCAGAAGATCATGGGCTTCTGGCTGCAGCTCGGCGTGTCGGGCTTCCGCATGGACGCGGTGCCGTTCCTCATCGAGAAGAAGGGCGCCGGCATCGAGCATCAGCAGGATTTCGGGCTGCTGAAGGAAATGCGCGACTTCCTGCAGTGGCGCTCGGGCCATGCCATCCTGCTCGCGGAAGCGAACGTTCCACCCGACGAGAGCCTCGAGTACTTCGGCGCCGATGGCGAACGGCTGCAGATGATGCTCAATTTTCCGGTGAACCAGCGCATCTACTACGCGCTGGCCACCGGCGACCTCGATCCGCTCGTCTGGGCCCTCGAGCAGACCGCGAAGCGACCGGCCGCCGCACAGTGGGTGCAGTTCCTGCGCAGCCACGACGAGCTCGATCTCGGACGGCTCACCATGGAGCAGCGCGAGAAGGTATTCGCCGCCTTCGGCCCCGAAAAGCGCATGCAGCTCTACGACCGCGGCATCCGCCGCCGTCTGGCGCCGATGCTGGGGAACAGCCGGCGTCACCTGGAGCTGGCGTTCAGCCTGCTCTTCTCGCTTCCGGGCACCCCGATGATGCAGTACGGCGACGAGATCGGGATCGGCGACGACCTGCGCCTGCCCGAACGGGAGTGCGCACGCACGCCGATGCAGTGGACGGCCGAGCGCCACGGCGGCTTCTCCAGCGCCCGCCGCGTCGTGCGCCCTGTGATCTCGGACGACGAGTACGGCTACGAGCGGGTCAACGTGGCCGAGCAGCGCCGCGATCCAGGCTCGCTGCTCAACTGGACCGAGCGGATCATCCGCATGCGGAAGGAGTGCCCCGAGATCAGCTGGGGCGGCTTCACCGTGCTGCGGACCAACGCGCCGGAGGTGCTGGCGCTACGCTACGACTGGCGCGGCACGTCGCTGCTGACGCTCCACAACTTCGCAGACAAGTCGCACACCGTCACGCTCCGGGTGGGGGGAAGGCACGACGACGTCCTGACCGAGGTGTTCGCCGATCATCACAGCCGCCGTCACAACGACGGCGCGCATCGCATCCGGCTCGCGCCATACGGGTGGCGCTGGTATCGAGTCGGCTCCGAAGACAACACGTTGAACATGAGCGATCTGACGCTGACCGACGATCACGTGAAATAGGGGAGATCCTTCGCAGCGCGGATCTTTAGATCCGCGAGGGCGGGGATCCCTCGCAGCGCGGATCTTCAGATCCGCGGGCCCGCTGGCCGCGGCTACCGGAGGAACTGCCGGCTGACGCTCGCGTTGCCGTCGTTCGGCGCGGGAGCGAGCTTCAGCACCGACGCCAGCAGATCGTAGACGTGGACGTTCTCCACAGCCGGCACCACCGCGCCCTGCCTGAATGCCGGCCCCGCGGCGATGAGGATGCCGCGCATCGAGACGACCGCGGGATCGTAGCCGTGGGCGCCGCGCGACGGGCGCAGCAACAGCGCGGCTTTGTCTCTGATATCCCCGCGGACGATCTGCCATCCTTCGTCCACCACGCCGACGATGGGCGGAATCCGCTTGTGGTCGCGATAGTGCCATGCCGCAGGCGTCTCGTCTCGGCGGTACACGCGCAGGTTGGGACTTGCGGCCGCGAGCGCCCGGTAGACGGACTCTTCCTTACCGGCCTTCGGGAACAGGCCGAGCGTCGGGTTGATGTCCGAGACATCCACGTCCTCAAGCGGGATGTAGTCGCTCAGCGTCAGCACGCGGCCGGGAAGGACAGCCGCCATCCCATGGTCGGACACGACGATGACGTTGGCGCGATCGTCGACACCGCGGCTCTTCAGCCCGCGGATCAACCGCCCGACGTAGCCGTCGACGCGGCGAATGGCACGGCGCACCGCGTCCGACTCGGGCCCGGACTCATGACCGGCCGTGTCGACGTCCTCGAAATAGAGGGTGAGCAGGACCGGCCGACGCGCCGCGGGAAGGTCGAGCCAGCGCAGCACCTGGTCGACGCGGGCGTTGCCGGCAAGGCTCTCGTCGTACGGCCGCCAGTAGGCGGGCATCACCCCGCCGATCGCTGTCTCGCTGCCGGGCCAGAACATCGTCGCAGACGTGCGGCCGGCGCGTTCGGCGGTGACCCAGATTGGCTCGCCGCCCCACCACATCGGATCTCTGGTCTCGGCCGTCTTCGACATCGAAAAGGTGCGACCCGTGCCGGCGTCGAGGATGTTGTTGGCTACGATGCCGTGATGGCCGGGGTACAGGCCGGTCACGATCGTGTAGTGGTTGGGAAACGTCTTCGTGGGGAACGAGGCGATGAGCGCTTCGGCTCGGACGCCGCGCGACACCAGCGACCGCAGGGCCGGCGCGTCCGTCTTCTCGAGGTAGTCCCACCGGAAACCATCGAGCGAGATCAGGATGAGCGGTCCGCCCTCCTGCGCACGGACGGGGAGCAGCGACACCACGGCCGCAAATCCAAACAGCAACAGCGCGAGAACCGCGCCGCGGCGTCGTGCCGGACTGTCAAGCCCCATGTGCTCCCTGATGATAGGAGACCGGCATGTCGTTCGCTCCAGCTGATCCAATCGCAGGCTTCGCCGAGCCTCGCCGGCCGTCGCTGGCAGACGCGTTGCACGCCAGTGTCCTTCAGCGCATCGTTCACGTCGTGGATTCGCGGAGGTTCCCGGGTATGGCGGAGCTGCTGATGGCTTATGGACAGCCGGTTCAAGACGATTCGGGCAGCTATCACGCGCGTGCGGTCGGTCATCGCGCCCGCGACGGGATGTGGGAAGGCTGGCTGGAGTTCGTGTCGCTCGCCACCGGGGAGGTGCTCGTGAGCCGCATCGAATCGCGGCAGCCCGAGCGCGAGCACCTGGTGTACTGGTCGACGGGGCTGTCAGAGGTCTATCTCGAGGGCGCACTGGACCGTGCCAGGCATCCACTGACCGTGCGCGTGCGGGCTGCGGAAACCCCTGCATCGACAGGACCTGCTGCACCCGAGGTCGTTATCAGCCATCCATATGCGTATGGGCCGGAACCGGTGCTCGACCCATTCGAGATCGGCGGCAAGAACCTGGACATCCTGCGCCAGGAGCTGACCGCCCTCGATCGGCCCCGCCTGCTCAACCTGATCGCCGCATACGATCTCAACCCGGCGCACGAGTCAATCGACTGGCTGACGGATGCTCAGCTCGTTCACTTCATCGTCGTGGCCGTCGATACGCAGCTCCCTCAGCGCGCGAAATCGTAGACTCGGGATCCGGGGCTCGGGATCCGGGGCTCGGGATCCGGGATTCGGGATTCGGTGATCCGCGGATCTGAAGATCCGCGCTGCGAAAGGATCCTCCTGGCTCTGTAGAATCCGTGCGTGCCGGGCGTTTCCTTCACCGACGCTGAAGTCGCCGCGTTCATCATCCTGCCGGTCCTGCTCGTGGCTGCCCTCATCGCTGGCGTCTGGTGGTCATGGCGGCTGGCGGGAGAGTCAGCGCCGCGCGCCTGGCGGGCGGCCGCCATCCTCACCGTGGCCTCGGCAGCGTGGATGGCCGTGACATGGGAGCTCGCAGCGTTCGGAACGCTGCGGCAATGGAACAGCACGCCGCCGCCGTTCGCCGTGCTGGTGTTCACGATCATCGTCATCGCGCTGAGGCTGACGTTCAGCACCGTCGGCCGCCGGCTGGCCACGCACGTTCCACTCTGGGCGCTCGTGGCAATACAGACCTTCCGGTATCCCCTCGAGCTTGCGATGCATCGTCTGTCCGAGCGCGGCATCATGCCGGAGCAGATGAGTTATTCGGGGCTGAACTTCGACATCGTCACCGGCATTACCGCGGCGCTGGTGGCCGGCTTCGTGATCACCGGCCGCGCAGGCAGGAAGGTGGTGCTGGCCTGGAACGTCCTCGGCTCAGTGCTCCTGCTGAACATCGTCACCATCGCCATCCTGTCGACGCCGCGATTCCGTGCGTTCGGAAACGATCGGCTGAACGTCTTCATCACCTACCCGCCGTTCGTGTGGCTGCCGGCGGTGCTGGTGCTTGCTGCGTTGGCAGGACACTTGGTGATTTTCAGAGCGCTGTCAGGTCACGATGTAGGTCGCAGGAGGTAGGCACCTTTCGCACCTTCGCACCTTCGCACCTTCGCACCTACTTCCTACCTCCTGCGGCTCTGAACATCTCGTCCGCAGTAGCCAAAACCGTCCAGCGAAGCCGTTCCGGGTACTCGGGGTGCTCGGTGAGGAACTGCCGTACGGTGGCTGCAACTTCGGGCGACCGGTGGCCCGACAGGGTCGACTCCATCCAGCGCGTCGGAAAGAAGATGTCGCCGGTCTGCTGAATCTCGCGAAGGAGATCGAGCCCGGCGCGGACGAATCGCTGCGCGTGTGCCGCCCGCAGCGGATGATTGAGATACCGGAGCGACTCGAGCACCCACGGCTCACGCCTTCGGTTCTCGAGCAGCCGCAGCCGATCGAAGGCCCGCTCGCGCTCCGATGGATCCGCCGAGAGCGCCGGCTGCACGAACGCGAAGCGCGCCTTGCGGTCGGGATTCTGCGTCCGCTCCAGTTGCGTTCGGAGGATGCCGTCCCAGCCGGGGACCTCGCGTACGGCAAGCTCCAGGGCCAGCGTAATCTCGTCCGGCTCGGCCAGCGGCAGGCCGGGCACCTGCTCCTCGCGCCTCCAGACGCGCTCGAGCCAGGCGGTTCCTTCGCTGGTCGACACCGTGTCGCGATACGCGTTGAACCACGACGCCTTCTGGCTCGTGGTGGCGGCGCGCTCCAGTCCTGACCGCAGCGTCGCCTCGAATACCGTCGATGCCGCCGTGCGCTCGTCCGCGGACATGAAACGCCAGAACGTCCGCGTCAGATAGCCGAGCACCCGATCCGCATTCTGCTCGTCACTCTCGCGTGGCAGCGCCCGCACGGCCGTCGTGAAGAACGCGCGAGGCGCGACCTGACCCTCCAGCAGGTTGTCCCACAACGTGACCCAGGCACTGCCCCTCGTCAGCGCGTCTGGCACCTCCTCGATGTGTGCGAGGAGGTAGTCGCGGCTCGCGGAATCGAGCACGAACAGCCCATACCCGAGGCCCTGACCGTTTGGCAGCACGTAGAGCGGCTTCGGCAATCCCACAGCGCCGCTCACGGCCGCGGTGCGTGAGGCGACGTCCACGGTGAGCAGCTTGACCTCGGAGCCATAGCCGAGCGCCACGCGCAGCCGTTGCGGCCACAAGAGACTTCGCTTCAGCGGGTCCGCCATCGTCAGCGTCACCGCGCCCAGACGTCCGTCCGGTCCGAGGCGAAGCGACGTCGTGAACTCGGGACGGCCGCGTTCCTCCACCCACGCGTGGCTCCACGCCGCGAGATCCCGCGGCGTACGCGCGTCGAGGATGCGAATGAGGTCGAGCCAGGTCGCGTTGCCGAACGCGTAGCGCTTCAAGTACTCGCGGAGCCCGTCGCGCATGCCGGTCTCTCCGACGAGCATCTCGAGCTGGCGCATCACGATCGGCGCCTTCTGGTAGATGATCGGCCCGTACAGCTGTCCGGCCTCGTCGAGATTGGCCAGCGGCTGGCGAATCGGGTTGGCGCCTGCGGTCCGGTCGACCGAGTACGCGCTGGGGTAGTTCGACAGCAGGAACCGCAGCTCGTGGTTCACCTCGGGGAACGACGGGTTCACGATCTTCGCCGCCATGAAGTTGGCGAAGACCTCCTTCATCCACACGTCGTTGAACCATCTCATCGTGACGAGATCGCCGAACCACATGTGGGCGGTCTCGTGCGCGATGACGCTCGCCCGCTCGAGACGCTGGTTCTGGGTCGCCGACTCGTCGAGCAGCAGCGACGAGGCGTTGTAGAGGATGGCGCCGGCATGTTCCATCCCGCTGAACTGGAACGAGGGGATCAGGATCACGTCGAACTTGCCGAAGGCGTACGGACTGGCCGTGTAGTTCTCGAGCCAGCGGAGCGCCGACGCGTGGAGGTCGAAGATGGCGTCGCGGTTTCGAGCGACTTTGGCGGCGTCCGTCTCACGGTGCAGCATCCGTAGCTGCCGGCCATCGCGTGTGGCCGTCTCGACCGAGAACCGGCCGGCGACGAACGCAAACAGATACGTCGGCAGCGGCGGCGTCTCGGCAAACTGAATCCGGCTGCGGCCGCCTTCTGCGCGCAATCGACCGGCTTCGGCCCCATTGGCCACCGCCTGCCAGTCGGCCGGCACCTCGAGCGCCAGCGTGTATCGCGCCTTCAAATCGGGCTGGTCGAAACACGGAAACGTCAGGCGGGCGCGTGCCGGCACGAAGAGGGTGTAGAGGAACTCCTCGTTGCGGTTCAGCGCAGCGTCGCCCGCGACGAACTCGACGGCGATCTCGTTGGCGCCCGCGCGCGTGGACCCGGCCGGCACCACCAGATGGCCGTTCTCGTGCGCGTACGAGACGGCTCCGCCGGCGCTGTTGACGCCGAGGATGCGATCGCGCGGCTGGGCAAAGTCCAGGACCACTCGCCCAGGCGCCTTCAATGTGAACCGTACGATCGCGCGGCCGCGCACCGGCGAAGTGCTCTCCGACGGAATCGTGAACGTGAAGTCGTAGCGGAGATCGGCAATCGCCGCGGCACGCTGCCTGGCGAGGGCCTCGGGAATGCCGCTGCCGGGCGGCGCCCCGTCCTGCGCAACTGCCTGCGTCACCATGAGCAGGCCGGCGAGCACGGCAGTCTCAAGCGCCCGGAAAGAAGACACGCTGGAAGAACCAGTAGGTGCCGGCGGCAATCACCAGAATCGACCCGGCAAACGCCACCCGGTACCCGAGCGTGACGCTGCGCCGCCGGATCGAGGCGAGCAGGCTGGCGACGATCAGGACGATGGCGAGCTGGCCGATCTCGACGCCGACGTTGAACGAGAAGAGCGACCAGCCGAGGGCCTGATCGGGGAGCCCGAACTCCCGCAGCACGTTGGCAAAGCCGAAGCCGTGCACCAGGCCGAAGGCGAGCGCCACCCAGGCGCGCAGGTCGCGGCCGTCTCCGCGCACGAGGTTGTCGGCGCCGACGAAGACGATGCTCAAGGCAATGGCCGGCTCGATGATCGTCGCCGGCGGCGTCACCACGTTGAGCGCCGCCAGCGACAAGGTGATGCTGTGGCCGATGGTGAAGGCCGTGACGATGCGGACGAGCGCGCCCCACGTGCCTCCGGTCAGGAGCAGCCCGACCAGGAACAGGATGTGATCGGGGCCGATCATGATGTGATGGATGCCGGACGGCACGAACGTCTTCATCACCGCCACCACGCCCTGCGTCGTGCCCAGGTAGTAGGTGTGCTCCGGCGTCGAAGCGTTGAAGATCAGCTGCTGGCGGAGGGCGCCGCCCTCGTAGACGTTGATAAACGTCTGGTGTTGCGGGTCGTAAGGAAACAGATGGGTTTCGATCGTCAGCGAGCCGGGCTCTTCGCGCGGGATGGTGAACCGCATGCGGAGCGCCAGGTCGTCCTTCATCGGCTCGACGCTCGTCCACGAGAGCGTCAGGCGGCGGTTGCTGCGCAGCGAGATTCTCGGCGCCAGCACCGCCGTGATCTGCTGGCGGAGCGGGCCGAGCACGTTCGGATCGAGCAGGCGGTCCGGTGGCTCGATCTTGAGCTCGTGGGCCACGTCGATGACATGGGTGACGAGCGTCCCGTCGATGTTCCCGTTGCGGAAGACGATATCGAGGTAGCTGAAGGGCGCCGGGTGCGCCCGCACCGGACGCACCAGCGCTCCGGCGACGAGGACGCTGACGAGCATCGGCAGGAGAACCCTTCGGGACCGCATGGATCGAAGCGATTCTACTGTGCCCCGCTCTCCCCTTGACGTCCGGGGCGCCCGGAGGGGATCGTGTATATTCCCAACGCCCCGATCTACGTCGAAAAGTCACTGGCGGATTACCCACCAGATGAGGAGGTCTTGTCCCATGCGGTTTGTTTCGTGTCGTGCTGCGCTCGTCCCCGCTGCCCTGCTCCTTGCCGTCTCGCTCGCCGGCTGCAACCGGCCTGCACAGCCGGCCACGCCGGCACCGGCCGCCGCGCCGGCCCAGTCACCGGTCGAGCGCGGGAAGATGCTCGTGATTGGCGGCGGCTGCCACGACTGCCACACGCCGAAGAAAATCGGACCGAACGGGCCCGAGGCCGACCTGTCGCGGATGTTGTCAGGGCACCCCGAGAGCCAGAAGGTCACCGCGCCGTTCAAGGGACCCAAGAGCCTGTGGTCCATCCACATCAACGACGACCTGACGGCGTGGAGCGGCCCTTGGGGCGTCTCGTTCGCGGCCAACCTGACGCCCGACATGAATACCGGCCTCGGGATCTGGAACGAGGACATGTTCGTGAAGGCGCTGAAAGAGGGCAAGCACATGGGGACCTCTCGCGCCATCCTGCCGCCGATGCCGTACTACTGGTACGGTCAGCTGCCGGAGGAGGACCTCAAGGCGATGTTCGCGTACCTGAAATCGATTCCGCCCATCCAGAACCGCGTGCCGACGCCGCTCGGACCGGACGGCAAGCCGATTGAGGCGCCGTGAAGTGCTGGAGTCGGGGCTCGGGACTCGGGACCCGGGGCTCGGAACCTTCGAACCACGAACCGCGAGTCCCGAACCCCGGATCCCGGATCCCGGATCGCGGCCCACAGGAGCCCTAATGTCATTTCGGACCAACGCGAGTGCCGCGCTGTGCGCCGTCGCGATTCTTGCGGCCGCGTGTGGTGGCTCGAATCAGCAGGCGACCACCACGCCGGCTGAACAGAAGGCGAGCACGCCCGCAGAACAACCGCCACCGCTGCCAGGAGAGAGCACCATCGCCGGCCGTGTCGCGCTCAGCGGGAAGGCGCCCGCCGAGCGCGTCATCAAGATGTCGACCGCCGATCCGCTCTGCATGGCAGAGGGCGGCACCATCAAGTCCGAGATCATCGTCGTCGGGCCGGACAACGCGCTGCAGAACGTCTTTCTCTATGTGAAGGACGGCCTCGGCGACCGGACGTTCGTAGCCCCGAAGACGCCCGTGGTGCTCGATCAGTCCGGGTGCAAGTACCTGCCGCACGTGTTCGGCGCGCAGGTCGGCCAGCCGGTCGAGATCGCCAACAGCGATCCGACGCTGCACAACGTGCACGCGGTCGCCAAGGTGAACGAGGAGTTCAATTTCACGCAGCCCAAGGGCGACCGCAGGATGCGGACCTTCAACAAGCCCGAGATCATGGTGCCGTTCAAGTGCGAGGTCCACGGCTGGATGAACAGCTACCTGGGCGTCCTGCCGCACCCGTTCTACGCGGTGAGCAAACCGGACGGCACCTTCGAGATCAAGGGACTGCCGGCCGGCACCTACACGATCGAAGCCTGGCACGAACGCCTGGGAGTCCAGACACAGAAGGTCACAGTCGACGGCAAGGCTGGCGCGAAGGCGGATTTTTCGTTCGAGATGAAGTCATAGGGTCGTTCGGGTCGTTCGGAGCGTTTAGAGAGCTCGGAATCGACCTCCGGGAGGCACGTGGCTGACGCCGTTTCTGCGACGCGGGTCGAGGCACGTGCCGTGCCGTGGTACCGCACGATCACGCGCGACCAGTGGCGTGTGCTGCTGGCAGCGAAGTTCGGCTGGATGCTCGACGCCATGGATTTCATGCTCTACACCATGGCCGTCGGGCAGCTGCGCACGTACTTCCAGTTCGGCGACGACATGGCCGGTTTCCTCGGGACGGCTACGCTCGTCATGTCCGGCGTCGGCGGCACGATCTTCGGCTACGTCGCGGATCGGTTCGGCCGCACGCGCGCGCTCATGGCGACCATCCTGATCTTCTCGGTCTCGTCGCTCGGCGCCGCGACGTCGCAGTCGGTCTGGCAGTTGCTCTTCTGGCGCGCCGTCCTCGGAATCGGCATGGGCGGCGAGTGGGCGTCCGGGGCGGTGCTCGTCAGCGAGACATGGCCCCCGGCGCTTCGCAACAAGGCGATCAGCATCATGCAGTCGGGATGGGCACTGGGCTACATGATGGCCTCGATCTCGGCGGCGATCATCCTCGGCTCGCCGTCGCTCGGCGACGACGCATGGCGGTGGCTCTTCGTGCTCGGCGTGGTGCCCGCGTTCTTCACGCTCTGGATCCGGCGCTACGTCAAGGAGCCGGAGACGTGGACGCGAAAGCCGAAGACGCGGGACGGCAGGAGCCCGTTTGCCGTCATCTTCGGGCCCGGCCTGCTCCGCCGGACGCTGCTCATCATCGCGCTTGGCGCCGCGGTGCAGTTCGCCAACTGGGGCCTGTTCTTCTGGCTGCCTCAGTTCCTGTCGCGCCCGATCGCGGAGGGCGGCGCCGGGCTGGGCATCGTCCGTTCACTGGCCTGGATCATCCCGGTGCAGCTCGGCGCTTACGCCGGCTATCTGACGTTCGGGTTCATCGCCGATCGCATCGGGCGGCGGACGGCGTTCGTGCTGTACATGGTGGGAGCCGCGATCCTGGTGCCGATCTACGGGCAGATGGCCCGCAGTCCGGTCCTGCTGCTCGTGCTCGGGCCGCTCATCGGCTATTTCGGCTACGGCTACTTCAGCATGTTCGGGAGCTTCGTCGCCGAGCTCTTCCCGACGGCCGTGCGCGCCACCGGGCAGGGAACGAGCTACAACATCGGCCGCATGGCCGGCGCCGTCGCTCCCTACACGATCGGCGCGATTCTCACGCTGCCCGGCGTCGGCATCGGCACTGCGCTGTCCGTCACGTCAGCCTTCTTTCTCCTCGCCGCCATGCTGATCTTCACACTGCCCGATCGAAGCGGCCAGCCGCTCGAGGCCTGATGAGATGACCACTGTTCGCAACCTGCCGGTCTCGGGTGC
>Ga0075428_100008863_pt1 | contig 11158 bp, 9 predicted proteins | sample RhiMetdeltSRZDD2_FD_75291 | JGI IMG/M metagenome (GOLD analysis project Ga0075428, IMG submission 75291) | Populus rhizosphere microbial communities from Tennessee, USA - Rhizosphere MetaG P. deltoides SRZDD2 | ecosystem: Host-associated > Plants > Roots > Rhizosphere > Soil | place: USA... | reverse complement strand
CTGGCCACCGGCTGCTCACAGGACACCACGGCGCCGACCGCGACGCCACCGACGCCTAACGCGCCGTCCTTCTCCTTCAGCTACCCAACCATCGCGGCACCCACTAACCTGACCGCCCAAGCGGGGAGCGGTGGCGTGCACCTGACGTGGACGGACAATTCGAACAACGAGACCAATTTCAACGTCCAGTTTTTTGACGCAGCATCGGGCGTCAGGGTGGTGACGTGGAACGCGGACGCCAACGCAACCAGCGTCGACGCGCAAGTGCCGGGCGGCACGTATAACGTTCAGGTCTTCGCGGTGGGCTACTACTGGTCCTCCGACCCCGCCGTGCCCTCGACCAACCTGTGGTCGCTCGCGAGCAACACTGTCCTCGTCACCGCTGGGGGCGGGGGGACTTCTTCACCAAAGCCCTGCAAGGGCCGCCGCTGCTCATAGAGGAAAGTCTCGCGAGGCATCACGGTCGATAACGCCAGCGCGAACGGCATCCCGGTCGTGACGCTTCACGCGGCACGTCAAAGCGTCAGACACCGAAGCCGGCAGTCGAACGAGGCCCCGCGTTCGACTACCGGCTTCGGTGTCTGAGTCTGACCCACTGAGGATCGAGGCCGAGCGGTGCCTAACGTACCGGGGGCGATGACGGGTCCGCCACCGCGCCGAACGCCGGCTCCGCGGCGCTGGGCATTTCGAGCTGTCCCTGACGCGTCCGATTCACCAGCAGCCGGAATACGTCCGGCCGGCCGTAGTGGCCGCCGACGTCCAGCTGCCACCGCGGGCCAGTGACCTTGTCGAGGTCGATCTCGCCGTAGATGATCTCCTGCGCGCCATGGCACGGGCCCGTCACGAACTTTCCGTCCGGATCCACGATGGCGCTGTCGCCGGTATTCACCCAACCATCATCGTCCGGCTTGAGCAGCGACTTGAACGACAATCGATCGGGCACGTCGCTCGCCCGCATCGCGTTGCCGCAGCCGATGACGTAGACGCGGCCTTCCCTCGCGACGTGCCTCAGCGTCGAGAGCCACGCTTCGCCGCGGTCCCACGTCGGCGTGACGAGCACCTCGAGTCCCCAGCAGTACATCGCGTGTCGCGCGAGCGACATGTAGTTCTCCCAACAGATCAACCCACCGAGGCGCCCGACGGCCGTGTCGTAGACGTCGAACGTCGAGCCATCACCCATCGCGTGAACCAACCGCTCCCCCGACGTAGGAACGAGCTTGCGACGCTTGCCGAGGAGACGCCCCTCGGCATCGATGAACAACACGGAGTTGAAGAGTGAGGTGCTGCTCGCCTCGCTATTCCGCTCGTTCATGCCAATGACGACGAGGATGCGCGCCTCTCGCGCGGCGCGGCAGAGTCGTTCCGTCGTCGCGTCAGGCACCGACACCGCTTGCCGAAGCAGCTCAGTGTAGAGCGCGCGAAGGGTCTGCGTGTCGCCCGGCGGAATCGACCACACCCACAAGGGATAGCCCGGGATGAACGCTTCGGGAAACACGATGAGCCGGGCGCCGCGGGCCGCGGCTTCGTGTATCGCAGCGACGGCGCGCTCGACGGTGGCATCCCGGTCGAGAAAGGCTGGGCTGAGCTGCGCAGCGGCGACAAGCATCAGGAAGCGGGGACGGGAGAGGGGAGACGGGAGACGGGAGTCGGGAACGGGGAACCGGGAAGCGGAACAAAACTGTGTCCCAATCTCTATCCGGTGCACGCTCAGTCGTCCAGTATTCCGCGGCTCGACGATTCCCGATTCCCGATTCCCGATTCCCGATTCCCGATGTTCTTTGCCGCGTTCGGTGCGAGCGCGAGCGGCGACCGACTCGCCCGCATGCAGCGCTCGCCGCAGTACGAGAATGGCAAGTTCCAGAACCCGGTCGCGACGACGCAGGTCGTGCGGGGCGCAATGTGGGCCACGCTCAAGCATCAACTCACCGGCAAGGAACAGCGCGTGCCTCCGGGTCCGCTGCCGGTCGTGGTGCGCACGCCGGCCGATTTCGCGACGCCTCCGGCGAGCGGGCTCCGGGTCACGTGGTTCGGCCACGCCAGCACCCTGATCGAGATCGACGGGCATCGCATCCTCGTGGACCCCGTGTGGGGCGACCGTGCGTCGCCGTCGCAGGCATTCGGGCCCAAACGGTTTCACCCACCGCCCATGGCGCTCCACGTCATGCCGAGACTCGATGCGATCGTGCTCACGCACGACCACTACGATCACCTCGACATGTACTCGATCGGCACGCTCATGCGAAGCGTGACGCAGGAGCGCGTGCCGTTCATCATGCCGCTCGGCGTCGGCGCGCATCTCGAGCGGTGGGGCGTCCCGGCATCGCGGATCGTCGAGCTCGACTGGTGGGAGACGACTCGCGTGGGAGCGCTGACTATCGCCGCCGGTTCCGCGCGTCACTTCTCCGGTCGGGGCCTAACGAATGGAAACCGGACGCTGTGGGCGTCCTGGTCGATCATCGGGCCGACGCACCGCGCCTTTCACAGCGGCGACACGGGCCCGTTCGACGGAATCGCCGACAACGGAACACGCTACGGTCCCTTCGACGTGGCCCTCATCAAGATCGGCGCGTACGGCGACACGTGGCCCGACATTCACCTCACGCCCGAGCAGGCGGTCCGCGCGTGCAGGCTCGTACAGGGCAGACTGCTGTTCCCGATCCACTGGGGCACGTTCAACCTCGCGTTCCACGCCTGGGATGAGCCGGCCGAGCGTGTCGTCACCGCCGCGCAAGCGGCGGGCGTGCCGATCGTCATGCCGAAGCCCGGTGAGTCGATCGAGCCGGCGTCGCCTCCGCCGGTCGATCCCTGGTGGCGTGCCGTCGGTACACGTTAGGGCGGCAACGGCTATCGGTCGCCGTGGAAGGTCTTGTTCGACAGTGGCGGCGGCGCAGGCGGCTTCCAGCGCCCCGACTCGTAGTCCATCCACCGCATGAACAGCGAGTCCGAGTAATTGGCCATGATCTGCTTGCCCTCGGGCAGCTTCCGCACGGTCTCCGCCAGGACGCCCGAATATCCGGCGCGTGCCGCCCTAACGAGCGCAAGGACGCCATCGTAGGCGGCGCGGTAGTTCGGCGCCGTGAACGTCACCGTCTCGTTCGCGTACTTGATGCCCGGAATGCCCTCGAGTGACGCGAGCGTCGCTGGCGGAACGGCGTGCAGCCCGGCCTCGAGCGGCTCCGCCACCTTCATGACCTTGGCTTTCGCCAGATTCCGCACCGCGCGCGCCGCCTTCTCCTTCATCTCGGCGTGCACGGAGTCGACGTTCCGCAGCTCGACGGTCGAGGAGCTCGTCGCCTTCTTCGTCACGACGTACTCGAGCCACGGCATGACCTCGAGGTCGTTCTGCAGCCGGTCGTCGCCGGAGACGAAGACGAGCGGAACGCCGACGCGGCCCCACGAGTAGGCGACGATCTCGCTCTCGGTGATCGACTTGCCGTTGAGGAGCACGTCCATGCCGAGTGTGATCGTGTGGGACGCGAAGCCGCGGCTCCCCGTCTTCGCGTGCATCGCCACGGCCACCACCGCGTCGTACGTGTTAGGCGCCGTGAGGTCGACGTACGGATCGAACGCCTTGTCGCGGAACACCTGCTTGGCGCGCTGGTCGAGAAGGTCGCGACGGACGTCGGGCTCGGGGTTGCCGCTCCCGTGCGCGTCCACGACATCGACCTGCGTCGCGCCACCGGCGAAGAGTCCGTCAATCACCGCGTTGAGATCCGCAGCCAGCAGCTTCTGACCCTCGGGATACTTCTCGGGATGACTGAAGAGGTACGTCTTCCAGTCGTCCTGGCCGGCGAGGCCTTCCATGTCGTGATAGACGAGCACGCGGACGGCCGCTTTCGGCTCGCGAGCGTTGCCGCGCGCGGCAACTACGGCGGCGCCAGCTGTGCCTGCGATCAAAAAGACGGCGCTGAGGAGCGCCGATCGTCGATTCAACATCTGTTCTCCCGGAACGCGGTGTGCGCCATCCTAAGCCGACGTCACGATGCCAACAAGGAGCGTTGTCATTCCCTCGCTACGCTCGGGATGACACATCGCGTTGCCTCATCAGATCAGCTCGTACATGAGGAAGTCGCGTACCGGGCGATAACCGATCCGTGCGTAGATCGCGTTCGATGTCGGGTTCGCGAGATCCGTGTACAACACGCAGAACTCGAAGCCACGCTCGAGCAGGACCTGGCTCAGCGAAGCCACGCAGGCAGTCGCGTATCCATGGCGACGCCAGTTGGGCGGCGTGTACACGCCGTTCACGGCGATCGCACGCTTCGTCGGCCGCGCCGACGCCGCCATCGTGCGCGGTTCGGGATCGCACCACAGGTGGATCTCGCCCGCCGCGATCCGTCGCTCCGCCGACGCTTTCGTCGATTGCGGCAACACCGCGGCGAGCGCCTCGCGCTCGAACTCCGCGATCCATTCCGCGACCAGGTCGAGGTCTGCAACCGTCGCGACGCGCAATGTCCCTGACGGCAGGGGCAGGGGATCGACCGATGTGAGCTTGTACGCCCGCTGCCGCATTGCGACCTTCGACTCGCGGGCACCCGTACCCGTCCACCCGCTCACAGCGCCCTCGATCTGGCCGACGGCTCCGATCACGAATTTCGGCTGACGCTGCTGGGCGTCGAGCGCATCCCACAGCAGATCCGAGGCCGACGTCACGTCCGCGCGATCGCTCGCCATCAGTAACGGCCGATTCCACGTCATGAGCGCTGCCAGCGCCAAGCCGTCCACGTCGTCGACCGACGCCGCGAACAGGTCGTCGTTAGGCGCTCGGCCGGTTGCCACCGCCTCCGCCACGCCGAGCACGAGGTGGTGCTCCGCCTCGTGCTCGGCGAGCGTCGGCCGCACCGCGCGGAGAAACGCGGCAGCCGTCGGGTAGGTGGTCAGCCGCATCGTCGTCAGACCATCTTGGCCTTCCACCCGCCGCGCCGGAACATCGCCAGCGCCGCGATCGCGTACGCGGAGAACGCGATCGGGATCGCCGTGAACACTCCGAGCGGCCCGAACCCGAGCCGCACCGCGAGCAGGTACGCCAACGGGATCTCGAACATCCAGAACGCGAAGAACCCGAGCCAGGTGGGCGTCCAGGTGTCGCCCGCGCCGTTGAACGCCTGCGACAACACCATCCCGTACGCATACAGCACGAACCCCACGGCGATCACGCGCAGTCCCGTGCGGGCGTACTCCGCCACGGCCGGGTCGGACGTGAACAGGTTCACGATGCCTCGTGCGCCGAACACGAAGAGCAGGCCGACGATGCCGAGGAAGCACAGGTTGTAGAACGCCGCTTTCCACACCGCCTGCTCCGCCCGATCCGGCTTTCGCGCACCTAACGCCTGACCGACCATCGTCGCGGCGGCGTTTCCCATCCCCCACGATGGCAGGAGCGCGAAGAGCACAACCCGGATGGCGATCGTGTACCCCGCCAGTGCCGTGCTACCGAAGCCGGCGAGAATGCGCACGAGTCCGATCCAGCTCGCCGTCCCGATCAACACCTGGAACATCCCGCTGCCGGAGAGACGAAGCAGCTTCAGGATGAGCGCGGGATCCAGCGTCAGATGGCGCCGATGGATGTGGACACGCCCACTCTGCCTGAAGAACTGCGACATCCCGAAGAGCACGCCTGTGCTTCGACCGATCGTCGTCGCAATCGCGGCGCCGGTGACGCCGAGCCGCGGGAACGGACCGACCCCGAAGATCAGGCACGGGCCGAGCACGATGTTGATTGCGTTCGCCAGCCAGAGCGTGCGCATGGACAGCTGTGCGTCGCCCGCACCGCGAAAGATCCCGTTGATCAGAAAGAGCAGCAGGATCGATGCGTTGCCGCCGAGCATGACGCGAGTGAACCGGCTGCCCGTCTCCAGCACATCGTTCGACGCGCCCATGAGCCTCAGCAGTGACGGCGCGAAGATCGCTCCGATCACTCCGAGAGTGAGCGCCACGAACAGGCCGAGCGCGATGCCCTGGACAGCTGTGCGCGACGCACCCTCGCTGTCGTGCTCGCCGGTACGACGCGCGACGGTCGCCGTCACGCCGATCGAGAGTCCCATCGCGATCGTGTAGACGACCGCGAGCAACGACTCCGTGAGCCCCACGGTCGCGACGGCGTCGGCGCCGAGCTTCGACACGAAGAAGACGTCGCAGACCACGAACACGCTCTCCATCATCATCTCCAATACCATGGGGATGGCGAGGATGAGGATGGCGCGCCCGATCGGACCTTCCGTATAGTTCCGACGGGAGCCGCGGAGTGCCTCGCGCACGGCTCCCCAGATACTTTCGCCCGGTTGCGCGGCGGCAGGTGCCGCGAAGGCGATTTCCGTCGATTCTGACATAAGGATCCTGTCGATCGGCGCAGCCCGACCGGACGGGGCGCCGAGAAAAAAACAGAGAGGGCAGCACCGATCGCGGTGCCGCCCTCTCCGGGGCCCGGCTCAGCGTGCGATCGATGCTAGTTCATCCAAGCGAGACAACCGTGACCATCGTCGTGCCACACACGACGACGACATCGGTCTGCAAGGTGAAAGTGCGCATCGATCTGCTCCGTGGAGGGTGGACCTCGCGACAGAATACAAGCTCCCTGGGATGCGCGCAAGCGTGAGTATTGGCGCTGACGGTCGACGTTAGGTCACGTCTACGTGACGGCCGTCACGATCTCACTCTGCCATATCCGCCCCGGCGTCGACAAGCAGCTCGCGGAGGAGCGACCGATGGCATCGCGACGCATCCTCGCAGTAGCACCCAACGGACAGGTTGGTCTGCTTCGACATCGCGGCGAGCAGCTGGATCAGATGTCGCGATTCGGGCGTCGCCATCTGCTTGCGAAACGCCCGCGCGTACTTGTCCCATCGCTTGTCGGTCCACGGTTCCGACAGCGCCCACGACACCGTCCCGGCCGGCGGGGCGAGCTCGGGGAGCCAGACATCGAAGTAGTCGAGGGTCGCATAGTCCGCCTTCCGAACGCCGCGAGGCGGCCGGCGTACTGTCCCGATGCGCAACCCCTCCCCCGGGTGTCGAGGCTCGCCGAGGCGGACGACACGAATTGCCATGGTACTTGCGGTTAGGCAGTATTTTTGAAACGGAGCCGAAGCCGCCACGGCTTGCTCCAGGCGAAATACCAGAACATCCGAGCTTGCCGCGTTCGTCAGACGACTCCCCATATCGGGACGAGACCCCACCGCCGCGCCGTGACCGCGGTCCGGCCGAAGCACGCCGTGAGGCCCCCAAACGGCCCAGGCAGGCGAAGAAGCCGGAACAGGGCGAATCGAAGCGCCGACCGGCGGTCCGGAAGCCATCCAGCAAGTCCGCGTCTTCCCCCGCACCGAAGCAGAAGTCGAGCCGCCCCGGGCGCTCGCGACGGGGTCGCGGTCAGGCCAACTCGAGCCCCGACTGGTCGCACGCGGCAACCGCGCGGCTCACCTCGCACCCGACCCATCGCTCCGCCTACGCGGAAACCCGGCGTTGGCTCCTGGCCGAGCACGGGCCGGTCTGCGCGTACTGCGAGCGGAGGTTCAAGCCGTCGCAGATGACCCTCGACCACGTCGCGCCTCGCCGCGGCCAGTCAGCGTACGACCGTCGCGACAACCTCGTGCTCGCCTGCCCGGAGTGTAACGCGGCGAAGCGCGACATGGCGCCGATCGCGTTTCTGCTCGCGCGCCGGAGTCGGGCGGTCTCGCTGCTTCGCTACGGCGGCCACCTGAGTCCGATGCTGATCGACCTGGCGCGCTCGCTCGTGCCCGCGGCCACGCTGGCGACGCTCGCGAGCTCCGCGTCGGACGACGACGCCGACGACGACTCGCCGTATCGCGACTGACCGTAACCCTGAACTTGCTCCTATTGACGATCAATAGGACGGTCATTACCTATTGTCCTGCAATAGGAGAGTGCATGGGCGACGCCAAGACCGATCTATTACAGGGAACTCTCGATCTCATCGTGCTGCGGCTGCTCCGAGGCGGCCCGGCGAACGGGTGGGACATCACCCAATCCATCCAGGTCGTCTCCAAGGGCGCCCTCGAGATCAACTACGGGTCCGTGTACCCGGCGCTGCGGCGCCTCGAGGCGCAGGGATTCGTGAAGGCCGAGTGGGGGACGTCGGACAACAATCGTCGGGCGCGCTACTACGAGCTCACGGCCGCCGGTCGCAAGCAGCTCGCGACCGAGCGTGAAGCGTGGGAGCGGTTCTCCGCGGCGCTGGGTCTCATTCTCGACGCGGGGTAGGGTGCGACTCTGGCGCAGGATAGCGGTCCACGTGCGCGCGCTCGTCAGGCGCCGCGCCCACGATGCCGAGCTGACCGACGAGATCCGATACCATCTGGAGCGCGATGTCGAGCGACGAATCGCGCGGGGCGAGAGCTCGGCGGAGGCCTGGTCGTCGGCCCGGCGCCAGTTCGGCAACGTCACCGTGGTGGCCGAAGAGGCGAGGGCAGCCGCTCGCGTGGAGGCGATCGAGCAGCTGATCCAGGACACGCGATACGCGGCACGCGGCTTCCGTCGCGCGCCGCGGTTCGCCTTGACCGTGATCCTGACGATCGGCCTCGGCCTGGGGCTGGTGATGTCGGCGTTCACGATCTTCGACGCGTACGTGCTTCGTCTCTTGAATGTGCGGGACCCACGGTCGCTGTTCGAGATGCAGATGCACGACAAGTGGGGCCGCGAGCGCAACGCGAGCTGGAACGAGTATCAGGCGCTCACGCGTGCGAATCCCGCCTTTTCGGAAAGCTTCGCGTCGATATGGATCATCGCTCGGCGTGACGGCGAGCCGGTGATGCTCCAGGCGGTCACGGGCGGGTTCTTCCGGATGCTCGGGGTCAGTCCCGCGTTAGGCCGCCTGCTCGAGCCGGGGGATGCCTCGGCGCCGGGCAGTGGGCCCGTGCTGGTCCTGAGCCACCGCGCGTGGCTCGCGAAGTTCGGTGGCGATTCGAGTGTCGTCGGAAAGACGCTCAGGCTCCGCGACCGGTCGTACGAGGTCGTTGGTGTGGCGCGCGAAGGGTTCGACGGGCTGGGCGAAACGCCGCCTGATGTCTGGGTACCGATCTCGATGGCGGCGGCGCTCGACGATCGAGCCGCGGCGTCCGGCGCCGACGACCCAATGCTGAAGATCGTCGGAAGATTGGTGCCGGGGATGACCGCCGCGAGCGCGGCGCGCGCCCTGAGCGCGTGGGCAACAGCGGCGACGGCCGATCGACCGGAGCCTGAGCGCGCGGCCACGGTCACGCTCGACCCACGCGCCACACCGCTCTATATGTCGCCGGTGACGATGATGCAGGTGTCGCCGCTGTTCATGGCGTTCGCGCTCGTTCTGTTCATCGCGTGCGCGAACGTCGCGAACATGATGCTGGCGCGCGGCATGGCGAGGCAGCGCGAACTCGGAATCCGTCTCGCGCTGGGCGCCGCGCGAGGACGACTCGTCAGGCAGCTCATGACGGAAGCGCTGTTGCTGGCGGTGCCGGCCGCCGTGGTGGGGTTCGGGTTGTCGCGCCTTACGCTGGATGTTGCCGTAAAGCTCATGTTCGCGACGGTGCCGGACGCATTCTCGTCGTACCTTCGCGTGCTGCCGCTCGGCCCGGACATCCGGCTGTTCGCCTTCCTCGTCGCATGCGCTGTGCTCGCAGCGGTCGCGTTCGGACTCGCACCAGCGCTGCAGACCACCCGAACGAACGTCGTCGCCGCGACACGCGGGGAGTTCTCCGCCGCGATCAAGCCGACGCGGCTTCGCAACGCTCTCGTGATCGGGCAGGTGACGGTCTGCGCCCTGTTGCTCATCACCGGGGCCGTGCTGCTGCGCGGCGCCCAGCGGCTCCAGTCGCTCGACCTCGGCTTCCGTTCCGCTGGGGTGGTTCAGGTATACCCACCACAGGCGCTGCGAGCGCAGGTGATCGAGCGGCTTCGGAGCGACCCGACCATCCGGGCGCTCGAGGCGAGCTCGCACGGACCGTTGGACGGCCGCTTTCCGCAAGCCGTCGTCACCGGTGCCGCGAACGAAGCGCCGACGGCCAGCAACGCGCGCGTCTCACCGGGATATTTCGACGTGTTAGGCATCCCGCTGCGACGAGGCCGAACATTCTCCGCGGACGAAGCACGCAGCCGGGAGCGTGTGGCGGTCGTGAGCGAGGCGACGGCGCGGCAGCTCTGGCCGGACAGCAACCCGATCGGCGAGGTGGTGACGCTCTCGTCACCGTACGCGGGGCAGGCGCGTCAACGGACCGTTCGGGTCATCGGTGTGGTCGGGGATGCAGTCGCCGGGTTCTATGGCGAGCGGCACGACCATCCGACGGTGTACGAGCCAGGTAGCGTGGACCGCGAGTTGGCGACCCTGGTCGTTGCGACGAGCTCGAATGGCCCGTCGTCAGCGACCGCAATCCGGCGACGTCTCGCGCCGGTCGACCCGGGAGGATCGGTGGAGATCCACACGCTGGAGGAGTCGGCGGCCGTGCAGCTGTACCCGTTCCGCGCCGCGCACTGGGTAGCGTCGGCGTTGGGCGCGATTGCCCTGCTGCTCACGATCACAGGGATCTACGGCGTGATGGCGTACGTCGTGGCACTCCGCGAAAAGGAGATCGGCATCCGCCTCGCGCTGGGCGCTACCCGGCGAGGGATCGTTGGGCTCGTGGTGCGGCAGTCGGTTCGGCTCGCGATGGTCGGCGTGGCGGCGGGGACGGTGCTGGCGTTAGGCGCCTCACGTTTCATCGCGTCGCACCTGACGATGATCCCAGCCTTCGACGCGGTCGCGCTCGTGGTCGGAATCGCGGTCGTGCTGGTGGCGGCGCTGGCGGCGGCGTATGGGCCGTCGAGAAGGGCCGCGAATGTCGATGCGGTGGAGAGTTTGAGAGCCTGAAGCGGGACGTCTCCCGTCTCCCGGTCATTTCACTCCACTCAACTCGTCAAAACAGGCCCCAGCTCCTCCCTCCAACCCGGCCCTGAAATTCTCCATCCGCTGCTCCTTGGTACCGTGCGCCAGGACGGCCGCGCGGGTGAGGATAACGCGGTCGATGCGGCGGTTCCCGGTCAGCTCGGGAGTCGGGTCTGCGGCGGCGGCCATGCCGAAGAACGCTTCGTCGACGTCGCCCCTCTCGAGCGAGCCGTTGCGGTCGGCGTGCCGGGCGAATGCGCCCGCGAGGCAGTCTGCCGCGGCTTCGTTGTCGTACGGGCGAGGTGCGTCGAA
>Ga0075428_100008861_pt1 | contig 11159 bp, 13 predicted proteins | sample RhiMetdeltSRZDD2_FD_75291 | JGI IMG/M metagenome (GOLD analysis project Ga0075428, IMG submission 75291) | Populus rhizosphere microbial communities from Tennessee, USA - Rhizosphere MetaG P. deltoides SRZDD2 | ecosystem: Host-associated > Plants > Roots > Rhizosphere > Soil | place: USA... | reverse complement strand
TATTTTGATTAATTGAAAAAGTGTTCAACGGAAATCAAATCACCAAGTGGTGCCTAGAACCAGCTCCCGCCTCTCGAGGGCTCGGACTGCGAAAGGTGGTGTGCTACAATCCCACACAACGGACGAAATCGAGGGGGCGAGACGGCGCGCGTTCATGGCACTCGCGGGCGGTGCGGCCGCTTGCGGCGCGCGCGCAGCAGCCGGCGCGGGTGCGCACCTGCGGCGTGGAGTTCAGTTAGTGGAGCGCTGCGACATGCCCAAAGCAAGAACGATTGCTTTCTTGGCGGCGGCAATAACCCTTGCCGCCTATAACCACAGCGCCCTGGCCGAGACCCGACCGTGCCGCTCAATGGAGTATGAGCGCAACGCGTACACCATCTGCGAGGTCGATCTGCATAATCACACGGTCCGCCTCTATTGGAAGCGGTCAGACGGGACTCCCTACGCGTATCTCTCCGCTCTGCCGCGCGCTCTGGAAGGCGAGGCGGGCAGGCTGCTATTCGCCACCAACGCCGGAATGTTCGATCCGGCCCTCAAGCCTGTAGGACTCTATGTGGAACAGGGGCAGGAACTCGTGCATGTAAGCAACAGGTCCGGCTACGGCAATTTTCACATGAAGCCGAACGGGGTCTTCTATATATCCGGCGATAGGGCGGCCGTCGCCGAGACGCGGGCATTTCTCAAGCAGCGACCCCAGGCGGACCTGGCGACGCAATCCGGGCCGATGCTAGTGATAAACGGGCGCTTGCATCCTCGTTTCGACCGAAGCAGCACGTCGCTCAAAGCGCACAATGGTGTGGGCGTACGCGCGAATGGCAAAGTCATATTCGCTATCTCTCAGGCAGAAGTGTCGTTCGACGCCTTTGCACGCCTGTTCCGTGACTGAATTGCCCCGATGCCCTGTTTCTTGACGGAGGCAGCACCGCGAGCTTGTACTCGCCGTCGCTCAATCGCCATGGCAACTTCGTGTCGCTTGGGCCGATGCTGGCTGTATTCGAGAAAAATAGAGGCGCAAGTCGCCAGTAACCAGCGGCGCACGGACCCTGTTCGATGATCACAACAGCCTTGTTGTCAGACGCATGGGATCGATGCGGGCGAGAGCCAAGAAGAATCGGAAAATACTACCGGACCTCGGGTGCTTGAGGAGGCGGAGCTGATCGCGAATGGTGGAGTTGATGCCGTCCGCCACCACGACGAGGTCTGCGGCGAGCCGCGCGCCATCCTGCAGCGTGATCGTTCCCTCGGGAGCGGCGCGCGTGACCGCGGAGTTGAAGCGTATTTCGGCGCCCGCATCATGCGCCCGCTCGGCCAGCAGCGCGATGATGCGCTGCCGGTCGATACGGTAGGGACTGCGCGCGGTCCGGCGGCTCATCACGACATTGCCGTGCGCGTCGAGCGAATCGCGACGATCGATCTTCATGCCGGCCGCCAGCACCCGCTCGAGCAGCCCGAATCTCGAGAAGATCCGCGCCATGTTGTTGTGGATGGCGATGCCGTAGCCTTCGCCCTGCAATGTTGCGCGGCGCTCATGCACGCGCACCGTCCAGCCCCGCTCGCGAAGGCCAATCGCCGGAACCAAACCGTCGAAGCCGGCGCCCACGATCTCCGCATGGCCGGGCTGCACGGCTCAGCCCGCCAACGCCACGCATTCGATCTCGCAGCCGTTGCCGAACCGAAGCTGCATCGACCACGCGGTGCGTGCCGGCGGGTCGACCGGAAAAAATTCGCGATAGACCCGATCCATTTCCGCCATGTGCGAGATGTCGGCCAGCACCACATGCACGCGCACGACGCGCTCGAGCGACGAACCCGCGGATTCCAGCATGTGCCGCATGTTTGACAATGTGGTGCGGACCTGCTCGGCAATCGGCCCGTGGCTGCGCTCGCCGGTCTGCGGATCGACTGGAACCATGCCCGACAAGAAGATGTAGTCGCCGACGCGGACGCCGGGGACGTGCGGCAGATTACCGACGCGCGAGGCGTTGAGCAGGGGGTTCTTCGGCTGGATTGGCGAGCGGGCGAGTTTTTCGTTCATCGGGTCACGCCAGCGCGGTGCATTCGATGATCACCTTCACCCCATCGGGAAGGCGTGCGCCGCAGACCGTCCGTGCCGGCGGCGGATCGGGAAAGAAGCGCACATATACGTCGTTCATGTTAGGCGCTTCCAGCATGCTGTGCAGCAGCACGTTGACCTTCACGACCTTGTCGAGGGACGATCCTGCCGCTTCCAGCAAAGGCCTGAGGTTAGTCAGAATCTGTCGGGTCTCACTCGCTGTCGTCCCTGGCATGCGCTCGCCGGATTGCAGATCGATTGCGGTCAGACCGGACACGAACAGAAAATCTCCACCCCGCACCGCCATTGACGCCTGTTGACCGGAGCTGCTCGCCGGCGGGGAAATGATTTCACGTCTGGCGCTCATTGTTCACCCGCACAATCAGGCGGCAGCAACCACGTCGAGCTGGATCTTGAAGCCCGCCTCGATCTGCGCCGTCCAGACGGTGCGCGCCGGCGGTCCGTTTGCCACGTATTGCCGATAGACGCGGTTGAGCACGTCGTATTCGATGCTGTCGTAGATCAGCGCATGCACCTGCACGAGCCGGTCGAGCGAGGAACCGGCCGACTCGAGCAGCAGCCTGAGATTTCCAGAATGACGTGCGCCTCGCTAGTGAGTGTGCCGTGGCGGCGCTCTCCCGTTTCCGGATCGACCGACAGCATCCCGGAGCAGAAGATAAGGCCGCCGGCGCGGATGGCCGGCGACTGGTGGTGTCCGTAGTGCTGCCGCAGATCGAGCCCGGGGCGCGGCGCCGCAATGACTTCGCGCATAGCCCGCGGTCCGATCAATCCGACAGCTGCGCCACGCCAGGCAGGACGAACCGCTCGATATTGCCGGGCGCCTTGACGTCCCCCAGACCGACCAGGGCGTCGATCAGGGCATTCATCTTCGTGCGCGAAATCTTGCCGGTGCGATCGAAGAAACTGTTCTTGTTGAAGAAGTCGTAGGACTTATCGACGTCCTCCGACTTCTGGCCGCTGACCTTGACCAAGATGTTCACCACCTCGGCGCGGTTCTTGGGATCGTAGAGGTACTCGATGCTCTTGCTCTGAGCGGCGAGCACCCGCTTGAGCAGGTCTGCACTGCGCGCGGCCCAGGCCCGATTCACGACCGTGCCCGAGAATGCCAGTTCCGGTGCGTATTGCATGGTGAGCCCGAGATCGTTGTAGCCCTGGTTTTGAACCTGAAAGTTGGACGGGGGCAGGAGAATCGCGGCATCGACGGCGCCGCCGAGAAGTGCCTGGGCGCGGGCGCTGGTCGCGCCGGCGTACACATAGTCGTAATCGCCGGTCTTGAGCCCTTGCGGCGCCAGCATGCGGTCGACGTAGAGGCGGGTGATGTCCTTCGGGCCGCCGACCGAGATGACCTTACCCTTGAGCTCCTTCAGGCTCTTGATGCTCGCCTTGGCCAGCAAGGCATAGGGCGGCACCTGGACCTCGAAGCGCGTGAGCGCGAGCGCCGCGCCCTGGTCGATGGCGCGGATTGGATCGACAATGCCAGTGGACATCGACATGTCGAGCGATCCGGCCGAGAGCTGCTGGATGACCGATGCACTCGACTGGATGTAGACAACGTCGAGCTTGAGGTTCTCGGCGGTGAAGAAGCCCTTGTCGAGCCCGATGAAGAGCGGCCAAAGGTTGGCCGAAGGCGAGCCGACGGTGCCGACGGTGACGGTATCCAGCGCGCGCACGGGCGCCACCGAGAGCAACGTGGCTGTGACAAAGCCAAGCGCAATATAACTGAGCGCTTTCGTCATTCGCACGATCATTTTCCCTCTCCCTTCCACGCGGCCCAACCGTCGACAGCCGGCCGCTGCACTGTAGGCATCAATAATCCGCCGCCGGTCGATTGCGCTCGATAGTGCCGCGCAATTTCCGAGCCGGTCGCCTTCCAGACCTTCTTGTGCTTGCAGATGTACTTCAGCGCGCCATCGAGCGCGCCGATGCGATACGGCAGGCCGGTCAGATAGGGGTGAACTGCGATGTGCATCACGCGCCCCGACGTAGCGCCTTCACGATACAGCGTATCGAACTGGCGGCAAATCGCGTCTTGGAATTCGGCGGGAGTCATGTGAGCGCTCTCGAAGGCCTGCTTGTCGTTGATGTCATAGCTGTATGGCAGTGACACGATGGTTTTGTCTGCGCTGAGCATCATCGTGTACGGCTGATCGTCGTTCGGCCCCCAATCGGCGACGTATTCGCAGCCCGCCTCGGCCAAGAGATCGAGTGTGTTCCAGGTCTCCTGCAACCCGGCGCCCAGCCAACCAACCGGCCGCTTGCTACTGGCGCGCGCGATCGTATCGAGCGTGCCGCGGATGATCGCAGGCTCCTCTTCGGCCGGCACTTCATTGAGCCGGCGCGAATTGCTCTGGTTGTGTCCCATCCATTCCCAGCCGCGTTTCTCGCCTTCTTCGATGATTTCCGGATGGTGAACGCAGATATCGCTGTTGAGCGCAACAGTTGCGCGGAGGCCGTAGCGGTCTAGAACCTCCATCAGCCTGAACACGCCGACGCGGTTGCCGTAGTCGCGCATGGCCCAGACCGGAATGTCGGGAATCTTGCCGGGAGCGAGGCCGCCCGGACGAGCCTCGAGGGAGAAAAATTCAATATTTGGTACGACCCACAAGGCGACGCGGGCGCCATCAGGCCACGCAAGACGCGGCCGCCGGATGATCGGCGAGTATGGAAAGGGGCCGTAGGGACCGGGCTTCATGGCGCACGGAGTCGACTCAGGCCGGGACCAAACGGAAGCGTTCCCACACCGTGGGTGCTTTCGCCAGCACGTTTGGCCAGCCACCCTCGTGCTGGCCCGGCTCGATGAGGCGACCTGCAAAGGCATACTCTGCCGCATGAGCCGCAAACGGAAAGGGCGAGACTTCATAGACGCCGGGATCGCGTGGACGAACCGCGATGCTCGCGTCTTGTTCGGCGCTTAATGGCACGTGCTCGAATGTGACCTCGCCGCGTTCGCTGGGATGCGTCCGATTGAAGTACAGCGCCAGCGTATCGAAGAATTGGAGCTGCTTGTAGTTCTGGAACAGCCGCTTCTCCTCGATCCACGCTGCCGTCGTCGGGTCTCGGGCGAGTTCGGCCTTCAGCCGCTTCTGCCGATCGAGCTCCCCGTCGAGCATTCGCTGCGCCAGCGGCCGATCGTGCGGCGGAATCTTGTCGATCAACACCATGCTCGAGAGCCCGTAGCGCCCGTTGTAGAGCCCCCAACTGTGCATGCTCGACATCAGCCCGCAGAACGGGTGTTGCCGCTGGTTGGTCTCCGGCGAAAGGCGGCTCGTCACCGTGATGTGCTCCGCCGGCGTCTCGACGAGGTTGTACGGCAGACCGGTGGCCTGGTCCGTCACCGGATTACGGTCGAACTCGGCCCAGCCGGCGTCGTGGTGCAACACCACGTGGAACATCAGATCGTTAGGAACAGGACCCTGAAACCGATCGTTGCCGAAGGCGCGGGCGAATTGATGCGAAAGCGCCGTGTGCTCGTACATCATAATCGCCAATCGGGGCTGTCCGGTCGGCGCCGTCTGAATGATCATGCTCAGGCCCTCGCATTGCCGACGACCGAAGTAGCCAACGGCCAGTAATCGGGCCGCGCTGAGTGGTCCAGTCGGAAGATTATTTGAGAGCGGGCGGGCGCGCTAGCGTGCTCGGTGAGGTCGATCGTATCGGATACCGACAGCCCGATCGACGTTGTGTTCCCGGGCCAACCCGGCAATGATTGCCGGGAGATCTTATTAGGGAGGAAAACATGAGCGCCCGGGCAATCCGTCTCGCAGCGACCGCAGTGAGCCTTGTCGGCCTCTTGGCTGTGGCCATGGTCCCGTCGCAGGCGCAAAGCCTGGACGAGCTTCATGTCCAGGCGAAAGCCGAGGGCGGCTTGGTCCTCTATGTCGGCGGACCGACGGCACCCTGGGAAGCGCGGGCGAAACAATTTGAACAGCGTTACTCGGGCATCAAGGTTTCCATCACGGGCGGCTTCAGCAACGTACTCGATAAGCAGATCGATCAGCAGCTCAAGGAGAACAAGCTCGCAGTTGACACCGCTATCTTTCAGACACTCGACGACTTCGTCCGCTGGAAGGCGGAAGGCCAGCTCATCGCGTTCAAACCGAACGGCTTCGACGCCATCGATGCGAGCTTCAAGGACGGTGAGGGGGCGTTTTTCGGCGTGATGGTCATCGCCATGCCATATCAGTACAACACGCAGCTCGTGAAGAGCGAGGACGTGCCGAAATCAGCGCCCGATTTCCTCAAGCCGATATTCCGCGGAAAAGTAGTCGCGGCCTATCCAGCGGACGACGATGCCACCCTCTACCTGTACTACACGATCGTGCAGAAGTACGGCTGGGAGTACATGGACAAGTACATGGCCAACCGCCCGAACTTCATCCAGGGCCATCTGAGCGTGCAGCGAAGCATCTCGTCCGGTCAGAACCTGGTCACCCCGGATTCGATCTTCAGCATCACGGAGGCGGAGAAGCGAGCGGGAAAGCCGGTCGACTCATACTTTTCGACCATTGACCCGACGCCGATCTGGCCGTTGACCGGCGCCGTGTTCAAGAACGCGCCGCACCCGAACGCGGGCAAGCTTTTCCTGAGCTGGCTGCTCGAAAAAGATCAACAGGTGAATGTGGGGACCTGGTCGGTGCGTTCTGATGTGCCGCCACCGACTGGTTACAAGCCGATATTCTCCTATCCGGTGGTCAACGACTATAGAAGCTTCCTGACCAACGCGAAGCTGATCAGCGATCTGCGCAAGCGATTCGAGGGTTATACCGGGCCAGTCGCCAATACCGGAGGTGTCCGCTAGAGCGGGTATCGCGTCGGCAGGGTCGGTCCGTTCATACCAAAAGGTCCTTGTTCTCCAAGCCGAACATCGTGGCCCCCCAATTGGTGCCGTAGTACTCGTATTGGTTGGAAATGTGTTGGCGCGCGGCCATGAGGTCCGCGAGGATTCTGCCGAACGGCAATTCATCCGCCAGGCCGGCAGCGCCGGTCGCCTTGAAAATGCGCGCGGCCAGAAGCGTGCTGCGTTCGATGACCGCACTCGATTGGAATTTGTATTGCAGCCGCAGCTCAAGGGGCGGCGTCTCGCCGCGACGCGCGTAGTCGTGCAGCGTTCGGAAATTGCGGTACAATGTCGTGCGCATCTCGTTGATCGTCGCCGCAGTTTCGGCGCACAGAAGTTGCACGAACGGATTCTCCGTCGCCCGCCCGCCCGCGTGCGTCACGCGGTTTTGGCTATAGTCGAGCAGGGCGGTCAGCATGGCCTGCAGCGCACCGAGCCCAGCGGTCGAAACCCCGCGTGCAAAGATCTGTCCGAAAGGCACCCGATAGAGGCTCGACGTATTCACTGCCTGTCCTGCGCCCTTGAGCAGAAAGTTGTCTTGCAGGCGCTGCGTGCGGTAGTCGGGAACGAAGACGTCGTCGAGCATCACATCGATGCTGCCGGTGCCTTGCAGGCCGGCCACCTGCCAGTTGTCGACGGTCTTGTAGTCCCGGCGCGGCACCACGAAGAAGCGCCAATCGGGCGCAGCGTTTTCGGCGCGGACCATGCCGCCGAGCAGCGCCCACTCGCAATGCTCGCAGCCGCTGGCATAGCGCCAGTGGCCGCTGAGCTGGAAGCCGCCGTCGACCGCCGTCGCCTTTCCGGCCGGCATCGTTGACGAGCAGCCCAGCACGGATGGATCGCGGCCCCATACCTCCTGCGTCAGGCGATCGTCTATGAGGCCCAGGAACCAGGTGACCGCGCCGAACACGCCATAAGTCCATCCGGTCGACATGTCACCTTCGCTGAGCGCGATCTCGATGTCATAGAAGGTGCCGAGCTTCATCTCATAGCCGCCCCAGCGCTTGGGTTGCAGCACGCGAAAGAAGCCGGCCGCCTGCATCTCGGCGATCGTCTCGGGCAGGATGCCGCGCCGCTGTGTTTGTGCGAGCGCACGCCCGGCGAGCGTCGGGATCATCGCCCGGGCGCGCGCAACGAGCTCCGCCGGCTCTACGGTTCGGATGCCTTTGGACCCTTCCATCGTGCCACGTCCGCGCGAACCGCTGTCCTTTGAAATACTCAGCGTACTCCCGGCGCAGGATGGTGCGCAATCCAGTGGCGCGCGATGTCGACGCCGCGGCAAATCCACACGCGGTCGTGCTCAAGCACATAATCGAGAAATTTTGCGAGTCCCTCAGCGCGGCCGGGGCGTCCGATGAGCCGGTCGTGCAGAGCAAGCGACATCATCCGCGGCTCGCTCTCGCCTTCGCGGTAAAGCATGTCGAAGGTATCCTTCATGTACGTGAAGAAGTCCTGAGCAGTTGCGAAGCCTACGTTGCCGTCAAACCGGTTGTCATTGGTCTCGTAGGAATAGGGGATGACGAGGTGCTGGCGACCCTCGACCTCTACCCAGTACGGCAGTTCGTCATTGAGCGCGTCGCGGTCATAAAGGAAGCCGCCCTCCTCGACGAGCAGTCGCCGGGTGTTTGGGCTCGGCCGCCCGGTCATCCATCCAAGCGGCCGGACGCCGGCGACCTCGGTGAGCGTCTCGACCGCGAGTCGCACATGGCGGCGCTCGACCGACATCGGCACGTGCTGGTAGTCGATCCAGCGATAATGGTGGCTCACGATTTCATGCCCGGCCTCGACCACCGCGGCGGCGACCTCGCGGTTGCGGGCGAGCGCATTCGCCACCGCCAGGACGCCGACGACAATCTTGCGCTCTTCGAACAAGCGCAGCAGTCGCCATACCCCGCGCCGGCTGCCGTATTCGAACGAAGACTCGACCAATGGGCTGCGTGCTCCTCTGACCGCGGAAAATCCGATGTCTGTTAGCATGCTTTCCGAAACGCGATCGCCGTGCAGCAGGTTGAGTTCTCCGCCGGCTTCGTAGTTGAGCGAGATCTGGAGGGCGAGCCGCGCCTGCCCCGGCCATTTCGGATCGGGCAGACGCTTGCCGTATCCGATCATGTCGCGGGGATACCAGGCCGCTTTCAATTTCCGTCGCGCCGTTGCCTTCATGATCGTCCTTTCGTGCTCTACGACAGCCACAGCCGCAGATTACAGCGAACCTAGTTTGACGGATACGACGTAACCAGTTTACTGCTCAGCCGCCTCACAGGCGTGCAGGACGCGCCACGCAAGCCTGTAGCAACGTCTTGGCGAGGTGCGTGGTGAAAGGAGCGCGGATGCCGCTCAAGCTAGGGATGTTTCTTACGCCGGCCAGCAACCCAACGCGGCCGATGTCCGAGGTCATCGACTGGAACCTCGACGTGATCCGAAAGGCCGAGGAGCACGGCTACGATGAAGTGTGGGTCGGCTCGCATCTGACGTCGCATTATTCGCGGATTGCCTGTCCACTCCAGGTGATCGCCCGCGCAACCGGAGAGACCAGCCGGATCAGGCTCGGCACCGGCGTCGCCGTGCTCTACCAGAACCATCCGCTGACCATCGCGGCGCAGCTTGCCCAGCTCGATCATATGGCGCGGGGTCGGATCAATTTCGGGTTCGGCGCCGGCGCCACCGTGAGTGACAAGATCATGTTCGGTGTCGATGGCGCCACCAGCCACGACATGATGGTGGAAGCGTTCGAGATCATCCTCCAATCCTGGAGCGAGACCGGCCCGCGCGAGTTCAACGGCAAATACTGGAAGGTTCATCCGCCGGTCGATGCCCATTCGGGCGGCAATTACGGCTGGCATCATCGGCCTTACGCACCCTACCAGCCGCGTACCGCGTTTGCCGGCGGCTTCGGGCCCAGATCGTCGATGCTGCGGCTCGCCGGCGAGCACGGTTGCATTCCGATGAGTCTCAACTTCTTCGCAGCGCACCTGCGCGGCCACTGGGATTCAGTTGTGGAGGGCGCAGAAGCCGCCGGTCGCACGCCCGACCGCGGGCGCTGGCGCATGCTGCGCGATGTCTTTGTAGCCGATACCGATGCGGAGGCGCGGCGTGCCGTGCTCGGCGGCTTTGCGGCACGGTTCTGGAACGAATACTTCAGGCCGATCGCGGAAAAACTCCAGGCAACCTATATGTTCCGCAGGCCCGACGCCGACCAGAAGGCGGAGCTGACCGCCGAATACCTGGTGGATACCAAGGTATGGGCGGTCGGCAGTCCGGCGACGGTGGCCGAACTTATTCGCGAGCAATTCGATCTCGCCGGAGGGTTCGGTACGCTGTTGATGCTGGGCAGCGATTATGCCGACCAGGGCGAGCGGGAGAAATGGTTCCGCTCGATGGAGCTTCTATCGACCGCGGTCATGCCGCGGCTCGCGAGCCTCCCGGTCCGGCCGTCATAGGATCCAACAGCTGCCCCGTTCAGGTCAGAGCCCGCAGTCGTACCGGCTCCGGCTCCCAGCAGGCTTGGATTTCCTCCGCACTCACCACCTGGCCGAAAAACGCGTCGATGTTGCGCAGGGTCGCGTCGTGCTCGGGCTGACTGTAGGTAGCGGTGCAATCGCTGGTAAAGACGACGTAGTAGTCGCGCAGGAATGCCTGCCGGGCCGTCGTCTCGACGCACACATTGGTCGCGACGCCGGTCATGACAACGGTCCGGATCCCCTGCGAGCGCAGCACCAGGTCGAGGTCGCTGCTTTCGAACGCGCCGTAACGGTGCTTGGTCACGATCGCTTCGTCGGGCAGCGGCCTGATTTCAAAGAAATCGCCGTTCCATGCGTCAGGCTCGCAGACCGGGATAGAAACATAGGCACCTTGGCGGCGTCTGTGCGCGTGCTCGAGCCAGACCTCCGACAGGTACCAATTGGGACCGGTGTTATAGACGTTGCGGATCCAGATGCACTTGGCCTTCGCGGCGCGCGCCGCGTTCACCAGCTGCGCGAGACGCGGCACCATCTTCTTGACCAGCGACAGATCGCGGCCCTCGCGATGCATCGCGCCGCCTTCGGCGCAGAAATCGTTCTGCACGTCGACGATGAGGATCGCGCAATGCTCCGGACGAACCTTTTCGGCCAGGGTCCTCAGCATGGCGGCCTCCTAGGGTTTGAAGATCATCGAGTTGACGTCGAACGGTTTGGTCAGCAGCTTGTGACGCACGGCGAGCTCGAGATTGTATTGAAGGCTCGAAACGTTGAATGCGGTCGAGTAGACCGG
>Ga0075428_100008860_pt1 | contig 11159 bp, 5 predicted proteins | sample RhiMetdeltSRZDD2_FD_75291 | JGI IMG/M metagenome (GOLD analysis project Ga0075428, IMG submission 75291) | Populus rhizosphere microbial communities from Tennessee, USA - Rhizosphere MetaG P. deltoides SRZDD2 | ecosystem: Host-associated > Plants > Roots > Rhizosphere > Soil | place: USA... | reverse complement strand
GAGCTCGACGGTTTCCGCGCGGCCCAGGCCGCGGCGGTGGAGCCGCTCGACCTGCTCGCGCCCGCGGTGTTCACGGAGGAGCCGGCGGAGCGCGCCGCGCTCTGGAAGATGAGGAAGGGGCTCTTCCCGGCGGTCGGCGCGACGAAGCAGCCGGGCGAGACCGTGATCATCGAGGACGTGGCCTTTCCGCTGCCGCGGCTGCCGCGGGCGACCGCCGAATTGAAAGAGTTGTTTGCGCGCCACGGCTATGACCGCGCCATCCTCTTCGGCCATGCCAGGGATGGCAACCTTCATTTCGTGCTGACCCAGTCGTTCAACGAAGCGTCGGAGGTCGGCCGCTACGAGCGTTTCCTCGCCGGCCTGGTGGAGCTCGTGTTGCGCCACGACGGCTCGCTCAAGGCGGAGCACGGGACCGGCCGCAACATGGCGCCGTTCGTCGAGGACGAGTGGGGAGCGGAAGCGGTCGGCATCATGCGCGAGCTCAAGGCGCTCCTCGATCCGAAAGGGTTGCTGAACCCGGGCGTCGTGCTGAGCTCCGATCCGCGCGCCCACGTCGCCAACCTCAAGGATCTTCCGGCCGTCGATCCCGAGGTGGACCGCTGCATCGAGTGCGGCTTCTGCGAGCCCGCCTGCCCGAGCCGGCGGCTGACTCTCACGCCCCGGCAGCGCATCGCGGTGCGCCGCGAGATGGCGCGGCAGGAGCAGCACGGCGTGGGAGAGATCCTGCGCGAGCTGCAGCAGGACTTCGAGTACGCCGGCATCGACACGTGCGCGGCCGACGGCCTGTGCGCCACGGTCTGCCCGGTGAAGATCGACACCGGGCACCTGGTCAAGCGCCTGCGCGGCGAGAAGCACGGCCCGCGCGCCCGTCGCGCTGCGCGCTGGGTGGCTCGCCGCTTCGGAGCGATGGAGCGGCTGGGCCGGCTCGCGGTCCGCGCCGGCCATCTCGCCGAGCGGCTCGGCGCGAGCGGCGCGCTCCGTGCCCTGGCCCGCGGAGCGGGAAGCCTGCTCGGGGTCCGGCTGCCGCTGTGGAGCGCGGCGATCCCGCGGGTGCCCCGGCGCGCCCCCGTTGCGGCGACCTCGCAGGCGGAGGCCGAGGCGGTCTACGTGCCGACCTGCCTGAGCCGCATGCTGGGCCGGCCGCGCGGCGACGAGCGCTCGCTCCCGGAGGTGATGCGGACGCTGGCGGAGCGGGCGGGCGTGCGGCTGTGGACGCCGTCCGGATGCGAGGGCAGTTGCTGCGGCCTGCCGTTCGGCTCCAAGGGGTTCACACAGGCGCACGCGGACCTGCTCGAAGCGCTCGTCGAGCGCCTGTGGTCCTGGAGCGATCGAGGCCGGCTGCCGATCGTCCTCGACGCCTCGTCCTGCCTGCAATCGATCGAGGCCTCCGGCGCGCTGCTCTCCGACCTCGGGCGCCGGCGGCTGGAGGAGCTGCGCCTGATCGATGCGATCCGGTTCGCGCACGACACGCTGCTGCCGCGGCTCGACATCCGCCGCCAGGAGATCCGCGTGGCGCTCCATCCGACCTGCGCCGCGCGCGAGCTGGGGATCGTGGACGAGATGCGCCGCGTCGCGGAGCGCTGCGCGTCCGAGGTAACCGTGCCCATGAGCCTCGGCTGCTGCGCCATGGCCGGGGACCGCGGGCTGCTCTTCCCGGAGCTCACGGCGTCCGCGGTCGTGCCGGAGGCGGCGGAGGTGCACGCCGGGCGTTACGAAGGGTGGTACTCGAACAATCTCACCTGCGAGATGGGGATGACGCAGGCGACCGGCCTGCCGTACGTGTCCCTGCTCTATTTGATCGAGCGCGCCTCCGCGCCGCAGAGCCAGGTGTAGGACAGACCCAGCCCGACCAGCAGGAGCGCCAGCCCTCATGTGATTTCTCCTACCCGCCCGCCCCGTCGCCGCCGTCGCAGGGCAGCACGACCTCGAACACGGCGCCGCGATCGCTGTCGAGCAGCCGCACCGAGCCGCCGTGCGCTTCGGCCACCCAGCGCACCACGCTGAGCCCGATCCCTCCCACGCCCGTGCCCGAGGCGGGACCGCCGCGGAAAAACCTTTCGAACAGGCGGTCGCGGTCCTCGGGGCGGACCCCGGGGCCGCGGTCGGCGATGCGCAGGGCGGCGTCGCCGTTGCTGCGGCCGACCTCGACGCTCACGCTCTCGCCCTCGGGGCTGTGCTTGAGCGCGTTGTCCAGGAGGTTGAACACGACCAGGCGCAGGAGCCCGGCGTCGCCGGCGACCGTGCAGACGGGCTCGGCGGTCACCTCGATGCGCACTCCGAACTCGGCGGCGGAGGCCGCGAGAGAGCCGGCCGTCTCGCTCACCACCTGCGACAGATCGACCGGTTCGCGAGCCATGCGGAGCCCTTCCCGGGAGCCGTCGCGGGCGAGGAGGAGGAGTCCCTCCACCACGGCGTGCAGGCGCTCGATCTCGCGCAGGTTCTCGCGCAGCAGCTCCTGGTACTCGGGCACGCTCCGCTCCCGGCGCAGCCCGATCTCCAGGCCGGTGCGCAGGACGCTCAGCGGATTGCGGATCTCGTGCGAAGCGTCGGCCGTGAAGCGCCGCATGCGCTCGACGTTCTCGTCGAGCCGGTCCAGGAGGCCGTTGAAGGCGGTGGAGAGCACGGTGACCTCCTCGACCACCTTCCCCGGGACCGGGAGACGGCTGTCCATGTGTGCCGGATCGAGCCCGCGGATCGCCGCGACGAGGCCGCCGATGGGGCGCAGGGCGCGGCCGGCCAGAGCCCGTCCTCCGAGCGCCGCGAGCGGGATGACGACGAGGCCGATGAGCAGGAGCCCCGCCCCGAGCCGCCGCTGGTCCTGCTCCAGCGGCTCCATGGAGCCGATGGCCTCCACCCACTGCCCCGGCGTCCTGCCGCCCACCTCGTGCCGGACCACGATGTACTCCCGCCCGTAGGAGACGGACACGACCTCCTCCGGCCCGTTGCGGGCGGGGAGCGTGGGCGTGCCGGGGGTCTGCGCCAGGACGCGGCCGTCCCGCGTCACCCGCAGCCACATGGGGATCGGGGCCTCTTCGGGCTTGCGCAGCTCGGGCGCGTCGAGGGAGCCGGACTGGGCCACATAGGAGGCGAGCGACTCGGCCTCGGTCTTGAGCGTCAACATGGAGTACTGCCGGGCCTGCACCGACTCGTAGAGATAGACCAGTGTGGCCGGCAGCCCATAGAGCGCCAGGAGGGAGACGGCGAACCACCAGGTCAGCCGGGAGACGAGGGTGGGCTTGCTCTTGATCCTGGTTTCCCCCCTCACGGCTCCCCCCGGCGCAGGGCGTAGCCGACGCCGGGCACCGTGTGGATCAGGCGCTCGTCGTTCTCGATCTTGCGGCGCAGGCGGGCGACGATCACGTCGATGGTGTTGCTGCGCGCCTCGTAGGACTCGTCCCAGACGTGCTCGGCGATGCGGCCGCGGGAGAGCGCGACTCCAGGGTGGAGCATGAAGTACTCCAGCAGCGCGAGCTCCTTGGGGGTGAGGTCGAGCGGCTGTCCTCCCTTGAGCGCCTGCCGGCCTTCGCGGTCGAGCTGCAGCTCGCCGAGCTCGAGCAGGCTGCGGGATGGCGCGGCACGGCGGCGCAGCAGGGCCCCCACCCGCGCCAGGAGCTCTTCGAACGCGAACGGCTTCGTCAGGTAGTCGTCGGCCCCCGCGTTGAGCCCCTCCACCTTCTCGTCGACGAGGTCGCGGGCGGTGAGGATGAGCACGGGGGTATCCAGGCCCTCGCGGCGCCAGCGCCGCAGGAGCTCGATGCCGGAGCCGTCGGGGAGGCCCAGGTCGAGCAGGACGAGGTCGTACTCGTTGCCCGCGGCCCGCTCGTATCCGGCCGTGCACGTCGCGGCGCAGTCCACGGCGAACCCCTCCTCCCGCAGGCCGCGGGCGAGACGCTCGGCCAGACGGCGTTCATCCTCCACCAGCAGCAGGCGCACGGGGATAACTATAAGCTGATCCGGGAGGCCCGGCGCGTGAACCGGAAGGCCTCCCGCCGGGACCTACGTCTGGAAGGAGGAAACCACGGATGACCTTGATTCGCAGAGCCGTACTCACCCTGGTGGCCGTTCTCGCGGCCGTCTCCGCGCATGCCCAGCAGCGGATTCTCGCCCTGGACCCCCAGGCCACCAAGGTGAGCTTCACGCTCAAGGCCACGGGGCACGTGGTCGAGGGAGATCTCGCCCTCAAATCCGGCCGCATCGCGTTCGATCCCGCCACGGGCGACGCCTCCGGCGAGATCGCCATCGACCTCAAGAGCGCCCGGACCGGCAACAAGAGCCGGGACAAGACCATGCACGAGGAGGTCCTGGAGACGGCGAAGCACCCTCTGGCCGTGTTCCACGCCGAGAAGGTCCGCGGCACCGTGCCGGAGTCGGGCACGGGGCAGCTGACCCTGGACGGCACGCTGTCGTTCCACGGCGCGGACCACAAGGTGAGTCTGCCGGCAAAGGTCGAGGTCAAGAACGGCCGGGTCAAGGCGGACACGCAGATCGAGATCCCGTACGTGGAGTGGGGGCTCCACGATCCCAGCGTGCTGATGCTCCGCGTCGGCAAGGTGGTCACGGTGAAGGTGCGCGCCGAGGGCACCCTGCAGTAGACGTCGCGAAGCCGAAAACTGCTACCATAGGCCCCATGCTAAATCGATTGAGTCGAGCTGCTGGCCCTCTCGCCGCCGCGGCCCTGCTCGCCGGCTGCGCGAGCACGAAGCCGCCGGCGGCGCCGGCGGGCATCGGGGCGGGCACCGCCTCGGCGCCCTCGACCGGCGTCTGCTTCGACCCCGCCGCGGCGCCAACGCTGGCTGAGCCGGCAGAGCCGCAGTGCGCCAACGCCGAGCTGCTCGCCTACGACGGTCTGCTGGTTTTCGGCCCCCACCCCGACGACGAGGCGCTGGGCTTCGGCGGCCTCGCCAGCGCCTACCGAGAGCAGGGCAAACCGGTGGCGGTGGTGGTGGTCACCGACGGCGACGCCTACTGCGAGGCCTGCCGGCTGTGGAAGAACAGCTCGGTGCGCGGCGCGACCTGCGTGGCGAGCGAGCTCTCCAACCTCGCGACGCCGGCGGTCGACAGCTTCGCCGAGGTGCGGCGCGGCGAGAGCGCCGCCGCCGCGTCCGCGCTCGGGCTGCCGCCGCCGACCTTTCTCGGCTACCCCGACACCGGCCTCGCCGCCGCCTGGAGCAACCTCGAGGCCGGCACGCCGCAGCGGCCGCTGCGCCGCTCCGACTTCTCCCACTGCCGCGACTGCGAGACCTGCGAGGGGGGCTACGGGGAAGGCCCGGCGACCGAGCTCACCGCCGCCACCCTGACGGCTTCCCTGCGCGAGCGCATCGCCGCGTCCTCGCCGCGCACGCTGCTCGCCACCACCCACTGGCTCGACGGGCACGGCGACCACGCGGGGCTGGGCCACTTGGTGCGGCGGGTCAACGGCGAGCTGGCAGAGCCGCGCCCGGTGGCCTTCGCCGTCATCCACGCGCACACGCCGAAGGACACGGCGCACCCGGACTGCTGGTACCCGGCGCCGCGCGCCCTCGCCTGCCCCTGCGCCGCCGAGGAGGCGTGCGCGACCGCCGACCCCACCTGGGTCGCGCGGCTGGCGCGCCACCGCTTCCGCCCGGAGTGGCCGGCGGCCCTGCCCGACGACGCCGACTACGGCGCCGAGCGCCAGCTCTGCCTGCCCGCGCCGCTGTGGCAGGGCGAGGCGGCGGCCAAGCTCGCGGCCGTGCGCTCGTACGCCTCGCAGCGCGGCTCGCTGGCGCGCGCCGGCAGCCATCCGGCCGGGCTCGACGGGATCATGGACTGCAACGGCTACCTCGGCTCCTTCGTGCGGCGAACCGAGGCCTTCGTCCTGGTGGACCCGCAAGCTCCGAGCGATTAGCTGCGGCGCCGCCTGCGGGCGGAATCGATCGGATGCGAACTGCCTGATCTCTTCCTTCCTCTTGTCAGAAAGCCGCAGCGTTCGGCGAAGACTCCAGATGTAAGGCACTTTGCGTCGTAAGGTCGTGGGAAGAAATCCAACGCAATCCGCCTATTCCTCTGAGAGTTTAGGAGACCGTATGGCTCAAGCAGCAGTGGACGGAAAGACCGTGCAAGCAATGGCCGACGCAGACCAGGCCCTCACGAGCGCGGACGTCGCCGTGACCATCATCGGGGCCACTGGCGCGCTCACCGCTCGTCGCACTCTGACCTTCCCTGCGCCGTCAGGCGCCTCGGCTTCGTACCACCGCGTCGTCCACAATGCGTGCACGGGCGCACCCATCGTCGTGGGCACGAGTGGGGCGCGGACGATTGCGATCCCGCCCGGGTGCAGTTCGATCGTCGAGTTCGACGAGAACGGCGCGCGGGAGATCGTCGGCAAGGCCTACGATCCGCGCGACTTCGGCTGCCCGTGGGATGGCGTCCACGACGACCTGCCTGGTCTCGACGCGATGATGGCAGTCATCAATGCGGTGGTCGACGAAAACGGGTTGAAGGACCACTCTCCCGCGCACATTCAACTACCTCGCGGCAAGGGGTATTGCTCCGATAACTGGCACATCGCGCACCCGGTGCATGTCGTAGGGCACGGGTGGGGCATCGACGACGCGCTGAGCGAATTGGAGAACGGGATCCGCTTCGCACCGCTTCGGGGCATCATCGTCGACAGCTACTTTACGCAAGCCGACTACCCGCTCGGGATGGCCGGCCAGGGCTCGGATTTCCGCGACGTATCGATCGTGAGCACGCAGGCGATCGTCGCGAAGCCGCATACCGGCAACGCGCGCTCCCTGCGCATGCTCGATACGGATCTCGATGTGCGCCGAGCGGGCATGTACTACCCGCTCGGCGTCTGTGTCCTCGCCGACGGTCAGGACACCACACACGGGCTGGCATACCTCTGCGAAGGGGCGACCCGCAGCGGGCCGGTGGTCATGTTCCGCGTCACGACCGCGGGCAGGACGTCGAGCGGAGCGGCACCAGGAGCGTTCGCCACCGCCGGCCTCGACCACCTCGGTGACACCATCACCGATGAAGAGCCGGGCGTGGGGGGCGGCGTCACGTGGACCGTCGAAAGCATCCCGAAGGACTACAAGAACCGCGAGCCGTACGTCGTCGGACAGCGCGTGTTCCTGCCTGGCGATCCCGCGTGCATGTTCGAGTGCGTCGAGGAGGGCACCTCGATCGAGTTCTCGTCGTTCGGTATCGGTCTCGGGGTGACGTGCCCCGCCGATATGATCAACCCGAGCTACGGCGGTCTCTTCTACGACGCTGGCGGCGCAGGGCCGGGCCTCAGGTGGAAGACGCACATGCCGATGGGGTTCCTGTTCCTCGCCGGTGCGTGCACAGCGCAGCACTGCAGCGCCGCTGGGTTCACGGGCCATGGGTTCTATGCGACCGACCAGACGGACCCCTCGATCTACGGCACGGCCGAGGGCGCCGAGGCCGAGGGTAACTTCACGTCGATCCAGAACTGCTACGTCACGCACTGCGGCTCGGGCGGGAAGTGGTGCGGCGGCAACTCGAACGGCTGTCACGTCGACTGGCTGAACGTGAATTACGTCGGCCTCGGCCGCACCAATGTCGACGGCCCCGGCTATCTGAAGTTGGCCGATCCGACCTGGGGCACCGGCGCGTCGTGCTGGTGGGACGCTGGCCTTGGCGGCTCGTCGTTCCGTCACATCTACGGCCAAGGCTTCGCGGGGGCGCCGTTCCGGAATGACCGCCCGGATCAAGCGGGCTCCGCCAGTGTCTGGCTACAGTGCCTTGCCGAGGTCTATGAAAAGTCGCACTTCGTCGAGTGGCCGGCCGTCATTCAGTGCCACCCGTTGCCGGAGACGGGGCAGGGCATCATCATCGGCGCCGAGTGCCGAGGATTGAACTTCGTCGATCGCGTCGGCGCGGATCCTCTGACCGCGATCATCTGCAACGGCGGGGTCGGTCTCTACCAGTTCCAGCAGACGGAAGACGACGGGCCCTACTCGTGGGGCTGGAACTATAACGGCACGTACTGGGGCCTCAAGTACGGCGCCGCGCAGCCCAATGCGTTCACGTTGATTGGGATGCAGACCGGCACCAGCCCAGGGCTCGGATGGCTCGCGTTCAACCGCGGACATCTGATCGGCGATCCTGACGGGCTCATGTATCGGGGGCCGCTGGCGTCGACGGGGCGACCGACGGGGCGGTTGATCGACACCAATCTGCGCGCGGGTGAGCGCAAGGTCGGCGATCGCTTCGAGGATCCGCTCCGCACCGTCACGATCATCCGCGACGGATACCGTGGCTATCCGTGGACACCGAACACTCCCGTCTTCGCCGAATACGAGCCCCACAGCAACCCGCCGAGCGTCATCGAACCGAGGGCGAACGGCGACGACCCCGCCGCCGGACTCAAGGTCTTCAAGTGCACTACTCCGGGCAGGACCGGCCGCAGCGAGCCGGACTGGTCGCCGGCGACGGTTCCCGGGGTCGACACGATCGACGACAACGACGCGGTATGGACTCTTGTCGGTATCACGCCGGCAGCGATCGTGACGCGCGGTCCGGGGGACGGACAAGCGACGGTGGACATGGCCGACGGAGAGTACACGCTGTCGGACGCGCAAGTGGCCTGCGCCACCATCAAGGCGACAGGGGCGAACATGGCCGACCGCTCGCTCTTCTTCCCGGCGCCGGCGGATGATGCCGACTCTTACCAGCGAACGATCCGAGCGGCGACGGACGCCCACGACGTGCTCGTGGACGTCGTCGGCGGAGCGGCTCCGGTGACGGTGGCGAACGGCAAGACCGCGATCGTCGGCTTCGACTCGGATGGCGCGTACCGCGTCACGGCGGACATCTGACCAGGAAAGAGCAAGTCAAAGGCTACAGAACAGCAGAAAGGCGGCACCTTTCCTCGGTGCCGTGTGTGCGCCGGCCCTGGAAAAGAAATGCGCCCCTCCCGCGTAGGGGCGCATTAGGTCAAGGCACAGGAAACGAGGGCCGGCTTCCCCTCTCCCCTCATCAGCACCGCAGCAGCAGGAATCAGCGGCGGTGGGCCCTCGGCACCGTGAACGGGGCGAGCCCGGCCGCCGTCAATCCCGCCAGCGGACACCGGCGAAGAAGTACCGTCCGTTGTCGTACACGGCCCGCGGCCGGAAGCGGTCGGATGCGAATTGCGTCACCTCCTCCTCCGTCAGATTGACCCCGTCGAGCGTCAGGGAGATGTTCCGGAACACGTTGAAGGCCAGGGAGGCATCCAGGGACTTCAGCGCGTCCTGGTTCAACCGCGTGGAACGGTCGAAGGTGACGAAGAACTCCGAACGGTAGCTGTAGGCGAGACGGGCGGCGAACCGCCGGTTCTCGTAGAAGCCCACCAGGTTGCCGGAATGCTCGGAGTTGCCCGGAATCTCCAGATCGGGATCGTCCGCCGCGGCGTCGGAGTACGTGTAGTTGGCCTGGATGCCGAACCCCTTCCCCAGCGGCTGCAGCAGGTTCAGCTCCAGACCTGCCACCGTGCCGCCGCCGCCGTTGGCGCGCTGGTTGATCGTGAACAGGCAGCTGTAGCGATTCGGGAATTCGGGCGTGAAGGCGGGCTGGCACAGAGACGTGTTCGGGTTGTTCGTCTGGATCAGGTGGCGCTGCTGCACCGGCCGGTCCGTGATGAACGACTCGATGTCCTTGTAGAAGACGGCGGCCGAGAGGATGGAGTCCTTGGCGCGATACCACTCGAGGGAGACGTCGGCCTGGTTCGCCCGGAAGGGGTCGACCTCGGGGTCGCCGCCCTGCCCGGTGAGGGCACCCTCGTTCAGCGTCACCCGCGGCGCCACGTCGGTGTAGTCGGGGCGCGCGAGGGTACGAGCTGCGGCGAGACGCAGGACCAGATCGTCATCGAGATCGAAGGCGAAGTTGAGGCTCGGCAGGATGTCCGTATAGCTCCGGTCGACCGTGACACGGGAGAAATTGCCGAAGGCGTTGGAGATCTCGCCGGCGCTGCTCACGACGTTGCCGGTCGATTCCTGGTCGGTCACCACGGCGCGGAGGCCGACGTTGCCGCGCCACTTCCCGCTGCTTCCCCCCAGCTTCGCCATGGCGAACCCGCCATAGGCCTGCTCCTGGACGGAGAAGACCTCGGACGGGAGCGGGATGCGGCCTCCGCCGAAGCTGCCGAACAGGATGGATTCGACGCGCCCCCGGTCGACGGACCAGTAGCTGGTCAGCGTTCCCGGCGCGCCGGTGCCGTTCAGGAAATCGCCGGGCGTCAGTCCGCCGGCGAAGTCGGCGGGCGTGCACGCATGTCCGTTGCAACCCGTGGCCAGGAGCGGCAGGAAGAAGCTGCCGTAGGTGGTCGCCTGGAAGTCCGTCTTGCGCTCGTGATCCGTGTACTTGATGCCGAACTTGAGCGACTGCAGCGTGCCGCGATTCAGGAACGTCTCGGCGTCGAGGTAGGAATAGAGCTCGTCGTCGTCATTCGTGATGTTGTGCAGGGACGCGAAGTCGAACTCCATGTTGTTCGGGTTCTTGGGATTGACGTTGAGGAACGTCACCTGCGGCGCGCTGCCCCGGAGGTCGTAGCGGAAGGAAGCCGGCGCTCCGAACTCGACGAACGGCTGCGACTCGGTGTCACCTTCGGCCTGGGTATAGCCGGTGTCGAAATGCACCAGCCAGTTGTCGGCCGCCTTGTAGGTCGCGTCGAAATCGGCGTACCAGGTTTCCGCAAAGGCGAAGCGGTCGATGGCGTCGAACACGACACCGCGTCCTTCGGTGCCTCCACCCTTGGAAGAGATGGTGCCGGCCACGGCCGTGTCGCCCTGCTGGACCACGTCGCTCAACGTGCCGCCGCCGCCCAGCGCCTGGGAGGCCCAGGCGAGATAGTTCTGGTTGATGTTGTCGGCCTCGAAGCGGGAATGGAGGCCGTTGATCCTGATATCGAGCCGGTCGGTGGGCCGGAGCTGGACTTCCGCATTGAACGCCTTGCGTTCCCGTTCCTGCTGGAAGAGAGCCGAGCCGATCAGGGAAGGGACCTGAAGCCCCGTCGTCGAGTCCGTGAAATAGCCGAGCACCTCGACGCCGTCGCGACGGATCTCGCGCGTCTGGTACACGCCCGAGAAGAGGACTCCGACGTTGCCCGCGCGGTTCTTCCAGTTGAACAGGGCGGAGCCGTTGGGATCGTTGGAGTCGGAGTTTTCCGTGTAGGCGTTCTGCAGCGACCCGAT